>FLNY01003128.1_pt1 | contig 39310 bp, 32 predicted proteins | sample 1140381 | NCBI WGS metagenome assembly FLNY01 (sample SAMEA3878172, study PRJEB12797) | bioreactor metagenome | biome: Moose rumen | place: Sweden | collected 2011-10 | reverse complement strand
ACTAAAAATAGATAAAAGAATCGAGGATTTTTGACGTATCTTGACGAATATCGGGTTTATTATCGTATATTTGTGGCTGAAAAAAAAATCGCGACTATGATAAAGATGTATGTAATGCAAACCTGTCCAGACTGTGAATATGTAGAAAAGCAGGTGGAGGGGAACCCGAATTTCGAGGTGATTGACATTGGCAAACACGTCAGGAACTTGAAGCAGTTTATCAAGCTCCGTGACAGCCACCCTGCTTTTGATGAAGCAAAGGCAGTGGATGACCTGGGAATCCCATGTTATGTGCTGGAGGATGGAACGGTCACGCTCTATTCGAAGGATGTTGGACTGGAGCCAAGACCACAAGAGGAAGGTGCTTCATGCAGCCTTGATGGAAGAGGGTGCTAACCCCAAAGAGGTTACAATAATTACTAAGAAGCATAAAAATAAAACCAAGTCGTGAGACTTTATGAGTATAGGCGTATCCTAACTCCAAGAGGTTCGTGCAATTAAGTTTGGCCGGACTTTGAAACCTTATCAGATTTAGATACTATATCTAAATGCCACAATGTCACCGCATTATCTGTGAGGATGGTGCGGTTTTGCTGTAATACAACAATATGAAAATATAGAAATATAGTAATACGATAATACATCAATACAAATATGTCTCAATATGGAAATACGTTTATATTGGGGCGTTTTTGCTTTATATACTATATATTATATGTACACGCGCATATGTGTTGTCTTGCAACGAGTGTATTTGAATAATTAGATTTAAGGTTTAAATAATCTTAATTATATTAGAAATATTGTGTAATATTTCAAATATTTCTATAACTTTGCATATCAAAATACGCAAATACAGTAATAAAGTAATAAGTATTCAAATATTCAAGGTATGAAAACTAAGATTATTTCGGTTGCCAACCATAAGGGAGGCGTTGGTAAAACAACAACTGTTGCGAGTGTAGGCTCTATTCTCGCATCGAAGGGACATAGTGTGTTACTGGTTGATCTGGATGCCCAGTCGAACCTAACCAGTAGTCTGATGAAGGGAGAGCCTGACACTTCCATCTATTCGGCATTGTTGGGTAAAAGTGAAATGCCGATAATTCCGTTAAGTGAAAATCTATTCTTGGTTCCTGCTACGCTTCAGTTAGCGATGGCAGACTTGGAACTGGCTTCAGCTATGGCCAGGGAACGACTGTTGGCAGAGTTACTGGAGAAAGTATCTGGCAAGTTTGAGTATATCTTGATAGACTGTCCTCCATCATTGGGGCTGCTTACACTGAATGCCTTTACTGCCAGTACAGACATCATCATTCCATTGGTGGCCGAAGTGCTGCCGTTCAAAGGACTGGCCATGATCAACAACTTCATTGTGATGGTACGTCGTCGGCTTAATCCCAATGCTCACGTCTCAGGCATTCTGATAACGAGATGGGAATCAACGAAGCTGGGTAAGGGGGTAGAAAAGCATTTGCGTGACTCACTGGGCAAGACTGTGTATCAGACTAAGATTCGCAAGAATGTGAGTCTGGCAGAAGCACCTTACGAGGCTCAGGACATCGTGACGTATTCGCCAAAGAGCAATGGTGCACAGGACTATTTGGCATTTACTGAGGAACTGATTGAGAGTATGAACCATTAAAACCAAGAACAAGATGAAGAAAGAGTTTGATATGAGCGACCTCCTGAACAACCTGACGAGTGAGCCGGAGGTAGAAACAGGACGCAGGACGAGAGCTGGCTCCAAGGAAAAGAAGCAGATGGAGCATGTATGTACGTTGATTGAGTCCAGTCAGATGGCGAAGGTGAGGGCTATTGCCGATCGTGAGGGAATCGCTCTGAAGGACATTTTCGCTGTAGGGCTGAACATGGCCATTGCGAGCTATGAGTCGAAAAATGGCGAAGTAAGGGTGAAGAAGACCAAGCGTGGCAATGCCAGTGAGGTGTTTGGCGTGGAGGACGAGGCATGAGCAGAAAGGAACTGACTAATATTCCGACGAAGAACAAGGACATTGTGACTTCGTTTGTCTATACCTGGGCGCGGCAGAAGGAAATGAGCATTCTGGAGCAGAGGGTGGTGCTGCGCATCATTGAGTATGCCTCGAACAATCTGAAGGGCGTTAAACTGAAGGATCACTTGCACAAGATTGACTTGGGACTGTTCAACGTGACCATTACCATGCCTGCCTCAGACGTGCTCTTCAACACCAAGATGAAGCACCACGACATCGAGAAAGCCCTGTATGCGCTGCGTAGCCGGTCGTTTGAGTACAAGGACGAGAACCGTTATACAGTGTGCGGATTCATCAACAATGCGACGTATGTGTATCGGTCGGGTATGATTACGGTGGAAGTGGATAACCGTATCTGGGACGTGCTCTCAGACTTCTCGCAAGGTTTCAAGCGGTTCGAGCTGAACAAGGCTTTGGCACTGCCGACATCCTCGGCTCTGCAGTTCTACATGATTATGAGCGGACAGGAGAAGCCGTTTAAACTGAGCATTGCGGAACTGAAGAGCTGGTTGGGAATACCGCAGGACAAGTACCGCAAGGATGGCAGAGACCGTATCGACCATCTGGAGGAGCGAGTGCTGAGACCTGTGAAGCGGATGCTCGACGAGACGTGTCCCTATACGTTCACCTACGAGAAATTGCGTGAGAATCAGAACAACAGCAAGAGTCCAGTGGTGGGGTTCGAGTTGAGACCCGTCTATCAGGCAAAGTTCAGAGACCAGGAATTGGAGAGGGTGCATCTGACGGCAAAGGTTTCGATAGGTTTTATTTCGCCACAGGTCATCAACTACATGAAGCAGCAGATGGGCTTTGACAAGAAAAGTCTGAGTCCGCACAAGGATTTGCTGATTCAGGCGGTAAATCTGTTGCCTGACGTGCTGGGGACGTTGGCCGACATTCAGGGCCGAAGACGGAAGCCGAATGGCACAGAAATGGGCATCGGCTGGGTAATCCAGGCCATCAAAGGTGAGGTAAAAAAGGCCGAGAAGGCTCTTGAAAAGTCATCCGTAAAGAAATAATTTAACTGAAAGTCAATAAGTTAGCGGCTCGTCTGGCATGATTGCCTGGCGGGCTACTTTCGTTTTAGGGTCATACCAAAGGTATGAGAATCCCCACGCTTTAAAACCTGTACGCGGGCGCGAATCCCCACAGTTTAAAACTTACTTTTCGGGCGTGCGCGAGGCAGCAGAAAGTAAAAATTCACAACAAAACTCTTGTTTTATTAATTCTTGGAAAGCAAAAACCTCGTCCAGAGGTATGCCTGTTAATTGCATGGACTATTATTCTGCTCTATCGGATTGGCGAAATTGCAGTGGATAACAGCGTTTTACAACCGTAAATCCCCACACTTTAAAACCAAATCCCCACACTTTGAAACTGATACAGATGCGGCATATCCCACAGATTAAAACCAAATCCCCACACTTTAAAACTTGGTGTGAGGAAATGGTAATCTTCTGTGGCTGAATCAGTTGCATTTGCGAGGAATGGCTATCGCCTTTGAATCCATCGGAGTAGGCTCCAAGTTAAACACCTTGTCAATGAGCTTAAAGTTGTTCTCGTTGATGATAGAGAAATCCTTGGTGATATAGACATCGGCAATATCGTAGCTGCCCACATGGTTGAGGGCTTCGTCAACATCGCTCTTGCTGAACTTCATCATGTTACGGGATAGGGTGGCGAAAGTGTGACGGGCCTGATAGAATTGCAAACCAGGCATGTGTAGTTCATCGCCAATTGTTTTCAAGCCGACATTGAGAGAGCGGTTGAAATCCTCCGGATGTTTGAAGCGTTTGCGGAAATTGAATACATAACCACCTGTGCCCTTCCATTTAGCCATCAACTTTTTGATGAATGGATGAATTCGAACTTCGATGTAAGCATCATCGCTACGGCGGTCTTTGGTCTTGGTGCGGTTGTATTTCAAGATACCATGCTCCAGTTTCTTCACGTTGTAAAGGTCAACGGAGTTTATACCCATCAGGCAAAACGACAGTATGAAGCAGTCATGTGCCAAGAGGGCACGGCCAGCGCCATGAGGCTGGTAGTTCACAATCTTCATAAAATCCTCCAGACTCAGTGCTCTTACGCCCTTCTTCATAACTTGCTTAGGGGCTTTATAGCGGCGGAATGGGTCTGACTTGATAACTGTCTCATCGTCGGTATTGAACTCAATCATAGCCTCGCGAAAGAGGTGACGAATAAGTCCAAGATACATGGTCTTGGCTCTTGGACGTTCCTCAAGATGGCTCTCAAATCTTTTGAGAAAGCTAACGTCGATCTCATTAAAAGGGAGTTTACGGCTGCCATTGAACTTGGCAAGTGTGTTTAGCATACACTTGTAGTTCTTCACGCTCTTGATGTTTGTACGAGCCAGCCAGCCTTCAGTAAAGCTAAAGAAGTCCATCGTCTTGACCTCCTGCTTCTTGATGATTTGCTTAGTGACGTATTCACCATCACTTGGGCCAATGCTCTTAGCGTTTTGTTCTACAGCCTCCAGATTCTCTTCAAGCTCACCTTTGAGCTTTTCGATAGTCCTGGCTTTGGATACGGACTTTATTTTGCCCGTCTTTTCAGAATACTCAGACTCGGTCAGTTTTACGCCGGTCTTGACTCTACGTCTTGATTTACCCTGTCTAACTAACAAGTAAACCTCTCTTGTCTTCTTGGAAGTTAACTTCCCAAACTCAATTGCAATCGTTGCCATAATTTTAACTTTTTAAATTGTTAATTCTGGAACGATCCTTGCGTCATTTCAATCTCGATGCCGCTGCATCACCTTTCTTGCGTCAATCGAAATCTTACTGCGTCATTTTGTATGTATTTCGAAATTTTCGATTTCTTTACATGTCCTCCGAAATTTTTGCGGCTATTTTGCGGCTATTTTCAGATTTTGCGGCTATTTTGCGGCTATTTTGCGGCTATTTTTTTTCCAAATTTGGCTGTCATTTCCAAAAATGGAAACTAAATTTCGGGGCATAAAAAATCGGGAACTCCCTTTATTTACTGGAGATTCCCGAATTTTCTACCTTGGGTGCCCGGACGGACTCGAACCGTCGACATTCAGAACCACAATCTGACGCTCTAACCAACTGAACTACGGGCACCATATCGGTTTTGCGGGTGCAAAGGTATATAAAATATGTGAGACTACCAAATTTTTTTCTTCTTTTTTATTGGAAATATGCTTTTTCTCTTTTTGGGCGTCATTTGAGTTTGATGATGTCGCTCCATCTCGTTGTCGGGTTGGGGCTCTTGAAGTCGTGCTTGATGGTGTTTGCAAAGACATCGGCACGGCCCTTGCCACCTTTGCGGGTGTATTGCTGGGAACCGAGAACAATGGTCTCTGAGCCGTGCATGCGGTTGATGCGGTCGATGACCTCGTCGAGTCGCCGCATTTTCAGGAACTGCTCGGCGTTGATGTCGAAGAGGTCTTGCTGGATAGGGGTGTCGGGACCGATGCCCATGACAATGACTCCTGCCTTTTTGTAATGATAGCCTTGACGGTAGATGCGCTTGAGGACTTCGTTGGCTGCCTCGGTGATGGTGATGGTAGAGTTGGAAGGGGTGATGAGCCGTGTTTCCTGAAAGTTCCAGTATTGTGCCAGGTCCTCACGGAAGGCATTGGTGTTGAGGAATACGCCTACGATGGTTGCCACGGTATGCTGCTGGCGCAGCTTCTCTGCACATCGTGCGGCATAGTTGGCCACGTGGGTGCGCAGGGACTCATAGTCACTGATCATGCCGTTAAAGGAGCGGCTGGTGCAGATGCTCTTCTTCTTGGCCATCGCCTCATTCGGCAAGATATCTTCACCATTTAGTTCCTGCCATGTGCGCACTATGTTAATGTTGTTGAACGTCTGCCGAACCCAATCCTTGTGATGCTGGGAAAAGCCGAGGGCAGTCTTGATGCCCATCGATTGCAGCCTGGCTGCGTATCTGCGGCCAATGCCCCACACATCTTCGATAGGGCACCATTCCAGAGCTTTCTCGCGCTTGTAGTCGGAATCGATCAGGCAGCAGTGTTTGTACACCTCAAACTTCTTAGCCAGTTTTGAGGCAATTTTTGCCAAGGTCTTGTTTGGGGCAAGACCGATACTGATAGGCATGCCCACCTCGCGTTTCACCCGTTTATGCAGGCTTTCTCCCCATCGCTGGAGCTTGTTGAGCTCTATGCCGTCAAGATACATGAAGCACTCATCGATGCTATAGCGGAAGTAGGCTGGCGTCTCTTTGCTGATGATACTGATGACGCGTCCGGTCAGCTCTCCGTAAAGTTCATAGTTTGAGGAAAACACCGCTATCTTCTCGTTGGGGAATTGTTCGGCAAGTTGGAAGTAGGGGGTACAGTCCTTGATGCCGAGCGCCTTTGCCTCGTTGCTGCGTGCGACAATCATGCCGTCATTGTTGGAGAGCACAACAACAGGCTTGCCCTGCAGGTCGGGGCGGAAGACGCGTTCGCAGGAGACGTAGCAATTGTCTAAGTCGGCTATTCCGTACATGAGATGATGAGTGTCATAAAACCTTTACAACCCCCTGTCTGGCTCGATGAACCGAACAGGGGGGGGATGTTTATCTCACCTCCGCAAATAAATGTGTGTGGAGTGGGGGCGGATTACTCTGCGTTCTCAGCAGGAGCTTCAGTAGCCTCAGCGGGTGCTTCAGCGGCAGTAGGAACCTCCTCCTGATTGGTGCTGGCACCGAAACCAGGCACGTTGTTGGGGTTGGTCACGGGGTTCTCAATACCGTTGATCACTGCGTTGTCAGTGGCAGCTTTGGGAGCCACGTATGCACAAGCAACGCTCATCAAGACCATGAAGGCAGCGAGGCCCCACGTGGCTTTCTCGATGAAGTCGGTCGTCTTGCGGACGCCACCGATTTGGTTGTACGAGGCGAAGTTTGATGCCAAGCCGCCGCCCTTAGATTCTTGAATGAGTACGATGCCTACCATGAGGATGGAGGCGATAACGATGAGGATTACGAAAAGTGTGTAAAGTCCCATTTTGTAAATTATTTTTTATTACTATTTATTATTAATTTCTCTAAGAATCGAATTTGGTCTGCAAAGTAAGCATTTTTTTTCGGTATTTGCAAACTTAATTGCCGAATAATTTCCAAAGCTTGCGAATATCTGCCTTGTTTTATGTAAATTCGGGCTAAAGTTTCGGTGAAATAGCCGTTTTCGGCATTTTCTCCGTTTTCAGGCTCCGTCGGCTCAAGTTCGGGTTTAAGTAAAGGATTTTCATTGAGCACACGCTTTCCTTTGTCTTGCTCGATGAAGGAGTCGATGAGGTTCTGGCCGATGAGTTGCGGAGTCTCGTATTCATTTTCTATACTGTCATCGCTTTCGCTTTCGAGGAGATAAGCCACGTAGTCGACTGCGGCATCGGCGGGCGTCGGCTTGCGCTTGGTTTTCTTCGTGGTGGCTTCTTCGTCTTTGGGAAGCGACTCGAGGAAGTTGTCAATGAGAGAGAGCGTGCGGCTGTCCTGTCCGCGTTTCGGTTGTTCGGCATTGTCGTCGTCGGCAGAGGCTGATGCAACTTGCAGCTGCTGGCTGCCCATAGGCTTCAGCCTGTAGTGGGCGGCCTCAATCATCTGGAAGAGCACCTTGCGGTCGGTGATGCAGATGGCGGCGCGCCGGAGTTCTTCGTCGAACGTTGGGTCGTGGAGCAGGTAGAGGTTCTGCAGCATGAGCAAGCGAGCCGTCTGGAAGTAGGGGTATAGTGCGAGCATGGAGCGCAACTCGTAGAGAGTTTCGCGGTCCATCTGTTCCGGATGTCTGATAAGTTCTGTTATGTCCATGCTGCTAATTCTTAGTTTGTGACGTGTCCCCTTACCAGTTGGCCACGGTGGCATTGAATATCTGGTCGGTGATGTCTTTTACCATCTGGGTGACCAGTTCCTCCTGCACGGCGTTCAGTGACTGAGTGGTTTCGTAGCTGGCGGTGGCTGTAAACTGGCGCTCGAAGTCTTCACTGTGGTTGACGTTGTTAGTAAACCTGACATTGACGGTCATCGAGAGTTCTGTCTGGGCAGAATAGCCTTCGCTGGAGACCGACTTGTTGCGCTGGTCGTAGCGGGTGATTTCACCTTCCACTTTGAGGTCACCATTGCGCTTCACTTGCGTGAGTTTTGTGTGGTTGGCGTATTGGTCCTTCAGCTGGTTGTTGAAGATACTGGCCATAGGGCCCCAGACGTAGCTGGAGCGGATGGGGAAGTCAGCTATCTGGATGGTCTTTGTCTTTGTATAGTCGATGCTGGCACCGTTGAAGCTGTAGCTCACGGAGCAGGAGGATGGGGAGAAATGAAAGAATGATAGAATAAATAAATAGAAAAGGGCTGTGCCGACGGCATGGCAGCTCCGACGTATGCCTGCGCCGATGCCTTTCCTCTTATGTCGTAGCAATGTTCCCATTTTTTTCTTTTATTTTTCCATCCCGTATTGCTTCAGTCTGCGATAGAGAGTGCGGTCACTGATCCCCAGTTCCTGAGCAGCTTTTTTGCGGTTGCCGTTGTTGCGCTCCAGGGCCTTTTCGAGCATCTGGCGCCCCAGGTCGTTGAGGTTCAGGTTCTCCTGCTCGGGTGTCGGCTCGATGTATTCCTCTGCCTCGGCATCTTCCATCTGGGGTAGGGGGGCGACGTGCTGTGTGATGGGGGCTGTCGTGCCGATGATGGTCGTGGGCGCACCCTGTACGTCGTCGAGCTGCTTCTTGAGCATGCCCACCTCTCGCCGGATGTCGCTGACGTTGTTGCGCAGTTCATAGAGAATCTTGTAGAGCATTTCACGCTCATTCTCAAACGAGTGCTCACCGCCCGTCTTGCCGACGACGGCCAACTGGGTGCTCTCGCGGTCTTGCGGGATGAAGTGCGACAGAATCTCGGGTGTGATGGTGCGCTCGGTGCTGAGCACCGAAATCTGCTCGGTGATGTTCTTCAGCTGGCGCACGTTGCCGGGCCACTTATAGCGCATCAGCATTTGCTTGGCCTCGTCGGTGAGCACCACGCGATCCATCTTGTATTTCTCGGCCATCTGCATGGCAAAGAGTCGGAACAGCAGGACGATGTCCTCGCCGCGCTCGCGCAGGGCCGGCATCTGGATGGGGATGGAGTTCAGACGATAGTAGAGGTCTTCGCGGAACCGGCCCTCGCTGATTGCCTTGCGGATGTTGACGTTGGTGGCGGCCACGATTCGTACATCGGTCTTCTGCACCTCGGTGGAGCCCACGGGGATGTATTCACCAGTCTCCAGCACGCGTAGTAGGCGGGCCTGGGTGGCCAGTGGCAGTTCGCCAACCTCATCGAGGAAGAGCGTTCCCTTGTTGGCCACACCGAAGTAGCCGGGTGAATCGTTGATGGCGCCCGTGTAGGAACCCTTCACGTGGCCGAACAGCTCAGAGTCAATGGTTCCCTCGGGTATGGAGCCGCAGTTGATGGCGAAGTATTTCTCGCGTCGGCGGGGCGAATTGTCGTGGATGACGCGCGGAATGATCTCCTTGCCCACGCCGCTCTCACCGATGATGAGCACGCTCAAGTCCGTCGGCGCCACCTGTAGGGCGACGTCGAGCACATGATTCAGCGCATCGCAGTTGCCCACGATGTTGTACCTCTGTTTGATGCGTTGTAGCTCGGCACTATTCATAACGGCTGACAAAATTACACATTTTTTCCGAAACGCCTGCAATTTTGGCAGAAAATTAACTCTCTTTAGGGCATGGACAAAGCCTGGTGAAGGTGGTTGAGCGCCTCATGGAGTGTGGTGCGCTGGGTGCCGATGTTCATGCGCATGAATCCCTCGCCGCCGGGGCCGAACATCTCACCGTCGTTCAGGGCAAGCCGGGCGCGGTTGACAAAAAGGTCGTTGAGGGCGTCATGACTGAGATTGAGGCGGCGACAGTCGAGCCACACGAGGAACGAGGCCTGCGGGCGCATGGGGCTCAGCTGCGGCAGGTGGCTGGCGCAATAGTCCTCGACGAAAAGGACGTTCTGCTCCACATAGCTGATCATCTGCCGACGCCACTCCTCACCGGCCTCGCTGAAGGCGGCCATCGTGGCGATGGGGGCAAAAATGGTGGGTTCGTCCATCTCGTTGGCCTTGATCCACCCGTAGAACTGCTCGCGCAGCTGTGTATCGGGCACGATGGCATAGCTTGCGACGATGCCTGCAATGTTGAACGTCTTCGAGGGAGCCCCAAAGGTGATGCTGCATGCGGCAGCCTCGTCGGACACCGAGGCGAAGGGCACGTGGCAATGGCCGAAGAGCGCCATGTCGCAATGGATCTCGTCGCTGATGACGATGATGCCGCGCTGGCAGCAGAAGTGGGCCAGCCGCTCGAGCACCTCGCGAGGCCAGACGATGCCTGCCGGATTGTGAGGATTACTGAGAATGAGGAGTTTGCAATGCTCATCGCACACTTGCTCCAGCCGTTCGAAATCGATGCGATAGTCGGGGGGGGGCGTGAGCGGACAGTTGACGATACGGCGGCCGTTGCCTTCGGGCACTATTCGGAAGGGATGGTAGACGGGCGGCATGATAATGACGCTGTCGCCAGGCTGCGTGAAGACATTGACGGCCATGCCGATGCCTTTCACGATGCCGGGGATGAACGAGAACCAATCCTCGCGCGGCTGCCAGCCATGATGCTCGTTGATCCAGCAGCTGACGGTGGGCCAGAGTGCTGGCGGGGTGACGGTGTAGCCGAAGAGGGAGTGGTCGAGTCGTCGTCTCAGTGCGTCGGTGATGAACGGAGGGGTCTCGAAGTCCATGTCAGCCACCCAGAGGGGCAGCAGGTCGGGGCGCCCGTAGCGTTCCTCGAGCACACAGTGTTTCAGGTCGCCAGAGCCCGTGCGGTCGACGGGCTTATCGAAATCGTAGGTCATGCGAGTGCTTGTTTGATGTCTTCAAAGAGGTCGTCCGGGTCTTCCAGTCCGATGCTCAGGCGGATGGTGGTCTGCTGGACGTCCATAGCCGCCACTTGCTCTTCAGTGAAGTTGCCGAAAATGGTCGATGCGGGGTGGATGGCCAGCGAGCGGTTGTCGAAAAGATTTGTGGCGCGGTGGATGAGCTTCAGCCGGTCGATGAAGCGGAAGCAGGCGTCGCGCGATTCGAGGTCGATGCAGACCATGGCGCCCGCTGTGGAACCGAACTGTCGCCGTGCCAGTTCATGGAAGGGATTGTCGGCGAGCCCCACGTAGTTGACGGTCAGCCGCCCCTTCAGCTCCTTCTGCATGCGCTCAGCCAGCAGCTGGGCGTTGGAGGCCTGCACGCGGTAGCGGGCATTGAGCGTCTCAAGACCGAGGGTCTGCATGTAGGCGGCTTGTGGCGTCATGTAGGCACCGAGATTGAACATCAGCTCCAGCTTGATACGCTCGGTGAATCCCGGTGTCGTTCCATAGTCGATGATGAGGCCGCCGAGCGAAGTGCCTCCGCCGGAGAGATACTTTGTGCTCGACACCACCTCGATATCGACGCCCAGTTCCTTCAGGTTTGTCTCGGTGAAGGGAATAGCTGTCGAGTCGGCAATCAGGGGGATGCGCCATTGGTGGGCCACACTAGCCAGTGCCTTCAGGTCAGCCACTTCCTGCTGCGGGTTGGTGACAATTTCCAGGTAGATGCAGCAGGTGTTGACGTCAGTGGCGGCTTCCACCTCTTTTATATTAGTAAGGTCGACGAGTCGCGTTTCAATGCCCAGTCGACAGAGGGTGGAGGTGAGCAGGGCGTAGGTGTTGCCGAAAACGTGCTTCGATGTGACAATATTCTTGCCTGCCTCGGCCACACCAAAAAGGGTGTTGCTGATAGCGGCCATGCCTGAGTTGAGGGCGCTGACGCTCTTGGCCCCGGTGAGTGCCTGCACGCGGCGCTCCAGGTTGATGGTGGTGGGATTTTCCACGCGGCCATAGTCGGGAGCGTCAATCTTATTCGTAAAGGCCAAGGCCATCTGCTCGGCATTGTCGAACTCGAAGGCCACTTGGTTGTAGACGGGCACCGCCAGTGCATCGTAGGCATCGCGGCGGTGGTAGGGGGTGTGGATAGCTTGAGTCTGTCGTTTCATGTTTAGTGAGTTGATTTTGAGCATCGTTCTTCTTCCTTTTGCTTATCTTTTCTTGTCGAAATTGATGAGTGCAAGGCCGATGGCGGTCCAGATGAGCTCGCGCAGGCGCACAAGCAGGGCGACGAAGATGCCGGCTGAGGCTGTCATGCCGAGCCCGTTGACCGACATGAGGAAACCACCTTCGCGGCCGCCAAGCTGCAGTGGAAGGAAGAACAGCATGTTGGCAAAGAGCGAGGTGAAGGCCAGGATGAGAATGCACTGCAGATAGTTGGCAGAGGGCAGAATGACCAACAGGATGAAGAAAATCTCGAGCGCAGAGACGAGGCGGCAGGCCAGCTCGAGGCCGACGGCGGTTACGAAAGTGCGCGGGTTCTGGTTGTGCAGGGCTGCAATCTGATGGTCAATCTCGGCCAGCTGCTCCGCATGGTCGTCGAAGAAGCGGCGTGCCCACTTTTTTATGAAAGGAAAGTGGCGCAGCAGCTTGATGCTGCTGGCAGCAATGCCTTTCTTGTAGCCTTTGAGGAAGAACCAGATGGCCAGCAGGCAGAAGGCCGCCACACAGGCGATGAGCGTCGACATGAAGACATTCATGTGCTGTGTGCAGACATAGAGGACACAGGCCAGCAGCCAGAACCAGAAATGCGAGAAGATGTGAGTCATCACGTAGAGCAGTACGGAGGCCGTCGCCCTTTCTGTGCCGATTTTCGGTGAAAGGGCCATGATGCGATAAGGCTCGCCTCCCATCAGTCCGCCGGGTGTGGCATAGTTGAGGGCAAAGCCTGAGATGGTGACTTTGTAGAGCCAGAGGAATGAGAAAGGTGTCTTTTCCTCTGGCTTTTGACTTTTGATGATGACCCACCAGGCGGCGGTATTGAAAAAATAGAGAAAGAACCAGAGCACCACCACGGCCAGGAACCAATAGCCCGCTCGGGTGATGCCGTTCCACACTTCGGCAAAGTCGAGCTGAGTCAACATAATAATCAGCACGACAAGGCCGAAGATGAAGAATCCGTTCTGGTATTTCTTTTTCACTCTGCTTCAGGTTTTTGTTCTTGGGTAGCCTCTTGCTGGCGGTCTTCATTCTGACGGTGCTGGCCTCGGCTTTCACATGGTGCACGGAATCTCACCTTCTCACTGTCGTCACGCCTTTCATGATAGAGCTTGGGCAGCGGGTTTTGCAGCGGTTCATCGAAGTCCTGACGGTTGCGTGCCACGTCGATGGCCAAGTAGATGGCATTGCGCATCGAACCGGCATCAGTCTGGTTGCGGCCAGCCTGGTTGAAGATGGGACCATGGGCGGGAGCCGTGCGGACGATGGACAGCCCGGCAGTGAATCGGACACCGCTTTCTGTTGCCAGAGCCTTGAATGGGGTTTGTCCCTGGTCGTGATACATAGCCAAGACGCCGTCGAAGCGGTAGTAGGAGTAAGTGCCGAAGAAATCATCGGCCGCATAGGGCCCGAAGGCCTGAATGCCCTGAGCCACGAGTTCGTCGATGGCGGGCTTGATGATTTCCTGTTCCTCATCGCCCAGCACGCCGTCTTCACCGCAGCGCGGATTCAGGGCCAGCACGGCAATGCGTGGACACGAGATGCGGAAGTCGCGGCGCAGGGCTTTCTGGAAGATGGCGGCTTTCTCGACAATTTTCTGCTTCGTGATGGCTTCAGCCACGTCCTTGATGGCAACATTGTTAGTCACGAGGGCCACGCGCAGATCTTCGTTAGCCAGAATGGTCAGACCCTGCTGGCCGTCGTTCATGCGGCGTTCAATATAGCTGGTGTGTCCGTTGAATCCCTTGATTGTGTTCTTGCTGACCGGAGCCGTGACCAAAACGTCGAATGCCTCATTCTTGAAGTCGTCAATGGCGCGATCGATGGCTTTCTTGGCAGCCTCGCTGCTCTCGGCTGTCGGTTCGCCGAGGTCGATCTTCACCTCGTCCTCGATCACTGCAAGCATATTGAGACGCCCGTCCTGAATCTCATGGGCATTCTTGATGATTGCCAGCTGCATATCAAGCCCCAGTGCCTTAGCATGATAGGCTGCAGCCTTGGGCGAGCCGTAGATGATGGGCGTGCAAAGTTCGAGCATGGCGGGGTCTTCAAACGCCTTGAATATCACTTCGTAGCCCACGCCGTTCGTGTCGCCTTGGGTGATAGCTACGCGTACTTTTTTGTCTTGTTCCATTGTTCTTTATGATTGGGTTTACTTTGAGAGTCATTGAGATTTCTTTGCCGTAGAGAGCAGCCCACAGGCCGCATAGATGTCCTGGCCCCGACTGGCGCGTATGGTGGTGAAGACCCCGTGCTGGGTCAGGTAGTCGCGAAATTGTTCCATGCGCCTTTCGTCGGCTGCGGGCAAATCAACGTCAGGGATGGGATGGAAGCGAATCAGATTGACGCGGCATTCCAGCCCCTTAAGCAGTCTGATGATTTCGCGGGCGTGCATCATCGAGTCGTTGAGACCACCAAAGCAGATGTATTCGAACGAGCAGCGACGCTGGTGCGTGAAGTCGTATTGCTTCAGCAATTCTACCACTTCGACGATTGACATGGCCCGTTCGGCCGGCATCAGCTGTGAGCGTTGCTCAGGCAGTGGCGAGTGCATCGAGATAGCCACATGGCACTGGCTTTCGTCAAGGAACCGCTTCAGTTTCGTACGAATGCCGACGCTGCTGACAGTGATGCGCTTAGGGCTCCAAGCGTAGCCGTCGGGGGTGGTCAGAATCTCCGTGGCTCGGAGCACGGCATCGAGATTGTCCATCGGTTCGCCTTGCCCCATGAAGACAATGTTTGTCAGCTGGTCGCGCTCGGGCAGGGCATAGATTTGATTCAGGATGTCAGCGGCCGTCAGGTTGCCCTCGAAGCCCTGTTTGCCTGTCTGGCAGAAAAGGCAGTTCATCTTGCAGCCCACCTGAGAAGAAACACAGAGCGTGGCGCGTTCGTCAATTCCCGCTGACGCGCCTACCCGTGGCCTCATTCCCGAGCAAAGCTCGCCTACCCGTAGCCTCATTCCCGAGCAAAGCTCGCCTACCCGTAGCCTCATTCCCGAGCAAAGCTCGCCTACCCGTAGCCTTTCAGGGATGAAGACGGTCTCGACGAAGCGGGTCGTGCCAATTGCCTCGTGAGTGCAGCGGACGGGGAAGAGGTATTTGACGGTGCCATCCTTAGAGCACTGACAATCGATGGGGAGCATGGCCCCGACCTCATAGTGCTCGTTGAGTAGGGCACGGTTCTTTTGCGAGATATTGGTCATCTCGTCGATGGTCGTCACGTGCTTCTGATAGAGCCACTGCGCCATCTGGCCACCAGTGAAAGCCGGCATACCCAGACTTTTGGCCACCTCCTTCAGCTCGGCTGTGGTCATACCCATGAGCACCTTTTTGCCTTCTTCCATCTTTTTCTTTGGGATTTCGATTTCTTCGGGATTCCGAATTATTTGTAAAACTCGACATACCACTCAGCGAAGGCGCGGAGACCTTGACGCAGCGGCGTGGAGGGGCGGAATCCGTAGTCGCGTTCCAGCGGCATCGTGTCAGCGAAGGTGACGGGGACGTCGCCAGGTTGCATCGGCACCAACTGCTTGTGAGCCTCGAAGTCATAGTCCTCGGGCAGTACGCCGGCGCGGATGAGCTCCTGCTGCAGGATGTCAACAAAGTTGAGCAGATTCTCGGGCGAAGAATTGCCGATGTTGTAGACAGCGTATGGCGGCAGGGGCAATCCGTCTTCACCATTCTTCTTCTCAGGAGCGCCTTGCATGATACGCACCACACCCTCGACGATGTCGTCGACATAGGTAAAGTCACGCATGCAGTTGCCGTAGTTAAAAATCTGTATTGTTTCACCCTTGCGAAGCTTGTTAGTGAAACCGAAATAAGCCATGTCGGGGCGTCCGGCAGGGCCATAGACCGTGAAGAATCGCAGGCCCGTCGAGGGAATGTTGTAGAGCTTCGAATAGGCATGTGCCAGCAGCTCGTTCGACTTCTTCGTGGCGGCATAGAGCGAAACGGGGTTGTCGACCTTGTCGTCGGTGGAGTAGGGCACCTTCTTGTTCGAGCCATAGACACTCGACGACGAGGCGTAGACGAGATGTTCAACGGGGTTGTGACGGCAGGCCTCAAGAATGTTGTAGAATCCGATGAGGTTCGACTGGATGTAGGCGTCGGGGTTGGTGATGCTGTAGCGCACACCGGCCTGGGCAGCTAAGTTGACCACCACGGCAGGTTTATGCTCAGCAAAGATGCGGTCAATGACATCGCGGTCGGCAATGTCGCCGCGAATGAAGATGAAACGCGGGTCTTGCAGCTGCTTCAGTCGATATTCCTTGAGCGACACGTCATAATAGTCGTTCATATTGTCGATGCCGATGATGGTGGCGGTCAGGGTGTCAGCGAGCAGTCGCTTCACGAGGTTGGAACCTATGAAACCGGCTGCGCCGGTGACGAGTATGGCTTTGTTTTCGAGTGTGATGGCTTGCATGATTATTTTCTTTTTTTAGTTGCGATAACATCGCAACATACGGGACACAAATGGATTAGCTGAAAAGGCGCTGGGCTTCGTGATAGGTATCGAGCGAACCGATGTCGAAGCGGCCGGCAGACATAGGCCAGGCGTGCATCACGGTGCGGTCGACCATATAGTGTGCCAGGTTGCCGGGAGCATCCTTGCCGCAGCCGTTGTCAACTGAGGTCCGGACGAGCGGCAGGTCTTTCTTCAGGTAGATATAGAAGGGTGGTACGGCCCAGTGGCTCTTCGGCTCTTGGGGCTTTTCCTCCATGTTGAGCACGCGCATCTGCTCGTCGACGACGATGACGCCGGTGCGCTGAAGCTTCTCGATGGAAGGCTGCTTATGGCACATGATGCACGATGTCTGTTTCCCGCGGGCAAAGTCGACAAATTCCTGGAACCGGAAGTAAAGGATGTTGTCGGCAGCAGCGACGAGAATGTCGTCGTCAATGGCCAGCTTGTTGATGGCCAGCAGCAGGTCGCAGACAGCTCCGAGGCGGGTCTCGTTGGTCTCGGTGCCGTCGTTGAGGATGGTGATGGGTTTTCTTGCGGCAGTGCCGCAAGACACCTGACGGGAGGCTGCCCAGTCGTTGAAGATGTGGGCAAACTTATGGTTGGTGACCACGATGTGCTCGTCGATGTCGGCAATCGTGTCGAGGTCGTCGAGCATGCGGTCGAGGATAGTCGTACTGCCAATCTTCAGCAAGGGCTTCGGGAAGTTCTTCGTGAGTTCTCCCAAGCGGGTGGCATAGCCGGCGGCAATGATGATGGTCTTCATTGTTTTCAGTCTTTTTTATAGGAAGTCGACACCATTGGCGGGGTCGCAGAAGAAGAGCTCGAAGGAGTCGCGATACTGCGGATACTGCTTGAGATATTCGCGGGTGACGGTCTCGCGGATGATGTCCTCCTTGTCGGGATCGACGAGCGCGATGCAGGCACCTTTGAAACCGGCGCCGCTGAAACGGCCGCCATAGACCCCCTCCGTCTGTCGCAAAATCTTATAAATCGCAATGAGCTCGGGCGAACCGCACTCATAGTTGTTCATCGAGCTCTCGCAGCTTTGGAAAATGAGCTCGCCAAACTTGCGGATGTCGCCCTCCTGCCAGGCCTTGACACCCTCCTCCACACGGTCGCATTCCGAGTAGAAATGACGGGCACGCTTGGCAAAGCGCTCAGGCATCTGCTTCTCATACTTCTTGAAGACCGACTCGTCGACGTCGCGCAACCGCGTGTCCTGCAGTTCGCGAAGCGGCTCATTCTCATAGGCTTGCATAATCCATGCGGCCGTCTTGCACTCAGAGACGCGCAGGTTATAGTCAGTGCCGGTCAGCTTGCGTGTGACGCCGCTGAAGAAGATGCCGAGCTTGAAGGGCAACGGCTGGCGACCGTCGCCGAAGGGCAGCAGCTTATATTCGGAAGTGCGCGTGTCGAGATAGAGCAGTTTATCGCTCTCGCAAAGCACGACGCAGGCCTGGTCGAGGATACCGTTGTTCAGTCCCACATAGTTGCGCTCGGCACGGCTGGCGTAGTCGATAATCTGCATGCGGGTGAGGCCCAGCTGGTTAACCTTGTCGATGGCCATGACGAAGCCGCAGAGCAGAGCTGCCGACGAACTGAGACCGCCGATGGGCATAGACCCCTGCACAATGCCACGCACACCCTGTTTCAACTGAAAGTCCTGCTGCAAGGCCCAGACGGCGCCGCGCAGGTAGTCGCCCCAGTTCTGCTGCTTCTCGTCGACGGGGCGCTGGACGTTGAATGTCATCAGCCCCTCAAACGAGAGCGATGCCATCTCGACCTTTCCCGTCTCAGTGGCTGAGAAGAGAAACTCGATGCCGCTGTCGAAGGCGAAGCCGGTGACGAGTCCGTGCTGATGGTCGACATGAGCGCCCAGTGGGCATATCCGGTAAGGCGCAAATAGCTGATAGAGTGCGTCGCCCTTGCCGAAGAATGTGCGGTAAGCTTGGAATAGATCTCTCATGTGTTTGCTTTGTGATTTATTATAATTATATACAAGGTGCAAAGGTACAAAGAAAATCCGAGACGACAAAGTCTTTCGCTGAAAAAGTGAAAGTGGACTGCCGATTTTCAGTCGGCCAAGAGACAGGAATGATTGCGGATTTTATTTACAAGAGGATGTTCCGCGTGAAAAGAAACGGTACTTCTTGAGGCAAAAAGCACCGTTTCTCGACCCGAAAAGGGCTGCTTCTTTCATCGAAAAGCACCGCTTCTTTTCTTACAACGTGCAAATTGTCTGGAAATCAGGCGATTGTAAAAAAATGGACAAATGATTACGAATTTTGTTTACATAGTGAGCTCTTTGCGTAATCCCCGAGGATGAAAGTCTGAAATAAATTTGGTGTTTATACGATTTTTTTGTACCTTTGCACCTAACTTTACAGAACGTGAGCGTCAGATGAACGAATTGATTGATTTTTTCCTGCCGTTCGGTGGCACAGAGCCGGAATGGCAGCTCATAGAAAGCCTCAGACAGACCACTGTCGTGGCTAATATTTTTGTGTTGACCGGTCAGGACGGCATTGCGCTCCCCCCCGATGTGCAGCGGCTCGACCCCGGCCCATTGACCGCCTCAGCCGTGCTCCGGCAGTTGGCCGGGCACAGTCAGCAGCGCTACATGGCAATCGTCACCCGGCCTGTCGTCATCCGCCTCGGTCAGGGTGCTCTCGAGCGCATGTTGCGCGTGGCCGACGACAGCGGTGCAGCCATGGTCTACGCTGACCGCGAAGGCCATCCCGCCATCGACTATCAGCTGGGCTCCGTGCGCGATGATTTCGACTTCGGCAGCCTGTGGCTCGTCAGGTCGCAGCTTGTGTGCGAATGGGCCCAGAAGACCGATTCCGACTGGCAGTTCGGCGGACTCTATGACCTGCGCCTCTACCTCAGTCGCCAGGGTGAACTGCTCCACATGAACGAGCGTCTCTACAGCGAGGATGAGACCGACCTGCGTGCCTCGGGCGAGAAGCAGTTCGACTACGTGAATCCCGCCAATCGTGAGGTGCAGGTGGAGATGGAACAGGTCTGCACGCGCCATCTGGAACAGATTGGCGCCCGGATAGACACGACGAGTGCCCTGAACGTCGATTTCGGCGAGCAGGACTTCGACGTCGAGGCATCGGTGATCATTCCAGTATTCAACCGCGCCAAGACCATCCGCGACGCCGTGGAGAGCGCCCTCTCGCAAGAAACATCGTTTGCTTATAACGTCATCGTCGTTGACAATCATTCGTCTGACGGCACTGGCGAGATATTAAGTGAAATGGTGAAAGCGAATGGTGAAAAAACGTCTGCCGCGCCTGCAGCTGCACCTTCCCTCATTGTCATTATGCCGGAACGCCATGACCTCGGCATCGGCGGCTGCTGGAACATGGCCGTCAACGACCCGCACTGCGGGCGCTTTGCCGTGCAGCTCGACAGCGACGACCTATACTCGTCGCCCCGCACGCTGCAGCGCATCGTCGACGAGTTCTATCGCCGTAAGTGCGCTATGGTTGTGGGCTCCTATCGCATGTGCGACTTCGAACTGAACACCCTGCCTCCCGGACTTATTGCCCATCGCGAGTGGACCGACGAAAACGGTCCTAACAATGCGCTGCGTATCAATGGTTTGGGGGCGCCGCGCGCTTTTTTTACTCCGTTGTTGCGCGAGGTGCAACTGCCAAACACCAGCTATGGCGAGGACTATGCCATGGGACTCTGGTTCTCGCGGCGCTATCGCATCGGTCGCATCTATGATGAACTTTATCTCTGTCGCCGGTGGGGCGGCAACAGCGACGCGGCTCTCAGCGTTGAGCGGGTCAATGCCAACAACCTCTATAAAGACCGTCTGCGCACCCTCGAAATCCGTGCTCGCCAGCAGATGCTGAGTCAGGGCAACGTTGCTCACACAGCCGACAATGCCCTCCAGCGTTTTTTCGACCGGCAGTTGCGCCAGTGGCCCGATGCCCGCACACGCTACAGACAACTTCAGCAGGTGCTGACGCGTGAGCTCAACATAGGTTCCGACACCTGCCGGGTGCAATTCAATCCCGCCCGCATCGTCTCGACCGGTGCCACGATGACACGCGAGGCCGTGGCTCAGCGCCCCTGTTTCCTCTGTCGTGACCATCGCCCCGACTTGCAAATCTTCAAGCAGATCGACAACGACTACGAACTGCTGGTCAACCCGTTCCCCATCTTGCCGATGCATTTTACCATTCCCATGCTACGCCATCAGCCGCAGCGCATACGGCCCATGTACGGCGAGATGCTTCGCCTGCTGGCACGCTATCCGCAGCTCATGGTCTTCTACAACGGTCCGCGCTGCGGCGCCTCTGCGCCCGATCATGCCCACCTGCAGGCTGGCTCCAGCGGGCTGCTGCCCCTGCAACGCAGCTGGGCACGCCTGTCGCGCAACCTGACGACGCTGGTGCTGACGCCCGACGGCAGCGGAGAGTTGGCCATCATCGACGACTATCCTGTTGCCGCTCTGGCCATTCGTGCTCATGAGGTTCGCACGAGCATTCAGCTTTTCACCCGTCTGTATAATGCGATGAGCTTTCCGCAAGGCGATGACGAGCCGATGATGAACATCGTCAGCTGGCGGCAGGAGGATGAACTCGTGACGGTTGTCTTCCCTCGCGAAAAGCATCGGCCTGACTGCTATTACAAGTCGGGCGATGAACAGTTGCTCGTCAGTCCGGGAGCGCTCGACATGGCCGGTCTCATCATCACGCCGCGTCGTGAGGACTTTGAGCGCATTGACGCTGACCGGGCTCTGGCAGTCTTGCGGGAATGTGCACTTTCTGACATTGCCCTCAGCGACTTGGCCGAACAGCTTCGGAATCAGTCGGAGACCCCGCAGACTCAACTCGTTGAGAGTGACGAACCGACTGTGGCCGTTGGTGTCGTCAGCGGCCAGCAGATCGATTTTGTGCTCAATGGTGAGCATCAGGCAAAGGGCGAGACTGTCTGCGGCCGTGAGACCGTCAGTCTGGCTGAGGGCGGGCTGCTCTGGCGCGGACAGCACTATCGCGAACTGCGCTTCACTCCGCTGAAGGACGACGTATCCTTCTCCTTGCTCGACGTCACCATTGGCGTCGGTTTCCATTGGGAGCGCCATGAGGTGCAGACCTTCCGCGGTGCGCTCCGCTTCGTGGTCGATGCCGACAATATCGTGGCCATCAATGAATTGCCTGTGGAACAGTATCTTGAGAGCGTCATCGCCAGCGAGATGAAGGCGACCTCGTCGGTCGAGTTGCTCAAGGCCCATGCCGTCATTTCGCGTTCGTGGCTGCTCTATCAGATGCGCAAGGAGCGCAAAGACGGTTTCTTCTCATTTGTCAAGAAGGACGACGAACTGCTCCGGTGGTATGACCATGAGGACCACACGCTCTTCGATGTCTGTGCTGACGACCATTGCCAGCGCTATCAAGGTATCACCAGAATCGAAGATGAGCAATTCCACCGAGTATCGGAGGCCGTGAAGGCCACCAGCGGGCAGGTGCTCACCTACGGCGGTGAACTCTGTGATGCCCGCTTCTCGAAATGCTGCGGTGGACGTACTGAGGAGTTCCAGTACTGCTGGGACGACGCTCCAAAGCCCTACCTCGTCTCCGTCGACTGTCCTTTCTGTCATACTGATGACCGCCGCGTGCTGTCGCAGGTGCTCAATGATTACGATCAGACCACGCCCGACTTCTATGACTGGAAGGTAGAATACACCCAGGCCGAGCTGACGGAACTGGTCAGCCGCAAACTCAATCTCGGCATGGTCGAGGCGCTGGAGCCCTTGTCGCGCGGCAAGAGCGGTCGCATCTGGCGGCTGCGCATCGTGGGTTCTGAACGCTCGTTCGTCATTGGTAAGGAACTTGAGATTCGCCGTGCCCTGAGCGAGACCCATCTCTACAGTTCCTGTTTCGACGTGGAGCGCCACGATGACCGCTTCGTTCTGAAAGGACGAGGATGGGGCCACGGCGTCGGTCTCTGTCAGATTGGGGCCGCCGTGATGGGTGAACAAGGTTATACTTATGATGACATTCTGCTCTACTACTATCGTGGAGCTGAGATTAAGAAAATATATTAGGAAATGAAAACGCGTAATCCTTGGGCATGGGTCCCCTCGCTCTATTTTGCCGAGGGCGTGCCCTATGTGGCCGTGATGACCATCTCGCTGATCATGTATAAGCGGCTCGGACTGTCGAACACCGACATCACGCTCTACACCTCGTGGCTCTACCTGCCGTGGGTCATCAAACCCCTGTGGAGTCCCTTCATCGACATGCTACGCACCAAGCGCTGGTGGATTCTCACCATGCAGCTGCTCATTGGAGCCTCGTTGGGCGGCGTGGCCTTCACAATCCCGGGACAGTGGTGGCTTCAGGGGTCGCTGTTCTTCTTCTGGACGATGGCTTTCGCCAGTGCCACCCACGACATTGCCGCCGACGGTTTCTATATGCTCGGCCTCGACCAGCATCAGCAGGCCTTCTTCGTCGGCATACGCTCGACGTTCTATCGCATTGCAACCATCTTCTCCAATGGTTTGCTGGTCGGCTTGGCAGGTGCCCTGCAGGTGTGGACCCGCAGCATACCCTATTCGTGGAGTCTCATGTTCTATTTCATGGCAGCCTTGTTCATCGGTCTCTGGCTCTATCACAGCTGGGCATTGCCAAAGCCCGACGAGGATGGTGATCAGGAGCGCAAGACGCTGGCCCAGATAGGGCATGAGTTTGCCGAGACCGTCATCACCTTTTTCCAGAAGCCGCAGGTCTGGGCAGGCCTCTGCTTCATGCTGTTCTATCGGATGCCGGAGGGCTTGCTGGTTAAGGTGTCGAGCCTATTCCTCATCGACAGCGTGAACAAGGGTGGACTGGGCCTGGCCGACGGTGAATATGCGCTGGTGCAGGGCACGGTGGGCGTCATCGGACTCACGCTGGGCGGGATCCTCGGCGGCATTGCAGCCAGCCGCGACGGACTGAAACGCTGGCTGTGGCCGATGGTCATGGCCATCACGTTGCCCGACATCGTCTATGTGGTTCTTTCCTGGTGGCAGCCGGCGTCGTTGCTCCCCGTCAACATTTGTGTGTTTATCGAGCAGTTTGGCTATGGTTTCGGCTTCTCGGCTTACATGCTCTATCTGATTTATTACAGCCAGGGCGAGCACAAGACTTCGCACTACGCCCTCTGTACGGCCCTCATGGCTCTCTCGATGATGATTCCAGGGCTCTTTGCCGGTGCCTTGCAGGAAGCTGTCGGCTATCGCATGTTCTTCGTTATCGTCATGTGTTCGTGCGTGCTGACCTACATCGTTTCAGCCTTCCTTAAAATTGACCCTGAATTTGGCAAGAAAATCGACAAATAGGAGAATCCCTACGACGAATTAGACATTTCTCCCTTGGTGGTGTGGGGAATCTTCCTTATCTTTGCACCAGTAATAACACTTAAAACTGTAACGACAATGAAGAAGTTTTACACCTACACAAAGATGATGATCATCGGCCTGATGGCCACGATGGCATTCTCAAGCTGCGAATGGATGAGCGACGATGACGCTTACATCGCATATGATATCAAGGGACGCTGGGTCGGACAGCTCAGTCAGATATACTACAGCCGCTATGACTGGACCGTCCGCGAGCATGAGTACACCACAATGTTCGAGTTCTATCAGGGCGACCGCTACGGAGGACGCGGGCGTGAGGTGGACTACAGCCGCTACGAATATCAGTCCTACAACTTCAGCTGGTATGTTGAGTATGGCAATATTTATATCAAGTACAGCGACGGAACGGAACTGGTCATAGACGGCTACTACATCCGCAACAACCATCTGTACGGCAAGACTTTTGATGGCACGATGGAAGTCTATCTGACCCGCTACGACGATTACGACGGCTATCTCTGGGACGATGGTTTCTACTGGTCACGCAAGAGCGGTACTCGTGCTGCTATTGGATCCGAGGTTCCTGCTGACAGCATCATTGAGTGAGTTGGCCTATGTGTTGCAGACTGACTATAACGTTGATTGCGCTACTGCTTGGCTTCGGTCAAGTAGTGGCGCAATTTTTGTCGCCTGGCGTTTCGCACGACCTGGCTTTAAGGCGAGCACAGCAGTTGAGTGACATTTCCTATAACCTCACGTTGCAGGTACCGCCCGACGTGGACGCTCCGGTGGAGGGGAAAGTCAATATTATGTTCACACTAAAGGAACGTCAGGATGTCGTGCTTGATTTCCAAGGCGAACTCGATTCTTTACCGGTTCAGGTGAACCGACGGAATGTGAGGTTGTTCCTGGAGGATGAGCATATCGTGGTGCCACGCCACTTTGTGCGAAAAGGAAAGAATGTGGTCACCGTCTGTTTCAAGTGCAGCGACCAGGCCCTCAATCGGCACGATGATTTCCTCTATACGCTCTTTGTCCCCGACCATGCACGTTCGTGCTTTCCGTGCTTCGACCAGCCTGACCTGAAAGCCTTTTTCCATCTTGACCTGCGACTGCCGGAGGGATGGGTCAGCATTAGCAGCGACGAGCAGCATCCGCTGCCTACTTATCTGTTTTCCTTTACGGCAGGACGTTTCCGGCGTGTCGAAGCTGAACGCGACGGCCGTCGGCTGACGTTGCTTCACCGCGAGACCGATTCGCTGAAAGTGGCCCAACTGCCTCAGGTCTTTGATGAGATGGCTCTGTCGTTGCAATGGCTTGAGCAATACACTGGCATCAGCTATCCCTTCACTGATTACGGGGTAGTCGTTCTTCCGGGCTATCAGTTTGGCGGAATGGAGCATCCGGGAGCTATCCAACTCAATGCTAATACCATCTTCTTGCCACCTTCACCGACACCCGATGAGGAGATAAAGCGCCTGAAACTCATTGCCCACGAGACGTCGCACATGTGGTTTGGCGACCTTGTCACGATGCGATGGTTCAACGACGTGTGGACGAAGGAAGTCTTCGCCAACCTGATGGCGGCCAAGATTGCCGAGGAGCAGTTTCCTGACGTCAATCATGATCTCAATTTCTTGAAGACCTACCAGGTGGCTGCCCTCCAGACCGACCGCACTCCCGGCACACACCCTATCCAGCAACCGCTTGAAAATCTCAATCAGGCGGGTTTGCTCTATGGCAATATCATCTACGACAAGGCGCCTGTTATGATGCGCAAACTCGAAGAACTCGTTGGTCAGGATGCCTTCCGTCGTGGCCTGCAGGACTACCTGAAGCGCTACAGCTATGCTAATGCGACGTGGGACGACCTGATGCAGATTCTCGACAGCGTCAGTCCGCAGGCCGGGGTGGGACAGTTCAGCGAGGTGTGGGTCAAACAACGCGGAATGCCTTACGTCCGTACTGAATGGCGGGCCGGAAAACTGAGGGTCGGCCAGCATGACGTCTTGGAGCGCAGCCTGGTGTGGAAGCAGAAGATGAAGGTCGGTGTGGAGACGATGCAAGGGATGCGCGTGGTCGACGTGGACATGCAGGACTCGGTGGCGGAAGTCATCTTCGGGGAGCGCCCGCGATGGATTATAGCCAACTATGACGGCCGCGGCTATGGGCGGTTTGAGGATGTCTATATAGACAGTCTGCCCACGGGCGACGCCACTCACCGCTACGCCCAGATGATGTTGCTCTACGAGAATGTGCTGATGGGCCGTCAGACAGCCGAACAGGCGGTGGATATGCTCATCGATGCTTTGCAGCGCGAGGATAATCCGCTGGTTGCTTCGACGGCCTGTTCCTATTTGTCCGGTCTGCTCAGCCGTCAGTCCACAACAAACGACAGTGTAGAGCAGCGGCTTTACGACCTTGCCGGAAGTCATCCCTTGAAGCCCCTGCGACAGCAATTGCTGCGCTATTTGGGCCAAAGGGCTGCATCGTCCGCCGTACTGCAGCGCATTCGGCAGTTATGGGAAGAGCAGAACGAGCCGTTGTTATCGGAGCGCGACTACATCAATATGGCTTATCATCTGGCCATTATGCAGCCGAAGGAGTGGCAGTCCATACTGGAACGCCAGCGCGCCCGTCTGAGCAACGCTGATCTTCTGCGGGAGTTCGACTATGTATCAAGGGCCTGCAATCCGTCGCAGTCAGCGCAAGACTCGTTGCTGCATTCGTTGGCAGATGTCAGGAATCGTGTTGTTGAGCCTTGGACTTGTTCGTTGCTGTCGCTGCTCAACAGCCCTGAACGGGCCTCTGCCAGTGAGCGTTTTATCACTCCGGCTCTCGAGCTTTTGCCTGAGATTCAGCAGACGGGTGGCATTTTCTTCCCCAGTAATTGGCTTGCAGCCCTGTTGGCTCATCACCACAGCCGCCAAGCCCGTCAGCTTGTCGACGCTTATTTGGGCACCCATCCGGAACTTTCAGAACCATTGCGGCGGAAAATCCTGGAACAGGCATACTACATTGAAACTAACTAAGGGTTGTTGTTCACCGATACTTCTTGACGAGCTTGTCGATGGCTTTGTCAAGCGTCTCAGTGGGTTCAATGATGTTATAATCTTTCCAGAAGTCAGGGTCGCGGAAGTAATCGACCTTGTCGTAGAAAGCGTCGCGTGAATCAAAAGAGTCGCGTCCTGAGATGGGACGGACGTTCGCCTGCGCCTTGTCGGTGACAACCATTTCGCAGAAAGCCGTGAACGACGTGGCCAGCAGCCGCCGCTTCCAGTCGCAGTTGAAGCGGAAGGTGCTGCGTATGTAGCTGATGCGCGTGACGCCATTCTCATAGCGATAGTCGATGAGGCTGCTCATTTCCTTTGGTTTGAAGCGCACACCGTGAGGCTTGCTGACGAGCATGAAGCGGGTGGCCCGTTCGCTGTTGCTCATGTCGAGCGACAACTCTGCCCGGGTGAAGGCCAGGGTCTCGCGGTCGATATAGAAACGGCCGTAGTAGAGGGCGTATGGCATCTGCATTTTTGGGGCAATGCTGACGACAAACTGCATGCGCCCGTCAATCATGTCGGGCATTTCCATCGTGAACGAATAGCAGTTCAGGTCCTCAGGGTTAAGCAGGAAATCAAGATTCTTCGCGATGTCAATTTGTATGGGCTGCACGGGGCCCCCCATCACCTTGACCGTCAGCGTGTCGCTTTGCTTTGGACTGAGCAGGCGGCGACCCTTGCGGATGGCCACGCGGTCGCGCCCGGTGTCGCGGTCGTAGGCCGTCTTGTACATGTCGACCACCCCCTCGGCGACGTAGATGAAATGCTGGCGCTTCATGGCCGTCTCGCGGTAGAAGCAGTTGTATAGTTCAGCCTGACGACTGTAGTTCTCCGGGATTTTCCTGATAGCAATGTTCATCAGTTCGCGCGGGTCGGTGGTCCAGACGACCACCTCCTGAAGCTGCACGCTGCTGGGTTTGAGACGGATAGTCAGGGGGGAAGACAGCGACTGGGCCGTACTGAGGCGCTGCGACTCATAACCGATGTGGGTGACGAGGATGCCGTCGGGCAGCTCATCGACTTTCAGTGTGAACCGCCCGTCGTCGTTGGTGACGACGGCGATGCGCGAGCGGCCTGCAGCTATGTTGGCCTGTGCAATCCGCTCGCCGGTCTTGTCGTCAACAACGATGCCGCTGACCACTATTTTTTGTGCCAGCACGTTGACGGCCAATAAGGCGAGGAAGATGACGGCCTCTAATCTCTTCATGTGTCGGTTGAATTGTTGTCGGTTGCAAAGTTAAGGTTAATTATTGAAATTGCCAAGAAGAAACAGCGTTTTTTTGGCACCATTTGTCGTTAATTCAGAAAAACTTAGTAACTTTGCCGAAAATCCAATAAACATTGAATCATATAATTATAATATCATGACAGAAGGTTACAAGATGAAACAGTATGTCGGGCCCGTAAAACGCTACGTGCAGACCATGGACCTGAAGAACGCCCCCGAACTGATGGCACGCTACCGACAGGTGCACAGCCGTGAGGGTGTCTGGCCCGAAATCCTTGAAGGCATCCGTCAGGTGGGCATCCTCGAGATGGACATCTACCTGCTCGACGGTCGACTGGTAATGATTGTCGAGACGCCCGTTGACTTCTGTTGGGACGAGGCCATGACGCGCTTGGCCACGCTGCCGCGACAGCAGGAATGGGAGGAGTTCGTAGCCCAGTTCCAGCAGTGCGACGCTCAGGCCACAAGCGATGAAAAGTGGAAGATGATGGATCGCATCTTCCACTTGTACGAATGAATTCTTTCTTTATTCTTGATTGCTATCCGGCTTCGTGCTGAGTTTCCGTTTCCAGACGACAAAGCGCACGATGGCGGCGGCTGTGATAATGCCCGAAAGGGTATAGGAAACCGGTTCGCTCAGTCCGCAGATGGTGGGCGAGACGAAGAAGAAGTCGACCACGACCATCGTCATGAACAGGGCGGGCAGCAACGTCATCCAGTAGAACTTACCGGCCTGCGTCAGGTAGGACGTGCACATCCACAGTGTGATGGCGGCCATGACCTGTGTGCCCCATGCCACGTACTGCCAGACGGTGCTGAAGCCCGAAGGATTGCCAATCTGCCAGGCCAGCAGGGCGATGCCCACTGCGAAGACGGGCAACGAAAGCAACAGACGGCTGCGGGCACTGCCTTGATTCAGATGGAAGGCTTCCGAGAGAATCAGACGGGCCGTGCGGAAGGAGCTGCCGCCAGTCGTGATCGGGGCGGCCACGATGCCGAGCAGGGCGAGGATGCTGCCGAAGATGCCCAGCCAGGAATGGCAGACGATGTTGACAACCGTCGGGGCATCGAAGTATTGGATGAGCGACAGGGCACTCTGACCTTCAAACTTGGCAATGACCTCAGACGAGCAGACGTCGCGCCAGCCGTCGGCAAAGAAGAAGTAGCTGCTGATGGTGGCCCAGACGAGGGCGACGACGCCCTCTGTGACCATAGCGCCGTAGAACACACCGCGGCCCTGACGCTCCGACTTCATGCAGCGGGCCATCATGGGCGACTGCGTGGCGTGGAATCCGCTGACGGCGCCGCAGGCGATGGTCACGAACAGGGCGGGGAAGAGCGGCTGCTGCAGTCCTAAGCGCTCAGCGCCCCAGTTGCCGAGTCCGTCCCAAACCTCGGGCAGTACCGGCATCTTGATGAACAGCACAACAGCCATAGCCAGCACCATGAACAGCATCGACAGGGCAAAGGCGGGATATATACGCCCGATGATCTTGTCGACAGGCATCATCGTCGTGGCTACATAATAGAGGAAAATGATGATGACCCACATCATCTTGTCGCCCCAGATGCCCGCCAGGATGATGGCCGGACAATAGACGAAGAAAGCCCCTACGAGCACCATCATCATCATCGTGAACACCACGAGGAACTTGCGGGCTCCGCTGCCCAGATAACGGCCCGTCAGTTCGGGCAGGCCACAACCGTCGTGGCGCAGCGAGAGCATGCCGCTGATGTAGTCGTGGACAGCACCGCCAAAGATGCAGCCGAAGACAATCCACAGATAGGCCGCAGGACCGAACCACATGCCCATGATGGCACCGAAGATAGGCCCCGTGCCGGCAATGTTGAGAAACTGGATCATGAAGATGCGCCAGCCGGGCAGCACCACATAGTCGATGCCGTCAGGGCGGCTCAGGGCTGGGGTGGGGCGGTCGTCGGGGCCAAACACGCGCTCTGCCACACGGCTATACAATTGATAGCCTACGAACAGGGCAATAAGACTGATGATGAATGTAATCATATTTCTTATAGTTTATTAGGTTGTCGTTTGTTGTTGCTCGATGACCACGGCGCGCATTTCCTTCAGCAGGTCGCTGGCAAAGATGAAGTCGGTCAGGCGCTTGTTGCTCGAGCCCATGATGTCAGCTGAGACGCCCTGCCACTCCTTGTGGCCCTCATAGATGAAGATGATGTTCTCGCCGATGCCCATCACGGAGTTCATGTCGTGAGTGTTGATGATGGTCGTCGTCTGGAATTCCTGTGTGATGCCGTGCAGCAGATCGTCGATGACTAGCGATGTCTTCGGGTCGAGGCCAGAGTTGGGCTCGTCGCAAAACAAATACTTGGGATTCAGGGCAATAGCGCGGGCTATGGCCACGCGCTTCTGCATGCCTCCGCTGATCTCGCCGGGATATTTCATCTCCGCGTCGACCAGGTTGACGCGGTCGAGGCAGTATTCGGCCCGCTTCTTCCGCTCGCGCAGCGTCATCGACGAGAACATGTCGAGCGGAAACATCACGTTTTCAAGCACCGAAAGCGAATCGAACAGCGCCGCCGACTGGAAGATCATGCCCATTTCGCGGCGCATCATCACCTTCTCGCGCTTCGACATCTGCACGAAGTCGCGCCCATCGTAGAGCACCTGTCCGCTGGTCGGCTCGAGCAGCCCGACGAGATTTTTCATCAGCACCGTCTTGCCCGAGCCCGACTGGCCGATGATGAGGTTGGTCTTGCCGTCTTCGAACACCGTGCTGATGTCCTTCAGCACCTCCTTGTCCTCAAACGATTTATATAGGTTCTTAACCTCGATCATGCTTCTCCTTTTATTTTTTTTTACCTTTTTACTTTTCTAAGACAGCAATTGAGTTAGGAAGACGTCGCTGAACAATATGAGCACACTCGACGATACCACGGCATTGGTCGATGCCTTGCCCACCTCGACCGACCCGCCCTCGACGGTGTAGCCGCAGAACGACGGAACGCTCGAGATGATGAAGGCGAAGAACTGGCTCTTGATAATCGACATCCACATGAACCAGGGCACGAAGCTGTGCTGCAAGCCGGAAGTCAGGTCGTCAGGCGAGATGATATGTCCCACGTAGGCTGTGGCATAGGCCCCGATGATGCCTGTAGCCGACGAGAAGATGACAAGGAAGGGCATGATGGTCAGCATGCCGGCAATCTTTGGCAGGATGAGATAGCATGCCGAATTGACGCCCATGATGTCGAGAGCGTCAATCTGCTGGGTGACGCGCATCGTGCCTATCTCTGAGGCAATGTTCGAGCCCACCTTGCCGGCCAGGATCAGGCACATGATCGACGATGAGAACTCGAGTAGCATAATCTCGCGCGTGGTGTAGCCGGCCACCCAGCGGGGCATCCAGGGGCTCTCGATGTTCATCTTCATCTGGATGCAGATGACGGCTCCGATGAAAAACGAGATGAGCAGCACAATGCCGATGGAGTCGACGCCCAGCTGCGCCATCTCCTTGACGTACTGTTTCCAGAACATCCTAAAGCGTTCGGGCACGGAAAACGTGCGCCCCATCAGTACCAGGTATCGGCCGAACGTGGTCAGCCAGCGGTGTATCAACATTGTCTTAACATGATTTTGCGTGCAAAGTTACGAAAAAACGAGAGAAATGCAAAAGGAAAACTTGTTTTTCTTTTCATTTCCGAGTGCCAAGTTAACTTCGGCGAAGCCAATGTTACGAAAAGTTGAGAGCAAAACAAAGAAACAAGTTTCTTTTTTTTGCCGGGACGGAGTAAATTCGCCATTTTTTATTGGCAAAGTTAGTATTTTTTGTTCAAAAATGATTAACTTTGCACGCAAAATATTATCGTATGGCTGAAGAATCGATAGTTTTGAGGAGTGAAGGCCTCGTGAAACGCTATGGCAAACGCACTGTGGTCAACGATGTCTCGTTCAATGTGCGACAGGGCGAAATCGTCGGCCTGCTGGGACCCAACGGGGCCGGCAAGACCACCTCTTTCTATATGACGACGGGGCTGGTGCTGCCCAACGGCGGTCACATCTACCTGGGCGACAAGGAGGTGACCAACTTCCCTGTCTACAAGCGGGCGCAGGCTGGCATCGGCTATCTGGCGCAGGAGCCCTCCGTCTTCCGCAAGATGTCGGTCGAGGACAACATCCTGAGCGTGCTCGAGATGACGGGCCGTCCACGCGACTATCAGCTGGAGAAGCTCGAGAGCCTGATTAAGGAGTTCCGCCTGCAGAAGGTGCGCCGCAACAAGGGTGACCAGCTCTCTGGCGGTGAGCGCCGTCGCACAGAGATAGCCCGCTGTCTGGCCATCGAGCCGAAGTTCATCATGCTCGACGAGCCTTTCGCCGGTGTCGACCCCATTGCCGTCGAGGACATCCAGCAGATCGTCTGGCGCCTGAAGTACCGCAACATCGGCATTCTCATCACCGACCACAACGTTGAGGACACGCTCTGCATCACCGACCGTGCCTACCTGCTTTTCGAGGGCCGCATCCTCTTCCACGGCACGCCCGAGGAGCTGGCCGCCAACAGCATCGTGCGCGAAAAGTATCTGACCAATTCGTTCGTCCTCCGCCAGAAGGACTTCCAGAAACTCGACGAGGAGCGGCGGCTCAAGGAGGAACAGGAGGCCACTCAGAATCCATAGCCCTGTCATCGGAATACAAGGAACCGAAATCTTCAAAAATCTTACACGTATGGCTACGCATAGTAGTATTTGTGTAAGATTTTTGTCTTTTGAAAGGTAACATATCTGCTTTTTTTCGACCGTATAAAATTATTTCACTGACATTGAAATAGTATTCACCGACGGTGAAATACTGTTCACCGACGGTGAAATAGTATTCACTGACGGTGAAATAATTTTTCGGAGTGCTTAATGTCACTCGTTGAGACGTTAAAAAATGGTAATCGTGCATGATTTACGTGGGAAATGAGTAATTTTGCAGCCCGAAATCAGCACCTTATATTATTATAATGGTGTAAGAGGGCTTGAAAATCGGAAACAGTAATTCAGTAAATCGAAAATAATCAAGATGAACATTCAGTTTGAAAGTGCCGATAAAATCAATGGTCTGATGACGATTACCATTGAGCAGGCAGACTATCAGGAACAGGTAGACAAGAAGTTGAAGGACTATCGTAAGAAGGCTCAGGTGCCCGGTTTCCGTCCGGGTATGGTGCCGATGGGACTCATCAAGAAGCAGTATGGCACGGCTGTCAAGGTTGACGAGGTCAACCGCGTGCTGGGCGAGAAGCTCTATGAGTATATCCGCGAGAACAATATTCAGATGCTGGGCGAGCCCCTGCCCAATGAGGGTCAGGTGCCTCAGGACTTGCAGGGCGACGGTCCCTTCGAGTTCAAGTTCGACATCGCCGTAGCTCCCGAGTTCAAGGCTGAGCTTACAGGCAAGGACAAGGTTGACTTCTACAGTATCGTGGCTGATGATAAGCTCATCGACGAGCAGGTTCAGATGTTCGCATCGCAGGCCGGCGAGTTCGTCGAGGCTCAGGAATGGAGCGGCAACGACACCCTGAAGGGCGATTTGCGCCAGCTGGACGCTGAGGGCAATACGCTCGAAGGTGGCATTGAGGTCGAAGGCGGTCTGGTGATGCCCAGCTACGTGAAGGGTGAGGATGAGAAGAAGAAGTTCGACGGTGCCAAGCCCGGCGACATCATCATCTTTAACCCCAAGAAGGCCTATCCCGACAACGACGCCGAGGTGGCTGCCCTGCTGAAGAAGCAGAAGGACGAGGTGAAGGACCTGGAGAGCGACTTCTCGTTCCAGGTGACTGAGATCCGCCACTTCCAGCCCCATGCCGTCGACCAGGAGCTTTTCACCCGCGTCTTCGGTGAGGGCGTGAAGGATGAGGCTGACTTCCGTCAGCGCATTGCCGACGGTCTGAAGGCTCAGTTGGCTGGCAACAGCGACTATAAGTTCCTGCAGGACGTTCGCCAGTACGTGGAGAAGAAGGTCGGCGAGCTGCAGTTCCCCGAGGCTCTGCTGAAGCGCGTCATGATCAATAATAATAAGGATAAGGGCGAGGAGTATGTCGAGAAGAACTTCAAAGCTTCCATCGACGAACTGAAGTGGCACCTCATCAAGGAGCAGCTTGTCGCCCAAACCGGCATCAAAGTTGAGGACGCCGACCTGAAGCTCATCGCCAAGGACGCCATCCGCCAGCAGTTTGCCCAGTACGGCATGAACAATGTGCCTGACGACATGCTCGAGCAGTATGCTGACGAGCAGCTGAAGAAGCGCGAGAACGTGGAGAGCTTCGTTGAGCGTGCCATCGACGTGAAGCTCACCCAGGCCCTGAAGCAGGTGGTGAAGCTGAACACGAAGGAAGTGACCCTCGACGAGTTCAACAAGATGATGCGCGGCGAGTGATATTTTTCCCGACTTAATCATTTTTCCCCGAACCGCACTCCGGCTCGGGGATTTTTTTTGTAATAAGGAAAACATTTTTCGAAAAAAAAACAAAAAAATGATGGCGGTCTCAGTTTTTTTTATTAAATTTGTATCTCAAAACCAAAATGTGTAAAGAAAACTATGAACGATTTTAGAAAATATGCAACCCAGCATCTGGGAATAAACGGCCAGATGCTTGACGACGTGATGAAGGCTCAGGCCCAGTATCTCAACCCTTACATCTTGGAGGAACGACAGTTGAATGTCACGCAGATGGACGTCTTCAGCCGCCTGATGATGGACCGCATCATCTTCCTTGGCACACAGATTGACGACTACACGGCCAACACCCTGTCGGCCCAGTTGCTCTATCTCGACTCGGTCGACCCTGGAAAGGACGTCTCCATCTACATCAATTCGCCCGGTGGAAGCGTACATGCAGGACTTGGCATCTATGACACCATGCAGTTCATCACCAGCGACGTAGCTACCATCTGCACGGGTATGGCCGCTTCGATGGCTGCCGTGCTGCTCGTGGCCGGACAGGAGGGCAAGCGCTCGGCCCTGCCCCACAGCCGCGTGATGATCCACCAGCCTCTCGGCGGCGTGCAGGGTCAGGCCAGCGACATCGAGATTGAGGCCCGCGAGATACAGAAACTGAAAAAGGAACTCTATACCATCATTGCCGAACACTCGCACACCGACTATGACAAGGTGTGGCAAGACTCTGACCGCAACTACTGGATGACGGCAGAGGAGGCCCGCGAGTACGGAATGATTGATCAGGTGCTGACGAAGAAATGAAGAAAACATGCAACTTCTGTGGAAGAAGCGACAAGGAAGTAAAACTGCTCATCTCCGGTATTAACGGCTATATCTGCGAAGACTGTGCGGCTCAGGCATACCAAATCGTACAAGAATCGGACCTGCTGAAGGATAAAAAGCCAAAGAACAATAAGACTGACCGTTTGATGGATGTGCCAAAGCCTGTCAAGATCAAAGAATACCTGGATCAGTATGTCATCGGGCAGGACGAGGCAAAGCGCTATCTCGCAGTTGCCGTCTACAACCACTATAAGCGTCTGCAGCAGCCCAAGGATGCCGCTGACGGCGTGGAGATTGAGAAGTCGAACATCATCATGGTTGGCTCCACAGGTACGGGAAAAACGCTGTTGGCAAGAACGATAGCCCGTTTGCTGGATGTGCCTTTCACCATTGTTGACGCTACGGTCTTCACCGAGGCTGGCTATGTGGGCGAGGACGTCGAAAGTATTCTGACCCGACTGTTGCAAGTGGCCGACTATGATGTTGCGGCAGCACAACGGGGCATCGTCTTTATCGATGAGATTGACAAGATTGCGCGAAAGCAGGACAATCCATCGATTACCCGCGATGTCAGCGGAGAGGGCGTACAGCAGGGACTGCTGAAACTGCTCGAGGGTACGACGGTCAACGTGCCGCCCAAGGGTGGGCGCAAGCATCCTGACCAAGACTATATCCAGGTGGACACGCGCAACATCCTCTTCATCTGTGGCGGGGCCTTCGATGGCATTGAGCGCAAGATTGCACAACGGATGAACACGCACACCGTGGGCTATAATTCCGTCCAGAATGTAAGGAAAATTGATAAGAACGACCTCATGCGCTACGTGCAGCCGCAAGACTTGAAGTCGTTCGGACTGATACCAGAAATCATCGGCCGACTGCCGGTGCTGACCTATCTGAACCCGCTGGACCGTGAGGCCCTGCAACGGATACTGACTGAACCTAAAAATTCAATCGTCAAGCAGTATAAGAAGCTTTTTAGCATGGACGGCATTGAGCTGACCTTCACTCAGGAAGCACTTGAACTGATTGTCGACAAGGCCGTGGAATATAAACTCGGAGCCCGTGGCCTGCGCTCCATCGTGGAAAACATTATGATGGATGCCATGTTTGAAGTGCCATCAGAACATGTAAAGACATTTGAAGTGACTCGAGAGTATGCTCAGGAGCAACTCGACAAGTCGCATCTGAATTAACAAGCCTATGACCGCAAAGAAAAATCTGACAGAAGCCCTGAAGCGATACTTCGGTTTCGACACTTTCAAGGGCGACCAGGAGGCCATCATCCGAAACCTGTTGACCGGCAACGACACGTTCGTGCTGATGCCGACGGGTGGTGGCAAGTCGCTGTGCTATCAGCTGCCGTCGCTGCTGATGGACGGTGTGGCCATTGTCATCTCACCTCTCATTGCCTTGATGAAAAACCAGGTGGACTTTATCACACACCTGAATGAACATGAGGGTGTGGCCCACTATTTGAATTCGTCGCTCAACAAGGCAGCCATCGACCAGGTGAAGGCCGACATCAAGAGCGGACTGACGAAGCTGCTCTATGTGGCTCCGGAGTCGCTCACGAAGGAGGATAATGTCGAATTTCTGAAGTCAGTCAAGGTCTCGTTCTATGCGGTCGACGAGGCTCACTGTATCTCGGAATGGGGACATGACTTCCGCCCCGAATATCGCCGCATCCGGCCTATTATCAATGAGATAGGCACAGCGCCCGTCATTGCCTTGACGGCCACGGCCACCGACAAGGTGCGCACCGACATCAAGAAAAACCTGGGCATCGTCGATGCCGCAGAGTTCAAGAGCTCGTTCAACCGGCCCAACCTCTATTATGAGGTTCGCCCGAAGACCAAGGATATTGACAAGGACATCGTACGCTTCATCAAGCAGCATCCCGGGAAGAGCGGCATCATCTATTGCCTTTCGCGCAAGAAGGTGGAAGACCTTGCCGAGGTGCTTCGTGCCAATGACATCAAGGCGGCCTGCTATCACGCAGGCCTGGAGTCAGCTCTTCGTTCGCAGACGCAAGACGACTTCCTGATGGAGAAAATCGACGTCATTGTGGCCACCATCGCTTTTGGCATGGGTATCGACAAGCCTGATGTGCGGTTCGTCATACATTACGATATTCCCAAGTCGCTCGAAGGCTATTATCAAGAGACTGGGCGTGCCGGCCGTGACGGCGGCCAGGGTCTCTGCATTGCCTTCTACAGTTACAAGGACCTGCAGAAGCTCGACAAATTCATGGAAGGCAAGCCTGTGGCTGAGCAGGACATCGGCCGTCAGTTGCTGCAGGAAACGGCAGCCTATGCCGAGACCAGCGTTTGCCGCCGCAAGATGTTGCTCCACTATTTCGGCGAGCAATATCCGAAGGACAATTGCGGCAATTGCGACAACTGCCTCCATCCCGTCACCAAGATTGAAGCCCGCGACCAGCTCGTGACAGCCCTCAGGGCCGTCCTTGCCATCAAGGAGAATTTCCGCAGCGACTATGTCATCGACTTTATCACCGGGCGCGAGACCGACGAAATCGTGGCCCACCATCACGATGAGCTCGACGAGTTCGGTTCAGGCGAGGATGACAATCTGAAGATTTGGAATCCCGTCATCCGTCAGGCCCTCATTGCTGGCTATCTGAAGAAGGAGGTTGAAAACTACGGGCTGCTGAAGGTCACAGCCGCCGGCAAGCGGTTCATTGACAATCCACATTCGTTCATGGTCGTTGAGGACCATGAGTTCAGCGACGACGAGGATGTGCCCGACGGCGGTACGAGCGCGCTCGACCTGACGCTCTCGGTCATGCTGCAGGATCTGCGCCGCCGCTGGTCGCGCAAGCTGGACCGTCCGCCTTACGTCATCTTCCAGGATGTCAGCATTGAGCAGATGGCCACCGACTATCCCGTCACACTCGAGGAACTGAAGAACATCCAGGGTGTGGGCGACGGCAAGACGCGCCAGCCTTACGCTAAGGAGTTTGTGGAGCTAATCAGGAAGTATTGCGAGGAGAACGAGATCGAGCGTCAGACTGATCTGCGTGTGCGCACCAAGGCCAAGGACTCCATGCGCAAGCTGAAAATTATTCAGAACATCGACCGCCACATCGCACTCGACGACATCGCCAACGCTCAGGGCCTCGATTTTGAGGAACTGCTCGACGAGCTTGAGGGCATTGTCCTCTATAGCGGCAACCGCATCAACATCGACTATTTTCTGGAGGACATCATGGATCCTGACGATATCGACGAGATCTTCGAGTTCTTCCGCGAACAGGAGAAAGACGACCTTGAGGCCGCCTATCGCGAATTCGGTGCCGACTTTAGCGAGAATGAGATTCGCCTCGTGCGCATCAAGTTCATCTCTGAGATGGCCAACTGATTCCAGATTCTTTGTACATACTTTTTAGTAATATTTGATTACCGTTATTTTTGGTTGTTAAATTATGAAGAGATTATTTTATTTATTTTGTTTGATAGGAGTTATCTCTTGCCAAAATGACAATTATATTGTTAATGTCGCAAGTGATAATACTTATTTAAACAAAGATGGATTATTGACAAAAGTGGTTGATTTGTCTTTGTCCTTTTGTAACCAATTGAATAGTACTCGTGGCTATGAAAACAAAGTACAGGTTGAATCTGTGTATGCTCTAAGCCGTAATTATTTCTTTCCTCCATTCCGTTTCAGTAAAGAAATGGTAGATAATATGCCCGATACATTAATGTATGTTGTCAATTTTGCTGATAAGAATGGTTTTGCTTTGATTTCAACAAATATTAGGACTTTCGGGATTCTAGCATATGTTGAGAAAGGCTCATTCTATCCAAATGATATTATTAA
>FLNY01004384.1_pt1 | contig 39477 bp, 31 predicted proteins | sample 1140381 | NCBI WGS metagenome assembly FLNY01 (sample SAMEA3878172, study PRJEB12797) | bioreactor metagenome | biome: Moose rumen | place: Sweden | collected 2011-10 | reverse complement strand
CCCGTCTCCGTGCATCCGAGAAAGAGAAATATGCCGGCAAGCAGCAGTAAATTGGTTCTTCGCATAAAAAAAATACTTTATTTGGTGCAAATTTAGCATTTTTTTTTGAAGAATTTTATTTATATCATTTTTTTGTGTATCTTCGCATCGGTTTAAGTAAAAGATGAGATATGAATAATTACATCGCTGTCTCCTACAAACTCTTTGTCACGTTCAGGGGGGAGGAGGAGAGGCTGCAAGAGCAAAGGACAGAAGACGAACCGTTTATATTCATTACGGGAATCGGCAACGTACTGCCTCCATTCGAAAAACATGTTGACGGTCTCCAGACTGGAGATAGCGTCGATTTCACCATACAACCACAAGATGCTTTCGGAGAATACGACGAGCAGAGAGTCATCGAACTCCCTGTCGGCGCCTTCCTGAACGAGGAAGGCAAGCTCGACCAGCGGTTCTTCTTCGAAGGAAATGTCGTCCCGATGTCCGACGGACAGGGGGGCGAATATCTTGCCACCATCCTCAAAATCACAGACAACAGCGTGACCGCGGACCTCAACCATCCGCGGGCAGGCGCCTCCATGCGGTTTGAAGGGCGGATTATCGAACACCGGCCAGCCACCGACGAGGAGGTGCGTATCGCCACCGAGGCCTCACAGCGACGCTGTGGAGGCTGCGGCGGCAACGCCTGTGGCGGCTGCGGTGGCTGTAATTAGCAATCAGACCCCACCAGAACTGCGAGAGCTGCAAGAATAAAGTTCAAACAGAACAAACTCAAAAGTTCAAATCTCAAAGTTCAAAGTTCAAAGTAATCAATGCGTAACACCTTCGGAAACATATTCACCCTGACTTCTTTCGGCGAGAGCCACGGCCCAGCCATAGGAGGCGTGATCGACGGAATGCCGCCGGGCATCACCATCGACATGGACTTCATCCAGACCGAGCTCAACCGCAGACGGCCCGGACAAAGCCGCATCACCACGGCAAGGAACGAGGCCGACCAGGTGGAAATCCTGTCCGGAGTGTTCGAAGGCAAGTCAACTGGTTGCCCTATCGGCTTCATCGTGCGAAACAGCAACCAGCACTCCGCTGACTATGACAACCTGAAGGAGGTGTTCCGGCCGTCGCATGCCGACTACACCTATTATCATAAATACGGCATTCGCGACCACAGGGGTGGGGGACGCTCCTCTGCCCGAGAGACAATCTCACGCGTGGTGGCCGGCGCATTGGCAAAGCTGGCGTTGAAAGAACTGTGGAACATCAACATCACGGCATACACATCCCAGGTGGGCAATATCGTTCTCGACAAGGTCTGTGAGGAGATGGATCTCAATATAGCAGAGACAAACCCTGTGAGGTGTCCCGACCCGCTAATCGCCGGGCAGATGGAACAGCTCATACTGCAGGTGAAACAAGAGGGCGACACCATCGGCGGTGTGGTCTCCTGCGTCATCAAAGGCTGCCCGGTGGGAATCGGCGAGCCGGCATTCGACAAGCTCCATGCGGCTCTCGGTGCCGCCATGCTGGGCATCAACGCGGTGAAGGGCTTTGAGTATGGCGAGGGATTCAATGGAGTCTGCCAACGCGGATCGGAGCAGAACGACCGCCTCATCAACGATGACGGACGCATCACCACCGCCACGAATCATAGCGGCGGCATACAGGGCGGCGTCAGCAACGGACAGGACATCCGCTTCAGGGTGGCTTTCAAGCCGGTGGCCACACTCCTCCAACCGCAGCAGACAGTGGATATCCACGGCAACCAGACCGTCGTCAACCCCAAAGGGCGCCACGACCCGTGTGTCGTACCGAGGGCTGTGCCGGTGGTGGAAGCCATGGCGGCCATGGTCATTCTCGACCACTGCCTCCTGCAGAACGCATACCATTCTTTGAATAAGAATGAACATGAGGAATAAGAACTAAAAAATATCTTAATTAACCAACAACAATCTTAAAGAAATCGTTTATGAACAAGGTTATTTTAATTGGAAACGTAGGTACGGACCCGAATGTTAGGTATCTGGATTCAGGTGTTTGCGTGGCACAGATCCGTCTGGCCACCACAGAGAGGGGATACACATTGCAGAACGGCACCCAGGTGCCGGAGAGAACGGAGTGGCACAATGTGATTTTCTGGCGTAAGCTCGCCGAAATTGTTGAGAAGCATGTGCATAAAGGTGACAAGATCTCGGTGGACGGCATGATTCAGAGCCGTAACTACACCGATCAGCAGGGCGTTACCCGCCACATCACTGAGATCATGGCAGAGAACATGGAGATTCTCGTCCGCAAGAACGACACGAGAAGGGATGAGAACAACAGCCAGTCTCCTGTGCAGCCACAGCCGGCAGAAACCGACGAAGAGGAAGAAAACCCGTTCTAAACAGAGTATATACATTCAGTGAAATCGAGTGAAAGTATAAAAGGTGCTTTATTACGATAAACATTTCAACGAAGGTTGGCGGATTGCCATCTGGCACGTGACAGAAGACTTGGAAGAGCTGCTTTATCTGCTGCCCGACGATGAGTCGGTCAGGAACGAGGCGCGCGAACGATTCAAGTCGGAAAGCCGCATTCTCGAATGGACGGCCGTGCGCGTACTGCTCTTCGATATGCTCGACCGTCAGGTGGAGATCACCTACGACGACGACGGGGCTCCCTACCTGCCGAAAGACGAACATCTGGACATCAGCATCTCCCACACCAAGGACTATGTGGCCATTGCGCTTGCTGAGAAGGGGGAGATCGGGATCGACATCGAGCATATCGCCGAACGCGTGCACCGCGTGAAAAGCCACTTCGTCAGAGACGACGAGCATGCCGAGTCCACCAACCAACTACTCTTACACTGGTCTGCAAAGGAAACAGCTTTCAAGATGCTGCACCGCAGGAAAGTGGATTTCCTGAAGCATTTCAAGATCACACCTTTCACTGAGCAGGAAGAAGGCTCATTCCAGCTGCAGGAATTCCGTACCGACGATGAACAGGTGTTCGACGTGGGCTACAAAATCTTCCCTGAGTTCGTTCTGACCTACGCTTGCACCCAGGAAGAATGAGCAATTGAAAACATTAATTTCCTATTTAACTTCAACTTGAATTATATATGTAAATATCTGCATCATTTGTGAAAGTGATGCAGTTTTTTTCTTGTTCAATATCGCCAGTTTTCTATAGAGAATCAATGCTTTAAGTGAATCTTTTCGGCAAACCGGGGAACTTTATATTTTTATAAAATTTCCGTTTTAACATTTTATGTATTTGATAATCAATGGATTAACATATTTTAACATGGAAAAAGTTTTCCAAAAGGTACAACCTATTGTAAATTATATTAACTTTGTAACCGGAAAGATGAGAACACAATTCTAATATCGGAACTGACGGAAAGATAACATCTGAGATACAGAAAGTTTCATTCAGCCAAACTTGAGGAATTGCATTAACATTCATTCAATATATAAAACACATCTTACGGTTATGATTCAGACAGTCTTGAAAAGAGACGGCAGAACTGTCGGCTTTAACGAACAGAAAATTATGGCGGCAATCCGCAAGGCTATGCTGCAGACAGAGAAAGGTGAGGACGAACAACTCATCCAGAGAATCACCGACCATATCGCTTTCCACGGAAAGTCACAGATGACGGTGGAAGATATTCAGGACAGGGTGGAAATCGAACTCATGAAGAGTGCGCGGAAAGACGTGGCTCAGAAGTATATCGCCTACCGTAACCAGCGAAGCATCGCGCGTAAGGCGAAGACCCGCGCCATCTTCCAGGAGATCATTAACATCAAGAATAACGATGTGACCCGCGAGAACGCCAACATGAACGCCGACACACCGGCCGGCATGATGATGAAGTTCTCAAGCGAGACAACCAAACCGTTCGTCGATGACTACCTGCTCTCTGATGAGACACGCGAGGCTGTGAAACACAACTATATCCATATCCACGACAAGGACTATTACCCAACGAAATCGCTCACCTGCGTGCAGCATCCGCTCGACAATATCCTCAACGGAGGGTTTGCGGCAGGACATGGCTCATCACGCCCCGCAAAGCGCATCGAGACTGCGAGCATGCTGGCATGTATCTCTATGGAGACAGCGCAGAACGAGATGCACGGCGGACAGGCCATTCCGGCTTTCGACTTCTACCTCGCGCCGTTCGTACGCCTCAGCTACAAAGAGGAACTGAAGAACGTGGAGCAGGTGACGGGAATCGACATGTCGGAATACTACGACAAGGAAATCGGCGACTACATCAAGAAACCGCTCGACGGGCTGCAGGGCGAGCAGCGTGCTTTCCAGCATGCCGTCAACAAGACGGTAGGACGCGTGCACCAGGCTATGGAGGCGTTTATCCACAATATGAACACCATCCACTCCCGCGGAGGCAACCAGGTGGTATTCTCCAGCATCAACTACGGAACCGACACATCGGCTGAGGGCCGGTGCATCATGCGAGAGATACTTATCAGCACATTCGAGGGTGTAGGTGACGGTGAGACAGCCATCTTCCCGATTCAGATCTGGAAGAAGAAGAGGGGAGTGAACTATCTGCCTTCCGACCCTAACTACGACCTCTACCAGCTGGCATGTAAGGTGTCGGCGCGGCGCTTCTTCCCGAACTTCCTCAACCTCGACGCATCCTACAACACGGACGATGCGTGGAGGGCAGACGACCCTAAGCGTTATATCCATGAGGTGGCTACCATGGGATGCCGCACACGCGTGTTTGAAAACCGCTTCGGCCCGAAGACGTCCGTCGGACGCGGCAACCTCTCTTTCACCACCATCAACATCGTGAAACTGGCAATCGAGTGCATGAAGGTGGAGAATAAAGAAGAGCGTATCAACCTCTTCTTCGCTAAGCTCGACAATATGCTCGGTGTGACGGCACGTCAGCTCAACGACCGCTTCAACTTCCAGAAGACAGCGTTTGCCAAGCAGTTCCCGCTCCTGATGAGAAGCCTCTGGATAGGCTGTGAGAACCTCAAACCGAACGAGTCTGTCGAGTCAGTCATCAATCAGGGCACGCTCGGCATCGGATTCATCGGACTGGCAGAATGTCTGGTCGCACTTCTCGGCAAACACCATGGAGAGTCGGAAGAGGCGCAGCAGCTCGGACTGAGGATCATCACATACATGCGCGACCGCGCCAATGAGTTCAGCGAGCAGTTCCACCACAACTACAGCATCCTGGCCACACCGGCTGAAGGACTGGCAGGACGATTCACCAAGTTCGACCGCAAGGAGTTCGGAGCTATCCCGGGCGTCACCGACCGCGACTACTACACCAACTCCAACCACGTGCCGGTATATTATAAATGCAGCGCGCGGCATAAGGCGGAAGTGGAGGCTCCGTATCACAACCTCACACGCGCCGGACATATCTTCTACGTGGAGATTGACGGCGACGCAACCCACAACCCCCAGGTGATCATGAACATCGTCGATATGATGGATAAGTACGATATGGGATACGGAAGCGTGAACCATAACCGCAACCGCTGTATGGACTGCGGATACGAGAATGCCGACCCTACGCTCAAGGTATGTCCGAAATGCGGGAGCCATAACATCGACCAACTACAGCGAATCACCGGATACCTCGTGGGAACCACCGACCGATGGAACAAGGGTAAACTGGCTGAGCTCCACGACCGCGTCACTCACGTCGATTCAGGCAACCAGCTCACACTCTTCCCTGAACAGCAACTGTGATGGACAGTTGACAGTTGACGGTTGACGGTTGACAGTTGACAGTTGACAGTTGACGGTTGACAGTTGACAGTTGACGGTTGACAGTTGACAGTTGACAGTTGAGAGTTGACGGTTGACGGTTGACGGTTGACGGTTGACAGTTGACGGTTGACAGTTGACAGTTGACAGTTGACAGTTGACGGTTGACAGTTGAGAGTTGACAGTTGACGGTTGAGAGTTGACGGTTGACAGTTGACAGTTGACGGTTGACGGTTGACAGTTGACGGTTGACGGTTGACGGTTGACGGTTGACAGTTGACGGTTGACGGTTGACAGTTGAAGGATGTTGTACCGTAGCCCAATTACTGTAGGGACTTACTTTATGTATGTCCGCAAACAATGCTTGAAGAAGTTTCAAGAGTTGAAGAGGTTTACAGTGTTCAAGAGGTTTAAGGTTAAAGCTCAAAAAAGACTAACTCTAAAGTTCAAAGTTCAAAGTTTTAATGTTATCCATATTAAATATTATAGAAGATACGATGGTGGACGGACCGGGATTCCGTACTTCCATTTACGCTGCAGGATGCGACAACCGCTGTAAAGGCTGCCACAACCCGCAGTCGTGGGACATCAATAACGGACACAGGATGACCACAGACGAAATCATGGAGGTCATCAGGCAGGATCCGTTTGCCAACGTGTCGTTCTCCGGAGGCGACCCTATGTACCAGGCGGAGGGATTCGCAGAGCTGGCTGAGGCCATCCGGAAGCAGACCGACAAGACCATCTGGTGCTGGACGGGATACACATTCGAACTGCTGGTGAGGATGCCGAAGCAACGTCGTCTGCTCGAACTCATCGACGTGCTTGTTGACGGACCGTTCGTGGAGTCGCTCAAAGACCCCGACCTGCTCTTCCGGGGCTCACGCAACCAGCGACTGATCGACGTGCCCAAGTCACTCAAGGCGGGCAGGGTAGTACTCTATTACGACCCGATGACCATGGTGTCGTAAAAGAGATGAGGAAGATTTTCAGAAACTTTCGACAGGGAAATTAAACCAAATGGCTTATAAAACGTCACATATATGTGTGGCGTTTTTTTGTGCCACATTCTTTTAGTTCATCCGACTGGAAAGTTTAAATTGTTACGAGGTAAGAGATATTTCTTTTTCATTCTTTTCATTCTTCTACTTCCGGTTTGTAAAACGATTTTTTTATGAAACGTATCTCATTTCTTCTCATCTCATTATTGTTCGCAATAAACATGTCGGCTCAGAAAGCGGCAACCGTGACGGGTAGGGTGCTCGATTCGGAAAGTGCGGAGGCTCTGTCGTATGCCACCGTGCAAATCCTGAAAGCAGACACCACATCGATGGTGACCGGTGCGGCTACCAACCTCAACGGGTTCTATTCCATCAAGAACGTGGCCGCAGGTACTTACGTGATGAAAGTGTCGTATATCGGCTACCACAACTTCTTCCGACAGTTTGAGGTGAAAGAGGGACAGAGGGAATACAACGGGGGGACGGTCATCCTCACGCCTAACTCCATACAGCTACAGGAGGCAGTCATCAAAGGAACGCTCACACAGGTGGAGGTGAAGGAAGACACCATCATCTTCAATGCCGACGCATTCAAAGTGCCGGAAGGAAGCGTGCTCGAGGACCTCATCCGTAAGCTGCCGGGCGCAGAGGTGGGCGACGACGGTTCTGTCAAAATCAACGGAAAGACTGTCAACAAAATCCTCGTAGAGGGAAAAGAGTTCTTCTCCAACGACCGGAGCATGGCAATGAAAAACCTGCCGTCTAACATCGTGGAGAAAGTGAAGACCTACGACAAGCAGTCGGATATGGCACGTATGACGGGTATCGATGACGGGGAAGAGGAGACGGTGCTCGACCTCACCATCAAGAAAGGAATGAAGAACGGATGGTTCGGAAATGTCGATCTCGGGGCCGGTACTGAAGAGCGGTTCGCCGAACGGGTGATGCTCTCACGATTCGCCGACCAGACTCAATACTCCCTCATCGGTTCGTATAACAACACGGGCGACCGTACGTTCGGAGGCGGACGTGGAGGCGGCGGTGGCGGCGGTGTCACCAAGAGCGGAATGGGCGGACTCAACATCGCACTAGAACGGGGTAAGTTCGAGATCGGTGGTAACGTACGCTATCAGGGACGTAAGACCACATCAACCACCAAGTCGGCCACACAGAACTTCATCACCACCAACTCGTCATACTCCAACTCCTACAACTGGAGCCTCAGCCGAAGCAACTCCATCAACGGTGACTTCCGGATTGAGTGGAAACCGGACTCCATGACCACGCTCAATTTCCGGCCGGCATTCTCTGTCGGAGACTCCAACTCTAAGAGCAAAGGCGAAAGCGCAACATTCAACGACGACCCGTATTCTCAACCGGATGTTGATAACCCGCTGGAGGACATGGAGCAGATCGCACATGAGATCAAGGTGAACCACAACCTCACCGGAAACAGATCCACGGGCAACAACTACAGCTTCAACGGCAACCTCATCCTCAACCGCAGGCTCAACAATGTGGGACGTAACCTGTCCTTACAGCTGGGCGGCTCCTACAACAACAACGAAAACAAGAACTACTCGCTCAGCGACGTCACCTACTTCCAGTTCGGCGACTCCCTGGCGCTCACCTACCGCTACCGCACCACACCGAACTCTTCGAAGAACTTCAACGTGGGATTCAACTATACGGAGCCGCTCATCGCAAAGAGACTCTTCCTGCAGACATCCTACCGGTTCAACTACCAGAACAACCACAGCGACGGTAAGGCTTACGATATGGGCGGCATCGACTCGCTCATCACCGAGATACGCAACACCGGGGCGGGATACCTCCCGTGGGACTACTACCAGTATCTGGACGACGACCTGAGCCGCTATACCGACAACACCAACTACATCCATAATATAGACGTGCAGCTGAGACTCGTCACCAACTATATCAACATGAACGTGGGTGTGAACATTCAGCCGCAACGCCAGAGGATGGAATACAACTACCAGGGACTCGACACCATCGCTTCACGCAATTATGTCAGAATATCGCCGACGCTCAACTTCCGTTACCGGTTCAACCGTCAGCATACTCTCCGCATACGCTATCGCGGCAACACACAGCAGCCGAGCATCACCGACCTGTTCAACATGACGGATAACTCCAACCCGCTGAGCATCAGAATGGGTAACCCGAACCTCTCTCCGTCGTTCACCAACAATATCAATATTGACTGGAACAATTACCTGTCGGCCACCCTGCAGAGCTTCACGGCACGACTCTCATTCGCCAACACGCTCAACGCAATCGAGAGCCGCACCCAGTATAACGAGGCAACCGGTGGACGAATCACACAGCCTACCAATGTGGACGGCAACTGGAACATGAGCGCGAACTTCGGCTGGAACAGACCAATCTACCGCGAGAACTTCACCTTCAGCACCAACACCTCAGGCTCTTTCCGCAACAACGTGGGTTATATCTACCAGAACAACGAGTCGCTGAAGAATAACGTGAAGAACTTCTCACTCGGAGAAAACCTCCGTCTCAACTACCGCACCGACTGGTGGGATGTGACGCTCAACGGCAATATCAACTACAACAACCAGAAGAGCGAACTCGTGCCGACCAACAACCGAAGCACATACGACTTCTCTTATGGCGCCGCCTATAACATGAACCTCGAGAACGGCATCGGATTCTCCACCAACATCAGCATGCAGAGCCGCCGCGGTTATGCGTCGGCCGACATGAACACCAACGAGCTGATATGGAACGCACAGGTGTCTTACCGTTTCCTCAAAGGAAAGGCCGCCACCGTTTCTCTCCAGGCATATGACATCCTTGCGCAGCGCAGCAATATCAGCCGTACCATCAACGCTACGATGCGCCGTGACTCCGAGACCAACGCCATCTACTCTTACATCATGGCTCACTTCATCTACCGCTTCAATATGTTCGGAACAAGGGCAGCACGCCGTGAGAACCGTCAGAACAACGATGACGGTGGCTATATCCGACGTGACTTCAACGACGAGGGCGGAAACAATGCCGGCGGCAACACCCGTGGAGGAGGCAACCGCGGACAGGGTGGCAACCGTGGCGGAGGCGCCGATAACATGGGCGGCGACTTCGGCGGCGGCAACATGGGTGGTAACTCAGGAGCAGGCAACATGGGTGGTGGCTTCTGATAATCACTCCATACAATTTACAAATAACACCTGATTATCAATGAGGGGGATGCAACTGCTGTCGTCGCATCCCCCTCTGAATTTGTTTTAATCATCTGTATATTTCCTAATTTCACATGTATGTTTCTTTTTACGTTTGTCGTAATTGATTCCTACAAGTAATATGTTATCTGTGTATTATACCACTGAGGTCTTTCGGTTGTTATAATAGAGGTGTGGCGTATCTTTTTTCTTCACACAGATTTATCAGATTTAGGACATAGATGAACTATGTCCCTACAACGGTTGGGCTCCGTAGGACATTGTTCCTTTGTATGTAACCCACTCGCTGTAGGGCCTTACTTTATGTATGGCCGGAAACTACATAGAAAGGCATCAGTGTAATCGAGCGAATAAGTATGAGCCAAAATTCCAGCTTAAAAATCATAAAGGAAGATAAGCACTTCAAACTGAACCATACTTTTCACAAGAATATGTTGCTAATACTAAATCTTTGATATATAGACAGAAGATTTATTTGTTAGCATTGTTTTGCGGAGAATCCTTTAAGCCGTATCTTTGCATTCCAAATTAGTGTAAAATGATTCTGATAATTATATAATCCTTTACTTTTTTATCATTATTCATAACTTAAAACAATATTGATTATGAGAAAAATGTGTTTGTATTTGTTCGTGTTCTTATTCAGTTGGTTTTTTTCGTGTTCATTGTTTTGGGGTCAGATAACTCCCGCTCCTTATAAACCGTATGTCTTTAATCCCAATGAATCAAAAGGACTGAAGTTTAATGCTCCCGATGTCGGCAGCTTGATGCAAAGAAATAATGAGTTGATGATGCAGATTCTTTTACAGAAAGAATGATTCTCAGATGTGTTCAGTAATAAAAAAACAAAATTGATATGAAAAGAATAATTATTCTAATGGCATTTTTACTATCTGGTAGTATGGTTTTTGCTCAGGATATTGATTTCTCAAAATATCAGCCAATAGAATTTATGGATATTGAGATTGACGGGCATGTTGTGGAGTTCGTCAGAAAATTGTTGTCTAAAGGGGTGCATCCTCTTTCAACTTTAAACTTCAGAACTTATTTGGTTATCTGAAAAATATTTCCTAATTTTGACATTGGATAAATCTGAAGGGAACTTCTATAAATACCCCGTTCAAAAGATTAAAAATCGAAACAACTATAAGCTCTCCAATGGAATACATGTCTCAAGAAGGCTACGACAAACTCGTGGCCGAACTCAACCAGTTGATGTACGTCGATCTGCCACGGGCCAAAGACGCGCTTGTGGAAGCTCGAGAGAAAGGCGACCTCAGCGAGAATTTCGAATATCATGCCGCCAAACGGGAGCATAACAGACTGCTCGGACGTATTCGCTTCAAACAGAAAGTGCTGGCATTCGCTCGCGTGATCGACACCTCGAATCTGGATACAGACCACGTGATGCTACTCTGCAAGGTTGGACTGACCAACCTCAATAACAACATGACCATGAGTTACACCATTGTCAGCCCCCATGAGGCCAACTTGCGGGAAGGTAAGATATCGATTCAGTCGCCTATCGCACAGGCGCTACTCAACAAAAGGGTGGGGGATGTGGTAGATATCCATGTTCCTGCCGGTCTTATGCACCTGCGTATCGATAGTATCAGCAGATATAACGTGTCAGATTGAAACAAAATATGACAAGTCTGGCTTTTGTTTTTTGTGTAAATATGACACAATGTCATATCGAACTGACACCAACATCATTGGCACGAATCTTGCGTATGACTTTTAACTATTATTCACTAAATATCACATCTTTCATGGGCTTATTCAGTAAAACAACTAAGAAGGACACCAAATCGACACAATTTGGAAGCGAGGAGAAACAGCTTAATCCGATCGAGGGAATGACCACACGCCAGCTCCTGAAATATGCATTGGAGAAAATCGGATGTACTTACGAGGAGGAAGATGATCAGCACGTGACGACCACGTATCAGGGGGAATTCCTTCGTATTTATGCCACAGACGAACGGTCGGGCATCACTATCTACGACCTGGCCTGGTATGGCGCACCACTTTACGACATCAACAACATCTCACTGATGCGACGCGCCATCAACGATTATAACGTGAATGCTATCCCGACTATCGTCTATACGATGGACAAAGAACAGGACCAGATGACACTCCATACCAAAATGGATCTCATCTGGGGACCATGGATCCCGGATATCGCTCAGTGCCTCAAGACATTCATGGATTTTGTTCTCGGCTCACACATGCGCTTTTTCAGACGTATGGAGGAAATACGACGAGAAGAAGCAGGAGACACAAACGCATAATATCTCCGCTCTCTCCTATTTCTCCAGTTCCTCAATCTTAGCCTTCAGCTCACCGATGGTCTGGCCATATTCGTCAAGGGTCTTGGCATCCTCGGCTATCTTGACGGTCTTGCTTGCCACCTCATCTTCCAGCTGATTGATCCGGGCTTTAAGATAACTGATTTCGGTGGGGCTCGACTGCCGGGCTCGTGCGAAATTATGGGTGCCGTTCGAACAGCCGAATTTATAAACAATACCGACTTTCAGACCGATATGGGCATTTCCCAGGTTGTATTTCAGTCCGCTCTGCTCATCATGCCCCACGCTGCTTCGCCAGCTGTCGAGAACATACAGGATGTAAGGCTCGGCAAACACCTGGTATTGTAATTTCGACCCCATATTCATTGTGAAGTCAAAACCAATCTTGGAGGTAATCTCGTTCACGCTTTTTACGCGACCATAGAGATGGTTCCAGCCAAAACCAGTGACAGCCAACACCTCAAACTGTCGGGGCTGACCAAGATAGCCGGATATGGCATTCGACAGGTTGAAAGTTCCAAGCAACGACAGGTTGGAATGGCTTACAAACGTGCGATTATGGGTGTCGGATTTCTTGCTGCCACGAAACATTAAATCGCCCTCGAGCATCATGCCGAAAACCGTGGTCAGATTTTTTCCGGCCCGCAGTCCTAAATCGGAATAGAAACCTTTGAAATCAAGCGCTTTAAATGACTTCCCGTTTTTGTCAGTCCCCATAGTGGAGACAAGTCCGTCGCTGATTCCCACATACCAGTTGTCACCTGCCTTATGACCGGTTATGATATTGCTCTGACCATAAGAAGGCAGCGCCAACAAAATGGCTGCCAATGCTGTAAGATACTTTTTCATATAATCAATAATAAACAAAATACACTTTTATTTAAAAAATCGCTCCGCTCTCAACTGTCATTCGCTTTTCTGGCAAACTCAAAGAGAGACAACGGCAGATGACAGTAGCCGTCGGGATTTTTGTCAAGGTAGTCCTGATGATATTCTTCAGCCTGTGTGAAGTTGCGAAGCGGCTCCAGTTCCACCACAATCGTGTCTGTTATCTTCTGCTGTTCATCGCCGAACACACGGCGGATCACTTCCAGGTCATCCTCGCATGTGTAGTAAACACCGGTGCGGTAACGTGTTCCCTTGTCCTCTCCCTGCTGGTTCAGACTCGTAGGGTCGATGGCACAGAAGAACATACGCACCAGAAAGTCCAGACTGACGACAGCATCATCATAACGAACCCTGACAGTCTCGGCATAACCGGTCTGGTCGGTATAAACCTCCTCATAGGTGGGATTCTCAGTGCGACCGTTGGCATATCCCGTGGCGGTCTCCACCACACCTCTCACCTGTTTGAAGAAATGCTCTGTACCCCAGAAACATCCTCCCGCAAAATAGATTTCTCGTATCATATTTAAACGTTTTATTCGTATTCCACCTTCACTTTTACCCCAAGTTCCTGTAATGCCTCTACAGACGGTTCATAGCCCTGACGGGCAGATCTCAGGAACCAGCGTACAGCCTCGCGCTTGTCGGATTCTACTCCCTCACCGTAGATATAAATAACCCCCATGCAGTATTGTGCTTCCGCATCTCCCTTCTTGGCTGCCAGCTCAAACCACTTCCGGGCTTTACGGGTATTCTTTTTGTGGCTGTAAGTACCGTGGTAGTAGCTGTAACCAAGCGCCAGCTGAGCTTTCACGTTATTGAGCAATGCGGAAGTCTCATACCAGTCGTTCGCTCTTTTCTGACTCTGCTCCACACCAGTGCCGTTGGCATAGCAGACGGCGACGTTGTAAGCTGACATCGCATCGCCTGCGTCGCTCGCTTTCTTCCACCATCTCACGGCTTCGGCCTGGTCTTTCTCTGTGCCACGTCCTTCGTAATACATATTTCCAACATTATACATCGCATCTCTGAAACCTCCTACAGCCGATTTCATATACCACTCCAGCGCCTGCCTGTTACTGGCGTGAATACCATCGCCGAAATAGAACTTCTCGCCCAGACGGAACTGGTACTCTGGTGTGACAGCGGCTTCTTTGAACAGGCGCAAGGCCGTGCTGTCGTCCTCATTTACGCCAAAACCAAAGGCATAGCAGTTGCCGAGATCGAAACGGGTCTGTAAAAAGAGATCGTGGTAGGTGTTGCTCAGTGCGATGAGACTGCGCTTACGCATGGCATTACTGTCATCTGTGTCTTGCTCCAACGTCTTCTTCCACCAATAGACGGCTTTCTTGTCATCTTGCTCCAGGCCATTGTATCCGTAGCGATAGGCTTCACCAAGTTTATGCATGGCAGGTGCATATCCCTGGCTGGCGGCTTTCGTCCACAAGTCCACAGCCATAGAGTCGTTCCTCGCCACGTAGCGGTCGCCCCGCGCAAAGCGGTTGCCCATCTGAAACTGCGTCTGGGCGTCGTCCATGTTGAGCTGACGCATACTGCTTTTAGCAGGCTTCTCCTTCATGGACCTTTGCTGCCCGGATGTCTGACTCTTTACCAAAGTGGTATCGGGTGTCAGACTTTTGCGTTTGGCTTTCAGGTTCTGCTCCTGAGCGCAAACCGTTGTGACACAAAACAGAAAATATGTGATAAACAAGAAATATCGCATGACTGAAATCCCAATAATTTGCAAAATTAATATATTAATTTAAAAATTACAATTTTTTAAATCTTTTCCGTACCGATTTTCGCAATTAAGTTTTAACTTTGCCGTATAATCACTAAACGGACAAGACTATGAAAAAAATATCAGTTTTATTCACATTTTTATTTCTTTTCACTACTATGATTTTTGCACAAGACGGAAAAACAAGCGTCACAAAGAAAGATTCTTATGAGAAGCTGTGGAAAGCAGTGGATCAGTTTAAAAAAGAAGGACTGCCTAAATCGGCGGACGCCACCGCAAGCATCATCCTGGAGAAAGCAAAAGACGACCGCAATTTTGCTCAACTGGCAAAAGCGATGAAACAAAGGGCGGAAAGCCGGATGGACATCTCTACCGACAGCATACTCACTGACGTGGAGCAGATGGAAGAGTTGCTGACATCACCTGCCGTCACTACAGGTGACGACGCACCGGCGCGTCAGGCTATCCTTCATTCGCTCCTGGCGTCTGTGTATCAAGCCATCGACAACTCACGGCTGGCGCTCTACGACGAGGAGCAGCAGGCACGATGCAAAGAGAGAATCAAAACGCATACGGAAGCGGCGCTCTCAGATATGGAGACGCTTTCCAAGACGGATGCGTCACCTTATAAGGAACTCTATACGGAAGGTGACGACAGCCGCCTCTACGACAACGATGTGCTGTCGCTGCTGCTCGACTTTATAGAGTCGAACGGACTGCTGTATCAGGAGAAAGGGGACACCAACGAACGCATGAAGGATTTGGTGGACAAAGCTAACAGCATTTACCGGCAGCAGGGACGTCGCAACCCCGCTCTGCTCACTCAGCTGCGGAGCTGGAGCCTGCAGACACAGCTCGACAGCAAGGCCCGGAGACTGAGCCAAAGAAAATACGAGGAGAGACTGCGGCAGGCATATTTGCAGAATACCGATATAGAAGCAGGCGCCGACGCCTGTCTGGCATACCTTAACCTGGACCGTTTCAAGACACAGCAGGAAAAGTTGGATTTCGTACGGCAGGCCAAGCAGCTTTATCCTCACTCCAAACATACCAAGACATTCGAGACCGCTGAAAAGAGCTGTTTCGACAAGATGGTGTCTGTGTCGCTCGTGGAACACAATGTCGCGGCAGGAAAACCGTTCCTCATTGGCGTGACCCACCGGAATGTGCCCCAGGTGAAGCTGACAGTGAAAGACCGGAAAAAAAATGTCGTCTTTGAAAAAACGGTCGTATCTACCACATATTCAGCATCCAATGACAAGGTAGAGAACACCACGACTGACTCGGTGGAGGTGACGCTCAAACCGGGATCTTACTATGCAACGGTGGAGGCTGAAGGAAAAAGTGCAACATCTGATGAATTCAGTGTGACTTCTCTGAAACTCACCGCTTTCGTCCTACCACAGGAGGGAACAGTGGTGTGCGTGAACGATGCCGTAACGGGATTGCCGGTACCGAAATGCAGAGTGAATCTGTACCGTGAACGCTATGTCAGAGGGAAACAGGATATCAGTCGGACGATTTATCAGACTGATGCGAACGGTCAGATATTTTTCGATGTCCAGGAAGACTATGGAAGATACTATGCCATCGCTGAGCGGAGCGATAACGACCAGAGTGGCAGATGCTATATCTATGGACAGGGCAGATACGAACCTGAAGTAGAAAAGCGAACGAATCTTTATAAGGTATTTACCGACCGGGCTATTTATCGTCCTGGACAGACCATCTATGTCTCTGGCTATGTATATGAAAAGGATGGAGATGCATTCAAGGTGTTGCCCAACCAGTCGGTAAAAGCTGAACTCAGAGACACCAATCACCAGGTTGTCGGAAGCAGGCAACTCACCACCGACGAATGGGGTATGGCCACAACGGAATTCGTCATACCGAAAGACCGGCTCAACGGCAGTTTCCAGATACGCTTCGGCGACGAGTCGCACAGTGTGAAAGTGGAGGAATACAAACGGCCTACGTTCGACATCACCTTCGACAAACAGGAGGGTAAACTCTCGTTTGGCGACACCGTGACCGTGACGGGCGTGGCAAAGACATACTTCGGAGTGCCGGTACAGGGCGCAAAAGTGGAAATCGACGTGTCGATGCAGGATGCTTCCCTCTGGAGGCGGCTTTACGACGGGAACTGGGAAGGAATCAACACACTCGAGGCGGTGACGGACGATGAGGGACGCTTCTCGGTGGATGTGTTCCTCGACGGCGACCTGGCTGAACGCGACGACGATGAAGATGAGTCTGAAACGGGCCGTTCCTTCTATACTTCTCTTGAAATCATGCGGTTCAAGGTGAACGCACTGGTGACCGACCAGGCTGGAGAGTCGCATGAGCAGTACACAGTGCTGAATGTGTCGGGCAAGGAATATGGAATCAGTATGAATGTGCCGGACAATGTGGACCGCGACAAGCCGGCTGACATCTCTGTGACGGCTAAGAACGCAGACGGAAAGCAGGTGGAGGCAAAGGGCAAGTGGAAACTCATCCGATATGCGAAAGGAGCCAAAGACTCAGAAGAGACCGTCACAAACGGCTCTTTCGTCGCGAATGAGAGATTCAGCATACCGGAACTTTCATCATTGCCGCTGGGTACCTACCGTCTGGAGGCAACGTCGGTAGATGCGAAAGGTAATGTAATCAAGGGCTCAACACGTTTCACCCTCTATTCACTTAATGAGGAAAAAATCAGCCTTCAGAACGACTGGCTCTATACAGCATCGGGCGAGTTCGGCGAAAACAAGCCGATTGACCTCTATTATTCCGTGTCGGCCGACAAGCCGTTCATCTATGCCTACCTCATTTCGCATAACAAAGTGGAGCGCAAAAGAATCGAAACCTGCGATAACAAGATACAACATCTGCATATAGACTACAAGCCGGAATACAGAAACGGACTGACCTTCTTCCTCACTTATGTGAAAGACAACGAACCACACAATCTGCAGAGGCAGTTTACCTACATGAAACCGGAAAAGAAGCTGACAGTGGCATGGAGCACCTTCCGCGACCGGCTATTGCCGGGACAGCAGGAGACATGGACCATGACAGTGAGGGACAAGGACGGCAAACCCGTGACGGCACAGATGCTGGCGGCGATGTATGACGCATCGCTCGATGCACTCAACGCCAACTATTGGCCGTTCGGCCTCTCTTTCAGCCGTAATGCTCCGAATGTGTCTTTCAACCGTTCTTCCACCTATGAAGGATGGCTCAACGCCAGTCTCCAGTTCCAGGGGACAAGTATTCACTACGACAACCGTGTTTACAACATGCTCCAGCCGTTCGAATGGGCGTTCCGACGCTATAAGTTTGCACGTAACGACATGCTGTTCGCAACTGCTGCAGCGCCGATGATGAAAAGCAGGGCGCTGGGCGTTGTACAAGAGGAAGCATTGATGGATGAGGCTCCGATGGCGGAATTTGTGGAAACCTCTTCACTGAAAGAGGTGGCAGTGGGCAAGCAGTCGGCACAAATGGATATGGAGAACGAAGATGATAATGGTGGCGGACAGGAGCCGGTCGAAGCGCCGGAGCTGCAACTCCGATCCGACTTCTCTGAGACCGCTTTCTTCTATCCTGACCTGGTGAGCAACCAAAACGGAGAGGTGAGCATCGCCTTCACTCTCCCGGAGAGCCTCACCACATGGAAATTCATGTCGCTTGCTCATACGAAAGACATGGACTACGGAAGCCTGACGACCACTGTGGTGGCGGCCAAGGACTTTATGGTGAAGCCGAATATGCCGCGATTCGCGCGGACGGGTGACAAGATGACCTTCACCACTCGTATCATCAACCAGTGTGAGCAGACGGTGAACGGTAAGGCGTATATGAAACTGGTGGACCCTGCTACCGACAAGACTGTCTATACACAGGCGGTGGACTTCAACGTGGAGGCGGGAAAGACCACTAACGCCTCGTTCGACTACGAGGTGACGGACGACTACGACATGCTTGTCTGCGAAATCTCTGCCACCGACGGCACAGCCTCTGACGGTGAACGCAACTGGCTGCCTGTACTCTCCGACAAGAAATTCGTCACAGAGACAGTGCCGTTCTATATACAAGGCGAGGGCACAAAAGCTGTGGATATCTCATCCCTGTTCAACCACAACTCTCCGACGGCAACCCACAGGCGAATGGTGGTGGACTATACCGACAACCCCGCATGGAACGTGGTGCTGGCGCTCCACGGGGTGATGACCCCGAAAGACGACTGCGCCATCGACTGGGCGGCGTCTCTGTATGTGAATAAGGTGGCACAGCATCTGGCCTCGCGTATGCCTAAGTTGCAGACGCTCATCCGGCAATGGGAGAACGAGACGGGAAGTGAGACCACTATGACCAGTGAACTGGCGAAGAACCAGGAGCTGAAGGATATCCTGTTGCAGGAGGCTCCGTGGATGCTCGAAGCACAGGACGAGACTGAACAGCGGCATAAGATTGCGGAGCTTTTCAACCAAAACCTGATGGACAGCCGCATCAAAAAAGCAGTGGACAAGCTCAAGAACCTCCAGCTCTACAACGGAGGATGGACCTGGTTCAAAGGCATGAAACCGAGCTACTACACCACTTTCGCAGTGTGCGATATGCTATCCATGCTACAGGATTATTACCGTGGAGTGGGGGAAACGCCCGATGCCACCATTGAGAAGATGCTGCAGGAGGGTCTCGGATATCTCGACGAGGAGGAACTGAAGGACTATGAGAAATATTATCGCAAGGAAAAGAAACTGTTACCTTCTGAGTCGTCGCTACATTATATGTATATGTGTGCCATCTCACAGCATAAGTCAAAGAAGAGCACGGAGACGATGATCAACGACTACCTGAACCGCATCAGCGGGAAAGTGACCCGACTGACGATGTACGGACGCGCCAACTGCGCTGTCACTCTCCAGGCCTATCAACGCAGCAAGGAGGCGCTGGCATTCGTACGCTCTCTCCGTGAGTATATAGTGGAGAAACCGGGCATGGGACGCTACTTCGATACGGAACAGGCTCAGTATTCCTGGTACGACTACAAACTGCCTACACATATCGCAACAATGCGGGCGATGATGTCAACACGAAAGGAGTTCAACGACGCCGACGCATATCTCAACGATATGCAGATATGGCTGCTACGGCAGAAGGAGTCGCAGAAATGGAACAGCCTGATCAACACCATCAAGGCGGTGGATATTCTCCTCTCACTCTCGCCTGACACCACGTTCCATGAGCCGGTGAAGCCGACCGTGGTCGTCGGCGGGGCAGAACTCCCGATTACCAACCAGACGGCGGGCATCGGATATTCCAAAGAACCGGTGCCGGAGACGATGGTGGCAGAGGTGATGCGCGACAAACGGCCGACGGTGACTGTCACCAAGCATTCACCGGGTATCTCTTGGGGTTGTGTTTATGGACAGAGCCTCGAGCAGCTCGACCGGATGGAGCAGAACGGACAGTCACTCACCATCGAGCGGAGGTTCTATGTGGAGCAGACCGTGGGTGACGGAAAGGAATGGGTGGCTGTGGAGGACGGCTATCGGTTCAAAGTGGGCGACAAGGTGAGGATGCGACATGTCATCACCGCCGACCGGGATATGGACTTCGTACAGGTACGCTCACAACATGCCGCTTGCCTCGAACCGCAGAAAGTGCTGTCGGGCTACCAGATGCTCGGCGGACGGGGTGGCTACCTCGCACTCCACGATGCATCGGCTGACTTCTTCTTCGACTGGTTCTCGAAAGGCACTGCCACCGTGGATCTCGACATGTATGTGACATCTCCGGGTAACTATTCCAACGGTATCGCCACAGTGCAGTGTGCCTATGCACCTGCCTATGCCGGTCACTCTCGAGGCAACCGCATGGAGTGCGTCAACCCGTGAAATTTGCTAAAGAAATGCGCGTATTATCACTTTTTTACCCGCTTTTCTTGCAAATCAAAAATTTTTACTTAATTTTGCATTTAATATCTAAATATTAATAACCTATTTATTAACTAAAGACATTAGATTATGAAACTGATGAAATTAGGTGCTTATGCACTTGCTGCAATCATGATGCTTTCTGGTTGCGGTGTGAACAACGCTACAAAAGGTGGAGTTATCGGAGGAACTGCAGGTTCAGCAATCGGAGGACTGCTGGGTAATATCACTGCAGGAAAACATGACAACAAGACTTCAAGAACTGCTTTCGGTGCCGTTATCGGTGGTGTCGTTGGTAGTGCTGCCGGTGTGCTTATCGGCAATAAGATGGATAAGGCCAAGGAAGCCGCTGCAGCCGTGGCTAACGCACAGGTGGAGGGAATCACCGACGCTAACGGACTCGAGGCTGTAAAGGTGACTTTCGACTCTGGTATCCTCTTCAAGACGGGTTCTGCCGACCTCTCTAGCACTGCAAAGGCTTCTCTCGACCAGTTCTGCTCACAGGTGCTCGTCCCTTATTCTGACGTGGACATCGCCATCCAGGGACATACCGACAACACTGGATTCAAGGGCGTGAGCGATCCGGATGTGAACGCACAGAAGAACAAGGAGCTGTCGCTCAGCCGCGCAAACTCCGTTTCTTCCTACCTGCTCGGCAAGGGAATCGGCTCAACTCGCATCAAGGCTGTTGAAGGACTTGGACAGGATATGCCGGTAGCCGACAACTCTACTGCTGCCGGTAAGGAGCAGAACCGCCGCGTGGAGGTTTACATGTATGCTTCTCAGGCTATGATTAACGCAGCTGAGGCTGGAACACTCCAGTAATCTCCCACTGTTTAAAATGACAGCCGGAATCCGAATCACCGGATTCCGGCTTTTTAATTCCTCATTCCTCATTCCTCATTCCTAATTTGAAATTTATTTATAAATTTCTCAAGTGGCTCTTCATTCTCTTTTTCGCCACATCTATACTGGCTGTCATCGCATACCGGTGGCTGCCTGTGCCATATACGCCGTTGATGCTTATCCGCACAGCGGAACAGAAGAAAGCGGGTAAAACCACAAGACTCGAACATCAGTGGGTGCCGATGTCAGAAATATCCGACCAACTGCCACTTGCCGTATGGGCAAGCGAAGACCAGCGTTTCTTCGACCACTGGGGATTCGATTTCGAAGCCATCTCCACAGCATATAAGGAGACTCAGGAGGGAAAACGACTGCGGGGAGCCAGCACCATCACACAACAGACTGCCAAGAACGTCTTCCTCTGGCCGCAGTCGTCATGGGTCAGAAAAGGACTGGAGGCCTATTTCACACTCCTCATCGAATTGTTCTGGTCAAAGGAACGGATTATGGAGGTTTACCTCAATTCCATCGAGATGGGGGACGGCATCTACGGGGCAGAAGCGGTGGCACAAGCACATTTCGGTATTACAGCCAAACAACTTTCCCGCCACCAGTGTGCACTCATCGCTGCCACACTTCCCAATCCCATCAAATTCAACAGCGCTCATCCGTCCACTTATATGTACAAACGCCAGAAATTTATCCTTAAACAAATGAAAAACCTCGGCTCCTGGCCCAAATAACCCTCTCCGCTCTCACCTCTCCGCTCTAAACTATATCCCCTAAACTCTAAACTTTCTCGCATGTGTGCCCACACAATCCTTGATTTATGTCAAGAAAACGAGGAAATATTGTAAAAAGTACACTTGTTTTGTTTTCCACTTTATGAAACTGTCGTAACTTTGCATCGAAATCAGAAATACAATGGTTTTTCACACCTTGTGAAACATTATATGAGAGATTAGGTATTAAGGTTTTTAGTAACATTAAGGTATAAAAGGTGTTTTAGTAACATAGAAAAGGTATTAGATTAGATTAAGGTAATAGTATATAGTACATTAGCCGCATGTGAATGCCGCAAAAAAATATCATCATTTGGTATTTAGTTTTTTAAGGTTAGTAAGTTATTAATTAAGGTTAATAAGTTTGGTTAGTTAGGATTCAATAGTATTAGTTAGTTTTTTAAGGTAAGTCTAAAAAGATTGTTAAGGATACAATTTTTCAGGACTTAGGCGGTGCAAGAGTGCATCGCTTTTTTTTTGTTTTATTTGGCGTATTCCGTTTATTTCCGTAATTTTGTATCCGATGCGGCAATCTTGTGCTTTACAGCTATCAACCTCCGTTCTCACCTCTTAAAAAATATGATAACTTATCTTGACCTAAAAAAAATCAATGCACGCCATTGCGACGAAATCAGCCGCGCCATCAACAAGGTGATGGACGCGGGCTGGTATATCCGTGGAAAGGCACTTGAGCAATTCGAACAGCATTATGCCAAATTCATTGGCTCCCGTTTCGCTATAGGCACTGGCAACGGACTCGATGCGCTTAGTATCATCCTCAAAGCATATATCCAGACTGGACAGATCCGGCCTGACGATGAGGTAATTGTACCGGCCAACACTTTCATTGCTTCCGCGCTTGCCATATACGAAAGCGGTCTCACACCCGTATATGTCGATGCCGACCCACAGACTCTGATGATAGATGAAAACCAGCTGATGCAGGCCATCACCCCTCGCACCCGTGCCGTCATGATAGTCCATCTCTATGGCTGTTGTGCCTATTCCGAACGGATTCACGACATCTGCCGGAAAAACAACCTCAAACTCATTGAGGACAACGCACAGGCACATGGATGCCGCTTCGCTGAACGCCGGACAGGAGCACTCGGCGATGCCGCGGGACACAGTTTCTATCCTGGGAAAAACCTCGGGGCAATGGGCGACGGAGGAATGATCACCACCGACGACCCCCAACTGGCAGAGGCGGCGCGTTCCATCGCCAACTATGGTTTCAGTGAGAGATATTATGCCGACTATGTGGGGTGCAACTCACGCCTCGACGAAATCCAGGCGGCAATACTGGATGTGAAGCTGAAACACCTCGACGATGACAACCAGCGACGGAAAGATATTGCACAGCTCTATTTCGACAATATCGACAACCCGTATGTGAAACTGCCACTCCGCGATAGCAAAAACGACTGCGTATTCCACCTTTTCCCTGTGCTTTCCACTCTGCGTGACCAATTGCGGCAACACCTCAAACAGCTGGGCATTCAGACACTCATCCATTATCCGGTACCACCTCATAAACAGCAGTGCTTCAGCAGGGAAGGGACTCATCAGATGCCTGTGGCTGAGCGGATTGCACAACAGGAACTGTCACTCCCCATCTCTCCGGTCATGACTGACGACGAGGTGATGGAAGTTGTACGGGCGGTTAACTTCTTCTTTCTTTAAAATGATTTGTTCACCGTTAATCTAATCATTATGAGAAAAGTTATTTGCCTCTTTGCAGTTATTGCAATGACCACTCTTTGCTCCGCACAAGAGAATCCCGGAAAAAAAACAATCATCCAGCTCCCACAGTGGGTGCAGGACATCAAACTCAGCGGATTTGGCATGATACAGTATCAGGCGGACGATAAGAAGCCAGACGAGGAGAACTCTTTCAACCTGCGTTTGGCGCGTATCGCTCTTGAAGGACGTATAACCCGGGATTTCTATTGGAAAACACAGATACAGATCAATGGAAACACATCCTCTCTGGGCTCCTCTCCACGTCTCGTGGATCTCTTTGGAGAATGGCAACACTATAAGTTCTTTCAAGTGAAAGCGGGGCAGTTTAAACGGCCGTTCACATTCGAGAACCCGATGCACCCGATCACTCAGGGTTTTATGTCGTACTCGCAGAATGTGACGAAATTGGCTGGTTTTTCCGACCGCAGCGGTGAGCATGCCTCTAACGGACGGGACATCGGACTACAGATACAAGGCGATTTCCTGAAAAACCGTACTGGACGCTATCTGCTTCACTATCAGCTGGGTGTATTTAATGGAGAGGGTATAAACAAGAAAGATGCAGACAACCGAAAGGACATCATCGGAGGTATGTGGGTGATGCCGGTCAAAGGCATGCGTATCGGAGCTTTCGGATGGACGGGCAGCCGGGTGATTGATGGTAAGAGTATGGAGAAAAACCGCTATGCACTGTCGGCTGAATATGTTTTTGACGACTGGACTTTCCGGTCGGAATATGTACATAGTCAAGGGTTTGGAGCCAATCGGGAGGATGGCGATAAGGCGGACGGATTCTATGCCCTCTGCATCGCACCGGTCATCAAGAACAAACTCCATGTCAAAGCACGCTACGACCTCTACCGCAACCGTAAAGGCTGGGATACAGCGAAAACATTCTACGAAATCGGCGCCGACTACATGTTCAATAAAAACCTGCAACTCAACGTTGAATATGCAAGGGTGAACGACAAAACACGTGCCGAACATAACTATAATCTCGTGGATGTGCAGCTCGACTTCCGGTTCTGACAGATTTTTCCGCCATTTTACGGATTAAACCGTATTTTTTTCGTATATTTGCACTTTCAATTCGAAAATGATAAAAATTCAGTAAGTATGGCTCGTAATCACAATCATTTGGTAATCATGGCAGGTGGGGTAGGTAGCCGGTTCTGGCCAATGAGCACCACCGAATTTCCCAAGCAGTTTATCGACATCCTCGGATGCGGACGCACATTCCTGCAAATGACTTTCGACAGATTTAAGGGAATCGTACAGCCGGAGAACGTGTGGGTGGTAACCAGTGCGAAATATGAAACGATTGTGAAGGAGCAACTGCCTGAGGTGCCACAGGGCAATATCCTTCTCGAACCATGCAGGAGAAACACTGCCCCGTGCATCGCATACGTGGCTTGGAAAATCAAGTCGATAGACAAACTGGCCAACCTCGTGGTATCACCAAGCGACCATATCATCATCAACCAGCAGAATTTCCAAGAGGTTGTCAAAGAGGCACTTACGTTCACCTCACAGTCGGATGCCATCGTCACAATCGGTATGCGACCGACAAGACCGGAGACAGGATATGGCTATATACAGGCGGACCTCTCTTCCGCATCACTAAAAAACAGGAATGTGTTCCGCGTGGACAGCTTCAAAGAGAAGCCGGACATCGACACAGCAAAAGAATATATACGACACGATGACTTCTTCTGGAATTCGGGCATCTTCATCTGGAGCGTCAGCACCATTGTGAACGCACTGCGTATCTACGCCCCGGAAATCAACTCCATCTTCGAGTCTATGCTGCCGTATTACGGCACCGACAAGGAGCAGGAGACTATCGACAGCCAGTTCCCGAAATGTCCGAACATATCAGTGGACTATGCCATCCTGGAGAAAGCGGAGGAGATTTTCGTCTATCCTGCAGACTTCGGATGGAGCGACGTGGGTACATGGGGATCACTCCTCCAACTCCTCGACCGCGACCAGAACGGAAACGCTGTCGTGGGAAACAATGTGATACTGCACGACACTACCGGATGTATCGTACATACCCTTGGAGAGAAAAAAGTGGTGATTCAGGGGCTTGCCGACTGCATCGTAGCTGAGAACGACAACACGCTCCTCGTCTGCAACCTGCGCGAAGAACAACGCATACGACAGTTCTCCGAAGAATAAAACTTCTTATCACTTCTTACGACTTACCTCGAATGTTATTAATTGCCGACAGCGGATCTACAAAAACGGCATGGTGCCTCTTGGGTGAGCAGCATGTCAGGCTGATGACCACACAGGGCATCAATCCTTTTCAACTCGACGAACATGAGATAAGCGTGATTCTCTCCGCCGAACTCGTGCCGCAGATTGAGCTCTATGAAAAGACGGTGGGACTCAATGGCATCATAGACGACATTCGTAAGGTGATGTTCTATGGAGCTGGATGCACTAAAGAAAAGGCTCCGGTGGTGGCGACGGCATTGAGAACAGCACTCAATACTGATATTCGCATTGATGTGATGAGTGATATGATGGGGGCTGCCAGAGGACTCTGTGGCCATGACCCGGGCATCGTCTGCATTCTAGGCACGGGCTCCAACTCCTGCTATTACGATGGTGAGGAGATTGTCGACAATGTCTCTCCGCTCGGCTTTATACTCGGCGACGAGGGTAGCGGGGGATATATCGGCAAGCGACTGGTAGGCAACTGCCTCAAACACCAGTTCTCCGACGAGGTATGCAGCCTCTTCCTGAAGGAGACAAAACTAACACCACAAATCATTATTCAGAAAGTTTACAGGGAAAAGATGCCGAACCGTTTCCTGGCGTCACTCTCACCTTTCTGTGCGCGACATAGAGATATCCCGGAGATACACGACTTTCTCATCGACTGCTTCTCACAGTTCTTCTTGCGTAATGTCAACCTCTACAACTGCCCCGAATTGCCGGTCTCTTTCGTGGGCTCCATCGCATGGTTTTACCGCAACGAACTTACAGAGACAGCCACAAAGCTGGGATTCAAAATCGGCGATATCCAACAATCACCCATGCAGGGACTGATCAAGTACCATTCCTGATTCATCATTCCTAATTATCATATAAGGTGAACGTTAAAATAGAACCATCCTGGAAAGAACGGCTGCAACCGGAATTCGACAAACCCTATTTCGAACAGCTCACAGATTTCGTACGAAACGAATACCGCCAATTCAGAATTTATCCCCCGGGAAAGCAGATCTTTAATGCTTTCGACCGCTGTCCCTTCGATAGTGTGAAGGTGGTGATTCTTGGTCAGGATCCCTATCATGAGCCCGGACAGGCACAAGGACTGGCGTTCTCTGTGCCCGACGGCATACGTGTTCCCCCATCGCTCGTCAACATCTACAAGGAAATCAAGGACGATGTGGGGGGCGACATACCGCTCTCAGGCGACCTCACCCGATGGGCGGACCAGGGTGTGCTGCTGCTCAATGCCACCCTCACCGTGCGAGAGCATCAGGCGGGCTCTCACCAGCGAAGAGGATGGGAGCAGTTCACCGATGCGGTCATCAGAGTGGTCAGCGAAGGGCGGCCTCATGTGGCATTCATCCTCTGGGGCAGTTATGCACAGAGCAAAGCTCCGCTCATCGACGCCTCACGGCATCTGGTGCTCAAATCCACCCATCCGTCTCCGCTCTCTGCTCACCGTGGTTTCTTCGGCAACCACCATTTCAGCCTCACGAACCACTTCCTCGAGCAACACGGCATGACGCCGATACAGTGGTAGGGAAAGAGGTGAGAGCGGAGAGATGTTGTACCGAACCTCAATCACGTAGAGGCTGTGCTTTATACCTGCCCACAAAAAAACAATTGTCCCTGCATTCTTTGCATTCTCTGCATTCTCTGCATCCTAAAATAAAATAAGACAATGATCAAGAACCTGGTATTCGATATGGGAGGTGTGGTACTCCCCCTAACGCCGGAAAGGGCGTGGGAACGCTTCGAAAGCCTCGGCGTCAAAAACACCCGTCAGCAGATGGGACTATATGGACAGACCGGCATCTTCCTGCAGGTGGAAAACGGCACCATCACGGCTGAGCAGTTCCTCGACGAACTCACACGACAAGCTCGTGAGCAGTCGGGTGGGGAAAGCGCCCATATCGCACCCATCACATTCCAGCAGGCACAGTGGGCATGGATAGGATATGTGGACAACGTGGATATAAACCGGCTCAACAACCTCCTGAAACTTAAGGAACAATACCGCGTCATCATGCTGAGTAACACCAACCCGTTTATCTTCGACTGGACAGAACAGCCTACGTTCAGTGGCGACGGACACCCGCTCAGCTACTATTTCCATCAGTCGTTCTACAGCTATGTGATGAAAGACTATAAGCCGTCGGTCACCATCTTCCAGAAACTTCTCTCAGGAGCGGGTATCGTGGCTGGAGAGACGGTGTTCCTCGATGATGGCGAGAAAAATGTGCGTGCCGCCCGGCAACTGGGCATCCACGGACTCCATGTGACTGAAAACCAAGACTGGATGCCGCTCCTTCAACACTTCTTAAACGATAACAACCAATCATGAGACGATATACATTACTGCTATTTCTTCTGACAGTTCTTTCTGCTGATATCTTTGCGCAGACAGACAATAACACAAACCTGCAGACAGACTCCCTCAAGTCCGACTCACTGGAGATGGAGGCGCTGCGGCTGACTGGGGTGAGCGTGACCGACGGAAACGCCGTGACCCTCCTCATGACCGGGCACGACAAGTTTGAGGATCTCTTCAAATATGTGAAAGAGGCAAAACGCTTCATCCACATGGAGTATTTCAACTACCGCAACGACTCCATCAACACCATCCTCATCAATCTCCTCCATCAGAAGGCACAGGAAGGGGTGGAGGTGCGTGTGATGTACGACGCGTTCGGCAACTCATCCAACAACCAGCCGTTCTCTCGGGCGAAACACGATTCCATCCGCTCACTCGGCATACAGTTAGAGAAATTCGACCCGATCAATTTCCCGTGGGTGAACCATATCTTCCCGCGCGACCACCGCAAAATCGTGGTGATCGACGGAACGACAGCATATACTGGCGGAATGAACGTAGCTGATTATTATATCGACGGACTGGAAGGAATCGGACCGTGGCGCGATATGCACATGCGCATTCACGGACCGGCGGTGGACGACCTCCATCGTATCTTCGTGAAGATGTGGGCAAAGCAGACTGGGTATCTGCTTACGGGGGCCAGGTATTTCCCTGCCAACCGGCCGAAGGTGGGAAACGCCAGGGTGGCAATCGTCGACCGTGAACCCAACGTGACAAACCGGTCCATCCGCCATCTCTATATCTCCATGCTCGACAATGCCAAACGGTGCGTGAAAATCATCAACCCGTATTTCGTACCTACCGTCACCGTACGCAAAGCCATTCACAGGGCAATCGAAAGGGGAGTGGATGTGCAGATTATGGTGTCGGAGAAGAGCGACATACCGCTCACGCCGGATGCCAGCCATTACTGGGCATACAACCTGGCGCAGAGAGGGGCTAAAGTATATATGTTCCAGGCGGGATTCCACCACACCAAAGCCATGATGGTGGACGACACGTTCTGCACCGTCGGCTCATCCAACCTCGACAGCCGGAGCCTCCGATACGACTATGAGGTCAACACGGCCATCTTCGACCGCGATGTCACCATGCAGCTGGTCAACATGTTCGAGGAGGACAAGAAACACTCCATATTGCTCGACGAAACCAAATGGAATCGGAAAACCACCTGGAAAAAAGGTGTCGCCTGGTTCGGACACCTTCTCACCCCGTTTCTGTAATTTAAAAAAAAGAAAATTCACTAAATGAAAAAACTTCTCCTCGCTATCCTTGCTTTGGCATTTGTCAGCTGTGCCACCGCACAGCCGTCTCAGTCCCTCCTCCATCCGAAACGGGAATTCCGTGGCGCATGGATCCAGTGTGTCAACGGCCAGTACCTCGGTAAGTCGCCACAGCAGATACGCCAGATGCTGTCCTCTCAGCTCGACGTGCTGAAAGCCGACGGCATCAACGCCATTATCTTCCAGGTCCGTCCGGAAGGCGACGCCCTCTACCGCTCATCCTACGAGCCGTGGAGCCGCTATCTCACAGGACAGCAGGGACTGGCGCCCGACGACGGATGGGATCCGCTGCGGTGGATGATTAGCCAGTGCCGCGCCCGTGGCATGGAGTGCCATGCATGGATTAACCCCTATAGGATGAAAACCAAAGGGACGAAAGAGCTGGCTGCCAACCATCTTGCTCTTCAACATCCGGAGTGGATTGTGCGGTATGGCGACCTCTTCATCCTCAACCCGGCTCTTGAGGTGTCGCGCTCCTACACCTGCTTGGTGGTGGAGGATATCCTCCGTCATTACGATGTGGACGGCATCCACATGGACGACTATTTCTACCCGTATCCGGAAGCAGGACTGAAGTTCAACGACGAGGCGGATTTCCAGACTGACCCGCGTGGGTTCGACAACCTGGCGGAATGGCGTCGCGACAATGTGAACCTCCTCATCCGAGATCTTCACAAGATGATCCGCAAGGTGAAGCCATGGGTGAAGTTCGGCATCTCACCATTCGGCATCTACCGTAACGAACGTAGCGGACAGAATACGGCCTACGGCAGCGCCACCAACGGCCTGCAGAACTACGACGACCTCTATGCCGACGTGGTGAAGTGGCAGAAGGAAGGATGGGTGGACTACCTCATCCCACAGGTCTATTGGAATTTCGGAACGAAAGCAGCGGATTACGGCGTACTCCTCCGTTGGTGGAACGACTACTGCCCTAACCGTCCGGTTTTCATCGGACAGGATGTGGAGCGTACCGTGAAGGGACAGGATCCTAACGACTCTACAAAACACCAGATGGATGCGAAATATCTCCTTCAGCGAAGCCTGCCTAACATACAGGGCTCATGCCAGTGGTATGCGGCAGCAGTGGTCGACAACCCAGGCAACTACGGCACCATTCTCGAGAAGATTTACCACCGCTATCCTGCGCTCCAGCCTCTCATGCCGTTCATCAAGGACAAAGCGCCGAAGGCTCCGAAAAAACTAAAGGTGCAGCTCCAGAACGGACTCACCTTCCTCACATGGAAGAAAGACAAAACAAAAAAAGAACTCAAACGAACGGCTTCCTACGTCATCTACGACTTCATGCCGGGAGAGACACCTAACCTCGAAAATCCGCAGAACATCCGCGCCATCACATCCGACAACTCCGTTGCCCTCCAAGGCGACTTCTACGGTCACACCATCATGGTCACTGCCCTCGACCGACTACACAACGAATCCCTACCAGCCATCCTCCAGCTGGAATAAATCTCTGATATCATTCCAATTCTGCAGAAAACAGCTAATCTTTATCTCTTTCTGCAATTATTATTCTTAATTATGCAAAGCATACACTATCTCTTTGAATTACATGGATTCACTAATAATAACAAAAGAATTGAAAAAAAATAATCAGATCCTATTACTCTCAGCCTTACTGCTTTGCGCAATCTTGGCTTCCTGCAGACGGGAAGTGAAGACTGAGGCGTCTTCCGTCGATGTGAACGACAACAGTCAGTTTGTGACAATCACCGACATGGTTCCCGATGTCATTCTCGAAATTCGTTATTTCGGCACTTATAACTTCGTGGGCGACCGCATCGACGGATACGAAGAGCCTACCGCACTCCTCACCCGACAGGCGGCTGACAGCCTCAAGGCCGTGAGCGATGATGTGAAGGAGCAGGGATATAGGCTGAAAATCTACGACGCCTACCGCCCGCAACGGGCTGTGGACCACTTTGTGAGATGGTCGAAAGATTTCAGCGACGCAAGGATGAAGCAGTATTTCTATCCCGACCTCGAGAAGGATATGCTTTTCCCGCTGGAGTATATTTGCGAGAAGAGCGGACATACGCGAGGCTCCACTGTTGACCTCACGCTTTTTGACATGACTACAGAGAAAGAGCTCGACATGGGAGGCACATTCGACTGGTTCGGACATGAGAGTCATCCCGACTTCGGCGGAAACCCGGAGACGTTTGTCTATACACCGAACGACAGTATCACCGAGGTGCAGTTCCGGAACCGCATGATACTCCGTAAGGCGATGTTGAGTCACGGCTTCAAACCAATGACCACCGAGTGGTGGCATTTCACCCTGGCCGACGAACCGTTCCCTGACACCTACTTTGATTTTCCGGTGAAGCAGATCAGATAAAGCCGGCGATATCATTCATCTGCTTTTCCATCCCTCATACCGCAATTCCCAATTCTCAATATCTTCAACATGCAACACCTGAATTATTATGCCAAGTCCACAAAACTTCGTGTTTTGTGTTTACTGATTACCCTTTTGTCATCCGCCCGGGTGACCCCAATCCACGCACAACCTGTTTGTCTGACTTCACCTAATGGGAGAATCACATTTGTTTTGAACTGCACTGATGCGCTGCGTTATCAGGTGGACTTCGACGGACAGACGCTTGTGGAAGAGTCGGATATGGGCTTCCAGTTCCTAAATGAGCGAAGCATGGGTGACAGCCTCCAAGTGCTGACCCCGACAGAAGTGCTGGCCAAAGAGGAGCATTGGACTCCAGTAGTCTGCAACAGACACTCACAAGTGGCCATGCGATGGAATGAGGCTGTCGTACAGATGTGTGAGACTACGCCGCTACGTCGCCGGATGGACCTGGAGGTGAGGGCGTTTGATGAGGGCGTGGCTTTCAGATATCATCTTTATGCCAACGAGCGACTGAACGCAAGAGAGATTGTCCGAGAGCAGACCCAGTTCGCATTGCCTCAGTCAGCTAAGGCATACGTGGCGGAATATCAGCCTCGATACAGATCACCGCAGGAGGGGGAGTTCTTCAAGCGTCCGCTCTCTGAAGTCACAGAGCAGTCACTGGCCGCATTACCTATGCTCGTGGAGGTGGATAAGAGCCGTTTTCTTGCCATCACAGAGGCTTATATCAACAACTATCCAGGTTGCTATCTCTCTGGAGCGGATGGAGTGCTGCATACCATGCTCTCACCTTTGCCCGGCGAGGATGAGGATGGTGTGAAAGTGCGGTTTGATGATGATATCTACACCCCGTGGAGAGTAATCATGATCAGCGACTCGCCCGGCCGTTTCATTGAGAGCGAGATGATTCGCACTCTCAACCCTCCTTGCATGCTGGACGACACATCGTGGATCCAGCCGGGCATGTGCGCCTGGGATCACTGGTGGAGTGGAGAAGTGAAAATGGAGACGGATGTGATTAAAGAGTATATCGACCTTGCGGCTGAGGAGTCGTGGCCTTACATGTTGATAGACTGGCAGTGGTACGGGCCATACAACACTCCGGATGCAGACATCACCCGACCGGCTCTGCAGCTCGATTTCCCGGGAATTCTCGCCTATGCCAGACAGAAGGGCGTGAGGTTGTGGCTGTGGCTCTATAGTGCGGATGTGAACCGCAACGACGCCTATAAGACCGCTTTTGCACAGTATGAGCAATGGGGCATCGCAGGTGTGAAGATTGACTTCATGGACCGCGACGACCAGTATATGACCAACTGGTACCGGCGTGTCGTCGAAGAAGCAGCCCGGCATCATCTGATGGTGGATTTCCACGGTGCGTATAAAAACGACGGAATGGAGCGGACTTATCCCAATTTCATGACGCGTGAGGGTGTGATGGGAAACGAGTATAACAAATGGAATAAAGGCATCAGTTCCGCTCACAATGTGAAACTGGCGTTCACGCGTATGCTCGCCGGACCGATGGACTACACGCCGGGAGGTTTCCTCAATGTCTCTCCTGCCGGCTACAAAGCGCAAAGCCCTACCATGGTGCCGAACACACGGTGTGCCGAACTGTCTAAATTTGTGATTTACGAAAGTCCTTACACTGTGGTGTGCGACCACCCGCGGAATATTCTCGGACAGGCTGGAGCCGACTTCCTTAAAATCGTGCCGACCACATGGGATGACATCCGGTTCCTACAGGGGAGTCCTGATGACTATATCGCCATGGCCAAACGGAAGGGCGATACTTGGTACGTGGGGGTGATGAACACATCACAACCGAGGGAAATATTCCTTGACCTCTCTTTCCTTAACATTAATGACTGCGAGCTGGAGTACTGGGCCGATGGGAAACAACCTGCAGATGTGAGTCACGGTTCTACCAGGCTGAAGGCTGGAAAACAGTTGAAAGTGAGGATGGCAGCCGACGGCGGTTATGTGGCTGTCATCAAAACCAAATAAAAGATGGATATAAAAAACATGCTGATATGAGAAAATTTTTGGTATTCATGGTTTTTGTCATCGTTTCATCATCCGGAATGGCTCAAGTGCAGCCAACAACCGAACTCCTGGGTGCATGGACGGGAAAACTCAATTTGGGTGCGGTCTCTTTGACGCTGGTTCTGCACCTGGAGCAAAACGACGGATTCGTTGCTGTGTCGATCGACAGTCCTGACCAGGGCGCAAAAGGTATCGGAGGCTATAAGAACTGCCTCACCGACGATTCTCTGGCGGTAAGATTTGAGAGCATCAATGCCACTTATCAGGCAAGACTGGCAGATGGGAAACTCGTCGGTACTTTCTCCCAACGAGGTTATTCCTTTCCTCTCACATTTGAGAAAGGGAATGTTGAAATGAAACGGCCACAGACCCCTCAACCGCCATTCCCTTATCATACGGAGGAGGTGACTTTCTGTAATGAGGCTGATGGCGCCACGCTGGCAGGCACTCTGACTTATCCTACGGACTATAATCCTAAGGCAAAGAACAAACCCGTTGTGGTTCTGCTCATTTCGGGTAGTGGGCAACAAAACCGCGACGAGGAACTGTTCGAGCATAAACCCTTCCTCGTCATCGCTGACTATCTGGCAAGGCAGGGCATCGCCTCCCTGCGTTACGACGACCGGGCAACAGGTGCGTCCACCGGTGGTGATCTGAAGAATGCCACCTCTGCCGACTTCATGCGCGACGCTGCTGCGGGAATGGAGTTCCTGCGCAGTAAGAAAGCGTTCAGCAGGGTGGGGTGCCTCGGACATAGCGAAGGCGGAATGATTGCTTTCATGCTTGGTGCGCGCAAACAGACGGATTTCATCATATCACTTGCCGGACCAGGTGTCAAAGGCGACACGATACTGGTTACGCAGGCCAACAAGGAATATGAGCTTGCCGGAATGCCTCCTGTGATGACTGTGGAGGCATTCCGTCAGCAGCCCACGGTACAGAACAATCCCTGGTTACGATGGTTTATCGACTACGACCCATCAGACGACATACGCCTGACAAGATGCCCGGTGTTCGCTCTTAACGGCGACCGCGACTGTCAGGTCATCTCATCACTCAATCTCTCTGCCATCTCTCGCCTCCTGTCTAAGTCGAAACATAACCGTACGAAAGAATATCCGGAACTCAACCACCTCTTCCAACATGCCACAACCGGCCTTCTCGCCGAATATCGGGAGATTGAGGAGACTATCTCACCTGAGGCGCTCAGCGATATTGCTGAGTGGATAAAACAGGTTAAATAAGTGGAACCGATATGTTGATGATAATCGGACTGACAATTCGATTCAAATGCAATAAAATAAAGACAGTTTCCGTTTCCTGAAATATAGCTCACACCGTTAATCCTTATGACATTCAGCAGCAAATCTGTTCTCAAATCGGTTACACCATAGAAGACCAGGATGTGACATTTTGGGATGGCTCACGAAAAATAGTCACTTCCACGAACACTGTCACCGACATGGGCGGCTTCGACGAGGAGCAACCCGTGTGGATTGGTGAACAAATCAGCTATGACCTCACGAGTCAGGAGCCATCCCTGATATTTATTCCTGGAATCAAATTTACAACAGGACTCGTGCTAACTTATGAGAATATGCCTACACTCTCCGCTCCTCTCACCATCGGCGAGGATGGAACTGTAGGCATTGGTTCCGTAACTTTACATTAGAGGGTATGCCTTCATTAATCCATATCAAATGAGAAAGAAACGGTTCTAACTATGCCGTGAACGAGCAGGATTTCCGGTGGGTCATCATCCATGAGTTTGAACGCCATAACTGACGTTGTCTAAACAGACAAACTATCTTCGTTTAGCAGGAACTCGTAGATGTTCAGAAAGACAAATCCGTTATTGTCTTGGTACATACTGATTGGATCCTCCGTGATGACATACTTTTGGAAATTGTCATCGATAAGTTTGAGGGAGCGAAGTTCTTGCTCTCGCTTCTCATCAGTAGGTAGGCGCAGTGCAGATTGGATGTAATAACGTTTGCTGCATTTACTATTTTTGCGGAAATACGTAAATTTTGGTTACAAAGAAAGTTTTTCCATCCTATTAAACTCTCGCTTAATCAGTTTTTTTCCTTTAGTTTAATTAACTGGTCATCAGTCACTCCATCAGCTTTCAGGTAGTCGTTAAATATATCGAAGAGCAACACCGACTTACCACACCTGCGGATGCCGGCAATCACCTTCACACGACTGTTCTCACGTTTCTCTATGAGTTGTTTGAGATAATAATTCCTGTCAATCCTATCCATACTTCCGATTGTTTTGCGTATTTACGCAACAATTTCGAATGCAAATTCAGGCAAAATAACAGAAAATACATCATGATTTCCGAATTATTTGCGTATTTAGTAATGATAAAAAAACGATATATTATGATAAACACACCAATACCCGTCAATGACATCAAGGTGACATTTTCTCGTAGGAAATCGCTTTTTGCGTGTGCTGTTTAGCGCATGGTTTTCTGACGAAAAGTGTGATTATTTACAAAAAAAGTACGTAGAAGTTTTGTTTTCTGAATAACATTGTTTATCTTCGCAGACGAAAAACGTTACTTTATACAAAATTCGTCTGTATATGATAATCAAAAGAGACAGATACCTGAAACAGGTGATTGACAAAAAAAAGAACGGTATGATTAAAATCGTAACGGGCATACGCCGTTGCGGTAAGTCATACCTGTTGAATGTGCTTTTCCGACAGCATCTGCTGGATGAAGGGGTGCAGGATCGTGATATTATCATGCTGGCACTCGATGAGGACATCAACACGCGCTATCGTAATCCGTTGGAGTTGGGTAAGTATATCCGCGAGCAATGTGCCGATCAGTCTCGATACTTCTATGTACTGCTCGATGAGATACAAAAGGTTGATAACATTGCGAACCCTTATCTTCCAGACAACAAGAATGAGAAAATAGGCTTTGTGGACGTCCTGCTGGGGTTGAAAAAAATGCCTAATGTGGATTTATATGTCACTGGCAGTAATTCCAAGATGCTTTCGGTAGATATACTCACAGAGTTCAAAGACCGTGGTGAGGAAATCCGAATCAATCCGCTGACCTATGATGAGTTTATGTCTGCCTATCAGGGTGACAGTCGGATGGCATGGACAGAGTTCATGATGTATGGGGGTATGCCGTTTGTATTGAGTAAGACAGGGCATGCCGAGAAAGCGGCCTATCTTCAAGGTCTTTTTGAACGTACCTATATTACGGATGTCATAGAACGCAATCATCTCAAAGGCTCCAAGGAGGTGTTGGAAGTACTGCTGAATATTCTTGCTTCCTCTGTCGGCAGCCTGACGAATACCACCAAACTGGAGAATACTTTCAAGTCGGAAAGGCAAGTAAAAATTTCACATAATACAATTGCCGCATATATTGACTGCTTCGTTGATGCTTTCATCTTGAAGAAAGCGGAGCGCTATGACATCAAGGGACGGAAATACATCGGTGCACAGCAAAAGTATTTCTACAGCGATGTGGGACTGCGCAATGCCCGGCTGAATTTCCGCCAACAGGAGGAGAATCATATCATGGAGAATATCATCTACAATGAATTGGTTGCTCGCGGGTTCAGTGTGGATGTCGGGGTTGTCGAAAAGACTGTTGTCAATGCCGAGGGTAAGCGTCAGCGTTCGCTCTTGGAAGTGGATTTTGTGTGTCAAAGAGGGCATACACGGTATTACATTCAGTCTGCATTGACGGTTGCAGAAGAGAGCAAACGACAACAGGAAATTAACTCTCTTACGAAGATTAACGATTCATTTGTGAAAATCGTGGTCGTGCGCGACTATATCGTTCGTTGGCGCGATGAAATTGGTATACTATACATAGGTGTTGAGGACTTCCTGCTTGATTACATCAACCAGATGGAATAGTATTTATAACAAGGCCATACTAACGATACAATTAATATTTTATAAATATGATTCTTTAACATATATGGGTAGTTCTATAAATTAGCTTCAGAAGATTTACAGTTTATTAGCGAGTAGATTTGTTCTTGCAGCCGCGGAAGCATAGCGAGCTATGGTTCAAGACAAAAGGACAAAGATGCCGCTAAGAAACGTAAAGCGTCGAAGCACAATAGAGTACCCATGAAATAATTAAAACTAATTTATAGAAGTACCCATATTTGTGTTTTTAAGTATGTTTTGCTTTTATTGTATAAATAACGTATGGCGAATTGTAATATTCCTCCAACAAATATGATTTCTTATCTTCCATAATGGATACCCTTTTCTAAATACACAAAAAGGAAGCCTGAAAGCCTCCTTTTTCCTTATTGGTTGCGGTGCGTACGAGAGTAGAACCTTTCAAATTCTTCAATTAGAAATCTACTTATAAGTCAAGCACTTAATCGCAATATTATTCGGTTTTAGAAGTTCTTGAAAATGCCTGTAGCGCATTTGTAGCGCATTTCAGAGATCTCTTTGCTGTTCATAGGTACTTTACGTTTGACGTTAGGAGACTATGCGAAAGATTCGTAAAGTCGTTTAAATGTCAAATTATGGAATCATGTTTGTAGCGCATTCACACTTTCCATTCTTCTTTCACCTCTGATAATCAAATCCTCAAAATCCAATATCCTCTTGTCGAAAGGTAACCGAAATACATCAGCGTAAAGTAACTCATGTTTACTAACGCAAAGTTACTAAAAATAATCCTAAGAGCACTTTTCGTTCACTTTTTATTTCTTAAAACCAGTCAGAATAAAGATTCTTTTCAATAAAACTCATTTTGAATCGTTATTTTAATGAATTGCGAATAAATCCATTTAATTCTCATTGTTATTTACTAATTTTGTATCATAAACTATATTTATGGACAAGACAAAAACAAACCATCCTGGAATATCAGTTCTATATAATTTGCCAGAGAATTGGTCGAAAGAGTCGGTGTTCTCATTCGAGCATCTCTCAAAGCTC
>FLNY01003885.1_pt1 | contig 39560 bp, 35 predicted proteins | sample 1140381 | NCBI WGS metagenome assembly FLNY01 (sample SAMEA3878172, study PRJEB12797) | bioreactor metagenome | biome: Moose rumen | place: Sweden | collected 2011-10 | reverse complement strand
ATCTATTTTCTTGTCCTGCGAAGCAGGATTCTTGCGGGAAATTTCATATTTCTCCCGCAAGAAGTCATGACTTCTTGCGGATAATTTAGGAAAACATCCGCAGAAATGCGTTAATAAAAAGGCCGCGGCTTGCGCCGCGACCTCATTTGAAAATCTAGAGTAATTTCTTGAGAGCCTCCACATCGTCCATGCTGAGTGCTTCTTGATTTTCTTTTTGAATTTCTAAATATACTTCCTTACGGTAGATTGACACTTCCTTGGGTGCCGAAATACCGATTTTGACCTGATCACCGCGAACCTCAAGGACTGTAATCTCGATGTTGTTGTTGATCATAATGGCGTCGCCTGTTTTTCTAGTTAATGCCAACATCGCTATTCTCCCTCCTTTCCATGCATCGCATCATGAATTAGATAACGTACAGGTTCGGAGCCCTCGATAATAATTTGGTCACCGATATTAGTGTCAGAGTTGATGATAATAGGTGCCTTGAGATTGATAGAGGCTTCCTCTACGTTCTTAGGCACTCTGACTGTAACTAAAATATATGCATTGGAGCTATTGAGCTCTCCCAGCGGCTTTAATGATTCCTCATCAAATACCGGTGCATAATCCGGTTTGACAATCTGTGGCATCATGACAGGCATTGCAAAATCTGCCTCATCCAATGACTGTAGCCACATGATATTGCCCTTTTCCTCTTTCTCCTCGTCGAAGATAAGAGTGTATTTCTTCATGTCCGGAAAGCCGATGAGACCATGAACCAGCTCGATGATCTTTTCATCAGCAATCTCAATTTCGCCGAATAACCTCGTCTTTACGCGCATTATCCCTTCTCCTTTGTGAAATTATAGATAGTTAAGTAGTGTCACATCGCCTAACTTACCTGCTGCCTGTAGCGATGCCTGATAAGCGGTGTAAGCTGCCGTGTAATCAATGATAATCTGGGATAAATCTATGTCATCATTTTCAGACTGGAGGTCCTGTACTGTCTCCCTCTGGTCCCCAACACGAGTCTCCGTCAACTTCAATGAGTCGACCTTACAACCCAAATCAGTTATTCCTAAATTTATTTTAGCATAATATTCATCAATTTTGCCTAATTCTGTTGAGAAAAGTTTTTGCATATTATCATCGTAGAAATCTGCCTCCTTTTGAGCTGCATCTAACCACAACTGCAAATACTCCTGGTCATCATCAGATGAATACTGAGATTCTGACATCATAGACTTGATTGTATCGACCTTATTATGAGCAGAAATAGTATTTTGAATAGCCTCTACCATCTCGCCCAAATCTCTTTGTAGTGAACTGTCAAATACATTTGACGCCTCAGTATTAATCGTAACCGTCTGATTTGTTGCAACCATATATTGAATATCAAAATTGATAACATTATCTGAAGAATCATATTTTGTGTAGGTGACCGGCACGTTGACATCCAGTGGATCGGCTTTCTTTACACAATTATAATAATATTCCGGACGAAGTTCACCCTCGTCAAATCCGGTCTTATCATATTGAATTTTTATACTGGCGTCTGCGGCCTTTAATTCCGATGCCGCCTCACTACCAAATATTATTTCACCTGTTTCCTTGATTACGACTATTCCATAATCATCAACAGTCTTGCCACCTGCCGCAGCTTGCCAATCTGTCTGATTTGCATATACATTAACCGAATATGTCGAGCCGGTATTTGATGTCAATGTCTGTACTGAACTATCATCATAAACATCATTTGTAGATGTAAACTCCACTGCCGAGGTACAATTGGAAAGTGTAAGTGAATTGATTGTATCAGCAGAATTTTCCAGTGTGTAATTCAATCTGATACGGTAATAATTCGTCTGTACAATATCTGAAATATCTGTTGTAGTTGCAACCTCTGTCTCTGTAGTAGGAACAGTTACAGAACCTGCGTAATATCTATGCTCCTCCATGTTATCTTCCATGGTAAATGTCTGGTCAATTCGATACTTTGTGCTTTCCTCATCCTCTGTAAATGTCAGATTACAATCGGTTCTGTATCCGGTAAACACCGTACGTCCGGCATAATCTGCATTGCCCTCTGCAAAGAGCTGTGACTGCAGTGCCTGAAGCTGAGTCATCATAGTATTTCTATCCTGCTCGTTATAGGAATCGGTCGAGCCCTGTACGGTAAGGCTACGACAATCAGCCATAATATCACGCATATTAATGAGAGCCGTCTCTGTAACCTCCAGCCACTTGGTTGCATCAGGAATATTCTTGGAATAATACTGCGTAACCTGAGAGAGTGTTGTCGACAGCCTAAGGGAACGTACTGCTACTACAGGATCATCTGACGGCTTGTCGATTTTCTTCTGTGTAGTCATCTGCTTATTACGCTTGTTCACTATCTCCTTGGTGCTGTTGATATTTGAAGCTGCGTTTTTCATTATCATATTGTTTGTAACTCTCATAATACTACCTCATAGTGAAGTGGCCGTGGGCCCCTCCTTGTTCTTCGGGAAAGCACATCCATTTTTTATCGCCTACGGCGATGGGATGTGCTGTGGCAACAAGGCATCTTCCCACTAAAGTGGGCCCCTCCTTGTTCTTCGGGAAAGCACATCCATTTTTTATCGCCTACGGCGATGGGATGTGCTGTGGCAACAAGGCATCTTCCCACTAAAGTGGGCCCCTCCTTGTTGCATTAAACTCCAGTGTTTAGTATCAATCTATCATATATTTCGGAGAAAACTGATATACATTTAGAGGCAAGCTTGTATGCATTTTGGAATTTAATCAAGTCTAATGCCTCCTCATCCTCGTCTACTCCGGAAATTGATAATCTCTGCTGCTCAATTGTCGATTGGATATTCGAAAAATTGGTTGTAAAAATATCACACTCCTGTGTATCGATGGTGACATCAGAATATATACACTGCAGGAATGCATCTCCTCCGCCACCTCTAAAGATTGTCGTATCACTCTGAAGCTTTTGCAGCTTTACAACCAAATCAGCTGCTTCGACACCTGATGTGTAATTTTCTGCTGTCGTAGTTGCAAATATTCTCGAGTCTTTGTCGGTCGCCTTTGCAATGGTTACATTTCCCGCAGTTAATCTGTAATATGAATTGCCATCGCTTTTTATTGTATTTCCGGTTGTTACCTCATTACCTGTAGTATCAGTAGTTGTAACTGTTTTTGCATCGGTCAAATCATATTCAATTGTGGAATCCATTTTGTCCTTTGCCACGAAAAATGATCCCATGTCATCACCATCTAATGTAACTCCGCTATCCTCTATCTGATTAAACAATTCGCAGAAATTCCTTAGGAATAGATTCATCTGATTCTGATAATACGGTATTCCCATGAAATCAACGTCATCACCGACCTGAAGAGTCTTTCCGATTATATTCCCCTGCTCTGTTGTCGAAATTGTTGTCGTCAGATTAAAAGTAACTGATGATACATTTCCGGATGAATCAGTCTGAAGTTCAAAACTCTCATAACGATACTGAGTATTGTTCGTCCAAATAGTTCCCGAATCCGGCATGTTAAGTTCATTTAAATCAGTAATGCTCAGCCCTGTGATTGTCATAGAAGTAGCTGTTGCGGATGAAACTGTAGCATGCATATTCTCATTGTTATTGCCATCGCGAACCTCAAACATTGCTTTCAAAGTACCTCCATTTGAGGATGGCGTTGCATTGAATTTGTCACCGTCTTCTGCCCAGACAATATCGTATAATCCCTCGATATCCGACTGGTTGTATGTCTCCTCTGTAGCCCTGGACTGTACAGCTAATGTATTATACTCGTAGGTATCTACCAGTACCTGTCCATTTATATATACTGTGTAATATGTTGCGCCGGTATACATGTCAGGATTATTGGAATTTATAACATCAACTTCCTTAATCTCGGTGTCAACCATCTCACTCAATTCGTCAATCAAAAGAGCACGCTGGTCTCTCAGCTCATTGGCATGACCACCACCCTGCTCAATTACATTTATCTGTTTTGTAAGAATAGCTACCTTCTTTGAGATTGAATTTATATCATCAACCGCTGTCTTAATCTCATCATTAATAGAATTCTGCAAATCCTCAAGCTTTGTAGAAAGCTGATTAAAATACTCCGTCAGCTGTTTTGCATTAGAAATAAACTGCTTGCGTACAGTATCATCTCCTGCACTTCCCTGGAGTGTACTCATTGCATTAAACATCTTGGCATAGATTGTAGAGAATCCGGAGCTAGAAGTAGTTTCTGAGTAATAGCTTTCAATCTGCTTCATGTAATACTGCTTTTTCTCATATAATCCAAGTGCCGATTGATTATTCCAATATTTCTCATCATAGTACTGATCACGGTATTGTGTTACCGATTTCGCCTCAACACCTGTACCTGTAGTACCATAACTCTGATAGCAGCGCAGCGCTGACGAAGCAACAGTATTAACTACCTGTCTACTGTAGCCATCTGTGTTAATATTAGAAATATTATTTGCCGTGGTATTAATCTGCGCCTGCGAAGTATTTAGTCCACTGGCTGCAATTGTTAATCCGAAAAATGTTGATGACATAGGCTATTCCTCATTTCCATTGTTCAGGTTAGAGACTTGTCAACAAATGCTCTATCATTTCATTTACTACATTTATATATCGGCTGGCTGCATTATATGCCGACTGATATTTAATCATCGTGGTCAATTCCTCATCAGATGAGACGCCGATTACACCCTGACGACTCGACTCAATTTCCTCCTTGGTGCCCTGCAATGATGTGGCAGTAGTCGAATATACGTTGCCAGTATTGGCAGCCTCTCCTATCCACTTTACATAGAATCCGGAGAATCCACATGGTGTCGTATCACTGGGATTCAGGTTAAATTCCTGCTTTGCCCATAATGCACTCATATTTGCTCCAAGCTCGTAATCAACCTCATCCTGATCCGAGTATTTCAGATGTGGCAGATATGCCTCCTGCTTTTCCAAATCCTCATTAATTATTAGAGACTTCAATGTATAGCATTTCGAAGTATCTGTCGGGTCCTCCTCGTTATACAGGTAGAGTGTCTTTGTAGACTGATTTCCCTCACTGTCGGTAATCGTCGCTGAGACCTTTGTATATCTGTCGCATCCATTTCGCACAAATAATTCTCTAGGAGGCAGCTCGCCATCTGTTCCCACCGAGCAATTCTCCTCATCGAGAATTTTCACTGACGAATTATTTGTAGGAGTGAGTGTGACAGTATTGCCATCGCTATCTGTATAGCTAATCGACTGTACATCTGAGTACGCATCACCAATTGTAGTCAACGGGCTGAACAAATCATTTATCGAAGTAACCATCTGGTGAATAAGAGTATCCAGTTCCGCCTCTGAATTCATCATGATAGAATTTGAAATACCCTTTTCATATGTATTAACCGAAATTGTAGTAGTGCCATCCGACTCATAAAAATCTAGGTAATTCGCCCAATCATCTCCCCTGGCAAGAAGCAAAGCCTTTATCTCACCAATATCAGAATTATTCTCTGCACTGACTGAATCGAGATTGAACACCTTAAAATATTCGCCATTCTCGGTATCTGAAAGATTAGGCCAATAACAGGTAATAAAACCGGTACGCTTATTTTCCAAAGCACCTATCTCGTGATAGGTGACCTCATCGATAAATTCCGTTCCCTCGATATCTACATGGACAACTCCACCATTATCCTCTCTATAGGTCATACGAACCAGGCCGGAAAGTTCATCCAAAAGCAAGTCTCTCTGGTCACGCAAATCCATAGCCTTCTCAACTTGCGCTGCCTCGATTGCCTGTATTCTCTTATTTAAATCAACTATCGTTTTTCCTATTTCGTTGATTCTATCTACATCCTCAACAATCTTGGAATTGATGATAGTCTGATAGTCCTCTAATCCATCCTGAACCGCTGCTGCACGGCTCAAAAAAAGGCTAGCTTTCTGCAATACGAGATTCTGATTTACAGTGTCTGAAGGATCCTTGGCAAACTCCTCAAAGGCCTCCTCGAAATCCTCGATTGCCCCTTCGAATGCTTCGCCATCAGATTCCTGCAGCTGAGTGTAAACCTCCTGTACTGCCTCTGCGCTAGCGTTATAAAAAGAATATCGTCCATTCTCTGTTCGATATGCTTTGTCTAAAAAGATATCGCGAGCATGGACGATAGTTCCAACCTGCACGCCCAAGCCAGCATACTGTGAGCTGACCGAAGCTGTGCCTATTTTTCTATAATCTCTATCTTCATAAACAACCTGCTCGCGAACGTAACCTTCTGTGTTGACGTTGGACAAGTTGTTTGCTGTAGTATTTAAACCATGTGATGCTGATTGTAGGCCAGATGCCCCAACATATAAGCTTCCGAAACTATTAGCCATACAAACGTCCTCCAAAGTTTTCTAAACTCAAAGGACATCCATTTCCTACTGTTTAGCATCAAATCCTGATTTACCTAACAATTCACCTGTAGTCTCGGCATCCCTGCCGTAATTAGATGTCTGAGGCGCTTGCTTCATACTCTTGATTAAAGTAATGTCAAACTCCACCATTTCCAAAGCCTGTCGAAGCAAATTCTGATTCTGAAAATTCAAGACACGCATATCATCTGCCGCCTTAATTAGCTTCCCCTTTGCCGTCAACAGCTGTTTCTGTTCCACAGGTTGGCCGGTAAGATTATCGATCATCCATGAAACGGTAATCTCCTCACCATCATGACCCATAACCGAAGCAATACTTCTAAGCAACGAGCCACGCTTTTTTTCAAGCTCTAGCAAGGAATCTGCGATGGCCTGCTCCTGAACGGTTATAGCTTCCAGTACGTCCAGCTTCTTATGGATAATAGAATCCTTCTTTTCTCCATTAAGACTAATTAACTTTTCATACTGCTCCGTTTCACCATCCATAGTTAAGAGCAACTCTTCCATTAAACTAGCCACGCAAACATCCTCTCAAAAACTAAAGAACAGTTCCCCACTGAGATAATACTTTCTCAGCAAAATCTTCTGAGCTAACTGTATAAGTTCCAGAATTGATTTTCTCTTTCATTTCTGCAACCAAATCCTCTCTGATATCCGCTGCCTCAGAAAGAGCCTGTTTTGCAATCTGGTAATCCTTACCAGTTGATGAAATCTGTACTTCATCCCTGCCCATTGGATTGGTTTTGCCAGCTTGCGCTGTGTTTTTAGTGTTTGATGCCTGATATAGTTGTGCTACCTGGTTGTAAGCTTCTATACGCATAACTACACACTCCTTTCCTCCCTTATGATTAGTGCTAGTAAAGACATTATTTATCTTTACACTTCTATTATCGGTTCCTTTGAAAAAAAATTAATAGGGAGATGAAAATTTTTTTACAAATTTTTCACCTCCCTATTGTAGATTTTTCACAATTAAGGTTAAAACAATATTTAACTACTATATCTGAGCCCAGTATTTAGTACGAATCATCATATCCTACGCTTGAATCATCATATAGCTGATCATCAGAATCATAGAAGCCATACTCTTTTAGCTTTTCGAGAGTATTTGTACATCTATGATTGAGAGTTGCATACAAATACTTACTAGCGTAATACTCAGTGCTATCATCATATAGAGTATATGAATAGTCCCAATACTTATCCTGATCATCACTGAATATGCCGCTATTGGCTACCAGTGTAATATCAAAATCATTGTAGTAATCATCATCACTCGAACCAAACTTCGTCTGAAGTACAGCACCGGCATCAATATCCTTTAGGAAAGCCTGATATACATCATTATACATTTCAGTCAATTCTGCATTAGACATATACTCAAAAGTAGTGTACTCCGCGGTGTATCCACCATATTCCTCGTCTTCAACATACTTTGCAAATGATACGAGCGATGCTGTACAATCATCCCACTTATCTCCGATTATATGCTGCTTGATGATAGACGGATCATTAACAAAATCAAGATATGCATCTGCGAGCTGAACATAATCATCACTCACATAATCCTCATCAGGATCAACCATATAATACTTTCGGCATAGATATTTACCATTATTAAGCTTGTACTTAATAATAACAGTATCCGCCTGAATGATATCACTATCCGCATTATCAATTGCTGTCACTTGCAGGTCTCGTATTTCTTTCTTGTCATTAACAATTGACTTGTGGAAATCCAGTATATTATCAATGTCTTCAGTGTCAGTAAATACCATGGTGTAATCGCCATTGATTCCTACCCAGGCTATATCATCAGCATCCGGAACTCTGTTCTCAATGCCGAAAGCATCAAATCTAAGACTCAAAATAACAGCAAAGGCAATAATTGAATATATTCCACAATTCAGCGCCGTCTTTCCATTAAATACACGGAATGTCTTTGCAATCATCATGCTTGTGACATAATAAATAATTATGCCAAATATTATAAAGCTAACAATGTATATTGCATATTTGCTACTGTATGTCAGATTCTTTACATACATTACTAAATCTACTGTCAAAACAGAAAGTACCACTGATACGAAAAATGATACTCCCATAGAAAATATCGGTTTCACCATCGGAACAGTTATAAAATCTGCAACCGTCTCAAGCTTCTTGAACTTGTAGATAACAAATGCAACTGCAATCAAAACTATAGCTGCTACTAAATATATCAGCATATCTATTCCGCCATTTCTCGTGACGATAATTGAAATCACCTTGTCATATCCGGCATTCCACTGTACAGAATAATCCAGACCACAATTAGCAGAAATATACATCACAGGCGTCAACAAATTATAGCTAATATAATTCATAGCGTCTCCAAGTCCGGTCATCATTTCCGATGCAAAAAGCCTCATTGTAACTTCCATCATAAGATACAGAAAGTTAAATATGAAATAGAACACTATAGCCGTTATAATCTGCCCTGACAGCATCAACGAAAACAATGACAATCCTATGTAAAATATAAGCGCTGATGCCTGAACAAAATACCAAAACAGAATATTAACTGCAAAATGCCCTATACCGGTAGCTGCTGCTGCAATGAGGGTAATAATCACAGTCAAGGTAAGCGGAACAAGTAAAACTATCGCTGTGGATAATACTCCTGTAAAAAATAATGCCTTTCGACTAACAGGAAATGCATGCATCATATAGCTGTCTTTTTTAGTAAAAAGATACTTATAGGTAAGTCCTGTTGTAATAATTGCAATCAACATTGGAATAAATCCTGCACCAAAAGATGACAGAAGACTAGCCATAATATACTGTGCCTGATAACCTGTCATAAAATTGCTTGTAATTATATCTGATAGCTGAAGCAGATATACAACCGGCACCATCAATGTAAGAAGGATAAAATACAACAGTCCGACAATCCATGTCCTACTAAGATTCTTTTTAAATACCGCCTTATTAAAAAATGATGTCTTTGACTGCATAATTCTCACCTCCCAACTCATAGATAAATATTTCCTCGAGTGTCAACGGAAGAACATCCATAATGAGTGGACTAAGCTGTCCTATTGTTTTCTCAGCCAATCGTGGTTCTCCCTTAACAATCAATGTGTGAACACGGCCACTGCTAATCTTCTTTAGTACCTGAATCTCAGGTGGAAGTGCCGGCATGTCACCACTAAAAGCAACCTGAATTTTGGTAATTGATGTCTGAAGCTCATCTAACGAACGCTCAATCAGAATCTTGCCGTTGTTCATGATTCCAACATGGTCACATACATCCTCAAGCTCTCTGAGATTATGTGAGCTAACAAGCACTGTCAGTCCATTCTCGCTGACATCCGCCATAATCAGGCTCCAAATCTGTCGACGCATAACAGGATCCAATCCATCAACCGGCTCATCAAGTATCATCAAATCAGGACGAGATGCAATGGATAGCATAAAAGCGACCTGCTTTTGCATACCCTTTGATAGACTTCGAACCATCTTTTTCATATTGATAGCCGGAAAACAATCGGCTATCTTATTAAAAAGCTGCTCGTCAAATCGTGGATACATGCTTTTATAAAACTTCATCATGTCCTTCGTATTAGCCTGAGTAAAATAGAATATCTCGTCAGGAATAACGGCCATACGCTGTTTTAATAATTCATTTTCGTATACAGGCTGTCCATCAATCAAGATATCTCCCGCATCCTGCTTATATACTCCACACAGATGACGGATAATTGTGGATTTGCCGGCACCATTTGGACCAACCAATCCATAGATTCCACCCTTTTCAACGTGCATATTCAAGGAATCCAGTGCAACGAAGTCGCCAAATCTCTTAGTAACATTATTTACTTGTATCATCCTTAGCGCCTCCTTTCGCAAGTTCCTCAATTCGTTTTATAAGAGCATCCTTGTCCTGGTTCAGATACAGAAGTTCCTTTACAATCTCATCGAATTTTTTCATCAAATCCTCATTCCTCCCTGCTGCAACATCAGCACGCTCTGCTGCGTAGCTTCCTTTGCCTGCAATAGTGTAAATATAACCTTCCTGCTCTAATTCCCTATACGCCTTTTGTATTGTGTTTGGATTAATCATCAGACTGGTTGCCAATTCGCGAACACTGGGCAGCTTCTCGTCCTTTTCAACTGCTCCGGAGACAACCAGGCGACGCAACCCATCCTTGATCTGCTCGTATATAGGCTTAGAATCTCTGTAATTCAACTGGATCATCTAATACCTCCCCTGTTTATTACTGTATTAACTGTCCTAATACAGTTGTAGCACATTATATACAGGCTGTCAATAAGATAAAATATGACATCCCCAGCCACTCCTCGCGCTTGCCTAGGTTATGTTGAGTGGCTTAGGTTATATATATCACGTAATACTCTATTCATATCTTAAAGCATCTATAGGATTCATATTGGCAGCATGCTTTGCGGGGGAGTAACCAAAAAACACACCGATTGCCATTGAGAATCCCATAGACATATAGATGCTGGCAAAGGATACAGAAGGAGTATATCCCATAAAATGAACTGCCACATCTCCCAAAATTAGCCCTATGATAATGCCTACGACACCACCAATCAGGCATAAGATAATTGCCTCACTAATAAACTGCATCATAATCATGCTATCCTGTGCGCCAAGCGCCTTACGGGTACCAATTTCTCTGGTACGCTCAGTTATTGATACAGTCATAATATTCATAACTCCGATTCCACCAACTATAAGTGCAATTGCTGCAATCAAAGAAATCGCCATCGTAATCTGATTCATAGTCTTTGTATTTTCCTGAATCATCGACTGATTGCTATATGTATCAACCATGAGATTATCTCCCAACTGGTTTGATAGCTTTTCTGTCAAATAGGTTTGTATCTCTGTGGCAAGCTCAGATGCGTCAATACCATCTGCTGCCACCGCCTCTATATAATAAATATCCTCGCTGTGAGTCTGATTCCAAACTGCCTGAAGCGGTACGTATATGGTTGTTGACTGAGTCGACGAAGAACCATAGCTGCTTCCGCTTTCCTGATATTCATATATTCCTACTACTGTAAACGAAATATATTCATCGTTGATATCCACTTCATATTCTTGTCCGAGAATATCATTAGGATTGTAATCATTTCCTGCTATTGTCTTGGCAAATTTATCAGATACTATCGCTACATTGCTTCCCTGCTTGTAAGCGTATTCCGAAAAATAACTACCGGATATGAGTTTTACAGTATTCGCCTTAAAGTATCCGGCGCTGACTCCTGTCACCTCAACATTTGCTTTGACATTGTTATAAAGAACCGTTCCGCTTCCACCGCTGGAATCCACAGAAATAGCACAAATCTTGTCCTCAAAATTAGTAGCAAGATCATGAATTGTATCCTGCGATAATTTCATATTTTCGATATCTGTATCTGACAATTCCTCTGTATAATCGATTTGCTCTATTCCTACGTATATATTCTGCACACCATAGCTCTCAAGCTGCTTTTGCACACCTTTAGTCATAGAATTGCCCACAGTCATAATTGCTATAACCGCAGCAACACCAATTATAATTCCAAGCATGGTAAGAAAAGCTCGCATTTTATTTGCTTTGATGCTGACAATTGCCAATTTGCAATTTTCTTTTATCATTACGCAACTCCTTTATCCTGCACCTTTTCCGCTATCACATTTCCATCGCTAATTGTTATGATTCTAGGGGTCTCTGCTGCAAGCTCATTTGAATGGGTTATAAGTACTATGGTCTTGCCCTGTTTCTCATGTAGCTCATGGAAAATATCCATTACCATACGACCGGTTCCGGAATCAAGGGCTCCGGTAGGCTCATCCGCCAATATGATATCCGGATTATTTGCCATTGCTCTTGCGATAGCAACACGCTGCTTTTGTCCACCTGATAATTCATCCGGAGTATGGTGCATTCGCTCTTTCATTCCTACCATCTCAAGCAATTCCTCGGCACGCTGCCTGCGCTTCTTCTCTGAAATACCTGCATATAGCATAGGCATTTCGACATTCGCTACTGCATCTGTCCTAGCAATAAGATTATATGTCTGAAATACAAATCCAATATGTTTATTTCGAAGTGTGGCAAGCTCTTTATTGGGAGCCTTCGCGATATCTATACCATCCAAAATATAACTACCTGATGTCTGACGATCGAGAATCCCTAAAATGTTCATCAGAGTACTCTTGCCCGAACCAGACTGACCAACGATAGATACAAATTCGCCTCTTTTGATATCCAGATTTATTCCGTGAAGTATCTCGAGCTCATTAGGGGTACCTATGTAATAACTCTTTTTTATATTTCTAGCCTGTAACAATACTTCATTACTCACTATATATACCTCCATCTGAACCCATTGAATCCAATACATCATCAGCACTTGAATCTGATGATTCCTCAACAATTACATCTCCATCAGCTAATTCGTCACTTGTTACAGCTGTATAGAAATCATCCGAAATACCGGTTGTAACGATAATATTCTCTGTTGTTCCATCATCCTTCTGACGTACCACATAACTATTACCATCTGAATCTGTAGAAATATCAGATGAAGGAACCGCAAGTGTATTCTCTGCACTCTCCAATATAAATGTCATTTTTGCTGTCATACCAAGACGCAGGCTGGCATTTGCCTCATCAAGCTGCACGTCTACTCTATATGTTGCACGACTCTTTGAAACAGATGATGTAGATGATTCACTATCTGTACTCTTTGTACTATTTTTTGTCGCTGTGGGTGATACAAATACAACTGTTCCCGTCAATTCCTCATCCCCAGTAGCATCTGTCTTTACTCTAACTTTCATGCCATCATATATCTGACTAATATTTGCCTCATCGATATCTGCTGTAGCCTTTAGACTTGTGACATTATCTATTACAACTGCATCTGTTCCGCTATAAGTCTGTCCAACAACAATATTTACATTGGTAACCGTACCGTCCTGTGATGCATATACTGTTGCTTTGGCCAACTCTTCCTTGGACTTTGCAATCTCCTGCTCTGTAGATAATGTACTTGATTTATTGCTAAGCTCTGTTGATTTCTGACTCTGAGTCTGAGTTGCTACATTATTATCAGCTGTCGTCTGAGCACTACTTACAGCCGCTTCTTGCGTTTCAACGGTTCTGTTTGCTGAACTAACTGAATCTGCTGCAGACTGAACAGCCTGTTCAGCTGTTTCTCTTGCACTTATAGCACTATCATATGCTGATTTTTTGGAAGCACGGTCTGTCTGTGCATTTGTCAAATTGGTCTGTGCTGTTTCAAGTGCAGTCTGAGCAGCATCTACTTTGCTCTGATCAACAGTTACATTTCCCTCATCATCAGTTTCTCCTGCCTTGGCAGCATCGAGATTTGCCTGGGCTGTATTAACTGCAGTCTGAGCATTACTTACTGCAGTATTCGCCTCATCAAGAGCTGCCTTTGCTTCGCTTTCAGCTGTTTTGGCACTCTCAAGAGCACTATTACTATTGCTTTTATTTCTGTTGGCTGTAGCCAGATCCTGCTGAGCCTGCTCCAGATTCCTATTAGCATCGCTAACCGAGGTAGCCCCTGATGTGGCTGCATCCTGAACCGCTTTGGCAGCATTGTCTGATGAAATCTGATTCTGTTGTTGCTGAATACTAAGGGATTCCTGCTGGTACGCAAGTGTCTCCTCCATTGAAGACATATCAAGCTTGTATAATGGATCGCCAGCCTTTACCTCATCGCCGACCTTTACATATATTTCCTCGATAGGATATGAACTGGTTGTTGTTGCATATTGGCCACTCTCCTCTGAAGAAATCAAAGTACCTGTCGCACTTAATGTGGTCTCGATGCTCGTTGTTGTTACTGTAGTTGTAAGAGTTGTATCCTCCTCGGACTCTCCGGCTTTTACATATTTAAATGCTGTTACACCTCCGGCTGTCGACACGAGAAGTGCAGCTATAATTATGGCTGCCAGAACCTTTTTATTCATTTTCTTTACTGAGGTCTGTACCTTTTTTATTACTTTACCAATTTTGTGTTTTTTCTCATCTTCATCAATCTCATCACTATACACATCACTAGAATTATGCTCATCTATTTCATCCTCATCTTCATCAGGCTCGCTGATATCATCCTCAATATAATCTTCATTCTCTTCCTCGACTGAAAAATCATCATCCCAGTCCTCAATATCCTTCTTATTTCGAATGTTTGCTAATATTTCCTTTAGTTTCATTTTGTCCTCCGTTAAAATACTTTCCTTCCGTAATCCTTGAGAGCATATTCATTTCCTCTCAAAACTCTAGACACATTATCCTAGAAAGTTCTTAAGAACCTATAAATACAAATCTAAAGAAATCTTAAGATGAAAAATTTTACTGTTGAAATTAAATAAAGGGCTTTATACTAGAGTTAATAAATGTAATTTTCATGTTTCATTTCAATCGAGGTTTTATTTAGGAAAGAACAGATTATGAATAAGATATTAATTGTAGATGATAATGAAGAAATCAGAAATATCCTCCATATATTATTAGAAAGCGAAGGATATACTGTAATCGAGGCCATGAATGGCGAGGAAGCACTATCACTTGTCGACAATGAAATCGATCTAATAATACTGGATATCATGATGCCAGGAATGTCCGGTCTGGATGTTTGTAAAAAAATTAGAGAATCATATCAAATGCCAATTCTCTTTTTGACAGCCAAGGGAACCGATTCTGACAAATCCCTCGGACTGCTCATCGGAGCTGATGACTATCTTGCAAAACCATTCTCACATGCAGAGCTCACTGCACGAGTGAAATCTTTGCTTAGAAGATATTACATTTATAAAGGTAAATCTGCCCCAGTGTCAGATGGTTTCTATTCATATAGTATCTTTAAGGTAGCAAAGGATCGCAATGAAGTTTTCTCTGTAGATTCAGATGGAAATGAGACTCAGATTGATCTGTCTGAGCTCGAATACCAGATTCTAAAGCTACTCATTTCTGAGCCGGGGCGCATTTTCCCAGCTCAGCTTATATACGAAAGCATATGGAATGAGCCATATTTTTACAGTTCAAATGCTACTATTATGGTTCATATTCGTAATCTAAGAACAAAAATTGAAGAAGACCCATCCAAGCCATCACATTTATTGACTGTATGGGGAAAGGGGTATAAGCTGCAATGAAAATTTTCAATAAATTCAATTTTAAATCCCTTTACTTTCAACTGAGTTTATCAATAATAATCTCTATTCTCTTAGGATTGTTATTATTTTATCTACTTCAATACATAAATGAAAGTATTGTCTTCTCTGAATGGGGCACTAATACCTATGCTTCTAACAAGCTGGAAGAATGCGTTTGTGATTTGCAGGATACAATCTCAGACCATTCCCTCACCCCTGATGATTATTCTGTACTCAACTCCTGGGCTGATGATCATTACCTTGTATATTTTTATATTGTAAGAGATAGCAAGGTGATTTACGATTCAAGTCTTTCGGTATATTACTCACTCACAGACCCTGACGAAGCCCAGGAATACATGGATACCTATGATGGCTATTTGGATTTTACTGACGACTCATACCTTTCATCATTCAGGTCCTACACGCTTAACTTTTCAGACGGCGAGGCAACCCTTTATATATATGGAGATTTCCAATATTCTCTATACACTAGAATTGGATTTTTGAATGTAGCGATATCCTCAATATTTACCATACTTCTTTTGGCAATCTTTATAAGAAATAAAATCCGCTACATCAATCTAATCAATCGAAGTATTAAAGTACTTGAAGGCGGCAATCTAAACTATCCCATTCCCGTTAAGGGCCAGGATGAACTAACCCAGGTGGCTACCAGTCTCAATTCCATGCGTATAGCATTGGCGCAACAAATGGAAAACGAAAAGAAGGCTCTACGTGCCAACTCAAGCCTTGTCACTGCTCTATCTCATGATTTACGGACCCCTCTCACTACTCAAATGGGCTATCTTGAAATACTTAAGGAGCACCATTATAACAGCCCGGAGGAGATGGACAAATATATCGCAACAGCACTTAATACTTGTAATCAGATTAAAGAAATGTCCGACCGCCTATTCGAATATTTTCTCGCGTTTGATCCTCATCCTGAGCGTCCAGCTGATAAGCTCGAAGAATTCGATGGTATGGAATTATTTTTACAAATCATTATGGAACACATTATTCCACTACAAAATCAGGGATTTACATTTGATATGACATCTTTTGATAATTATACGCCCGATGATTCATTTAGCGTGCGTGTAAATATGGATGATATACTAAGAGTCTTTAATAATATTTTTTCGAATATAGATAAATATGCCGATGAATCAGCACCCGTAATCGTGACTATACGCAAAGAATTGACAGAATGCGTCGTGACATTTTCAAACAAGATACGCCAGAGTCCTCGCAAAAATGAAAGCTCTAAAATTGGTCTCATTAGCATATCAAGTCTAATGAAACGTCAGAGTGGCTCCAGCATTTCAAAAACAACAGACGACACCTTTATCCTGGAGCTGAGACTACCTATAGTGCCGTCCCAAACAAGCTAATCTTTTTCTTTTGAAAGAGCCCGCTTTATTTCCTGTTGCATCAGATCATAATTACCTCTTTCATGAGGTCTCATGCAATTAACACAAGATTTTACACCGGATTTTGTGTAGACGAAATCTCCTCCACATTTGTCACCCAGATGGTACAGAGGGCAATAACAAAAGAGACAATTAAAATCCTCTGGGTGGTCTGTCTTGTGACATGGGAAATATTCACATTCTTTGTTTTGGAAAAACTTGTAATGTTCCATGAGATTATAATATTACTTATCCTTTACTATAATTGTCATCATGTATTTACCATCTTCAGGAATTGTCATTGCATTAGGGAAAATCTGCTCAGTTTCCAAACCACAGTCAATTACGGCGTGCACTGATACTTTATCTGCATTCTCCAGTTCAACCAGCTTCTCTCTAATTCTAGACAAATTTCGACCGCTTTTCATAATTATCTTCGTCCCAGGCAATGCCAATTCTTCATCTAAATCTCCCTGCCCGGAGATTATATGCAAATTCTCATCGCCTTCGCAGAGTATCAATCCACTTGCTGCAGCCGTACCGCAGAAGGATGTTATTCCATTGACAATCTCTACGTCTATATCGTCACGTTTTGCCTGCTTCATAATATATCCGAATGTCGAGTAAATCGTAGGATCACCAATGGTGAGAAATGCCAGATTATACCCTTCCAGTAAAAGTTCTTTGTAGCTATTATAAAAATTTAAATGCATTTTCTCCAAAGCTTCCTGGTCTTTTGTCATTTCAAACTCATAGCTTATTATCTTTTTATAGCGCAACTCTGGAACTGATGGTAACGCAATCTGATAAGCTCTGCAATTCTCCTTGTCAGCCTTAGGAAGACAGATAACATCAGAATCCTTAATAGCGTTAATAGCCTTTAAAGTAATAAGATCCGGATCCCCCGGACCTACTCCAATACCATAGAGTATACCCTTCATCTGGAAATATCCTTTCGTCTAATAAAATAATAAGCCGGGCAACTATTTGTTACCCAGCTTTATTCTACCAATTATTTAATTATTTGTCTGTCTATGAAACAAACTAATTATTTGGCAGCAGCCTTTAATGCTGCAACAATCTCTGCCTCAGTATCAAGACTAAGCACCTTCTCTGCAAGTGCATCAGCATCAGCCTTGCTCCATTTAGAAATGATGCAACGTGCTGTCAGTACAAGTACCGGATTAACACTGTATTCATCAAGTCCAAACGAAATAAGAAGTGGAATCATAAGTGGATCTGCAGCGGCCTCACCACACATACCAACAGGAATGCCTGCTGCATTTCCTGCTGCAATAATATTCTTGATTGAACGAAGTACTGCAGGCTGGAATGCAGAGTACAAATATGCAACATTTGCATTTCCACGGTCAACACTCATTGTGTACTGAGTCAAATCATTAGTACCAATTGAGAAGAAGTCAGCCTCTTTTGCAAGTAAATCAGCTATAAGAGATGCTGCTGCAGTCTCAATCATGCATCCTACCTCGATATTCTCGTCGAATGCAACACCCTCAGACTTGAGCTCCTGCTTGCACTCGTTGACAACAGCCTTTACAGCTCTCATCTCATCAACACATGTAACAAGAGGAACCATTATCTTGACCTTACCAAAGGCACTTGCTCTGAGAATACCTCTAATCTGTGTCTTATAAATCTCAGGATTGCCTAGGCAATAACGAACTGCTCTGTATCCAAGGAAAGGATTCTCCTCTTTCTCGAGTCCGAGATAAGGAATCTCCTTGTCTCCACCGATATCAAGTGTACGAATTATAACTGTACGGCCTGACATTGTCTCAACAGCCTGCTTGTATGCCTCGAACTGTTCCTCCTCAGATGGAAGATGTGGCTTGTCCATAAAAAGGAACTCTGAACGGAAAAGACCGATTCCCTCTCCGTCGCACTCAACTGCCTTCTTGGCATCTTTTGGTGTACCTATGTTACAGAAAAGCTCTACCGGCTTGCCATCAGCTGTAAGAGTCTCCTTACCGATGAAATTCTTGAGCTCTGCCTGAGCGCGAACAAAATCCTCACGCTTTCTGACATACTGAGAAACAATATCTCCGTCAGGATTGATGTATACATCACCATCATTACCATCAACGATAGCCGTATCCTTGTCCTTTACAAGCTCTGTAATACCAGGCACGCTAAGAACTGCAGGAATCTCTAATGCTCTTGCAAGAATTGCCGAATGCGATGTCTTGCCACCAACCTCAGTAATGATACCAACGACATTGTCCTTTACAATCTGCGATGTCATAGAAGGTGTAAGATCATGTGCAACCAATACAGTACCAGGTGCAACCTGACTGATATTAACATCCTCTATTCCAAGTAAAAGCTTTAACAAACTAATTTTGATATCAGAGATATCAGACGCACGCTGACGCATCATGTCATCCTCCATCTTGGAGAACATACCGATGAACATATCACATACAGCTGTAACTGCTGCTTCCGCGCACTGTCCTGCCTCAATCATCTTGGTCATCTCACCTGCCATTGTAGGATCGGCAATCATTGCCAAATGACCTTCCATGATCTCAGCCTCTTTTGGACCGATATTCTTTCTAATATTCTCTGCCATCTCTGCTGTCTCTGTCTTGAATTTCTCGATAGCAGCATTAAATCTATTCTTTTCGGCCTCTGTATCCTCAATGTGCTTTGACTCGAAGCTCAAATCATGCTCTACAATAAGGCAAACACTACCTATACCGATGCCTCTGGATGCTTCTATACCTTTGTACATTTTTTTCTCCTATTAGTCTCCTAAACCGCTCTCAACCAACTCAACTGCTGTCTTTAATGCATCAGCCTCATCAGGACCATCGCACTGAATCTCAATCTCAGCACCACACTTGATGCAAGCAGCCATAAGCATCATAACGCTCTTGCCGTCAAACTGATTGCCGTTGAATAAAATCTTTACGTCGCTATCATACTTTGTAACAGCCTGTGAGAAAACTGTTGCAGGACGCATGTGCATTCCCTGCTCATTTGTAACTGTAACCTTCTGTGAAACCATAATAAAACTCCTTTCGTTTCGCATGTTATTTTTGATTTTATTGAGAATTGATGATACTACTCTATATCTAAAGTGAATTGTGACTATTCGTATGAATGACTGGTATATCATACGAAACTATGCTGGGGTAGTAACAAACTAATATCTCTACTGTCTATGGATGTCTATAAAATCTATCTATAGCAAGCCACAAATATCCTAGTCATAATCGGTATATCTATAAACAATACAAATATCAATAATCTCTATTATTTTAAACCACAAAATCCATTCCGAGAGCATACACCCTCGGAATGGTCAATGTCTGAATCATTATATATTATTATACATTACTGTTCAACATCCTTCTTGATGATTCCCAGAAGAATAGCTGTAATAACTGATCCTACAAGCCAAGCAACAATGTAAAGAACAGGATGTCCTACTGTAGCGAATACGAAAATTCCACCATGTGGAGCCATCAATGTACATCCAAATATTGCTGAAAGAAGACCTGCAACCCCGGCACCAATCATAGTACATGGAATTACATGAAGAGGATCTGCTGCTGCAAATGGAATAGCACCTTCTGTAATGAATGAGCAGCCCATAATAATATTTGTAATCCATGTTTCCTGCTCAGACTTTGTAAACTTCTTAGGGAAGAGCTTACATGCGATTGCAATACCAACAGGAGGAACCATACCACCTGCCATGATAGCTGCCATTGCAATATAGCAAGCAGAAACCTGAGGATCACTGATGCTCATACCACTGTCAAGATATGTCTGTGCTGTAGCTAACATACCTGTACCAAATACATAAGCAGCCTTGTTGATTGGGCCACCCATATCGATAGCCATCATTGCTCCAAGTATCAATCCAAGTAGAGCAATCATATTTGCTGCCTGAAGTGATGTAAGCATAATTGAAAGTCCTGTATTAACAAGACCAATTATAGGATTAAGTATGAAGCACATTGCCACGCCCATAATAAATATTCCACAAAGTGGATAAATAAGTACAGGCTTGATACCCTCAAGTGACTTAGGGAATCCCGATGTAATCTTCTTAAGGAATAACACAATCGCACCGGCAAGAAAACCTGCTGCAATACCGCCAAGGAAACCTGAAACAGTATTTCCTGTATTCTGGAAAGCAAACTTTGCTACAAATCTGCCAAAGCCAGAAAGCTGTGATAAATCACCACTCCAAACGTAATCTGCAAGAACAGCATTACCGCTTGATGCAAGAAGTCCTCCTGTAAAACCAACTGCAAGACCGGGTCTGTCAGCGATTGAATAAGCAATATAACCTGCCAATACCGGAACCATAAGTCCCATTGCAAGTCCGCCAACATACTTGAAAAATGCTGAAAGCGGTGTCATTACACCAAAATTACCGCCACCTGTTGCACCGAATCCGCAAATTGTATCGATAAGGAATGCCAGGGCTACAAGAATACCACCACCAATTACGAATGGTAGCATGTGTGATACACCATTCATAAGATGCTTATAGAACTTGCGGCCAAGTGTTTCGTCTGCTGAACTACTATCCCTCTTTGAAATTGTTCCTGTATAGTGATAAATAGATGCGCTCTCTGTCTTGTCAAATAACTTGGCAGGATCTCCGATAGCTTCCTTTGTAGAAGCAAGAACTACTTTCTTGCCATCAAATACGCTCATATCGATATTCTTGTCAGCAGCAACGATTACTGCATCCGCCTCTTCGATTTCCTTTGCTGTAAGAGGATCCTTTGCTCCGCCGGAACCATCCTTTTCAACTCTGAATGATATGCCAAGCTCCTTAGCCTTGAGCTCAAGAGCCTCAGCTGCCATAAATGTATGAGCAATACCTGTAGGGCATGCTGTAACAGCTACGATCTTTTTGCTTGAAGATGTGCTTGCTGCAGATGCTGTATTGCCTGATGTCTCAGCATCCTTTTCTGCTTCCTTTTTATCTATGATTGCAAGGAACTCATCTACTGTCTTTGCAGAAACAAGCTCTTTACAGAAATTAGGATCCATAAGGATTGTCATAAGCTTAGAAAGTACCTCAAGATGAGTATCGGCTGCCCCATCAGGTGCTGCAATCATGAATAAGAGATTGCTAGGCTTGCCATCTAATGCCTTGTAATCTACACCATTAGGTGCTGTGATTGCCACAAGACCTGCCTTGGCAACAGCTGCTGACTTTCCGTGAGGTACAGCAATACCGTTTCCGATTGCTGTAGATCCTTTTTCTTCTCTGGCAAGAATTGCCTTCTTGAACTCCGCTGCGTCCTTCAGATTACCAACTGAATCGTGAAGAGCGATAAGCTCATCGATTGCTTCATTCTGGTCCTTTAAAGAAACCTGAAGCTTGATCCCCCTAGGATCAATGAACTCTGAAATTTTCATATTCCCTCCTACATGTTTGAAAATTATCTCCGATTCATTCTGATAAATAAAATCTATCAGTAAATCTATCAATCAATTGCCTTCTCTATCGACAATGGATTACAAAGTTTTGTATAAAGCATCAATATCTGCAGCCTTTGCAAGACCGTCAGAAAATGCTGTGGCGCTGCCTGCTGCAGTACCCATCTTGAGAGCCGTCTCATAATTCTTGGTCTTCATATAACCTGCTACAAAGCCTGCCACCATAGAATCACCTGCTCCAACTGAATTTCTAACTTTTCCCTTTGGAACACCAATGCGATATCTCTCACCATTTTCATCTACAAGCATCGCTCCGTCGCCTGCCATAGATATAAGAACATTTCTCGCACCCATTTTCTGGAGCTCAAGCGCTCCGCTATATATTTCATCATCTGTTGTAAGTGTCTTACCTACGATCTCACCAAGCTCAAAATTGTTTGGCTTGATAAGGAATGGATGATACTTTAATACATTTGTAAGCAAATCCTTAGTTGCATCAACAACAAACTGTACTCCCTTGCCGTCAAGACTCTCAAGAATTCTCTCATATACATCATCCGGCAACGAATTAGGAATACTACCTGCCAATATAAGTACGTCACCTTCCTGAAGCTTGGAAAGCTTTGCGAATAGCTCCTTCTGAGAATCCTCGTCGATCCTAGGTCCCTGAGCATTAATCTCAGTCTCCTCAGTAGCCTTCAGCTTGACATTAATTCGTGACAAGCCCTCCTTGAGCTCAATAAAATCTGTGTCTATACCCGCGGCTCTGACATTCTCATCGATTGCTTTGCCGGTAAATCCTGCCACAAATCCAAGCGCTGTGCTCTTGAGTCCAAGCTCAGACAAAACCATGGATACATTAATTCCCTTACCGCCAAAATAGTACTCCTCACTAGCTGATCGATTCGTCATACCTGGTTCTAAATCGCCATCCATACGCACTACATAATCTAATGCGGGGTTAAATGTAACCGTGTAAATCATTGTTTTTCCTCCACTAAAACTGTTTAATATATAAGATTCTTGTTTTCATCAGAAAACGAAAATCACAATTACTCTCGACACGTCTTGATAACAGTCTTGTTCAAATATTCTCTGTTGACTGCATGATCTGTAATAATGCAGCAATCAGAAATATCTGCAAACGTGACGGATGTAATCTGGTCAAATTTGCTGTGATCGGCAAGAATATACGACATATATGTATGTCTAATTGCTTCTGTCTTAATCATGGCCTCGTCTGAATCAGGTGTAGTAAATCCCGCTACTAACGATATACCATTAGTTCCCATAAATGCCTTTGAAAAATGGTACTTGCGAATAAACTCCACACAATCAGGACCTACGACTGCCTCTGTAGATCGCTTTAGCCTACCACCAATCATTATGGTCTCAAGCCCCTTATCCATAAGCCTCTTGGCATGAACAACGCCATTTGTGATAAACTTGGCCTTGGGATTATTGATATAATCAATCATGGTCAAAGTAGTGGTACCTGCGTCAATATAAACAAAATCATCATCCTGAATAAGAGATGCCGCATATTTGGCAATAGAATCCTTTTCCTCAACATTCTTGCCAGCCTTGAGTGTAACAGCATCCTCACCGGTCTTGACGCTTAATGAAGAGGTAGCTGTTGCTCCGCCAAACACCTTCACAAGCTTACGTTGCTTATTCAGCGCATTTATATCTCTGCGTATCGTGGCCGCAGATGTATCCAACATCTCAACCAGTTCATTAACAGAAACTGCCTTTTTATCATTTACAATATCTACTATTAATGAACGTCTTTCCTCTGTTAACATACCCCACCTCTAATCATTAATGATTAAATTTAGTCAAACTATAACATGCAATTCGTGCGTAAGCAATCAATATCGCTCAAAATTAATCATAAATTTAAATTTTTGTAACATTATATAAAATGCGGTGTTCATTTTTGTTCATTTTTGAGAGAAGATTGATTTGAACAAAAAAAGAAGGAGTCGGTTAAAACTCCTTCTTACATATACTACGATGACTTTTGTGGACAAGACAATGAAATTGTCCGCGATATAAAATATCTACTCACCGGGTGCGCTATTAACAACCTTGCCGGTATTCCACAACATGGCAGCTCTCTTTGCTGCATCCAGTCGTCCATCCGGATTCCTGAAATCGATAGTCACCGTGCGACTACCACAATCCATACAGATTGCATAATATCCTGTCCCTATCTCCTCCTCAAGTAAACCTGCTCCATTACAAATCGGGCAATCGTTTAATTCTACCTGTTCAAAAATATCCATTATTACTTTGTTCCTTCAAAATCTGTGTGTTGATTGGCAAAATGCCTAGTAGCAGCGCCTTTATCAGCATCTTCGCAGCAAGGATCATCCGGTCTCGTGGTCTTTGCCTGTTCCGATGATCTGTCTATTGGAGTGCTATTACCAAATCCTAACATCTCAGTTTTAAATGTCAAGTCTGCGGCAGCTGATGCCAATTCAGTTGGCACCACAATCTTGGTTGCACGGCCATCACCCATCTTTGATAAAGCCTCTAGTTTCTTTAATTCCAGGACTCTTTCATCCATATTTGCATTTTTGAGCATTTCGATACCGCGAGCCTCAGCCTCATATACAAGTCGAATAGACTCCGCCTGACCTGTTGCCCTTGCGATAGCTGCATCACGCTCGGCCTCAGCCTTAAGAACCATTGCCTGCTTGTCACCCTCTGCTCTGGTAATAGATGCCTGCTTATGTCCCTCTGCCTCAAGCAATGTTTCACGGCGGTCACGCTCAGCTTTCATTTGCTTTTCCATTGAGCGCTGAATCTCCTCTGGCGGAATGATATTTTTCAATTCTACTCGGCCAACCTTGATTCCCCATGGGTCTGTTGCCTCATCAAGTATGCCCTGCATTTTAGCATTGATATTATCTCGTGATGTAAGTGTCTGATCAAGTTCCAACTCTCCGACGAGATTTCTCAGTGTAGTTGCCGTGAGATTTTCCAATGCCATTATTGGTCTTTCGGCACCATACGCATAAAGCCTTGGATCCTGTACCTTGAAATAAACAACAGTATCAATTTTCATAATGACGTTATCCTTAGTGATAACATCCTGCGGTGGAAAATCTGCTACCTGCTCTTTAAGTGAAACCTTTTTGGCAGCTCGATCAATCACCGGAATAATCACATGAAATCCAGGTGACAATGTATTGTGATATTTGCCTAGGCGCTCCACTACAAGCACATATCCCTGAGGTACAATTCTAATTCCAAATGCGATAATAAATAAGATTACTATCAATAGAAAAATTAATAATCCCATAATCATCCTCCCTTTTCTCTATTTATATATTCCTTTATCTCATTTTAGCAAATACTACAATAATGTACATTGTTTTATTACTTTATAGGAATTACAGAGTGATTTCCTATATAAAGTAAAAAAGAGCCGGCTATTTGCCGGCTCCCCGTAAACTTTGTTGAATTTTATCTAATATTGCCACAGCCACGTCCTCCTTAGACATGATAGGTAATTCCTGACAATCATCCTGCGTAATCAGTGTCACTACATTGGTGTCCGTACCAAAACCCGCCCCTGAGGTTTTGAGATTGTTGGCTACTATCATATCTACATTTTTCTTTGAAAGCTTTTTGCGGGAATTCTCCAGCATGTTTTCCGTCTCCATGGAAAATCCGCAAATAAACTGTCCGGGCTTTCTATGGCTGCCTAAATATGCCAATATATCTTCGGTTCTCTCCAGCGTAATGCCGGTATTTTCATTGTCCGCCTTTTTAATTTTTTCTGTAGCAACAGTAATCGGTCGATAATCTGCTACAGCAGCACTTTTTATAATGATATCGCACTCCCCGGCCTTCTGCTTCACTGCATCAGCCATTTGCGCTGCACTTTTCACCTGTATCACATCCACAAACATCGGTGGTTCTATTCCGACAGGACCTGTCACAAGAGTAACCTCGGCCCCACGCTCCATGGCTACCTTGGCTATAGCATAGCCCATCTTGCCCGTGCTGTGATTGGTTATATATCTAACAGGATCGATTGCTTCCTCAGTCGGTCCGGCGGTGACAAGGACTCTACGTCCCTTTAAATCATGATCAAAAGCCAGCTCTCTAAGAATATATTGCAGTAGCACCATTGGCTCGGGCATTTTCCCGGCCCCGGTATCACCACATGCCAAATATCCACATGCCGGCTGAATAATCTCGTATCCATATCCGGTAAGTATCTTTAAATTATCCTGCATTATCGGATTTGTAAACATATTGGTATTCATGGCCGGACTGATAAACTTTTTGCATTTTGCAGCCATGATTGTAGTAGTCAGCATGTCGTCAGCAATGCCATGGGCAATTTTACCGATTACATTTGCGCTAGCGGGCGCAACCATGAATATATCAGCCTTCTGAGCCAACGATACATGCTCTACATTAAATTCAAAATTTCTATCAAAAGTGTCTACAAGACACTTGTTTGATGTAAGAGTCTCAAATGTTATCGGATTAATAAAATTCGTAGCATTTTTTGTCATGATCACATGAACATCTGCCTTTAATTTTACCAGTGCTGATGCAAGATTTGCTATTTTGTATGCAGCGATTGAACCTGTAACTCCAAGCACCACACATTTTCCTTTTAACATATTGATGACCTCCAAAACGCTTGCATTATTCTCTCTTGCTGTTATTTACTGTGCAGCCGCTCTATCTGCCTTATGCTCCTCAGCTGCTACTATTTTGGACTCCTTCATACCAACATATGTACCTGCCGGCTTTACCTTGTCCAATGCCATGCCAACTGCATATACGATTATTGAAGCCACAATAGCCTCGATAACACCGTTAAAGCTGATAATTGCTCCAATTATTCCAAGCAACGCATCTGCAGCGACGCCGCATGCCTGAGAATACTGCTCTTTATATAAAACGAAAATGCCTCCCATTACCAAAATTGTATTGGTCATTGAGCCGGCTATTCCGGCTGTAATAAAGCTCAGAGACTTTCCGTCTTTTGTCATAAATAAATACTCTATTCCTGAAAATACTGCTACGGCCACAACAGCTCCTATCAATCCACAAACCCCTGCAGAAAATGTTGTAAGCTTTGCATGTAAAAATGCATAGATACCAAAACCGATAAATGCTGATACAACCAAATTTACGATTGTGCCGGTCACCTTCTTATTCTCAGATATAACAATATTTTTGATTGCAACATACACATAGTATGCTACGACACCGATAAGAATACGTGGTACGAATACAATAAATGCGCTCTTAAGCACAACTGCCACTGTTGCAAGTGCTCCCTCCGGTGCAAGTGTGCTGACAGCTACGATTGGCGAAAAAACAAATGATGATACGCCAGGTACAAAAGTACTCTTCAAAAAGCTGCTCAGGCCAAATACTCCACCTAGGAATCCGCCCTTCTTGGGTCCTAAGAATATCGCCCCTATAATAACTGGAATGTGGATTGTTGTTGCGTTGATTACACCGAGTGGAATGTAGCCAAGTGGTGTGTTCGCAAGTACTACGATAATAGCTACGAATAAACCTGTAAGCACGAGCTCATAGGTCTTAGAATTTTTGCTTTGCATATGTTCCTCCTTTTGGTAGAAGCCTCTATGGGTCTCCTCCTAGTAATAAAACTACTATTGCAAGCGTTATTTTTTAACAGCACTTGAATTCTACCATCTTATGGAGGATATTGCAATCATGCAAAGCTCTCATTTTTAAGAATTATTTTACAGTAATCCTCCGTCTTGTTTTTCATTATTTCAAGCCCTTTTTGCGCATCTTTTATATTGAATCTATGAGTAATCATCTTAGACGGAGAAATTGTCTTCCCCTCAAGGCGAGACAATACATAATGCCAGTCATCAAAATCCTCTCCGTTAAACCTGGAATTCCATACTCCCTTTATTATCAATTGATTTCTGAGAATCTTCCAATAAATATCCCTATCCAATTTTATATCAGAATACGGGTTTCCAACATACACAATTACCCCTTCCGCACCAGTCATTTCTATTGCTTGTGCTACGGTTTCATTTCTTCCGACGCATTCAAAATAAACTGCCGCATCCTCTACCTGCGGACATCCCTCTCTAATATCATAAAAGCAATCAGCACTAATTCCAATTGACTGAATTCTGCTACGCTGTCCGTCCTTATTGCCTAACAAATATAGATTGTTATAGCTGGCCTCCTTTAAAAACATAGCCAATAACATACCTATCGTACCAAGCCCACCCACAACAATCGGCAGTGACCTGTCCAGTGTAAGATTATCTGTACCCTTTCTAAGCGCATTGACAGCTACAGCCATAGGCTCAAGCATTGCTGCTTCCTCAAAGGATGTCCCCTCAGGCAACTCAATGAGATTTGCTGCAGGCACGCTGACATATTCCGCAAATGCCCCATCTCGTCTCGAACCTATATAGTCGTAATTTTTGCACATTTCAAACAGACCTTTTTTACAACAATCGCATTGTCTGCATGGAATTAATGGATATACACCAACGGGCTTTTTTAACCAGCTTTTATCCACATTTGTCCCGACAGCCGATACTACTCCTGCGAATTCATGACCCGGTATTATCGGCATAACATGTGCTCCATTCGTGTAAATCCGTGGAATATCAGAACCGCATATTCCTACAGCCTCCACACGCACTGTAACCCAATCAGCATTAGGCTCTGACCTATCAACATCACGATATTTTATTTCACCAATTTCTTCTAGAACCCATGCTTTCAATGGTATGCTCCTTGTAATTACTTTTGTATTATCAGTGCAATTTATTGCAATATGCTCTGAAAAAATCCATATCGTTATCCGTGGTTATCTTGATATTATTCTCATCTCCGGGAATCAAGCGAATGTTCATACCACCTTTCACAGCTACTTCGCTTGCACCATTCACCTCAAGTATCCCATCCGGCATCAGCTTTTCATTGGATTGCAAATATTTATGAAAATCGAACAATTCCGGAGCCTGACCTGCAAAAACCGTTTTTCTGTCTATTAAGTCGGAAATACTTTCTCCATCGTTACTAATATATACCGTGTCTTTCATAGGTAATACCGGCATTACACCGTCATATCCCGGAAGCAAGCTATACATATCATCCAATAACTCACAACTAAGAAATGGCCTAGCCGCATCATGAACCAGCACTGTATGTTTTTTAAATAATATACCTTCCTGTTCAATAATTCCCGAGATTACTCTCAACCCCTGCAATATAGATAGCTGTCTATTTTCTCCCGGAGATGCCCACCCGGAAAGCTTTTTAGTATTTTCTGAAACACCTGAAACATCATCAATTATGGCATCCTTATAGCTAGGATCTGACACAACTACCACTCGGTCAATATTGCGTGAAGAAAGCAATGTTGATAATGAATAGCTAATCATCATATGACCCGAAGCTTTAACATATTGTTTGGGGATTTCAGAATTTATCCTTTGACCTACGCCACCTGATAATAAAATAGCAAAATTCATCAGCTCTCCAATCTGCTTATTATCAAAAACCTACACCAAACATTCCCAACCCCGTATTTCATTTAAAATATCCTCGTACGGTCTGTTTTTATTAAAAAGGAGTGTCGTTCCTAAAACAAACCCCTTTACGCCGAGTGGTGCAAATTCTTTTATTCTCGTGCCACTACATGCTCCGTCCCAATAGATTTCAAACTTCATTTCATCCTTATAGTTAAGGAGCTTTTTGTATTTATCCATGACATACGGTAGATACATCTGCCCGGCATTCCCCGGATTCACGGACATTACTAGGACTTTATCAACTATTCTTAGCATTTCATAGATAGTCTCAACACTGGTGCCCGGATTAATCGCAATCCCCGGAATCAAACCGGCATCAATAACCTTTTGTAGTGTTGTAGATGGATGGTACTCAGCCTCAGGATGAATATATATAGTGTCGCCCTTTCTGAGATTAGCAATGAAAATATCAATTGTGTTAATAGGATGCTCAACCATGAGATGAACATCCAATGGCTTTTTTGTATTTTGCCTGATGTATTTGAGATCATTCAACGACATAGCAAAATTATTGACATAACGGCCATCCATGATATCAATATGAAAAGAATCTATACCCGCATCTTCCAATTCTCGAACCTCGCGCGCAAGGTGACCATAATTCGCACACATCATAGATGCCATCAATTCAATCTTCATCGCTATCACCCTCCTCTCCGGTAACCACCTCACAATTCTGTATCATTATCGGTTTGCCGGTATATTTGTACAACCAAACCACAGAACTATAATCACCATAATATGCATCACTACAAGCTATTGCAGTATACATACTAGGAGAATCATCATATATTCCCCAACCACCTTTTTTATATTCTTCAACTAGTTGCGAATATTCCTCCCACAATTTGGGCTCCATAGAGGTAAGAGTTGCCTCCATCAATGGATGTGGTCTCCACCACAAGGTAACGTTATCTTTCTCTTCCTTGAATATACGAAAAACGTCCCTAATCTTGCTAATCATTGCCTCCTCGTTATTCAAAAGAGCCACTACACTAGTATTATAAAAAATCACCTTTTTAGATGAACCATCCTCTTTTTTGATTAGCTTTTCCCACTCCGTAGGAATTTCGAAATCTTCTTTTTTGAGATTCTTTACACGCTCCACTTTTGGTGAGCCTGTACCGTATATTTTCTTCTCCCAGTAGGGTCTTTCCTCTTCGCTGGTGCGATTAACCCATACATCTATATAGACCTGCCGCCAATTTTCAGACTGGGCTATGACTCGATTCGCATTTAATACTGCCGGCACCTCAACGAAATGACTGTTTCCCTCTACTGCAGCTTTGTTTTGGGGGTCAATTTCATCTAATATGAAATACGGAATATATACTAAATCTTCTGTGTAATTTTTTAAGTTCGATGAATAAAACTGTGGAAAAACGCTAGTCACAAAGTTGTACTGATCATAAGGATTATGAATATAAATAGAATCAGGATGTCTCCCCTCAAAATCATAATCCTCGAACTTTAAAACAGGAACGTCGTTTGGAAATTCGTCGATTTCATAATGTGTAGCTGCCACACTACCATCAGGATTCTTGTCAAAATAAGGAATCGGTATTACTAAAGCAGTGCAATTCTCATCTTCGTTATCTTTGCGCCACGCATACTCTAGAGAATCCCACATAGAAGCTTTGTACGGAAGATAGACTACCTCCCTTTCGGTTGGAATATTGTTTTCTAACTCTAGAATAGCCTTCCCTATAGGCTTTTTTAATTTCTTCCCTGATTGGAAAGCATTTACATTGACACCATCCAGCAAATTCTCATGTATCTGATAGACAATCTCACAGTAGGTCTCGAGTTCTGCAACCGCAATCGTCCCCTCTCCCTGCGCCTTTTCAATAGCATTGCCCACACTGATAGCGCCCTGCTGGCACTGCTCCAGCAGGCTAACAGCCCGGGTTATATTTTTTGCCTCAATATAGGATACAATTTCTGAATCTGCCGAATCCAATAGTCTGAGTGTCTTTAGGCATTTGTCTTTGCTGTATTTTCGCATAACTGTGTCCCCCAAGAAGTTTGAGATGGATTATTGAAAAACTGATATTTTCAATAATCTATATACTTATCCTCAAACTGCTTTATTGTAAGTGGCCTGTCAAAATAATAACCCTGGAAATAATCTGCTCCAGTGCCACTAAGAAATTCTACTTGTTCTTCAGTCTCCACTCCTTCAACGATAACTGACATATCAAGAGCCTTTGCCAATGCCACTATCGTATTAATAATTTTACGCCCCTTACTCTCATTCTTTTCATATGAAAGAAATGCTATATCCATCTTGAGGATATTTGCCGGGATTTCCTTTAGCATATTCAGAGATGAATATCCACTGCCGAAATCATCTATTTCAACAACAAATCCATATTCTCTTAATGTATTAATAATCTCTATCTGACGATCCTTGTCATTCATAAATACGGACTCTGTAATTTCCAACTTAAGCTTGGATGGGTCGATACTGTATTTCTCGACAAGTGAAACAAATGTCTCGTACAGATCCAGATAATAAAAATCCTTAACAGAAATATTTACGGAAATAGACATATCTTCCACTCTGTTAGAACTCCAAAATGCCAGTCGTTTCGCAGCCTGTTCCCATACAAACATATCCAGCTTGTAGATATAACCTGTCTTTTCAAGCAGCGGAACAAATGCCCCCGGCGGAACAATCCCTCTCTCAGGGTGTATCCAACGAACAAGCGCCTCGGTTAATTTACATTTACCATCCGTACTCACTACCGGCTGAAGGAATATTGCGAACTGCCCCTCCTGCAAAGCTGTTTCAAATTCTCCAAGAATCTTCTGCTCATCCATATACTCCAAGCGAAGCATATCTCCATAATAAGCAATTTGATTTTTGAAACTATCTTTAATCGAATCAATGGCGATATAAGCACCATCACACATTGCCGCTATGCCTGTATCTCGATCTGAAACATCGTATACGCCAAGAAGTATAGTCATTCTATACTGATTATTATTGAGTGTATTACCAATGATATTAACTCCGGAAATGAACAATTCCTCCGAATATCTTTCCTTTGGCATGAACACCGCAAATCTATCCGCTTCCAAGCGGGCAAATGCTGCCCCCGGCTGTATCTTTGCACGTACCGCATCTGCAATATTTACAAGCACTGTATCACCTGTCTCAGGTCCAAACATCTCGTTTATCAGCTTGAATCCCTTGATATTGCTGCAAATCATTACATAATCTGTGTATGGATTATTATCAAGTAATTCTCGACATTCTTTAAAGAAACCATCTCTATTTAATGCTCCAGTCAGCTGATCATGTGTGCTACGATATTTTTCCTCTTCGTATGCAATATAATCCCCTGTCACATCATAATATGAGAAATAACATCCACTGTAATGTCCACGCTTGTCATACAGCTTGTTAAAATGAACATCAAAACGGAATTCCTCTCCATTATTTTCCTGTATTTCACTCCAGCTATTATTGGAAATGGCATTTACATCTCGACCCTCACGCCATTTTTTAAACCTTTCGTCAAATAGCTTTTTCCTGCCTCTTGTATTAAACAAACGATTCGCAAACTGATTGGCATAAATACAATTATCGCTCTCATCAAAAGCAATAAGTGCACACTCCATACGCTCCGTAATGGTTGCAAGCATATATTCAACGAATGATTTAGGATTATACATAAGCGTATAATATCCAATAGACAAGGCCGCGATCGCATAAAAGCAAATAGAGATATCAACCGGAAATTTCAAAAGCAAATATGCTGCATTTAAGATAATTATACCTACAAACATGAGCAGCACTGACAGGTATCTATTTCTGTGAAACCCACTCGTCTGCAATGTCTTCATAAATAAAATTGCAAAGACAATAGCCGCCATTATATAACTGAAAGTAATATGAACTGCGTAATAATCATTGGCTCTAAAAGAATAGAACCAATCCATTTTAGAAAACTCGACTTTAAAAAGATAGAATGCATGATGCCACTTGGTATTGGTAATCAAACTGATTGTATCCAAAATGGCAACAAATGACATGAAAATAGGCGCAGCATAACTACCGGACCAGACCTTGGTATATTGCCGCGCATAGAATATAAAACTGATCAAAAGCCAATCCATGCTCGAAAAATATATACTATAGGCAATTTCTGATTTGTATATATCTCTCGTGCCTATGGCATATGTATAGGACAGGCACGTAATAATAGCTACAATCAGTAGCTGAACAACAGATACGTTCAATTTATTATTACGCATCGAGTGCTTTGTTAAGATAAATATAACTCCTGCTGCTAATATTAGTGCTGTGAGCAGGAAAACCATTATGTAAACTCTTATCAATCAAAAATCCCCCGTATTTTCAAGCAAATAACTTGCTGTCTATAAAGTCTTCTCCCTTAGGCTTTACCTCAAACTCTACCGGCTCACCCGTAACAGGATGTTTGAAACCAATATAATGTGAACATAAGGCAAGATTTCTGCCTGTAGAAATACCTCCATACTTTACATCGCCAAGTATTGGAGCAGTTCTACTAGCCAGCTGTATTCTAATCTGATGATGTCGACCTGTGTGAAGCTTGATATCAAGTAGCTTCTTGTCATCCCATGCATCAACCACATGATACTGTAAAGTAGCCTTTTTTGCCCTAGGATCAGACTCCTTTACGACTTTAGATAGATTTGTGCGATTATCCTTCACAAGATAATCAACCAATTCTCCCTCGTCAGGAAATGATTCCCTGCTGATAACAGCATAGTACTTCTTGGTAAATGTGTGATCTGTTATCTGCTTTGACAAAGCGCTGGCCACCTGTTGATTCTTGGCAAAAACCATTACGCCCTCGACCGGCTGATCCAATCGATGAACTACGTGGATTTCAGGCTTTTCCCCTTTTGACTTGAGATAATTCGATAGCTCACTCTCCATATCCGGCTGCCCCACAGCCTTGGTCTGTGTAGCCAGTCCTGCATCCTTATAGCACACAATAAGACTGTCGTCCTCAAATAATATCTCCATACACTATACCCCTCTCTCGTATTATCTATCATTTTATCACTTATTAAACCTTGAATCTATAACCCACTCCCCATATAGTCTCTATGTATTGCGGCTTTGAAGTGTTCAACTCGATTTTTTCACGGATTTTATTAACATGAACCGTGACAGTTGATATATCACCTATAGATTCTTCACCCCAAAGAGTTTCAAAAAGCTGCTCTTTAGAGAAAATAACATTAGGATTTTCCGCAAGGAATGTAAGAAGATCAAACTCCTTGGCTGTAAAGACCTTTTCCTCGCCATTTATCCATACTCTACGACTCGCCTTATCAATGCGCAATCCACGGATACTTATCTCATTCTTCTGAATTGCAGGTGATTGTACCAGCCTCTCATATCTGGCCAAATGTGCCTTGACTCTGGCAACCAGCTCACTTGGAGAAAATGGCTTTGTAATATAATCATCTGCTCCCAGACCAAGACCACGAATTTTGTCAATCTCCTCCTTTTTAGCCGAAACCATAAGGATTGGAACATTTTTTATCTCTCTTATTCGCTTGCAAAGTTCGAATCCGTCTATTCCAGGCAGCATCAAATCGAGAATATACATATCATAATTCCCGGCCAACGCCTTCTGAAGCCCCTTCTCTCCATCAGCCTCTATGTCAACCTCGAAATTGGAAAGCTCCAGGTAATCCTTTTCAAGCTCTGCGATAGCCTCCTCATCCTCAATTATAAGTATTCTACTCATGAACAACCTCCTCGTATTTTCTGATTACAAAGTACATGGTAGTACCCTCATTTTCTTTACTTGTAACCCAGATTTTGCCTCCATGATCCTCAACAATCTTTTTGACAATTGAAAGACCTATTCCGCTGCCACCTGCTGCGGAATTACGTGAGGCATCAGCACGGAAAAATCTATCAAAAACGTACGGCAAGTCATGCTGCGCAATACCCTTGCCATTATCACCTATCTCAATCTGCACGAAATCACCTACATCCTTAATAAGTATTCTGATGCGGGATTCTACGTCGGCTCTCATATATTTCACTGAATTACTGATTATATTAGAAATTATACGCCCCAACTGCTCAGGATCAGCAATAATCAGGACATCCGGATCAACGAAATTACTGTAATCCAGTCTGATGTGCTGATTCTCGAGATCCATTCCCAGCTCCTCTACACAATCGTTGAAATATGCATGTACATTAAGCTTTTGGAAATTATACGGAATCTTATTAGTATCTATCTTAGAATATAGGGTCAACTCATTTATAAGAGTGTTCATCTCATTGGCCTTGTTGTAAATCGTCCGAACGTATTTCTCCTGCTTTTCAGGCGTATCTGCTACTCCGTCAAGCATCCCCTCTGCATATCCCTTGATAGCTGTAATTGGAGTCTTTAAATCATGGGCAATATTAGAAATCAAATCTCTCTGCTCTGCCTCGTCTTCAAGCCTATCCTTGGCATTATTCTGAAGTCGAACCCTCATATCCTCAAATGCGTTGCATAAATCAGACATCTCATCCTTGCCATTACTGGCGACACTAAAATCAAGATTTCCTTCTTTTATATTATCCGCGGCAGTAATTAGCATTTTCAGCTGAGGCGCAATCCCCTTATATATCCACCAAACCATAATTACAGCCGTAACAAGCAATATTACAAACTCAGAAACGCAAAAATCCCTAATTATTATGTCAAACTTCTCGTCCTCTTCCATGTAGGTCTTCATTGACTGAATCATTTCACTTGAAATGACTTGCTCGTCTGTCGCTTCCCTTACCATCCCCTTAACGCCGGTCATAAGCACGCAAAATAATGCGACCGGAACGAAAATTATTATAAAAAAAGATATTATCAATCTATGTTTCAGCTTCATCTATTGCCTCCTTTGTAAAAGGATATCAAAGCATATTTGTATGACAAAGAAAATAGCAGCCCTATTTCTAGGACTGCCATAATTATAGCATATTAAAGATATTTCTTTAAAGTATCGGCCTTGTCGGTAGCCTCCCATGGAAGGTCTACATCTGTACGTCCGAAATGTCCGTATGCTGCTGTAGGTCTGTAAATAGGTCTACGCAAATCGAGCATCTTGATGATACCTGCCGGACGAAGATCGAAATTCTCACGAACGATATCAACGATTCTTTCATCAGAAAGCTTTCCTGTGCCAAAAGTATCAACCATAATAGATGTAGGCTGAGCAACACCGATTGCATATGAAAGCTGAATCTCACACTTGTCTGCGAGACCTGCTGCAACGATATTCTTGGCAACGTAACGTGCTGCGTACGCTGCAGAACGGTCTACCTTAGTGCAATCCTTTCCTGAGAATGCACCGCCGCCGTGACGAGCCATTCCACCGTATGTGTCAACGATGATCTTGCGGCCTGTAAGACCCGCATCACCGTGTGGACCGCCGATAACGAAACGACCTGTTGGATTGATGAAGAACTTGGTGTTCTCGTCAACCATCTCCTTTGGAAGGATTGGGTCGAATACGTATTTCTTGATATCTGCGTGAATCTGTTCCTGAGTAACATCTTCATCATGCTGTGTAGATAGAACTACAGCTTCAAGTCGAAGTGGCTTGCCAGCTTCGTCATACTCTACAGACACCTGTGTCTTGCCATCTGGGCGAAGGTACTTGAGTGTACCGTCTTTGCGGACATTAGCGAGCTGAAGAGCAAGTCTATGAGCAAGAGAAATAGGATATGGCATGAGCTCCTCGGTCTCGTTTGTAGCGTAACCGAACATCATGCCCTGATCACCGGCACCTGTATCGAGGTCGTCCTTAAGTGATCCTTCCTTCGCCTCAAGAGCCTTGTCAACACCCATCGCAATGTCAGCGGATTGTTGATCAAGAGCGACCATAACAGCGCAAGAATTACCATCGATGCCCTTCTTTCCATCGTCATAACCGATCTCAAGAAGAGTCTTGCGAACAATAGCCGGAACATCAAGCTGTGCCTTGGTTGTAATCTCGCCTGTTACAAGAACGAATCCTGTACAAGACGCAGTCTCACAAGCAACACGGCTCATTGGATCCTGTGCCATACATGCATCGAGGATGGCATCCGATACGGCATCACATACCTTATCAGGATGGCCTTCTGTTACTGACTCTGAAGTAAAAAGTAACTTTTCCATTTTTGAACTCTCTTTCTGTTATTGAAAAATAACTAAATGGTACTTGAATACACTATTTGTTCAAGCTTATTTAGTATACTATTTGCGAGATATACTGAGCAATATACATTGAAATACTTTTGTCTAAAGGGTGTTACAACTAATTGCTGATTGTATTAATTGACTATGCGGACTATAATCGTTATAGAAATCTATGTTGAGGTAAATATAATGATAAATTTAACGGTAGAAGAATTAAAACCCGGAATGGTTGTAGCTGAATCTATTGTAACCAAGCGTGGACAAACCATCGCCAAATCCGGCACGCCATTATCAAGCCAGCTCATCGCAAAACTAACTTTTTATAAGATTGAATCTGTCTCTGTGGAAGACCCTGTAGTAAAAGAAAAGCCTGCTACTCCGGAGCCCAGCACATCTACGAACTCAACCAGTCAGCAGATAACATACACGCAAAGATTAAAGGCCTCTCCGAAATTTCAGAAGTTTCAATCCGATTATGCATTAAATATCTCATATCTAAGAGAAAATTTCGATGCCATCATAGCCGGTGGCGGTTCAGAGTGTTCAGACATGCTTTTGGAAAATTGCGAGTCTCTTTTCAAAGACAAAACAACTCTTGAATTATTTGATATGCTCAGCAATATGCATACAGTAGAGGACCCCATCTACGCCCACTCTCTCAATGTAGCCCTAATAGCTCGCTGCATGGGAAAATGGCTAAAATTTCCAAAGGGTGATTTGAATATTCTCACTCTATGCGGATTGCTTCATGATATTGGTAAAACTCAAATACCGGAAGCTATTTTAAATAAACCCGGCAGATACACTGACGAAGAGCGCGAGCTTATGCAATCTCATCCTCTATTAGGCGTTAAGCTGCTTAAAAACAAAGGATTTGATTCACGAATAATCGCATCTGCACTACAGCATCACGAAAGACATGACGGCAGCGGGTATCCACGAGGTCTTACTGATGATGAAATCGAGGATTTTGCCAGCATTATAGCCATCGCTGATGTATATGATGCCATGACATGCGCCAGAGCACATCGCGACCCATTATGTTCTTTCCAGGTTATTCATGAATTTGAAAAGGACGGTTTGCAAAAATACAATACTAAGTATTTGCTCACATTCCTGGAGCGCATTGCAAATACATATAATAACAGCCGCGTAATTCTAAGCGACGCCAGAACAGGACATGTTGTATATATCAATAAAAGCAATCTGTCACGTCCTGTTATCCAGCTGGATGATGGCGTGGTATTAAATCTGGCAGACAGTACAGCCTCCGATATATATGTTAAGGCCATTCTCTAAAGCGCCGTCACAGAGTGACTTTTTGTAGGCTGCTTAAGGAAAAAGCCCGCAG
>FLNY01002446.1_pt1 | contig 39599 bp, 33 predicted proteins | sample 1140381 | NCBI WGS metagenome assembly FLNY01 (sample SAMEA3878172, study PRJEB12797) | bioreactor metagenome | biome: Moose rumen | place: Sweden | collected 2011-10 | reverse complement strand
CCGCTCCGTGCACCCCGTCTGGGCCACGAAAGTGGCCGGCAGGTTGTTCTCCAGCAGAAGCAGGTTGTTGCGGAAGTTCAGCCGCAGCTTGAAGGGCGATTCGTTGGGGAGGGTGCCTCCGCCGATGTGGTACACCCGGGATTCCGGCACCACCGTCACCTTCCAGCCGCGCAGCTGCATCCGCCAGCACAGGTCTATCTCTTCCATGTGGGCGAAGAATCGTCCGTCCAGCCCGCCCAGCTCCTTCCAGAGGGAAGCGCGCACCATCAGGCAGGCCCCGCTTACCCAAAGGACGTCGGCGGGGGTGTCGTACTGCCCGTGGTCCTTTTCCACCCGCTGCATGATGCGGCCCCGGCAGAAGGGGTAGCCGTAGCGGTCTACCAGGCCGCCCGCCGCGCCGGCATATTCGAGGCGGTCCCGTTCCCGGTAAGAGAGGAGCTTGGGGCCGCAGGCGCCGCAGCCGGGATGGCTCTCCATCCACGCCACCAGGGGATGGAGCCAGTCCTGCGGCACTTCTATGTCGGAATTGATGAGCACGAAGCAGTCGGCCTCCACCAGGGCCAGGGCCCGGTTGTACCCGCCCGTGTAGCCGTAGTTCCGGTCCAGGGCAATCAGCGGTACCTGGGGGAAAGTCTCCTGCAGCATTTCCACGGAACCGTCGGAGGAGGCGTTGTCGGCCACCACCACCTGGGCGTCCAGGCCCTGGCAGGAGGCCAGCAGGCCCGGCAGGAACTGCTTCAGGTAGTCCCGCGTGTTGTAGTTGAGTATGACGACGGCGGTTTTCATGCGCTGAAATCTACGTTTTGGAAGGCCAGGGTGGGGACCAGCTTGGACAGGCAGGGACGGGCGTCCCCGGCGGCCGCCACCAGGTTGCCCCACAGGGTGAGGAAATTGCCGGTGATGAGCATCTCCCGTACGGGATGCATCACTTTCCCCCCGCGCACCAGGAAGCCCTCGATGCCGTAGGAGAAGTTGCCGGTGGCCGCGTTGGAATTGCCGCCGTTGAAGCCGGTGACCAGGATCCCGTCTCCTGCTTTTTCCAGGACGTCCTCCCGGGTGCGGCAGCCGCCCACGGGCAGCACTTTCACGCGCGTGGCATCTTCTACGGTGGGCTCCAGGCCCATTTTTCCGGCCATGTAGGTGTTCAGGAAATAGGTTTCCACCACCCCGTTCCGGATCAGGGCCCTTTCCCGGGTGGCCACCCCTTCGCTGTCGAAGAGCCGGCAGCCCGTCTGCCCCGGGTCCAGGGGCCGGTCCAGGACGGTGAGGCACTCCGGGAACAGTTTCTTGCCCAGGGAGTCCGTGAGGAAGGAGTTCTTCTGCTGCAGGCTGGAGCCGCCCAGGGCGTTGAGCACCGGGGTGAGCAGCTTGGAGGCGCACTCGCTGTCCACGATGAGCGTGTATTTCCCGCCGGGGACCGTCCGGGGACCCACCTGGGCCGCAGCCCGCTGCCAGGCTTTCCGGGCACAGTCTTTCCACTGGAGGGCTTCCAGGGTGGGGGAGGCGTCCCACCAATAGCTGGAGAAACGGTTTCCCTCCCGGTCTTCCACCGTGGATTCGTAGCCAATCTCGAAGGAGGTCTCCGTATGGCGCGCTTCCAGGCCCTGGCTGTCCAGGGTCAGGCTGTCGAAGACGCTGTCCGACAGCTCGCCTTCTTCGGCGATGAGCCGGGGAAAGCCTTCCGTGGCCTCCGCGGCCGGGAAAAAGCAGGAGTCCAGGGCCATCTCCCTGCGCCGGGGGGCGGTGAGGGTTTCGCAGGAGGGGTCGTACAGCGCCAGTTCCCGGCCCGTGCGGGCGTTTTTCACCAGGCGCTCCGGGGCGGGGAGCCGGCGGCAGGGGTCGGCCTCCAGCATCTTCACCGTGCCGATGGCTTCCCGGATGAAGGCCTCCAGTCCCTCGCGTTCCAGCCGGTTGCTGGAGAAGCTCCCGAAGCGGCCGTCCACGAACAGCTGCAGCTGCAGGCTGCGGTCCAGCGCCAGCGCCACCTTGTCCACCTCCCCGTTCAGCAGCCCCGTGAGGTTCATCAGGCTCTTGGTGAGCGTGATGCGCACCCCCTGGGCTCCCGCCCCCAGGGCAAGGGAAAGGCAGTGGCGCGCGAGCGCCATTTCTTCGGCCGTGAGCGTATTTGTCGTCTTGCTGTTGTCCATATTGTCAGTCTCCTCCCACTGTCAGGCGGCCGATGAGCACGGTGGGAATGCCGCAGCTCACCGGGACGGACTGCTCCTTGCCGCAGGTCCAGGCGCCGGGGTCGATGGCCAGGTCGCCCGCCACCCCCCGGATGTCGGCCAGGGCGGCGGGGCCGTTGCCGATGATGTTGATATCCTTTACCGGCATGCTCAGGCGACCGTTCTCTATGAGGAAGCCGGATTTGACATAGAAGGTGAAATCTCCTTCCCCAATCTGCACCTGCCCGTTGGAGAATTCGTCCACGTAAATGCCTTTCTTCACCTGGCCGATGAGGTCTTCGGCCCGATCTCCGCCGCTTTCCATGTAGGTGGCCCGCATGCGGGGCAGGGGGGCGTAGCGGAAGCTTTCCCGGCGTCCGTTGCCCGTGGGCTGCACCCCGTAATGGGCGGCGCTGATGCGGTCGTGCAGGTAGGAGGTGAGGACGCCGTCCTCTACCATATAAGTCTTCTGGCCCGGGACGCCCTCGTCGTCGTAGTTCAGCGAGCCGCGGTTGCCGGGCAGGGTGCCGTCGTCCAGAATCTGAATGCCCCGGGGGCAGATCTGCTGCCCCATCCGCCCGGAGAAGATGGAGGTGCCTTTGCGGTTGAAATCGGCCTCGAAGGCATGGCCCATGGCTTCGTGCAGGAGGATGCCGGACGCGCCGGCGCCCATCACCACGCTCATCTGGCCTCCCTTGGGCCGGCGGGCGGCGAAGCGTTCGTCCACGCCTTTTACGGCCTCGGCCGCCATCTCGACGATGAGCGCGTCCGTGAGCATTTCGGCCCCGCAGCGGAAGCTCCGGGAGGTGGATTTGTTCTCTGTGCGCCCCCCTTGCCGGAAGACGGCCGAGAGGGAAACGCTGCCCATGGGGCGGGTGTCCCATTTGAGCTCCCGGGCGCTGTTGAACATGAGGATGTCGCTCACCTGGAAAGAGAGGTTGGCGATGACTTTCACGATGCGGGTGTCCCGGCTCCGGACCTGCTGCTCCAGCTTTTGCAGGAAGGGGAGGAAGGCCGACAGGGGCATCTCCCGCCAGGGCTGCCGCATGGGGTAGCGGTCGGCGGCCGGATTGGGTTCCCCGCGGCGCGGCCGGGCCGTTCCGTAGGGGCTCACCTCCACCGGGGTGCCGGTAATCTGGGCCGCGGCCCGGGCGCAGGCCATGATATGCTCCGGGGCGGTGCTTTCGGAGTAGGCGTAGCCGGTCTTTTCCCCGCTCAGTACGCGTACGCCCACGCCGAAGTCCTGGTGGGAACCGCCGGAGGTGACGGCCCCGTCCCGCAGCAGGAGACTGGAGTAGGTGGTGTTCTCGAAGTACAGGTCGGCATAGTTGCCGCCGGAGCTGAGCGCGGCCTGGACCAGGGCTTCCAGCAGCGGAGCATCCACCCCGAACAGTTGGAAATAGTATGACTTGTCGTTAATCATCTGTGGCAGGGTTTTCGGCGCCTGTGGGGGCGTGGTGCGTTCCCTCGAAGGGCACACCGTCGTGGGCCTGGGGCGCCTTGGCCATTTCCTTGATTATGATTTCGGTCACGTCCTCGATGGGGGTGGGCACCTCCTCCGCGTCCGTGACCAGGGAACGGATGCGCGAATAGGTGGCCATGTCCCGGATCTGCAGGCCCTTCTTGGTGCCCTCGGCCACAATGGAGAAGGGGGGCGAGCTGTTGTCGGCCAGGATCCACTTGTCACATTCCGGCATGTAGCTGCGGAACAGGTAGTTGAGTCCCATCTGGTAGCGCCTCCGGATGGTGGCTTCCGGGATGTCGTGCCCGCCGGCCTGCACCCGCCGGGCCACCCGTTCCACGGCGATGTCCGGGCTGCTGAGCCACAGGTAGAGCACGGTGACGTAGTATCCCTGCGACTGGGCCTTCCGGATAATCTTCAGCAGGGAGCGCGTGGCCAGGGTGGTCTCTATGCAGAAGTCCTCCCGGCGGTCGAACAGGTACTGGACCTTCTGCATCATCAGGCGGCTGGCCGTGATGTAGGCGCTCTCCGGGGCGAAGGGGGAGAGGTGCTTGGCGAACTCGTCGGAGTTCACGAACTCACTGCAGTCCAACAGTTCCGGGAGAAGCGAGTACGAGGCTGTCGTCTTCCCGGAACCGTTGGGACCGGATATGATATGGAGCCGGGGCACTAGGAGGCGGTGGCCTCATTGATTCTCTTCATCATGGCGAACATGATGCCGCCGGCCACCACGCAGAGCGCCATGAGGATGGCCCAGTTGGCCCACAGCGGGACCGCCTTCCAAAGCAGGCCGGGGATGGAGCTGAGGTAGTTGCCAACGGCGGTGGAGGCGAACCACAGGCCCATCATCAGGCCCTTGTACTTGGGCGGGGCCACCTTGGTGACGAAGGAGATGCCCATGGGGCTTAGCAGGAGTTCGGCGAAGGTGAGCACCAGGTAGGTGCTGATGAGGTACATGGGCACCACCGGATCCGGGGAAACCGTGCCCTGCAGGGCTGCCGGGGAGGGCTGGCCCAGGGATCCGAAGATCATGATGAGGTAGCCCAGGGCCGCCACGAACATGCCCAGGCCGATCTTGACCGGAGCGGAAGGTTCCTTGCCCTTGCCGGCCAGGGCGCTGAAGATGGCCATGGAGATGGGGGTGAGGAAGACCACGTAGAAGGGGTTGAACTGCTGGAACAGCTGGGGTTCGATGTCCAGCGGATTGGGCATGCCGGAATAGATCCACCAGGCGCCGCCCCAGAGCAGGGCCGTAACCACCCCGCAGATGATTTTGCCTTTCTTGCTTTCGCTCTGGAAGATGCCGAACAGGGTGTAGATGCTGGCGGCGATGAGGGCCAGGATCCAGATGTTGAAGCCCAGGCGGGTGGCGCCGGTGGCGTAGGGCAGGGTATAGTCACGGGCGAACCAGGTGAGGGACTGTCCGTTCTGGTGGAAGGCCATCCAGAAGAAGATGACCACGGCGAACACCATGACCAGGGCGGTGATGCGGTCTTTGGTCTGCTTGGGGGTGAGTTCCACCAGGGGCGCGTTGCCGGCGGCGGCCTGCTTGGCGTTTACGTCGGCATGCTTGAACCAGCTGCGGCAGGCGAAGTAGATGAGGATGGAAACGATGAGGGACACGCAGGCCACGGCGAAGCCCATGTTGTAGGACGAGGACAGGTGCTCAATGTAATAGGAGCTGAAGGCGGCAGGGTCCAGGGCGGCCACGGCGGCGTCCGGCATGGCGGCCTGGAGGTCGGCCAGGCGGGCGGCGTTGTCGGCGGTGATGGTCCCGTCCAGGGTCTGGTGGGCCAGGGCGGGGATGGCGGCCTTGTAAATGAGGCCGGCCTTGCCCATGAAGCTGTTGGTGATGGCCGTCGCGGCGGACGGGGCGAACATGGCGCCGATGTTGATGGCCATGTAGAAGAGGGAGAAGGCGCTGTCCCGCTTGGCGGAGTACTTGGGGTCGTCGTACAGGTTGCCCACCAGTACCTGCAGGTTGCCCTTGAACAGGCCGGTGCCGATGGAGATGAGCAGCAGGGCGCCCAGCATGAGCACGATGCCCAGGGTATTGGCGCCGGTGGGGACGGACAGGGCCACGTAGCCGGCGAACATGATGCAGATACCGGAGACTACGCATTTTCCGTAGCCGATCTTGTCGGCCAGGATGCCGCCCACCACGGGCATGAAATAGACCAGGGCCAGGAAAATGGAGTACACCTGGCTGGAAAGAGCCTGGTCCCAGCCGAACTTAGCCTGGAGGAAAAGCATGAAGATGGCCAGCATGGTGTAGTAGCCGAAGCGTTCACCGGTATTGGCCAGGGCGAGGGCGAAAAGCCCTTTGGGTTGTCCTTTGAACATAGAAATGGTTTTAGTTGTTTCTGCTCTCACAAAGTTGCGAATTATTTCTGATTTTGCCAAATAATCCCTACCTTCGCAGAAATAAGCTTTGCACGATGAAAAGACTTTTATCCCTTACCGTGTGCCTGGGGCTGGCCTTCGGGGCGTATGCCCAGGGGCTGGGCAATAGACTGGCCGACACGGATTTCGACATCGAACTGGGAAATTCCCAGTTCTACGTAGCCCCCGTCAGCTATTTCCACTTCGGCTTCAACGGGCTCACCCAGACCGACAGCGACTTTGCCGGCAGTACGCGCTTTCTGCGCAGCCAGCAGCTGGGCATCAATGTCGTGGAACTGGCCGTACGCCCTTCGGAGGCCCTCCGCTTTTCTTTGGGGGCCGACTTCAGGGCCAACTGGTACCGGCTTAACAAAAATTTCATGTGGTATCCCTACGACCCCGGGATAATGAACGGGGAAAACGTCAAGGAAAACGGCTACTGCGCGGGCTTCGGGCCCTTTCGGCCGGACATCCAGGGCGTGAGCCGATCCACCCTGTCGGTGCTGGGGCTCGCCTTCCCCCTCACGTTCAGTTACAAGTTCGGCCAGATCACTTTCGCCCTGGGGGCCGCCGTGGAGCTGAACTTCAACGGTGTCATCCGTTTCAAGGGGGTGGACTATGCCGGCAAGCCCCTCAACTGCACCTCCTCCGGAAAGTACTTCTCCAACCAAATCTTCACCAACCGGGTCACCTTCGACATCCATGCCGCCGTCTCCTTCGGCGGCTTGGGCCTGTTTGCCCAGTTCAGCCCCCTACCTAAGTTCTACCAGGGCATCCACAACGGCAAGGAGGTCATCTGCGGTCCGCAGTTCCAGACCTGGTGCGTAGGCCTCATCCTGGGCCTGGGCATGTGAGGCCACCCTTCCGGCCATGGACAAGGAAAGGAATCTGGGTGTTTCTCTGGTGTGCGGCCTCCTGTATTTGCAGGGGAGCCTCCCCCTGGGCGTCCACCGGGGCTGGGCCCGGGTGCTGGCCTGGCTGCTGGAGCACGTGTTCCATTACCGGGAAAGCGTAATAACGGTGAACCTGGCCCGGAGCTTTCCGGAAAAGGACTACGGGGAACTTGCCCGCATCCGCCGGCGTTTCTACCTTCACCTGGCCTCCATCTTCACGGAAACCATCTGGTTCTCGGCCTGCCGCGGGGAACGGGGCCGGCGCCGTCTGGTCCGGAGCCACATCGTGGAGTTCGAAAACCCCTCGGAGCTTAACCGCTTGTACGGGGAGTCCGGACAACTGATGATCCTGCAGGCCCATGCCGGCAACTGGGAGCTCATCGGCGGGCTGGCCAATTACTCCTACCAGGAGGCTTTGCAGCTGCAGGTGGACGCCTTCGCCATTGCCTACCTGCCGCTGCACAGCGCCTTCTGGGACAAGGTGATGGCCTGGATCCGCCAGGCGGCCGTGGAGGACCTCCCCTTCGAGGGCTACGTGGCCTCGGAGCGGGTCATCCGCTTTGCCTACGAGCGCCGGGACCGCAAATACACCTACGTGTTCGACACGGACCAGTATCCGTACTGGGAAGTGGGTACCACGCGCCTCCCGTTCCTGAACCAGTCTACGCGCGTGATGACCGGGGCCACCAAGCTGGCCTGCAAACTGGATATGTCGGTGGGCTACCTGCGCTACCGTTACCGGGAAGACGGCAAGGGGTACCGGATGAGCGTGGTCCCCGTCGCTTCCCACGCTTCGGCCCATCGGCCGGAGGAACTCTTGAAACAGTATTACCAATTGCTGGAGGAAGACATCCGGGAACAGCCCTGGAACTACCTCTGGTCCCATAAAAGATGGAAATGAGTATGTTCAGAAAAGCCGTATCGGCCTGGGTGCTCCTGACCCTGCCCCTGCTGCTGCGGGCCCAGGAAAGCACCTACAGCCTCCCCGTCACCACCTTCGTGGTGGAGGTGGATGCCGTCCAGGAATATTTCTTTGCAGGGCCCTATGCCGCCTTCGCCCCCAGGATGCTGGGCTTCAGCGCCCCGGAGAAGGACGCCGTCAGCGCCCATGTTACCCGCCTGGCCCTGCAGCCCTGCATAGAGGCCGACCCCAAGGCCCGCTACGCCGTGGAGCCCGGCTTCGAGTACCTGCTGAGCCTCAGCGCCCAGGGGCTGGTCTGTTTCCGGGACACCCTGGAAGCCGGGGCGCTTACCTGGCGTTTCTCTCCCATCCCGTCGCGGAACTTCACCGACAAGGGCCTCACCGGCTCCGACGTGCTGCGGACGGAAACCACCGTGGAACTGGTGCAGGTAGATACGGGCTTCGTGCAGATGCCCGTGAGCCGCAAGGTCCCGGACACCAAGACCCTGGAGGAAAAGGCGGCCGAAGCGGCCGAGATCATCCTCGCCGTCCGCGCCGAGCGCAGGAACATCGCCATGGGCCATACGGACGCCACCTTCTCAGGGGAGGCGCTGGAAGCCGCCCTGCAGGAGCTTGCCCGCACGGAAGAGGAATACCTGGCCCTGTTCCGGGGCTATACGGTGGAACGTCCGCTGCACGGCATCTTCGACGTGCACCCCTCGGCCGACGAGCGGGTGCAGCGCTATGTGGCCTTCCGCCTCTCGGACACGGACGGGCTCAAGGCCGAGGGAAAGGGGACGCCCTTCTACCTGGAACTAGAGGCCGAGACCACGCCGGAACCCTCCGATGCAGGAGGCCGCCGGCGGGTGATCCACTACCGCGAACCGGCCATCTGCACCGTCCGCCTCACCCGGGACGGCCGGGAGCTGCTGGTTACCCGCGCCCCCGTGTACCAGCTGGGGGCCGAGTGCAATTACGTAGTAGCCAAATAATCAAATACACTATACCATGAGCATAAAAGATTTGGAACCCAAAGTAGTCTGGAACAACTTTTACCAGCTGACGCAAATTCCCCGTCCCTCCAAGCACGAGGAAAAAGTCATCGCATACCTGTACAACTGGGGCGTTTCCCGCGGCCTGGAGACCATCAAGGACGAAACCGGCAACATCATCATCCGCGTTCCGGCCACCCCGGGCCTGGAAGACCGCCGCGGCGTCATCCTGCAGGGCCACATGGACATGGTGCCCCAGAAGACCTCGGACTCGGCCCACAACTTTCTTACGGACCCCATCCGGGCCTATGTGGACGGAGAATGGGTGACGGCCGACCGCACCACGCTGGGGGCCGACAACGGCATGGGCGTGGCCCTGGCCCTCTCCGTGCTGGAAGACCCTTCCGTGAAGCACGGTCCCGTAGAGGTGCTGGTCACCTATGACGAGGAAACCGGCATGACGGGCGCCAACCTGCTCAAGCCCGGCCTCCTGCAAGGCGACATTCTCATCAACCTGGATTCGGAGGACGAGGGAGAGCTTTGCGTGGGCTGTGCGGGCGGACTGGACGCATCGGCCTCCTTCAAGTACCGCAAATATCCTGTCCCCGCCGGCTACAGGGGCCTGAAACTCACTGTCAAGGGCCTCCAGGGCGGCCATTCCGGCATGGACATCTCCCTGTACCGGGCCAATGCCAACAAGGTGACCTCCCGCATCCTCCTGCCGCTGATGGAGCTCTTCGGCGCCAAGGTGGTCAGCTTCACCGGCGGGTCGCTGCGCAACGCCATCCCCTTCGAGGCCGTCTCCCAGGTGGTGGTGCCGCAGGAGAACCTCCCGGCCGTGCGCAAGCTCATCGACAGCATCTTCGCCGAGGTGAAGGAGGAATATGCCGAGTCGGACCCGTCGGCCGCCCTTTATGTGGAAGAGGAGCCCGCCGCGTCCAAGTATATCCAGGGGTCCGTGATGCTCCGCGCCGTCAAGGCCATCATCGCCTGCCCGTCCAACGTAATCCGCATGAGCCAGAGTATGCCCGGCCTCACGGAAACGTCCATCAACCTGGCCATCGTGCGCACGGAGAAGGGCAAGATCACCGTCCACAGCCTCTTGCGCAGCGCCGTGGACAGCGCCAAGGCCGACCTGGCCGAACGGGTCCGCTGCATCTTCGAGCTGGCCGGGGCCGATTCCATTGAGTTCACCGGCGGCTACAGCGGCTGGCGGCCCAAGCTGGACACGCCCATGAACAAGGTGATGATGGACCAGTTCCAGCGGGTCTATGGCTATCCGATGAAGATCATGGCCACCCACGGCGGCCTGGAATGTGCCCTGCTGGGCGCCAAGTACCCGCACTGGGAGATGGTTTCCATCGGCCCCACCGTCCGTTTCCCGCACAGCCCCGACGAAAAGGTGAACATCGCCTCCGTAGCCCGCACCTGGGACTACCTCAAGGTGGTGCTGGAGAACGTTCCGGGAAAGTAAGCGGCCCCGTCTTTCAGGCCGATGAAAAATGCCGGTGGGGCGGGTGCCCTGCCGGCATTTGTGCAAAGTACCTGTTGGCGATCGATCGGAATCCCTCTCCGGTACGGTTTGCGGCTGCAAGGTAGGGAATCGGGGCGGGACATGCAAGGAGGCGGGGCCCCGTTTTTCTTACAGGGTATCTGTTTGAATCCAAGTCGTTTGGCGGAATCTGAAAAGGGGCCCTTAGCCCAAAACGGCCAGCCGGGGACCCGGGAAGGGGAGAACGGTGTAAGAAAAAAAAGATTTGGTTTTGTGAACTTTAATGCGTATATTTGCAGTCCTTTTTGGGCCCCTACTGGTCCTAAAAGGCGCAACAAATTTATTAACAATTAATTAACAAACAATGGTTAACCAGTACGAAACCGTTTTCATTGCAACTCCCGTTTTGTCTGACACCCAGATGAAGGAAGCGGTTGCCAAGTACGTCAAGCTCATCACCGACAACGGTGGGGAGATTGTGTACCAGGAGGATTGGGGCCTGCGCCAGCTCGCATATCCCATCCAGCACAAGACCACAGGTTTTTATTACCTGATCGAGTTCAAGGCCGACAGCCAGTTCGTTGCCACCCTCGAAACCCAGTATCACCGTGACGAGCGCATCATCCGCTACCTCACCGTCGCCCTGGACAAGGACGCCGTGGCGTATGCCCAGAAGCGCCGCGCCAACAAGGCCGCCAAGGCTGCTCCCGCCGCCCAGGAAGAGGCCCCTGCAACCGAAACTGAATAATGTGAAGGAGGACAAAATTATGGCAAACGAAAATAAAGAAATCCGCTACCTGAACCCTCCCACCGTCGAGGTTCGCAAGAAGAAGTACTGCCGTTTCAAGAAGGCCGGCATCAAGTACATCGATTACAAAGATCCCGAATTCCTCAAGAAGTTCCTGAACGAGCAGGGCAAGATTCTGCCCCGCCGCATCACCGGCACTTCCCTCAAGTTCCAGCGCAAAGTGGCCCAGGCCATCAAGCGTGCCCGTTCCCTGGCCCTGCTGCCGTATGTTACTGACCTTCTTAAATAATCTGCCTTATGGAAATTTTGCTCAAGAAAGATGTGGCCAATCTGGGCTACGCCGGTGAAATTGTAAAGGTAAAGGCCGGTTATGCCATGAATTACCTGGTGCCCCAGGGCTTTGCCACCGTGGCCACCGAGAGTGTGAAGAAGCAGCATGCGGAAACCCTCCGCCAGCGCGCCCACAAAGAGGCCAAGCTCGTTGCCGATGCCGAGGCGCTTGCTGCCACCATCGACGCCCAGGTGCTGGAAGTGAAGGTCAAGGTTTCCGAGAGCGGCAAGCTCTACGGCTCCGTCACCACCATGGACCTGGCCGAGGCGCTCGCCGCCAAGGGCCTGAACATCGACAAGAAGGACATCACCATCCTCTCCGGCGACGTGAAGGAGTTGGGCGAGTACGAGGCTTCCGTGAAGCTCTACAAAGCCATCAAGGGTACCTTCAAGTTCAATGTAGTGGCCGAATAATACTCGCACTTCAACTAAAAAGGGCTCTGCAACTGCTGCAGAGCCCTTTTTTATTCATCTTTCTGTTTGTCATCGGACGGTTTTTCCGGCTCGTCCCCATGGGAATCCTTGTACTTGAAGCGGCGGATTTTCTGGGTGGCGGTTTTTTCGAAGGGCTCCTTCATGGCATCCACTTCGCCAATCTTGGCGTTCTTCCCGACGGCCTTGTTCACCCAGTCCAGGATGGCTTTCTTGCGGGTGTCCAGCTGCTCGAACAGCTTGTCTTCGCTATCTTGATTCCAATCTATCACGTTGTCCTGGAATTTCACCAGGGCCACCAGCTTGCCGTCCCGTTCCAAAACCAGCGATTCCTCCACGCCCTCGATGCTGTTGATGACCTGCTCTATCTCTTCCGGATAGATGTTCTCTCCGGAAGGGCCCAGGATGGTGTTGTTCAGGCGTCCCTTGATGTAGTAGAAGCCCCTGGCGTCTGCGCAGCCTATGTCGTTGGTGTGGAACCAGCCTTCGTCGTCCAGTACCTGGAGGGTGCGCTCCGGGTCTTTGTAGTAGCCCAGCATCACGTTGTCGCCCCTCACCACCATTTCTCCCTCGCCAGTGGCCGGGTTCACGTTGTCCAGGCGGATATCCACTTTGTATGCGGCCGGGCCGATGGAGCCCACCGGCTTTTTCCGGGTATTCACCATGAGGTTGCATACCAGCGGGGCGGTTTCCGTGAGGCCGTAGCCGATGGCATAGGGGAAGTGGCACTCCTTGAGGAACTTTTCCACCGTCGGGTCCAGCTTGGCTCCGCCCACGCCGAAGAAGCGCAGCTTGCCGCCGAAGGTCTTGACGATGCGCTTGCCGATGAACCAGTGCAGCAAGCGGGGCATATGCTTGTCGGCCCAGGACAGTATGCGGCTTTTCTGGATGGTGGGCCAGACGCTGTTTTTGACCACCTTCTCTATGATGAGCGGCACGGAGAGGATGGTGGTGGGCCTGACCTGCTTCATGGCCGGAATGAGGATGGCCGGGGCCGCCGGTTTTTGCAGCGTATAGCAAGTGGCGCCCACATAGAAGGAGTAGAGGGTGGAGACGTTCATTTCATATGCGTGGGCAGCCGGGAGGATGCTCAGGAAACGGTCTTTCTTGAAGGCGGGCTGGGCCTTGAACGAAGCCGCCAGATTGTGGCAGATGTTCCGATGGCTCAGCATGACGCCCTTTGCATTTCCGGTGGTGCCTGAGGTGTAGATGATGCAGGCCAGGTCGTCCGGCTGCGGGTCTTTCACCCAGCCGTTGCATTTGAAGTCTTCCTTGTCCTTCTTCAGGAATTCGAAGGTCTCTATGTCGATGACCAGGGTGAGCCTGTTGCGGCACTCCTCGCTCAGTTTCCCCATCAGGCGCTGGGAGATGAACAGCACCTTGGATTCCGAGTGGGTGAGGATGTTGCTTACCTCGTTCTGGGAACTGTCCGGGAGCATGGGGACGGCAATGCGGCCATAGGCGGTGGCGGCGAAGAAGGCCACCACCCAGTTGGGCATGTTCTGCGACAGGATAGCAACGCGGTCTCCGTGCTTGATGCCGAAGCGGGACAGGCGCTGGGACAGGCGTTCCACCTTGGTGCGGAATTCGGCGTAGGTGTATTTCTGGCCGCCATCGACAAACTGGTAGGCGGTATTTTTGGCATAATTGGTGGTTGCGTAGTCAAAAACCTTGTGCAAGGTGTTGCAAGTGTTTTCCCGGTTCCGGTACTTTCTCCACGCCTTGTAGGGACTTTTGATTTTCTTGGTCATAACGGTATAGGTTCAGCTTGGGTAAGGTTTATTTGTCGGGTACGGCAAACTGCTTTTTGTGGTAGCCCTGAATGCCCAGGGGCCGGTAGTGGTCGTAGATGCGCTGCATGTCGGCCTTCGGGTCGTCGGTGAGTTCGAAAGGTTCTCCCACGGAGATTTCCTTGCGGCCCCAGTCGTAGTAGCCCAGATAGACGGTGGCGCCGGTTTCCCGGGCGATGAGGTGATAGCCGCTCTTCCAGCGTTTGGTGAGGGCGCGGGTGCCTTCCGGGGCGATGGCCAGGTGGAATTCACTCACGCCTTCCATGAGGCCGATAAGGCTCTTGACGGTGGTGGCGGGGGTTTTCTGCTCTACAGGAACGGCGCCGCAGGCCTTGAGGATGGGCCCCAGGGGCCAGAAGAAGAATTCTTCCTTGATCATGATGTGGGCCACTTTCCCGAACTGGGTATAGAACAGGTAGCTTACCAGGAAGTCCCAGATGGTGGTATGGGGCACCCCCAGGACGATGGCTTTGGACGCTTTCATGGGACCGCCCACGCTTTTCCAGCCCATTTTCCGCAGCCACCAGCCGCAGAATCTGGCCCAGCCGGGGCTCACGGTGGTTTTGATTTTGGTCTTCTTTGCCATATTGCTAGATATTCACGTCTTCCAGTTCTTTTTCGCTGCGCAGGTTGTCCATGATGAAGCGCTGGCGTTCGAACGTGTTCACGTCCATGTAGAACTCCAGGATGGTCTGGATAGACTCTTCATCGGCCAGCTTGACCGTGTCCAGGCGCATGTTTTCCCCGATGAAATCTACAAATTCGTCGGCGGAGATTTCTCCCAGGCCCTTGAAACGGGTAATCTCCACGCCGGTCCTGAGCTGCTTTACGGCTTTGTCCCTTTCCTCCGGGGAGTAGCAGTAACGGCGCTCCTTCTTGTTGTGGACGCGGAACAGCGGCGTCTGCAGGATGAACACGTGGCCGCGGCGGATGAGTTCCGGATAATACTTCATGAAGAAGGTGAGCACCAGCATGCGGATATGCATGCCGTCATCATCGGCATCGGTGGCCACGATGATGTTGTTGTAGCGGAGGCCGTCCAGGTCTTCCTCTATGCCCAGGGCATTGATGAGCAGGTTCAGCTCCTCGTTTTCGGCAAATTTCTTACGGCCTTCCTTCTGGCAGTTCAGGGGCTTCCCGCGCAGGCTGAACACGGCCTGGTTGTTGGCGTTCCGCACCTTGGTGATGGTGCCGGAGGCCGAGTCTCCCTCCGTGATGAAGATGGAGGTCTTCTCCCGCTGGTCTTCCATGCCCTTGGGGAAGCGGGTGTCGGAGTAATGGTAACGGCAGTCACGCAGCTTGCGGTTGTAAACCGACGTTTTCTTGGCCCGTTCGCGGGCCTTCTTCTGGACGCCCGCAATCTCTTCCCGCTCGGCCTGGGAGGCCTTGATCTTGTCTTCGATTACCGGCACGATGTCCAGATGCATGTGCAGGTAGTCGTTCAGGTTCTTGGTGACGAAGTCGTTCACGAAGGTGCGGATGGTGGGGCCGCGGTCCACGGAAGAGGTGCCGTCCGGGGCCTTCACCTGCTTTTCCCACATGTAGGTGCTGCCCAGCTTGGTCTTGGTCTGGCCCTCGAAGATGGGCTCCTGGATTTGGATGGAGATGGCGCCCACGATGCCCTGGCGGATGTCTTCCGGCTTGTAGTCTTTTTTGTAGAAGTCCTTGAAGGTCTTGGCGATGGCTTCCCGGTAGGCCGCCAGGTGCGTTCCGCCGTCACGGGTGTTCTGCCCGTTCACGAAGGTGGCGATGTTCTCTCCGTAGCTGTTCCCGTGGGTGAGCACAATCTCGATGTCTTCCCCTTCCAGGTGCACCAGGGGATAGAGCGGGGTTTCGCTCATGTTCTCCGTCACCAGGTCCAGCAGGCCGTTTTCGCTCCTGTAGGCCTCTCCGTTGAGGGTGAGGGTGAGGCCCTTCTTGAGGTACGAATAGTTTTTGACCATGCTCTCCACGAACTCCGGATGGAAGGAGAAGTCGTTGAACAGTTCTTCGTCCGGGGTGAAGCGGATGAAGGTGCCGTTCTTCTCCGTGGACGGGACTATGTCGGCCTCCAGCAGCTCTCCGCGGGTGAAGTGGGCGAAGGAGCACTGGCCTTCCCGGTAGGAAGCCACGTAGAAATCTACCGACATGGCGTTGACGGCCTTGGTGCCCACGCCGTTCATGCCCACGCTCTTCTTGAAGTTGGTGTCGTCGAACTTGCCGCCGGTGTTGAGCTTGGAGGTGGCGTCCACCACCTTGCCTAGCGGAATGCCCCGGCCGAAGTCCCGCACGGTCACCGTCCGATCCTCGATGGCAATGTCTATGCGCTTGCCGAAGCCCATGGAGAATTCGTCGATGGAATTGTCGATGATTTCCTTCAGGAGCACATAAATGCCGTCGCCCTGCCGGTCTCCGTTGCCCAGGCGGCCGATGTACATGCCGGCGCGGCGCCGGATGTGCTCGTTCCATTCCAGGGTCTGGATGGCGTCCTCGTTGTAGGAACTGTTGATGATTTCTGCCATGCCGCTTGAATATTTCCAATCCCACAAATATACGAATTATTTTGCTATCGGCCAACGCCCCGGTGGGTAGGGAAGATACAAAACAACCTGTGACGGGATGCCACAGGTTGTTTAAGCGAACCCTCGCACGGGGCGTCAGGCCTCGCTGATGGCCTCGTTGGGGCAGGTCCCTTCACAGGCGCCGCAGTCGATGCACTCGTCGGCGTTGATGACATAGGAGGCCTCGCCCTCTGAAATGGCGCCCACAGGGCAGACATCGGCACAGGAGCCGCAGGAGACACAAAGGTCGGGATTAATCTTTCTTGCCATAGTGACTATAGTTTTTATTGTTGTTGTGTTCTGTTTTCAGCCGCAAATTTAGGCATTAAATTTGATTTTAAAAATATCAGTCGTTAACTTTGCAGGCATGAAAACCATGTTTTGGACCTTAATTCTGGCCGCAAGCCTGTTTTCTTGCGGCTCCCGCACAGCAAATAGCGCGCCAGGAGTGGAACTGGCGGCAACCCAGGCGGCCTTCCCGGCCGACGTTCCCGCCGAGGGCGACGCCGTCTTCGACAAGCTGGTGCACGACTTCGGGGACGTCAGCGTGGACGACGGGCCCCTGAGCTGCACGTTCACGGTCACCAACAACGGCACGGAGCCCCTGGCCATCTTCGAGGTGGTTTCCTCCTGCGGCTGCACGGACGTGGTCTGGACCCGGGAGCCGCTCCAGCCCGGCAAAAGCGGCACCATATCGGCCACTTTCAAGAACGAGGACGGGGCCTTTCCCTTCGACAAAACCCTCACCGTTTATATTTCGGGGCAGCGCAAGCCGGTCATCCTGCGGCTCCGAGGCGTGGTACACGAAAAGAAAAAATCCCTGAGCGAGCTCTACGGAGCACAAAAGCTCGGGGATTTTGGTCTGAAGGCCCGGGAGTACAAGGCCGGCACCCTGCGGCAGGGCCTGCGCGTAAGCGAATCGGCCACCGTGGCCAACCTGGGGAACAGGCCCCTGGCGGTTTCCTTTACGGACGTGTCGGAGCACCTGACCCTGAGCGTCTCTCCCAATCCCATTCCTGCGGGCAGCACCGCCACGCTGGGGTTCACGGTGGAGGCCGCTCCGGGGGTCTATGGCAGGCACACCTACACCGCCGTTCCGGTGCTGAACGGGCAGAAGGCCCGGGCCCCCATTGCGGTCTTGGCCACCACGCGGGAAAATTTTGACGGCTGGACGGAGCAGCAGCGCAACGACGGGGCCATCCCCGTCTTCGAGAGCAGCACCGCCAACTTCGGTATTGTGCCGTCCGGGGCTCCGGTAGAGCTCACTTTCCGCTGTTCCAACCGCGGCAAGTCTGTCTTCCACATTCACCAGGCCGATACCGAAGACCCGGCCCTGCAAGTGCTGGAAATCCAGGATGCAGAGCCGGGTGGTCAAGGTCTGGTCCGCCTTTCTCTGGATACGAAGGCCCTGGAGAAGGGGGAAACCGTGCTGATGCTCACGCTGACAACGAATTCCCCCCTCCGGCCCTTGGTGAACCTCTTTGTGGCCGGCCAGATTGAATAGTTATTCGGCCTCCGCCGTGGCGGCGGGCTTCATTACCAGTTCGATAAAGTTGTCCTGGGCGAGGATTTCCTTGATGAGATCCTGAAGCTGGGCCTTGGTGAGGCCGTTGACGGCGGCTTCGTAGGCCTTGTCGCGGTCTTCACCGTAGAGCTCGTTAATCTCGATGCCGTTCATCCACCAGGCGTTGCGCTGACGGCTTTCCGGAATTTTCTTCTGGAGGTTCAGCTTGGCGCTGTTGAACTCTTCGTCGGTGGGGCCGTTCTGGGCAAAGTCCTGCAGGCCTTCGATGGCCAGCTGACGCAGTTTGTCGCACACGGACGGCCGGCAGTCGAAGTACACCTGGATTAGGGCCTGCGGTTTGGGACGGCGGTTCATGCTACCTACGGTAGAGGCGCCATAGGTGCCGCCTTCGTCCTCGCGGAGGCTGTTGGTGTAGCGGATGTCCAGGATGTAGGAGATGGCATCCAGGGCGGCGGCTTTCCCGTAGGAATAAGGCATGTCGGCCGTGTAAACCTGCAGGACGGTGCTCTTGGGGGTTTGCATGTCCACTTCAATCACCTTTTCCACACGGCCCTTGACGATTTCCATGTCGCGGTCTTTCCAGGAGGAAGCTTCCTTGCCCCCGGGCAGGGCGCCGACATACTTCTCTACAAGCGGCCTGAGGGTTTCCGGATTGATGTCGCCGACGAACACCATGGTGGCGCCGGCCGCATCGGCAAAGAGGGCTTTCCAATTCTTCTCCAGCGTCTGGAGATTGGCCTTGGAGAGGAGTTCACCGGAGATCATCTGCCTTCTGGGGCTGTTGTACAGGGTGCTGTACAAGGCTTGCTGGAACTTGTAATTGGGCTGGTTCTCCAGGTTCGGAAGAATGGCTTCAATCTGGTCGATGCTGTTCTGCCACTCTTCAGGGTCGAAACGGGGATCCGTGAAATAGAGGTATACCAGCTGCATGGCGGTTTCCAGGTCCTTGACGGTGGAATTGCCGTTGATGCCGTGCTCCAATATCTCGAAGTACGGGCTCACACTAAGGTTCTTGCCGGTAAGCATCTTGCTCACAACAGTGCCGGAGAACTGGGATACACCGCTGTTGCTCTGGAACAGGGACAGGATATTGCTCTCGAAGGAGGGGAGGTCTTCGTCGGAGATCAGGGAAAGTCCGCCCATTTTGCTGAGGTTGAACTGAATCTGGTCTTTCTGCAGGTCGGTGGGATACACAATCACTTTCACGCCGTTGGAGAGGGTCCATTCGGCAGCGTCATAAATGGTGGTGCCGGTCTTGCCGATTTTTCCGTCCATGAGGGCGGCGGGATCCAGGAAGGCCTCCGGGATGTCCTCACCTTCGGGCGGGGCAATTTCCGAGGCTTCCACCTGGGCCATGGCGGCGAGGAGCTGCTCGGCCGTAGGGGTGTCGATGCCTTCCTTCCGGGGTCCGTTGTAAAGGACCACCAGGTTCTCTCCGCGGGCGCTCTGGGCCAGCACCTGGTTCACCACCTGGGCGTTCACCTGGCTCAGGAGCATCTTGGCCAGGTCGTACTGGTCCTGGGGCTCCATGAGCGGCTCCTTGTCAAAGAAGTTGTTCAGGATGGGCCGGATGAATTCGGCGTTCTGGCGCGTGGTGGCGCGGTTGGCGCGGGTCTCGAAGGAGGAGAGGATCTCTTCCTTGGCCCGGTTGAACTCTGCATCCGAGATGCCGTAGCGGGACAGGCGGAGAATCTCCGTGTAGAAATCTTTGAAACCGCCCAGGATGTTGTCTTCCCGCAGGGTGACGTCGGCGGCCTGAACCTCGATGTCTTCGTAGATGAGGTCCGAGATGCCGAAACTGGCGTCCAGGTACGGGGAGCCGGGCTTGGAGGTGATGTCGTTGAAGCGTTCCCGGGCCACCAGGGAGATGAGGGTTTCCAGCAGGTCCGTGACCTGGCCGGTGACGGTGGCGTTGATGCTCTCCGGCAGGGCCTCGCTGTGCCACAGGAGCTCCACGGAGGCGGTGGTGGTCTCCGGGTCCGTGATGATGCCCACGCGCGGCTCGGCATGGTCGGCAATGGTCTGGATGGGCTTGGCGACGGGATTCTCCTTGGCGGGGATGACGCCGAAGAGCTCCCGGATCTTGCCTTCCGTGCGGTCCACGTCTACATCGCCCACCACAATCACGGCCTGGTTGCCGGGATGGTACCACTTGTCGTAGAAGGCCACCAGGCTTTCCGGCCGGAAGGTCTCCAGATGCTCCTGGGTGCCGATGAGGGTGCACTGGGCCAGGGGGCTGTCGGGGCCGAAGAAATAGGGGAGGGAGGCCTCCATGCTGCGCCAGGAGGCGTTGCGGCGGGTGCGGCGCTCCTCGATGATGACGCCGCGTTCGGCATCGACCTCACTGGGCTGGTTGAGCACGTAGTGGGAATAGTCGCGCAGGATCATCAGGCAGCTGTCCACCACGCTGGGACGGGCCACCGGGATGTTGTTCAGCATGTACTGCGTCTCTTCAAAGCCGGTGGAGGCGTTGATGTTGCGGCCGAACTCCGCGCCGATGGAGCGCAGGTAGTCCAGGATGGCCTTGTCCGGGAAGTGCTCCGTGCCGTTGAAGCACATGTGTTCCAGGAAGTGGGCCAGGCCGTCCTGGGCGGGATATTCCTCCTGGATGGCGCCCACGTTGGTGGCCAGATAGAATTCGGCCCGGCCTTCCGGCAGCTGGTTGTGGCGGATGTAATAGGTGAGTCCGTTGTCCAGGTGGCCGATGCGCACCTGGTCCGAGTTGGGAATCTGCGGCATTTGGGCAATGGCCGCCTCCAGCTGCTCGCGGGTGGGCTGCTGGGCAAAGGCATTGACCGCCCCCAGGACGGTCAATGCGCAGAGAATCAGGATGTTTTTCTTCATTGTTTGGTGTAAGGTTGTATCTATTTGCCTGCCAGGCGCTTGTAGGTGTTCAGGCGGACCTTGGCGAATTCCTCCGTCTTCTGGAGCAGTTCGTCGGCCTGGTCCGGGAACATCTTGTACAGGGAAGCGAAGCGGACCTCTCCCTTCAGGAAGTCCTGGAACTTGGTCCAGTCCGGTTCCTTGCTGTCCAGGGAGAACGGGTTCTTGTCCGTGCCTTCCAGGGCGGGGTTGTAGCGGTACAGGTGCCAGTAGCCGCACTCTACGGCCAGTTTTTCCTCCTTCTGGCTCAGGCCCATGCCGGCCTTGAGGCCGTGGTTGATGCAGGGGCTGTAGGCAATGATGAGGGACGGGCCGTCATAGGCCTCGGCTTCCTTGATGGCATTGAAGAACTGCACGGAGCTGGCGCCCATGGCCACCTGGGCTACATACACGTAGCCGTAGGAAATGGCCATCATGCCCAGGTCTTTCTTGCGTACCTTCTTGCCGGAGGCGGCGAACTTGGCGATGGCGCCCACCGGGGTGGCTTTGGAACTTTGGCCGCCGGTGTTGGAATAGACTTCCGTATCCAGGACCAGGATGTTCACGTTTTCGCCGCTGGCCAGCACGTGGTCCAGACCGCCGTAGCCGATGTCGTAGGAGGCGCCGTCGCCGCCGAAGATCCACTGGCTGCGGGCCGGGATGAAGTGCTGGTATTCCAGGAGTTTGCGGCAGGTATCGCAGTCACAGTCCTTGGCAAGGGGGACCAGCTGGTCGGCCACCTCGCGCGTGAGGGCGGCGTCCTTGGGGGCTTCCAGCCATTTGGCGGCCAGCGCCTTGATGTCCTGGCTGCAGCAGCTGCATTCCAGGGCCTGCTTCATGAGGGTGGCCACGGTCTCCCGGGCGCGGTCGCTGCCCAGCTTCATGCCCAGGCCGAATTCGCAGAAGTCCTCGAAGAGGGAATTCTGCCAGGCCGGGCCGTGGCCCTGGGCGTTGGTGCAGTACGGGCTGGCCGGGAAGGATGCGCCGTAGATGGAGGAGCAGCCGGTGGCGTTGGCAATCATCATGTGGTCGCCGAACAGCTGGGTGATGGTCTTGATGTTGGGCGTTTCACCGCAGCCGGCGCAGGCGCCGGAGAACTCGAACAGCGGCTGGGCGAACTGGCTGTTCTTCATGTTGGCCTTCTTGTCCACGTATTCCTTGTAGCCCACCTTCTTGTTCAGGTAGTCGTAGGAGGCCTGTTCTTCCTTGTGGTCTATGTAGGGGACCATCTTCAGGGACTTCTCCGGCTTGGCCAGGCACACGTCCACGCAGTTGCCGCAGCCGGTGCAGTCGTCCACGCTGATGGCCAGGGCGTACTTGTATTCCTTGAGGTTGGCCTTGCCCTGGGCCAGCTTGACGCCGGCGGGAACTTTGGCGGCCTCTTCCTCGGTGAGGAGGAACGGACGGATGGCGGCGTGCGGGCACACGAAGGCGCAGGTGTTGCACTGGATACACTTGTCGGCATCCCACTCCGGGACGTTCACGGCCACCCCGCGTTTCTCGTAGGCGGCGGTGCCGGCGGGCATGGTGCCGTCGGCGTAGGGCAGGAAGGCGCTCACCGGGAGGGTGTCGCCGGCCTGGGCGTTCACGATGTCGGCCACTTCCTTCACGAAGGCGGGGGCCAGGCGGTCCTTGCCCGGGTTCTCGAACTTGGCGGTGAGGCCGGCCCACTCCTCCGGAACGTGGATCTGGGTGTACTCTCCGCCCCGGTCAACGGCCGCGAAGTTCATGTTCACCACGTTCTCGCCTTTCTTGCCGTAGCTCTTCACGATGGCGTCCTTCATGTATTTGACGGCGTCCTCGTAGGGGATGATGCCCGTAATCTTGAAGAAGGCGCTCTGGAGGATGGTGTTGGTGCGGTTCCCGAGGCCTATCTCGGCCGCAATCTGGGTGGCGTTGATGATATAGACCTTGATGTGCTTGCGGCCGATGATGGCTTTCACGTTGTCCGGGATGTTCCGGACGGTCTCCTCCTCGCCCCACAGGGAGTTCAGCAGCAGGGTGCCGCCTTCCTTGATGCCCTTGAGAACGTCATATTTTTTAAGGTAGGAAGGGACGTGGCAGGCCACGAAGTCCGGGGTGTTCACCAGATACGGGGCCTTGATGGGGCTTACGCCGAAGCGAAGGTGCGAGCAGGTGTAGCCGCCGCTCTTCTTGGAGTCGTAGTCGAAGTAGGCCTGGCTGTAGAGGTCCGTGTGGGAGCCGATGATCTTGATGGTGTTCTTGTTGGCGCCCACGGTGCCGTCGCTGCCCAGCCCGTAGAACTTGCACTCCGTGGTGCCGGGCTTTACGATGGAGACTTCCGTCTTGATGGGCAGGCTCTTGAAGGTGACGTCGTCCACGATGCCGATGGTGAAGTCGGCCTTGGGCTCCTTGGCTTCCAGGTTGTCATAGACGGCCACAATCTGGGCGGGGGTGGTGTCCTTGGAGGACAGGCCGTAGCGGCCGCCGATGATAAGGACGTTGTCCTTGCCCTGGAAGAGGGCTTTCACGTCCGTGAACAGGGGTTCTCCCACGGCGCCGGGCTCCTTGGTGCGGTCCAGCACGGCGATGCGGCGGACGCTCTTGGGGAGCACGGAGAAGAAGTATTTCTCCGAGAAAGGCCGATAGAGGTGCACGGTGACAAGGCCGTACTTGCGGCCGCGGCCGGAGAGGTAGTCGATGGTTTCCTTGATGGTTTCCGTGACGGATCCCATGGCCACTATGATGTTTTCTGCGGTGGGGTCTCCGTAGTATTCGAAGGGACGGTAGCTGCGGCCGGAGATTTCCGAGATTTCACCCATGTAGCGGGCTACGATGTCCGGAACGGCGTCGTAGAACTGGTTGCGGGTTTCCACGGCCTGGAAATACACGTCGCCGTTCTGGGCGGTGCCGCGGGTGACGGGGGCGTCCGGGTTCAGGGCGCGCTCCCGGAAGCGGGCCAGGGCCTTTTCCGACACCATCTCCTTGAGCTTGTCTTCCGGAAGGGCTTCAATCTTCTGGATTTCGTGGGAGGTGCGGAAGCCGTCGAAGAAGTGCAGGAACGGAAGGCTGGCCTTGATGGAGGACAGGTGCGCTACGGCGGCCATGTCCTGGGCTTCCTGGACGGAGCCCGAGGCCAGCATGCAGAAACCGGTTTGGCGGCAGGCCATCACGTCCTGGTGGTCTCCGAAGATGGAGAGGGCGTGGCTGGCCAGGGCGCGGGCCGAAACGTGGAAGACCGTGGGCAGCATTTCGCCGGCAATCTTGTACATGTTGGGAATCATCAGGAGCAGGCCCTGCGAAGCCGTGAAGGTGGACGTGAGGGCGCCTGCCTGGAGGGAACCGTGCACGGCGCCGGCGGCACCGGCCTCGCTTTGCATCTCCGTCACTTTCACGGTCTCTCCCCACAGGTTCTTCTTGCCGTGGGCGGCCCACTCGTCGATGTTTTCGGCCATCGTGGAGGACGGGGTGATGGGGTAGATGGCGGCGTGCTCGCTGAACAGATAGGCTATGTTCGAAGCGGCAAAGTTACCATCGCAGGTGATGAATTTCTTTTCGTTTGCCATAATTGAATGTGGTTAATATTGTTGTTGTATCATTGGATTCCTTCGATGACCATTTCTTCCGGGGCCGCGATGCGGCTCACAAGGCCCTGGAGGACGGATCCGGGGCCCAGTTCCACGAAGCGGGCGGCTCCGTCGGCTATCATCTCCCGCACGCAGGCGGTCCAGCGCACGGGGCTGGTGAGCTGGGCCAGCAGGTTGGCCCGGATGGTCCCGGGGTCTGTTTCCGCGCGGGCCGACACATTCTGGTAGATGGGGCAGCGGGGGACCTGGAACGGGGTACGTCCGATGGCCTGCGCCAGCGCCTCCCGGGCGGGTTCCATGAGGGGGGAGTGGAAGGCGCCGCTGACGGGGAGGGGGAGGGCCCGCTTGGCGCCGGCGGCCTTGAGGGCGGCGCAGGCCTGCTCTACGGCCTCTTTCTCTCCGGAGATGACCACCTGGCCGGGCGCGTTGTAATTGGCGGGCACCACGCCAGGGATACCGGCGCAGATGCGCTCGATGGCCTCATCGTCCAGCTTGATGACGGCGGCCATGGTGCCGGGCACCTTCTCACAGCATTTCTGCATTTCGCTGGCGCGCAGGGCCACCAGACGCAGGCCGTCTTCGAAGTCCAGGGCGCCGGCGGCCACCAGGGCGCTGAATTCGCCCAGGGAGTGGCCGGCCACCATGTCCGGCTGCTCTCCGAGGCTCCGGGAGAGCACCACGGAGTGCAGGAAAATGGCGGGCTGGGTGACGCGGGTGGCCTTGAGGTCTTCCGCGCTTCCCCCGAACATGATGTCCGTGAGGCGGAACCCCAGGATTTCGTTGGCCCTCTCCATGAGGTCCCGGTGGGAAGCGTACAGTCCCTGCCCCATTCCGGGGAACTGGGACCCCTGGCCGGGGAAGATATGGGCGGTTTTGGACATGGGCTTTCTCTTAAGTAAAACTAGTTTACAAATATAATCATTTTGGCGGAAAAACCGCCGGTTTTTCACAAAAATAGCCCGCCTTTGACAGAAACGTCTTAGGCAGGCTGCTTTATAAGTACCCCCGCTCGGAATCGAACCGGGACCAACGGAACCGGAATCCGTTATTCTATCCTTTAAACTACAGGGGCATCCTGTTAGGGACTGCAAATATAGTATTTTTTTCTGGAAGCTGCGCAATCTTTTTTGCTTTTCTGACCGGAGGGGGCGGGAGTATCGATTTATAAAGAAAAATGGGTGAAAAAGTTAATAATTCTTACTATATTTGCAGATAGATTCCTTAAAAGGGTACTGGGCAATTTGGGCGCTTGCTGGCTTAAGTGGCGCCGGATGGAACCGGAGGTTCCGCTGCCCTGCTGTTTCCCGTCGGCTCCTTGTTTGCCGGTCGGGGAATATAGGTATTGTACCCAGTTATCAGAAAAAGTAAGAAGATGACAATAACCCAAACGGAAATAGAAGGCGTAATCGTCGTGGAACCAAAGGTTTATGGCGACAGCCGGGGGTATTTTTTCGAGAGCTTCAACGCCCGCGCGTTCGCCCTTGGGACGGGTCTGGAGGTTCACTTCGTGCAGGACAACGAGAGCAAAAGCCGTTTCGGCGTCCTGCGGGGGCTGCATTTCCAGCGGCCGCCTTTCGCCCAGGCCAAGCTGGTGAGCGTGGTCAGGGGGAAGGTGCTGGACGTGGCGGTGGACCTGCGGCGGGGTTCCCCCACCTACGGAAAATACGTCCTGTGCGAGCTGTCGGAAGAGAACCACCGCCGGCTGTTCCTGCCCAAGGGCATGGCGCACGGCTTTCTGGTGCTGAGCCAGGAAGCGGTCTTCCAGTACAAGTGCGACGAGTACTACCACCCGGAGGCCGAAGGCGGCCTGGCCTGGGACGACCCGGATGTGGCCATCCCCTGGCCGCTGGAAGCCGTGCAGCCGCTCCTGTCGGCCCGCGACCGGCAGCATCCGCGCCTGCGGGAATTCTGCAGTCCGTTTGAAATAAAGAGTGCCTTATGAACCCTAAAAGAACGCTAATGGTCACCGGCGGCGCCGGTTTTATCGGCTCGCATGTGGTGCGCCTTTTTGTGAACAAGTATCCGGAGTACCGGATCATCAACCTGGACAAGCTCACCTACGCGGGGAACCTGGCCAACCTGAGGGACGTCGAGGACCGGCCGAACTACCGTTTCGTGAAGATGGACATCTGCGATTTCGAGGGGGTCCTGGCCCTGATGCGGGAAGAAGGCGTGGACGGCATCATCCATCTGGCCGCCGAAAGCCACGTGGACCGTTCCATCAAGGACCCGTTCACCTTCGCGCAGACGAACGTGATGGGGACGCTCTCGCTCCTGCAGGCCGCGAAGGCCTACTGGGGGCCGACGGGGTGGGCTTGTCATTCTGAGCGCAGCGTCTGTCATTCTGAGCGCAGCGTCTGTCATTCTGAGCGAAGCGAAGAATCTGTCCCCTGCCGCTTCTACCACATCTCCACCGACGAGGTGTACGGAGCGCTGGAGATGACGGACCCGGAGGGGATCGAGCCGCCGTTTACCACCAGGGCTTCCAGCGGGAAGCACCATCTGGCCTACGGGAGCAAGTTCTTTACGGAGGACCTCAAGTACCAGCCGCACAGCCCGTACAGCGCCGCCAAGGCGTCTTCGGACCACTTCGTGCGCGCCTTCCATGACACTTTCGGGCTGCCGACGGTGGTCACCAACTGTTCCAACAATTACGGCCCCTATCAGTTTCCGGAGAAGCTTATTCCGCTGTTTATCAACAATATCCGGCACCGCAAGCCCCTGCCGGTGTACGGGAAGGGAGAGAATGTGCGGGACTGGCTCTATGTAGAGGACCATGCGCGGGCCATCGACCTCATCTTCCATGAAGGGAAGGTGGGGGAGACCTACAACATCGGCGGGTTCAACGAGTGGAAGAACATCGACATCATCCGGGTGCTCATTGACACCGTGGACCGCCTGCTGGGCCGTGCTCCCGGGGAGGACCTTGATCTCATTACCTACGTGACGGACCGCGCCGGGCACGATTTGAGGTATGCGATTGACAGCTCCAAATTGCAGCGGGAGCTGGGCTGGGAGCCCTCCCTGCAGTTCGAGGAAGGCATCGAAAAGACCGTCCGCTGGTACCTGGACAACCAGGAGTGGATGGACAACGTGACCTCCGGGGACTACCAGAAGTATTACGAAGACATGTACAGCAAACGATAAAACAGTAAAAACCCAAAATCCATAAAACCATGAGAGTCATTATTGAACCCGACTACGAGCGTCTGTCCCAATGGGCCGCCCAGTATGTAGCCAAGCGCATCAACGAATCCCATCCCACTCCGGAGAAACCCTTCAAGCTGGGCTGCCCCACCGGCAGTTCCCCGCTGGGCCTGTACCGGGAGCTCATCGCCATGAACAAGGCCGGGAAGGTCTCTTTCCGGAATGTGGTCACCTTCAACATGGACGAGTATGTGAACCTGCCGGAAGAGCATCCGGAGAGCTACCACTCCTTCATGTGGAACAACTTCTTCAGCCACATCGACATCCGCAAGGAGAACGTGCACATCCTCAACGGCAACGCTCCGGACCTGAAGGCCGAGTGCGAGAACTACGAGAAAGCCATCGTGGAGGCCGGCGGAATCGACCTGTTCATGGGCGGCATCGGCCCGGACGGGCACATCGCCTTCAACGAGCCCGGCTCCAGCCTTGCCAGCCGCACCCGGCAGAAGACCCTCACCACGGACACCATCATTGCCAACTGCCGCTTCTTCGAGGGCGACGTGAACAAGGTTCCCAAGACCGCCCTCACCGTGGGCGTGGGCACCGTGATGGACGCCAGGGAAGTGCTCATCATGGTGAACGGCCACGGCAAGGCCCGCGCCCTGCAGCACGGCATCGAGGAAGGCGTGAGCCAGATGTGGACCATCAGCGCCCTCCAGCTGCATCCGCACGCCATCATCGTGGCCGACGAGGCTGCCTGCGGGGAACTGAAGGTAGATACCTACAAGTACTTCAAGGACATCGAAAAGGACAACCTGCTGTAAGTCATGGCCAAGATTCAGATGACCCCCCGGGGGCTCAAGGTCCCCGACGACATTACCGTCCCGTTCATCACCGGCGACGGCATCGGCCGGGAAATCATGCCCGTGTGCCGGGACGTGGTGGACGCCGCCGTCCGGCAGGCCTACAACGGGAACCGCAGCATCGAATGGCTGGAGGTGATGGCCGGGCAGGAGGCCTTCAGGCAGAACGGCGCCTACCTGCCGGAAGAGACCATCGCCGCCTTCCGGGAATACCTGGTGGGCCTGAAGGGGCCGCTCAAGACCCCCTCGGGACGCGGGGTGCGCTCGCTCAGCATCATGCTGCGCCAGGCGCTGGACCTGTATGCCTGCCAGCGCCCCTTCCGCTATTTCTACGGCGTCACCTCCCCGGTGAAGTACCCGGACCGCATCAACCTGTGCGTCTTCCGGGAAAGCACGGAGGACGTGTATGCCGGCATCGAGTGGCCCATCGGCTCGGAAAAGGGCAAGCGTTTCGGGGCCTTCCTCACGGGCGAGCTCCAGGAAGAGAAAGTGCGTTTCCCGGAGAGCACCGCCTTCGGCGTCAAGCCCATCTCCCGGGAAGGGACGGAGCGCATTGTCCGCTGCGCCATTGAGTATGCGCTTAGCCACAACCGCCGCAGCGTGACGCTGGTGCACAACGGGAACATCATGAAATACACGGAAGGCGCCTTCTGCAACTGGGCCTACGAGATGGCCGAACGGGAGTACGGGACCTACCTGTCCTCAGGCCGCCTGGTGCTGAACGGCATCACCTGCGACGCCTTCTTCCAGAGCGCCATCCTGCATCCGGAAGAGTACGGCGTCATTGTGACCTCCAACCTGAACGGGGACTACATTTCCGACGTCTTCGCGGCCCAGGTGGGCGGCGTGGGCATGTCCCCGGGCGGAAACATCAACTTCGAGACCGGCCATGCCATCTTTGAAGCCACGCACGGAGTAGCATCGGATATCGTGGGCCGCAACGTGGCCAATCCCTGCTCCCTGGTGCTGGCCGCCGGCATGATGCTGGAGTACCTGGGCTGGAAAGAAGCCTCGGATCTGATTGTCACCGCCATCGAGCGCACCCTGCGCCAGGGCATCACCACGGCCGATATCGCCGATTCCTTCAAGCACGGGGCCTGCGTGGGCACCCGGGAATTCGGGGAGGCCCTGGTGGGCGCGATGACGTCCGGATCCCGCTTCAATATCCGGTAAATAACCATTTCAGTTAGTTAGTAGTAGTTATGAACAAGGAGTACCTTGTGTATAAACTGGCCGACAAGGTCAGGAGCACCACCCGTATGGACAGCTCGCTGTTCCAGCGTTACGGGGTGAAGCGGGGCCTGCGCAACGAAGACGGCTCCGGGGTGTTGGTTGGACTCACCAACGTCGGCAATGTGGTGGGATACGAGCGGCAGGAGGACGGGACCCTGAAGCCGGTGGACGGCCGCCTGTATTACCGGGGCTATGAGCTCCAGGACCTTACGCGTCCCGTCCGGGAGGAGGGAAGGCGTTTCGGTTACGAGGAGGCGGCCTACCTGCTCCTCTCGGGCGAACTGCCGGACAGGGAGGAACTGGAGGCCTTCAGCGCCCTGCTAAATTCCCGCATGCCGCTGGACCACCGGTCGCTGGTGCACATCATCGACCTGGAAGGGTCCAACATCATGAACATCCTCTCCCGCTGCGTGCTGGAGATGTACACCTTCGACCCCAATCCGGACGAGATTTCCCGGGAAAACCAGATGCGGCAGGCCGTGGACCTGATTGCGAAGTTCCCCACCATCGTCGCGTATGCCTACAACTGTTACCGCCATTCGGTGCAGGGGAAGAGCCTGCATATCCGCCATCCCAAGGAGGGGCTCTCCCTGGCCGAGAACTTCCTCTTCATGCTGCGGGGGGATTACACGCCCGCGGAGTCCCGGATGCTGGACCTGCTGATGATTACCCAGGCCGAGCACGGCGGCGGCAACAACTCCACCTTTACGGTGCGGGTCACCAGTTCGTCGCTCACGGACATCTATTCGTCCATCGCGGCGGGCATCGGCTCCCTGAAGGGGCGTCTGCACGGCGGGGCCAACATCATGGTGGCCGACATGTTCGGCCATCTGCGGGAGGTGATCCACGACTGGGAGGACGAGGAGGAGATTGACCGTTACCTGATGCGGATGCTGCAGCGGGACGCCTACGACGGCGCCGGGCTCATCTACGGTCTGGGACATGCGGTCTATACCCTCAGCGACCCGCGTGCGGCGGCCCTGAAGCAGATGGCCGGGGAGCTGGCCCGGGAAAAGGGTTTCCAGAAGGAGTACGACTTCCTGCGCCGGATCGAGCAGCGCGGGCTGCTGTGCATCGGCAAGGTGCACAAAAACCGGCGGCCCATCTGCGCCAACCTGGATTTTTATTCGGGTTTCATCTATGAGATGCTCGGCATCCCCCGGGAGCTGTACACGCCCATCTTTGCCATGTCCCGCATTGTGGGCTGGTGCGCGCACCGCCTGGAGGAACTGAATTTTGACGACCGGCGCATCATCCGTCCGGCCTACATGAACGTAGGGGAAGAAAGGCTCTACACGCCCCTGGAGGACCGGGGCTGACCGTGTCACACAGAGCGAAGTGTCATTCTGAGCGAAGTGTCATTCTGAGCGAAGTGTCATTCTGAGCGAAGCGAAGAATCTTAATAATCCAAGCCGATGAAAGGAATCGTATTGGCCGGCGGGTCCGGCACGCGGCTGTACCCCATCACCAAAGGGGTGAGCAAGCAACTGCTGCCCATCTACGACAAGCCCATGGTGTATTATCCCATTTCCGTGCTCATGCTCGCGGGGATTCGGGAGATTCTCATTATCTCCACCCCGCAGGACCTGCCAGGGTTCCGTCGCCTGCTGGGAGACGGGTCCGACTACGGCGTGCGCTTTGAGTATGCCGAGCAGCCCTCGCCGGACGGCCTGGCGCAGGCTTTCATCATCGGCGAGGAGTTCATCGGCTCCGACGCCGTGTGCCTGGTGCTGGGGGACAACATCTTCCACGGCAGCGGCTTCGTGCCCCTGCTGGAGCAGGCGGTCGCCGCGGCTTGTCATTCTGAGCGCAGCGAAGAATCTCCCTTCGCCACCGTCTTCGGTTACTGGGTGGCGGACCCCGAGCGCTACGGCGTGGCGGAATTCGACCGGGACGGCCGGTGTCTCTCCATCGAGGAGAAACCCGCGCATCCCAGGAGCAACTACGCCGTCACCGGCCTCTACTTCTACCCCAACAAGGTGGTGGAGGTGGCAAAGAGCATCCGCCCTTCGGCCCGGGGCGAGTTGGAGATCACCTCCGTGAACCAACGCTTCCTGGAAGACGGGCAGCTGCGGGTGCAGGTGCTCGGGCGCGGCTTCGCGTGGTTGGACACCGGCACGCACGACTCGCTCTTCGACGCCACCGCCTACATCGAGACCATCGAGAAACGCACCGGCTGCAAGATTGCCTGCCTGGAGGAAATTGCCTTCGAGAAGGGGTGGATAAGCGCCGATCAAGTGCGCGCCCTGGCCGCCCCCATGGCGAAGAACCCTTACGGGCAGTATTTGCTGCGGCTGGGGGAAGAAAAGTAATTTTATGCAGAGACTATGAAGATATTGGTTACCGGCGCAGCCGGATTCATTGGAGCGAACCTGGTGCTGAGGCTCCTCGCCGATGGTTTTTGCGGCGGGCCTGCCGACATCGTCGGTCTGGACAACCTGAACGACTACTACGACCCTTCGCTGAAGGAGTATCGGCTCTCTGTCATTCTGAGCGCAAGCGAAGAATCTGAGAGCGAGTACAAGTTCGTAAAGGGGGACCTGGCCGACAAGGCGCTGGTGGACAGGCTGTTTGCCGAGGAAAAGTTCGACATTGTGGTGAACCTGGCCGCCCAGGCGGGGGTGCGGTATTCGATCGAGAATCCGGACGCCTACATCCAAAGCAATGTCATTGGCTTCTACAACATCCTGGAGGCTTGCCGGCATTCCCTCTGTCATTCTGATTCCTTCTGTCATTCTGAGCGTAGCGAAGAATCTATGCGTAGCGAAGAATCTATGCGTAGCGAAGAATCCAGATCCTTCGGCAAGCCTCAGGATGACAGCGCTCGCAAGCCTCAGGATGACAGTTACAAGGGCGTCCAGCATCTGGTGTATGCCAGTTCCAGCTCCGTTTACGGCGGCAACAAGAAGATTCCGTTCTCCGTGGAGGACCGGGTGGACTATCCGGTTTCGCTCTATGCCGCGACCAAAAAGAGCAACGAGCTGTTCGCGCACTGCTACAGCAAACTCTACGGCATTCCCACCACGGGGCTTCGTTTCTTTACGGTCTATGGCCCCGCCGGCCGACCGGACATGGCCTACTTCGGCTTTACCAATAAGCTTCTGGCGGGGAAGACCATCCAGATTTTCAACTACGGCAACTGCCGCAGGGACTTCACCTATGTGGATGACATAGTAGAAGGCATTGTACGTGTAATGGCGAAGGCGCCCACCTGTCATTCTGAGCGCCCCACCTGTCATTCTGAGCGTAGCGAAGAATCCAGATCCTTCGGGCTTCGCCCTCAGGATGACAGCGCTCGCAAGCCTCAGGATGACAATGCCGTGCCCTATGCCATCTACAACATTGGCGGGGGCCAGCCGGAGAACCTGCTGGACTTCGTGAACATCCTGCAGGAGGAGCTGGTGCGGGCCGGGGTGCTGCCGGCCGACTACGACTTCGAGGCGCACAAGGAGCTGGTGCCCATGCAACCGGGGGATGTGCCCACAACCTACGCTGATGCGAGCGCCCTGGAGCGGGATTTCGGTTTCGTGCCCAAAATTACCCTCCGCGAGGGTCTCCGGAAGTTTGCAGAGTGGTATAAGGAATATTACAAATAATTGATATTCTGATAATTGTCATTCTGAGCGAAGCGAAGAATCTAGATCCTTCGGCAAGCCTCAGGATGACATGAGACAAGGTTATATGCAGTATCATATTTTCAGCCCCTATCGCGTATGTCCGCTGGGGGCGCATGTAGACCACCAGAAGGGCATCGTGACGGGCTTTGCCATCGACAAGGGAGTGGACCTTTGGTTCGATGTGGCCCTGGGCAGCAAGGTTACCCTTGACAGTGAGACGTTTACGGGGCACGTGGCGTTTGACATCGCTACGCCTTCCCTGGTGAAGCAGGGGAACTGGGGCGATTATGCCCGCGGGGCGAAGTTCGCGCTCCAGAAGCGCTTCAAGCTCACGACCGGCATCACCGGCACCATCAAGGGCTCGCTCCCGGTGGGCGGGCTCTCTTCCAGCGCGGCCGTGCTCATCGCCTATGTGATGGCGTTTGCCAAAGCCAACAACATTACGCTTGAGCCGTTTGCGGTAATGATGATTGCATCCGAGGCGGAGCGGGAGTATATCGGCCTGAACAACGGTCTGCTGGACCAGGCGTGCATTGCGCTGGGCCGCAAGGACCATCTGCTGATGCTGGACTGCGAGAGCAATGAGTACCGGCTCATTCCGAAGGCACCCAATATGCCCGAGTTCGAGTTGGGGATTTTCTTCAGCGGGCTCACGCGTTCGCTCATGTCTTCCGACTACAATCTTCGCGTAAGTGAATGTAAGACAGCGGCTTGGATTGTGCAGGCGTATGAGAATGTGCCGCTCAAGACTCAGGACAAGACCTTCCTCAGGGACGTGCCGGAGAGCATGTTCAAGCGCCATCGGGACGACATGCCGCCCAGGTTTGTGCGCCGCGGGGAGCACTTCTATAGCGAGCACAAGCGCGTCCGTGAGGGGATTACCGCCTGGGAAACAGGGAACCTGGAGTGGTTCGGCAGCCTTTCGAAGGCCTCCTGCGAGAGCTCCATCCACAACTACGAGTGCGGAAGTCCCGAACTGATAGCCATTTACGAAGCTATGCTCACCACCGACGGCATTTACGGCGGCCGTTTCTCCGGTGCTGGTTTCAAGGGCGCATGCATCGCCATCGTGGACCCCGCCAAAAAGGGGAGCATTGAAAAGGAAATCACGCAGAAGTATCTGGAGCGCTTCCCGCAGTACAAGAACTCCTTCCAGGTGTTCTTCTGCAAGAGCGACGACGGAGCGCGGTTCATCTAACCCTTTGTCATTCTGAGCACCTTTTTTGTCATTCTGAGCACCGTTTTTGTCATTCTGAGCGAAGCGAAGAATCTACACAGCGAAGAATCTATGAAGAATATAGTAATTGCCGCAGGCTATGCCACCCGTCTTGGAGAGCTCACGAAGAACTTTCCAAAGCCCTTGCTGCAGATAGGTGAGAGCACCATCCTCGGCAGGATGCTGGACGATATCGACACCATTCCGGAGATTGATGAGCATATTATCATCACCAATCACAGGTTTGCACACATCTTTGAGGAATGGGCGGCAGGGAGGTTGGAGGGTAAAGCCTCCGGAGACCTTCGCTTCGCTCATCCCTCCCACGGCGCTCCTTCGGAGCTTGTGGGCCCCTCCCGTTCATGTGGCCACGGGCGGCCACAGGTCCCGGAGGCTTTACCCTCCAACCATAAGCCCATCACCATAGTGGATGACGGGACGGAGACCAATGAAACGCGGCTGGGAGCGGTGTGTGACCTGCTTTTTGCGATGGAGAAGCTCGGCATTGATGATGATCTCTTGGTGGTGGCGGCGGACAATATCCTGGAGTTCTCCTTCCAGGAGTTCGTGGACTTTGCCCGCGAGAAGGGCACCAGCTGCATCATGTGCCACGAGCAGCCGTCGGTGGAGAAGCTTCAGCGCACGGGCGTGATTGTGGTGGATGAGAACTGGCGCGTACTGAACATGGAGGAGAAGCCGCAGGTTCCCAAGAGTACCTGGGCTGTGCCTCCGTTCTACATCTACCTCAAGAAGGACCTGGACCTGGTGCGCCACTCCGTGGAAAACGGCTGCGGCAGGGACGCACCCGGCAACCTCGCGCACTACATGGTGGAGCATACGGTGATGCATGCATGGCCCATGAGCGCCGAACGCTTTGACATCGGCTCACTGGACACTTATTACGAAGCAGTAGAAAAATACAAATAAGACGTCGGAACTGATAAAAGTAGATTCTTCGGCAGGTAAACCTGCCTCAGAATGACACCAAACCGTCATTCCGCAAGCTGTCATTCTGAGCGAAGCGAAGAATCTCAAAAACAGAATACAAACAATATGAAAATAGCAGTAGCAGGAACGGGATATGTGGGGCTTTCAATAGCGACACTCCTTTCGCAGCACCATGAGGTGGTGGCTGTGGACGTGATTCCGGAAAAAGTTGAGAAAATCAACAAGAAAATCAGTCCCATCCAGGACGAGTACATTGAGAAATATCTGGCGGAAAAGCCGCTGAACCTGGTGGCCACGCTGGACGGCCGTGCGGCGTACAAAGACGCTGATTTTGTGGTGATTGCGGCCCCCACCAACTACGACCCCAAGAAGAATTTCTTCGACACCTCGCACGTTGAGGAGGTGATCGAGCTGGTGCTGGAGGTGAATCCTTCGGCCGTGATGGTGATAAAATCTACCGTGCCGGTGGGGTACACGCGCAGTGTCCGGGAGAAGTTCTCCTACCGCGAGCGCCAGGCCGACGGTACGTTCAAGGTGGTGGTCCCGAAGATCATCTTCGCACCGGAGTTCCTCCGGGAGAGCAAGGCGCTGTATGACAATCTGTATCCTTCCCGCATTATTGTTGGGTTTGATGAGGATGCGGCATCTGCTTCCCCGGCGGCCGAAGAAAATTATTTTTCGGGACGGTGCCCGAAAAACCAATTTTCTTCGGCCATCGCAACGCCAACGCACGCAGATGCCAATTGTCATTCTGAGCAAAGCGAAGAATCTATGCGAAGCGAAGAATCTATGCGAAGCGAAGAATCTATGCGAAGCGAAGAATCTCTTTCCGCCGCTGCCCGGACCTTCGCCGCCATCATCAAGGAGGGGGCCATCAAGGAGGATGTTCCGGTGCTGTTTATGGGTTCTACGGAGGCGGAGGCGGTGAAGCTGTTTGCGAACACGTATCTGGCGCTGAGGGTGAGCTTCTTTAATGAGCTGGACACATATGCGGAGATGAAAGGACTTGATACGCAGGCGATTATCGAGGGCGTGGGGCTGGATCCCAGAATCGGCACGCACTATAACAATCCCTCCTTCGGGTATGGCGGATACTGCCTCCCGAAGGATACGAAGCAGCTGCTGGCGAACTTCAACGACGTGCCGGAGAATCTTATCAAAGCCATCGTGGACAGCAACCGTACCCGCAAGGATTACATTGCCGACCGGGTGCTGGAGAAGGCCGGGTACTACACCGCATCCAGCGCCTTCGACGCTGTGAAAGAGCGGGAGGTGGTGGTTGGCGTTTATCGGCTTACCATGAAGTCCAATTCCGACAACTTCCGGCAGAGCGCCATCCAGGGCATCATGAAGCGCATCAAGGCCAAGGGCGCGAAGGTGATTATCTTCGAGCCCACGCTGGAGGACGGCATCACCTTCTTCGGCAGCCGGGTAGTGAATGATATTGAGGTGTTCAAGGCGCAGGCCGACGCCATCATCGCCAACCGGTACGACCCTGCCCTGGACGATGTCCAAGGCAAGGTGTACACGAGGGATATTTTCAAGAGGGACTAGAAGCTCACTTCCTGGTCCTGGAGCCAGGCGGTCTCCAGTTGAAAGGAACCGGAGATGGCATCGTTGGTGTACATGGCGCCGGTGAGTTTGGTGACGCGGTTGCGCTTGAAGGGGACATTCGTCACAGTTTTGGAGAAGAGCATGTTGCCGTCTTCGTCAAGGGTTTCGATGGTGACATCTATGGTATCTTCATCGGAGGCGAGGAAGAGGTAGGAGTTGGAGAGGGAGGCTGCACCCACGGCTGTGCTGATGTTCACAGTGTTGCTGAATCCGGAGTTGTCGGTTGCGAGGCCGGTTGTGGGATTGAAGCTCTTGCCGCCGGCTGCGAAGGTCATCCGGACGCTGTGTGCGGGATTTTTCCTGACATCGCTGGAAGCCACCTGCAGTTTGGAAACGATACGGTCCAGTGTGGCGCTGATGTTCACGGCAGCGGTGCTGTTGATGGTGACCGTCTCAGTGGCAACGAAGGTTTCCCGGGCGGGGTTCGCCCCGAAAGTGGCCGATGTGGGGCTGGTGAGCGTGATGGCGGGTTCGCCATCGTTGAGGCCGTGGCCGATGACCACCATAGTGTAGGAACCCATCGGGAGGGAGAGATTGAATTCCCCGAAGGTGTCGCCTTCTTCCAGGGCGCCTTTTGTCTGTGTGGTTTTATACACCTCGGTGCTGCCATCATAGAAGGCCAGCGTGAGGCCCTTGACACCCTCGTAGTCCGTTGCCGATTGCTCAGCCTTGGTGTCCGAGAAAGTGTCCACGGTGACCCGGAAGTCGTTCACATGGACGGAAACGGGAGCGGAGCAGAGCCCGCGCTCCTCCTTTACATTACAGCTGGCGGCCACGAGCCCCAGCGCTACAAGAAAATAAATTTTTTTGAACATAACGATAAGGTTTTAAAAGATTAATTTGGTTTTTGAGGATATTTAGGGCCGCAAACAACCCCTTTTACAAAAGGGACCCCCAATGGTGGGTGACCCTTTTGCCGGATGGGAAAATAGACAGTGACAAGAAGTCACTCAAGGAGAACTACGTGAGCTTTCGCAGACGCGTTCGGATGGTTTCTTTCGAAACCCTCAGGACTTTTGAGATAGTCCTGGCTGTTTCCTTGACGCGGCTCATTTCAAGCTTGATGTCGAAGGACAGTTTGGTGGAAATGTGAACCATAAGCTAACTTTGGTGTAAACACGGTTATAAAAAGTGTCCATTGGATTAGAATGAGGACCATTACCTCAGGGAGTACGCATCCGGATAAAAAAGTAGAGCACCTCCCGGTTAAAGGAAATGCTCTATGTTATGTGCCCTTTCTCAAGGGGCTACACCAAAGTTTGCTGCTGCAAAGGTATACAATGTTTTTGGGAAAAACAAAGATACGCCTATAAAAAGTAGAGCATAATTTCAGCGTGTCAAAGAGCGTTTCGGGGCGCAAGGTAAGAAGAGTTATCCGTTTCATTGCAAAAAGAAACGTTTAAGTTGTAAAATATTGATAATGAGTTGTTAACAGGCGTTTTGGAACAGATTAATGTACGGTTTTTTGCCTGTTTTTCCCTTTTTCGGACTGCTAAGTGTTTGATCCATAACAAGAAAAAAAATTATCCGTGTTATGATTTACGACCATATTAAGAACATCGGCCTGTACAAGGGCCTGACGCCGGCGCTGGATGCTGCGCTGGATTACATCGCGTCCGTTTCTGCGGACGTCGAGAACGGGACCACGTTGCTGGAGCGCGGCGTGAAGGCCGTGGTGAGCGAGTACGAGACGCGCCTGGTGAACGAGAAGGGCTACGAGGCCCACCGCCTGTATGCCGATGTGCAGTACGTGGTGCGCGGCAGGGAGATGGTGCGCTGCAAGCCGCTCCCGCAGGTCCGGGAGCTCATCCCTTACAATGCTGGGAAGGACGCCGCCCGCTACTGCGACGAGCCGGGGGCCGACATGGTGATTGGCGAGGGCTACTTCCTGGTGGTCTTCCCCGACGACGCCCACGAGCCCTGCCTTGCCGTGGACGGCCGTCCCGAGCCCGTGAAGAAGGTGGTGATGAAGGTGCCGGTGGCGTAAGGGGCCTTTGGGGGGCGGGAGTTCTTTAGGAAGGCGTTCGGTGAGGGTAGTGGTCCAGGCCGATGGCAGGGTACCGTCAAAAAGGGCCCAAAATGCTGCTAGTCTGCCGCTTGCGTGTACCACTACCGTCACTCGAAGGGCGATTTACAGTTCCTCTACCCCTCACCCCTTCGGGGAACAGTTTCGGAGAACGGATTACCTATAACTCCTCCCCTGTCTAGGGGAGGTGCCCGTAGGCCGGAGGGGTATGACAGGGGAGCTGTTCGAGCCCACAAGGGCGAGAGAAGAAATCTGTGAAATCTGTGTAAGGGGATAAATAATCCCTCAAAACTCTTAATATAATGTCAAAATAGCAGGCTTTGCCCGGGTGTATAAGATAAAAGTTGTATTTTTGCACTTGTAAAGACAGGAGATTCAGATATGAATGTGCAGTTTGATAAGACAAAGACACTCAATGCGTTGCTGTTCGTGGCCAACCGTGTGCAGCGCAAGGACTTTCATAAGATATTCAAGATAATCTACTTTGCAGACCGTCAGCACTTGGCAGACTGGGGGCGTCCCATCACGGGCGACACCTACATCGCCATGGAGGCGGGGCCTGTGCCTTCGAAACTGTACGACATGCTGAAGATTGTACGCGGCGACTCCTATGTGCCGGACAGTGAGGGCCTTGGCCACTTCTTTCAGGTGGACAACTGGATGTATGTGAATCCGCTCAAGGACGCGGACCTCGACCAGCTCTCGCCCAACGAGCAGGAGATTCTTCAGGCGTGCATCACCAAGTATGCGGGCCTCTCGTACGACGAAATCAAGGAGAAGTCGCACGATGTGGCGTGGCGCTCGACGGCCCGCGACTTCGCCATCGATTGGGACAACATCGCCCGTGAGGCGGGATTGGACGAGGATGAGGTT
>FLNY01001953.1_pt1 | contig 39600 bp, 42 predicted proteins | sample 1140381 | NCBI WGS metagenome assembly FLNY01 (sample SAMEA3878172, study PRJEB12797) | bioreactor metagenome | biome: Moose rumen | place: Sweden | collected 2011-10 | reverse complement strand
AACAGTTTTTTTGTTTTTTTTGCCCCAAAAAAAGTCAACTGTTGATAATTAAATGTTAAAAAAACTTAAATCTTTCGACAAAAAGCCATTTTTGAGTGTGGCTTTTACCTATTATTAAAGATATTTCAATGTTTTTTTGTACCTTTGCACCGCTTTTTGGAATTTTACGCATTGAAGACAGCCATGTGAGGCTGTTTTTAGGCGTGACGGAGAATAATGCGGTGTATATATAATAATGTGTAGTGATTGCACACCAGATATGTCAAAGCAGTAAGCGGCAAATGTCAGACTGAAGATTCTCCATATCGAATGAAATAAACAAAACAAAATAATTAATAATCAAAAACAACAAGAAAAATGCCTACTATTCAGCAATTAGTAAGAAAAGGAAGAAAAGTGCTGGAAGACAAGAGCAAATCACCTGCTTTGGATTCATGTCCTCAGCGTCGCGGAATTTGCCGTCGTGTTTACACCACTACTCCTAAAAAGCCTAATTCGGCAATGAGAAAGGTGGCACGTGTGCTGCTGACTAACAAGAAAGAAGTTAACTCTTACATCCCAGGAGAAGGACACAACCTTCAGGAACACTCAGTGGTGCTCGTCCGCGGTGGTCGTGTGAAGGACCTTCCAGGTGTACGTTATCACATCATTCGCGGCACCCTTGATACCGCAGGTGTAGCAAGCCGTACACAACGCCGTTCTAAATATGGTGCTAAACGCCCAAAGGCAAAGAAATAACAAAGGTGTGAACCTTACTTTAACTCCTTTTTCTTACACAAAAGCAAAGTTTTAATTAACATTTAGTTTGTTGGAAAGCTATATTTAAGATGGTTGAGTAAATGTTCCGGAGGGAACGTTGAAGAACGCTGAAAGCAACCAGACAGACTGAACAAAAAGAACAAACAAATGAGAAAAGCTAAACCAAAGAAACGTGTCATCCTGCCAGATCCAGTCTATGGAGACACAAAGGTTACCAAGTTCGTGAACAACCTTATGTATGACGGAAAGAAGAGCGTTGCCTATTCTATTTTCTACAACGCACTCGCAAACGTCGAAAAGAAAGCTAAGGACGAAGAGAAGTCTTCACTTGAGATATGGAAGAAAGCTCTCGACAACATCACTCCTCAGGTAGAGGTGAAGAGCCGTCGTATCGGTGGCGCTACATTCCAGGTGCCAACAGAGATTCGCCCGGATCGCAAAGAAGCCATCTCAATGAAGAACATGATCATGTATGCCCGCAAACGTTCCGGAAAAAGCATGGCTGAAAAGCTTTGTGCTGAAATCATGGACGCATACAACGAACAAGGTGGTGCTTTCAAACGTAAGGAAGACATGCACCGTATGGCAGAAGCAAACCGTGCTTTCGCACACTTCAGATTCTAATCTTGCCACCAGTTTTCAAAAACACAAGACACTCAATAAGTATTTATTTTCAGGTAAAAGATTAATTAAAAAGGAAAAGAAGACATGGCAAAACGAGATTTGCATCTGACTCGCAACATAGGCATCATGGCTCATATTGACGCCGGAAAGACAACAACATCAGAACGTATCCTGTTCTATACGGGAAAGACCCATAAGATCGGTGAAGTTCATGATGGTGCTGCTACTATGGACTGGATGGCACAGGAACAGGAGAGGGGAATCACTATCACCTCAGCTGCCACCACATGCTTCTGGAACCATAACGGCGAACAATATCAGATAAACCTCATTGACACTCCGGGACACGTTGACTTCACGGCTGAAGTGGAACGTTCACTACGAGTGTTGGATGGTGCCGTTGCAACCTACTGTGCCGTTGGTGGCGTTCAGCCACAGTCGGAGACTGTATGGCGTCAGGCAGACAAATATAATGTACCACGCATCGGCTACGTGAACAAGATGGACCGTAGCGGAGCGGATTTCTATGAAGTGGTTCGCCAAATGAAGGATGTGCTGGGTGCAAACGCAATCCCGGTAGTTATACCAATCGGTGCGGAAGAACACTTCAAAGGCGTTGTCGATCTCGTGAAGATGAAGGCAATACTGTGGCACGATGAAACTATGGGCGCCGACTATGATGTGGAGGATATTCCTTCTGAAATGCAGGCAGAGGCAGAAGAATGGCGTGGCAAACTGCTTGAGACGGTTGCCGAATACGACGATGCCTTGATGGAGAAATATTTTGATGACCCATCAACTATCACCGAAGAGGAAATCATTCGCGCCATCCGTCAGGCCACCGTTTCAATGGCATGTACTCCGATGCTTTGTGGCTCATCATTCAAGAACAAGGGCGTTCAGACGCTTCTTGACTATGTATGCGCATTCCTCCCTTCACCACTCGACACTCCAAACGTAGTGGGTACAAACCCTTCAAGCGGTGAAGAAGAAGATCGCAAGCCGGATTCTGAGGACAAGACTTCAGCATTGGCATTCAAGATCGCCACGGACCCATACGTGGGCCGCCTGACCTTTATTCGTGTATATTCCGGTAAAGTGGTTTCCGGCTCATACGTCTTCAATCCGCGTACAGGGAAGAAGGAACGCATCAGCCGCCTTTTCCAAATGCACAGCAACCACCAGAACCCGGTCGAAGAAATTGCGGCTGGAGACATAGGTGCTGTGGTAGGTTTGAAAGACATACACACCGGTGACACGTTGTGTGACGAAAATGCCCCTATAGTACTGGAGTCAATGGATTTCCCCGATCCGGTTATCGGAATCGCTGTAGAGCCAAAGACACAGAAGGATTTGGAGAAACTGTCTATAGGCCTTGCCAAACTGGCCGAAGAAGACCCTACGTTCACGGTACGTACCGACGAACAGAGTGGTCAAACGGTGATATCTGGTATGGGTGAACTTCACCTAGACATCATCATCGACCGTCTGAAGCGTGAGTTCCATGTGGAATGCAACCAAGGACGCCCACAAGTGAACTACAAGGAGGCAATTTCATCTACGGTCAACCTCCGCGAGGTTTACAAGAAACAGTCGGGTGGACGCGGTAAGTTCGCCGACATCATCGTCAACGTCGGTCCGGTAGATCCAGACTTCAAGGATGGTGGACTTCAGTTTGACGACCAAGTCAAAGGTGGTAACATACCAAAGGAATTCATTCCTTCAGTACAGAAAGGATTCACTAATGCCATGAAGAACGGTGTTCTTGGTGGTTATCCTATGGATAGCTTGAAGGTGGAACTGCTCGATGGCTCTTTCCATCCGGTGGATTCCGACCAGCTTTCGTTCGAGATCGTGGCTATGCAGGCCTACAAGAACGCTTGCGCAAAGGCAAAGCCTGTCCTAATGGAGCCTATAATGAAACTCGAAGTGGTCACTCCAGAAGAAAACATGGGTGACGTGATAGGCGACTTGAACAAGCGCCGCGGTCAGATTGAGGGTATGGAAAGCACCCGCTCAGGTGCACGCGTGGTAAAGGCCATGGTTCCGCTTGCTGAGATGTTCGGATATGTCACAACCCTCAGAACCATCACTTCAGGACGTGCTACAAGTTCAATGCAATATGATCATCATGAGCCAGTAAGCCCTTCCATAGCGAAGGAAGTGTTGGAAGAACAGGGCGGACGTCTCGACCTCTTGAAATAAAAATGAAACGGTGGACGGCATGAAGGTTAGCATATGACTCTTAACCGAAAGCCTTTCACCACATTAATAACAATAAAAACAAACAAAAAAATGAGTCAAAGAATTCGTATCAAGCTGAAATCCTACGACCACAACCTGGTTGACAAGTCAGCAGAGAAGATTGTCAAGACAGTCAAGAGTACAGATGCAACGGTAAGTGGACCTATTCCACTTCCTACCCACAAACGCATCTTTACCGTAAACCGCAGTACCTTCGTTAACAAGAAGAGCCGCGAACAGTTTGAGTTGAGCACTTACAAACGTCTTATCGACATTTACAATGCAACTCCAAAGACAGTTGACAGCCTTATGAAACTGGAATTGCCAAGCGGTGTAGAAGTAGAGATCAAAGTTTAATTAAGTGAATTTATTAAAATCAATTTGAAATGCCAGGATTAATTGGAAAGAAAATCGGAATGACATCCGTTTTCAGTGCCGATGGCAAAAATCTGCCATGCACTGTTATCGAAGTAGGTCCTTGTGTTGTAACCCAAGTGAAGACAGTCGAGAATGACGGCTATTCAGCAGTTCAGGTTGGCTTCGAAGAAGCAAAGGAGAAGAACACTTCAAAACCAATGAAGGGACACTTTGCAAAGGCCGGTACAACACCAAAGCGACACTTGGCCGAGTTCACATTTGATGAGGAATACAACCTGGGCGACGAGATTACAGTGGAATTCTTCAACGACGCTCCATACGTGGACGTTGTGGGAACTTCCAAAGGTAAAGGATTCGCCGGTGTTGTGAAACGTCATGGTTTCGGCGGCGTAGGTCAGGCCACACATGGCCAGGACGACCGTCAACGTAAGCCAGGTTCCATTGGAGCTTGCGCCACACCATCACGTGTCTATAAAAACCTCCCTATGGCCGGCCAAATGGGAAATGTTCAGGTTACAACCCACAACCTGCAAGTGATTAAGATTATTCCGGAGCACAACCTGCTTTTGGTTAAGGGGTCTGTTCCAGGATGTAAAGGTTCAATCGTAATAATTAAGAAGTAATGGAAGTTTCAGTTTTTAACATTAAAGGTGAAGATACTGGAAAGAAGGTTGAATTGAACGACTCTATCTTCGGAATTGAACCTAATGACCACGTTATCTATCTCGCAGTAAAGCAATTTTTGGCTGACCAACGTCAGGGAACTGCAAAATCTAAGGAAAGAAGCGAAATAACTGGCTCAACTCGCAAGTTGATACGTCAGAAGGGTAGTGGCGGCGCCCGTAGAGGCGACATTAAGTCTCCACTTCTTCGTGGTGGCGGCCGTGTATTCGGACCACGTCCTCGCAACTACAGCTTCAAGCTTAACAAGAAAGTAAAAGACCTTGCACGCAAGAGCGCACTTTCTTACAAGGCTCAGCAAAATGCAATCATTGTAGTTGAAGACTTCGATTTTGAAGTGCCAAAGACTAAAGAATTCAAAAAAATGCAAAAGAATCTTAAAATCGAAGACAAGAAACTTTTGCTGGTTTTGCCAAATGTTAATAAAAACGTATATTTGTCAGCTCGTAACATACAGCGTGTCAATGTCATGACAGCCAATGAACTCAACACCTACAGGGTGATGAATGCTAATGTGCTCGTCGTGACAGAAAATGCGTTGTCTGTTGTTGACTCTACATGGAATAAATAAGGAGGAACAATATGGGATGTATAATCAAACCGCTGGTCACAGAAAAAATGACCGCACTAACCGAGAAGTCCTCTGAAGACAAGCAGATGACATCACACAGCAAACGCACTGTGGAAACACATAACGCTGTGGAAGAAACCGTAAACTATACCGTCAAACGCAAAGACGGCAAGGAAGAAAAGAGGACAAAGACTGTTTATAAATATACAAAGCAGGCTCGCCCTCAGTATGGTTTCATCGTAAAGCCAGACGCAAATAAGATTGAAATACAAAAAGAAGTAGAACAGAAATTTAACGTGAATGTAGTTTCAGTTAACACGATGCGCTATAACGGCAAGTCAAAGAGACGTTACACACGTTCAGGTGTTATTAAGGGCCGCACCAATGCTTACAAGAAAGCAATCGTGACTCTTCGTGAAGGTGAAACTATCGATTTCTATAGTAACATTTAAAAAAATGGGTATTCGTAAATTCAGACCTACAACTCCAGGTCAAAGACACAAGGCTATTGGTACTTTCGATGATGTTACTACATCAGTACCAGAGAAATCTCTTGTCTATGGAAAACCAAGCACCGGCGGACGTAACAACCAAGGCCGCATGACAGTGCGCTATAGAGGTGGGGGCCACAAGCGTCTCTACCGTATCATAGACTTCAAGAGAAACAAAGATGGAATACCAGCAGTAGTTAAGACAATCGAATATGATCCGAACCGCTCGGCGCGTATCGCTTTGCTCTTCTACGCTGATGGTGAGAAACGTTATATCGTTGCTCCAAACGGACTGCAAGTGGGTGTAACCATAATGTCGGGAGATAATGCTTCTCCAGACTTGGGCAACACGCTTCCTCTTAAGAACATACCTGTAGGTACAGTGATACACAACATCGAGCTGCGTCCAGGACAGGGTGCAAAGATGGTTCGCTCGGCAGGTAATTTTGCTCAGTTGACTTCTCGCGAAGGCGACTATTGCGTAATCAAGCTTCCTTCTGGAGAAATTCGCAAGATATTGTCTGTTTGCCGTGCCACTATAGGTAGTGTGAGCAACTCCGACCATGCTCTCGAATCTTCAGGTAAGGCAGGACGTTCCCGTTGGTTGGGCCGTCGTCCACACAACCGTGGTGTAGTCATGAATCCGCACGACCATCCAATGGGTGGTGGTGAAGGTCGCCAGACAGGTGGTCATCCACGCTCACGTAACGGTTTGTATGCAAAGGGCTTGAAGACTCGTTCGCCTAAGAAACACTCAAGCAAGTATATAATTGAAAGACGTAAAAAGTAACAAGTTAACTAAGTAAAACTATGAGTCGTTCATTAAAAAAAGGTCCATATATCAATGTGAAGCTGGAAAAGAAAGTGCTTGCCATGAATGAGAGTGGAAAGAAAACTGTCATTAAGACTTGGGCACGCGCTTCAATGATATCTCCGGACTTCGTTGGACACACTATTGCAGTTCATAACGGTAATAAATTCATCCCTGTTTACATCACTGAAAACATGGTAGGCCACAAATTGGGCGAGTTCTCTCAGACACGTACCTTCCGTGGTCATGCAGGTAACAAGAAAAAGTAAATAAGGGAATAAAAAGTAATTAATAATGGGAGCAAGAAAAAGAAAGATGGCCGAAGCAATAAAAGAGGCCAAGAAAACTACATACTTCGCTACTCTTCGCGATATCCCTAGTTCGCCACGTAAGATGCGATATGTTGTAGACCTTGTACGCGGAATGGAAGTGAACAAGGCATTTGCAACATTGAGATTCGTCACAAAGCACGCAGCTAAGGACGTTGAAAAGGTTCTTCGTTCAGCAGTATCCAATTGGGAGCAGAAGAACGAACGTAAGGCAGAGAACGGTGAACTCTACATCTCCAAAATCTATTGCAACGAAGGCGCAACGCTGAAACGTATGCGTCCTGCACCTCAGGGTAGGGGATACAGAATTCGCAAACGTTCTAATCATGTGACTATTTTCGTGGACGCTATAACTAAAGAAGAAAATTAATTATGGGACAGAAATGTAATCCAATAAGCAACCGTCTCGGCATAGTAAAAGGCTGGGACTCAAATTGGTTCGGTGGCAAGAACTTCGGCGACAACATTCTTGAAGACAGCAAGATTCGAAAGTATCTGAACGCTCGACTATCAAATGCCAGCGTCTCCAAGATTGTGATTGAGCGTACACTGAAAATGGTGACAATCACCGTATGCACAGCACGTCCTGGAATCATCATCGGCAAGGGTGGTGAAGAAGTGAACAAGCTGAAGGAAGAATTGAAGAAAATCACTGACAAGGACATTCAGATTAACATCTATGAAATCAAACGTCCAGACTTGGATGCAGTTATCGTTGCCAACAACGTGGCACGTCAAATCGAGGGCAAAGTGGCGTATCGCCGTGCCATCAAGACTGCTATAGCCAACACGATGCGTTCAGGTGCTGAAGGAATCAAAATTCAGATTTCAGGCCGTTTGAACGGAGCAGAAATGTCTCGTTCTGAAATGTACAAGGAAGGTCGTACTCCATTGCACACTCTTCGTGCAGACATCGACTATTGCTTGGCAGAAGCATTGACTAAAGTTGGTTTGCTCGGTATCAAGGTGTGGATTTGCCGTGGTGAGATTTTTGGAAAGAAAGACTTGTCACCTAATTTCAGCCAGCAGAAGGACGGTGGACGCTCCAATGCTGGAGGCAAGAGATTCAGAAACAAAAAAAACAACAATCGCTAATCATAAGTTGAATTATGTTACAGCCAAAAAGACAAAAATATAGAAGACCTCAAAAAGGTCGTGGACGTTGGAAGGGTGTATCCCACCGCGGTACTGAACTCGCTTTCGGTTCGTTCGGAATCAAGGCTCTTCAGGAACGTTGGATCAGCGCCGCCCAGATAGAGGCAGCACGTGTCGCTATCACACGTTACATGCAGCGTCAGGGTCAGGTATGGATTAGAATATTCCCTGACAAGCCAATCACAAAGAAGCCTGCTGATGTACGTATGGGTAAAGGTAAGGGTGACCCTTATAAATATGTATTCCCTGCAAAGCCAGGACGTGTGTTGTTTGAAGTTGAAGGCGTGCCATTCGACGTGGCAAAGGAGGCATTGCGTCTCGGAGCTCAGAAGCTGCCTACAACTACTAAGTTTATTGTAAGACGTGATTACGACCAAAACGCTTGATCATTATGAAAATATCAGAAATCAGAGAATTGACGACAGCCGAACTGGCAGAACGTCTTGAGACAGAAGTGGCTAACTATGAGTCAATGAAGTTCAATCATACTATATCTCCGTTAGAGGATCATTCGCAGATCAAGAAATTGCGTCGTGACATAGCCCGTATGAAGTGCGAACTTCGTAGTAGAGAAATTAACAAATAAAACGCTACATGGAAGCAAGAAATCTAAGAAAACAAAGAACGGGTGTCGTTACAAGCAACAAGATGGACAAGACTATTGTCGTTTCATCTAAGTTCAAGGAAAAACACCCCATTTACGGTAAGTTCGTCAGCAAGACGAAAAAATACCATGCTCACGACGAGAAGAACGAATGCAACATAGGTGACACAGTCCTAATCATGGAAACTCGCCCTTTGAGCAAAACAAAGAGATGGAGATTAGTAAAAATCGTAGAAAGAGCTAAGTAATTATGATACAGTCAGAATCTAGATTAACAGTTGCCGACAACAGCGGCGCAAAGGAAGTTTTGTGCATCAAAGTGTTGGGCGGTACGAGACGTAGATATGCCTCGGTCGGTGATGTAATCGTTGTAACGGTTAAGAGTGCTATCCCTACTTCCGACATCAAGAAGGGTACCGTTTCAAAAGCTCTTATCGTCCGCACAAAGAAAGAAATTCGTCGTGCTGATGGTTCTTACATACGTTTCGATGACAATGCATGTGTTCTTTTGAACCCTGCAGGTGAAATGAGAGGCAGCCGTATCTTCGGTCCTGTGGCACGTGAACTTCGTGCCGAGAACATGAAGGTTGTTTCTTTGGCTACTGAAGTACTTTAATTTTTTAAAGAACGAATTAATGAGTAAATTACATATCAAGAAAGGCGACATGGTAATCGTGAATGCTGGAGACAGCAAGGGCCAGAAAGGTAAGGTCCTCAAGGTCCTCGTAAAGAAACAGCGTGCCATCGTCGAGGGTGTTAACATCGTGTCGAAGAGCACAAAGCCAAGCGCACAGCACCCACAGGGAGGTATCATTAAGCAAGAGGCACCGATACATATTTCCAACCTGAACGTGGTTGACCCTAAATTGGGCGTTGCAACACGCATAGGCAGGAAAATCGGTTCCAACGGCAAATTAGTACGTTATGCAATAAAATCAGGAGAGGAACTATAATGGCAAATACAGCAAATCTTAAGAAGGTATATGCAGAGCAGATCGCTCCTGCATTGATGAAGGAATTCAACTATTCTTCTCCTATGCAAATTCCTGTATTGAAGAAGATTGTTGTTAATCAAGGTTTGGGTTCTGCTACTCAAGATAAGAAACTCATTGAAGTGGCAGTAAAGGAAGTCGCCCAGATTACCGGCCAGAAACCCGTAGTAACATTATCAAAGAAAGATATTTCTAACTTCAAGTTGCGTAAGAAAATGCCAATTGGCGTTATGGTTACGCTTCGTCGCGACAGAATGTATGAATTCCTCGAGCGTCTCGTACGCGTGTCACTTCCACGTATCCGCGACTTCAAGGGAATCGAATCCAAGTTTGACGGAAGAGGCAATTACACCTTAGGTATCCAGGAACAGATTATCTTCCCGGAAATCAACATCGACCAGGTTGAGAAAATCCAGGGAATGAACATCACATTCGTTACATCAGCGAAGACCGATGAAGAAGGCTATGCTCTTCTTAAGGCATTCGGACTTCCATTTAAGGACGCAAAAAAATAAAGAAATATGGCAAAAGAATCAATGAAAGCCCGTGAGGTAAAGCGTGCTAAGTTGGCAGCCAAATACGCTGCAAAACGTGCTGAACTTAAGAAGATTGTTGCTACCGGTTCGCCAGAAGAGGCATACGAGGCAGCACGCAAACTACAGAGTATTCCGCCAAACGCTAACCCAATTCGCCTCCACAACCGCTGTAAGATTACAGGACGACCACGTGGATATATCCGCCAGTTCGGTATTTCACGCATACAGTTCCGTGAAATGGCTTCAGCCGGGTTGATTCCTGGAGTTAAGAAGGCAAGCTGGTAAAAACAGAACTACTTTTTTATTAACTTTTTAAATATTGTCGGGATTGCCCCGATTAATTTAATCAATTATGACAGATCCAATAGCAGATTACTTGACGCGAGTAAGGAACGCAATCATGGCAAAGCACAGGATTGTGGAAGTTCCTGCGTCGAACTTGAAGAAGGATATCACGAAAATCCTTTTCGACAAAGGCTATGTACTGAACTACAAATTCGTAGATGATGGTCCTCAAGGAACCATCAAGATTGCGTTGAAGTACGATGCCAAAACAAAAGAAAGTGCTATCAAGTGCTTGAAGAGAGTGTCACGTCCAGGTTTACGCAGATATACCGGATACAAGGACATGCCGAGAGTTATTAACGGGTTGGGTATTGCAATCATATCCACTTCCCAAGGTGTAATGACTGACAAGGAGGCTTCCGAACTGAAAATCGGTGGCGAAGTGCTTTGTTACGTATATTAATGAAGGAGGAACCAGTATGTCTAGAATTGGTAAATTGCCTATTAATATTCCTGCAGGTGTAACTATCACTCATAAGGATGACATCGTAACGGTAAAAGGACCCAAGGGCGAATTGTCTCAATATGTGAATCCGGCAATTAAGCTGAATTTGGAAGAAGGCAAGCTCACTCTCGAAGAAAATCAGGAAATGATGACCGACAACCTGAAACAACGTCACGCATATCATGGACTTTATCGTTCTTTGTTGAACAACATGGTAGTTGGTGTTTCTGAAGGCTTTAAGAAAACTCTTCAGGTTGTAGGTGTTGGCTATCGTGTATCAAACCAGGGCAATGTGCTCGAATTCGCACTTGGCTATTCACACGCCATCGTGTTTGAAGTACCAAAGGAAGTGAAGGTAGAGACAAAGTCAGAGAGAAACCAAGACCCGCTTATTATGCTGGAATCTTGCGACAAACAACTGCTTGGACAGGTATGTGCAAAGATACGTTCATTCCGCAAGCCAGAACCATATAAGGGCAAAGGTATTCGCTTCCAAGGCGAAGTAGTGAGAAGAAAGTCTGGTAAATCAGCAAGTGCTAAATAATTAAAACCTTAGAAATTATGATTACAAAGATAGAACGACGTATAAAGATAAAATACAGAGTACGCAGCAAGATTTCTGGTACTGCTGAACGTCCACGTATGTCTGTCTTCAGAAGCAACAAGCAGATTTACGTACAGATTATAGACGACGACGCTTCAAGGACTTTGGTGGCTGCAAATTCTCTCGGTCTCGAGAAAATGCCAAAGAAAGAGCAGGCTGCAAAAGTAGGCGAACAAATCGCCGCAAAGGCAATCGAGGCTGGTATCACAACAGTGGTATTCGACCGTAACGGTTACCTTTATCATGGTAGAATTAAGGAGGTAGCAGATGCTGCCCGTAAGGCAGGACTTAAATTTTAATATATATTATGGTTAATAGAGTAAAGTTAGGAAACGACATCGAACTGAAAGAACGATTGGTTGCTATTAATCGTGTTACCAAGGTTACCAAGGGAGGTAGAACATTCACCTTTGCCGCTATTGTTGTAGTGGGCGATGGAAATGGTGTCATCGGTTATGGTCTTGGTAAGGCTGGTGAAGTTACCGCCGCAATCGAAAAGGGTGTTGAATCTGCCAAGAAGAACTTGGTAAAGATTCCTGTTTTGAATGGCACAGTTCCTCATGAGGCATTCGGCAAATATGGCGGTGCCAAGGTGTTGATCATGCCTGCAGCACCAGGTACTGGAGTTGTTGCCGGTGGTGCTATGCGTGCGGTATTTGAGAGTATAGGTATCACTGACGTTCTTGCAAAGTCGAAGGGTTCATCCAACCCTCACAACTTGGTAAAGGCCACAATCGAGACCTTGTCCAACATGCGTGACCCGAAGACTGTCGCAATGAACCGTGGTGTAAGTTTGACAAAAGTATTCAAAGGATAAGGAGTCTATACAATGGCAACAATAAAAATCAAACAGATAAAGAGCCGCAACAATCGTCCAATCGACCAAAAGCGGACATTAGACTCACTGGGTCTGACTAAAATCAACAAGGTTGTTGAGCATGAAGATTCTCCTTCATTGCGAGGAATGATTCGCAAGGTTGCGCACCTCGTTGAAATTGTCGACTAATTAAATGAATTAATTAACGCGTAAATTTCTCACAAATGGAATTATATAACTTAAAACCGGCAAAGGGCTCTACCCATAATAGCAAACGTGTTGGTCGTGGCTATGGCTCAGGCAAAGGACGTACTTCAACTCGTGGTCACAAGGGTGCCAAGGCTCGTTCTGGCTACAAGCGTAAAATCGGTTTTGAAGGTGGTCAGATGCCACTTCAGCGCCGTGTACCAAAGTTTGGTTTCAAGAACATCAACCGTGTTGAATACAAGGCCATAAACTTGAGCACGCTCCAGACATTGGCAGACAACAAGAAACTTGAGACTATCACGATTCAAGATCTTATCGAAGCCGGATTCATCAACAAGCGCCAACTGGTGAAAATTCTTGGAAATGGTGAACTAACTTCAAAGTTAGATGTTCAGGCTCACGCTTTCTCCAAGAGTGCTGAGGCTGCAATAGCAGAAAAAGGTGGAACCGCTGTAAAAATGTGAAATCATGAAAAAATTCAGTGATTTAAAATTAGTAAAAACGATAAAGAATATATGGCATATAGACGACCTTCGCAGCCGTCTGCTGATTACTTTCGGATTCATTACAGTTTATCTGTTTGGAACACAGATTGTGTTGCCTGGCATCGACCACAACCATCTCGAGGGTTTGCAGCAGCAGACAAGTGAAGGCTTGATGTCCCTGCTCAATATGTTCACTGGTGGAGCATTTGAGAAGGCTTCAATATTCGGTCTTGGTATCATGCCATATATATCTGCTTCAATCGTGATGCAGTTGTTGGGAATCGCAGTACCTTATTTCCAGAAGATGCAGCGAGAGGGCGAGAGTGGACGTCGCAAGATGAACCAGTACACTCGTTATCTCACTATCTTCATCCTGTTGATTCAGGGTCCTTCTTACCTCGTCAACCTGAATGTGCAGACTCAGGGACAGGCATTGTATGAGGGATTGAGCTGGACTACATTCTCAATAACTTCTACAATCATCATGGCTGCGGGCAGTATGTTCGTACTATGGCTAGGTGAACGTATCACTGACAAGGGTATAGGTAACGGTATCTCAATCATAATCATGATTGGTATCATCGCCGACCTGCCTCAGGCATTTGCTCAGGAATTCGTCACCCGCGTCACTTCTCCTGGTCAAGGGGGCTTGGTTGTATTCCTCATTGAGATTGTCGCGTTGTTCGCGGTTATCGCAGCTGCCATAATGCTCGTGCAGGGTACAAGACGTGTGCCGGTTCAGTATGCCAAGAGAGTGGTGGGAAACCGCTCTTACGGTGGAGCACGCCAATACATACCATTGAAACCATATGCCGCAAACGTGATGCCAATCATCTTTGCTCAAGCAATTATGTTCATCCCGGCAGCTATAGGTGGTGTGATTGGTGACAAGAACAGTGCATGGGTAAGCCAGTTGAGCGACCACACCAGTTGGCTATACAACCTTATTTTTGCCGCATTGATTATTCTCTTTACGTATCTTTATACCGCCATCACAATCAACCCTACTCAGATGGCAGAGGACATGAAGCGTAACAATGGCTTCATACCTGGAGTAAAACCAGGCAAAAACACAGCAGAATTCCTCGACAAAATCATGTCTAGAATCACATTGCCAGGTTCTCTCTTCCTCGCTTTCATAGCAATCTTGCCAGCATTTGCCGGATTGTTCGGCGTGCAGCAGGGATTTGCACGTTTCTTCGGTGGTACTTCTCTCTTGATCCTCGTAGGTGTCGTGCTCGACACTCTGCAGCAGATAGAGAGTCACCTCCTCATGAGACACTATGACGGTATACTTGAAACAGGCCACATACGTGGTTCGCATTAAGTTTCATATTGTAGAAGATGATTTATCTTAAGACAGACGATGAGGTTGAGCTCCTGCGAGCCGCCAATCTACTTGTGGGAAAAACTCTTGGTGAGCTTGCAAAGCTTATAAAGCCAGGTGTTACCACAAAGGATTTGGACAAGGTGGCAGAGGAATTTATCCGTGACCATGGAGCAACTCCCACATTCAAGGGATTCCCTAACCCCTACGGTGGGTCGTTTCCCGCAAGTATTTGCACTTCTGTCAACGACCAGGTTGTTCATGGAATACCCAACGACGAACCACTGAAAGATGGCGATATAGTGTCTATCGATTGTGGTACTTGTCTTGAGGGATTTTGCGGCGACTCATGCTACACTTTCCCGGTTGGGGAGATAAGCGACGAGGTGAAGCAATTACTGGTAACGACCAAGGAGGCTCTCTACATGGGTATCGAACAAGCCGTAGCCGGCCATCGTATAGGTGACATTTCTTATGCTGTTCAGACTCATTGTGAAAGTCATGGCTATGGAGTAGTTCGAGAATTTGTCGGACACGGAGTAGGACGCGACATGCACGAGGACCCTCAGGTCCCCAACTACGGACGTCGTGGAAATGGCAAGATGCTGTCGGACGGTCTTTGCATAGCAATCGAACCGATGATTACTATGGGGAGCAAGAACATATACCTCACAGATGATCGTTGGACGGTTGTGACTCGGGACCACAAGCCTGCAGCGCATTACGAACATTCGATATGCGTACGAAAAGGCAAGGCCGACATCCTCTCATCGTTTGAATTTATCGAAGAAGTATTAAAAGAAAAATCAATTTAACTTATATGGCAAAACAAGCAGCAATAGAACAAGACGGCAAGATAGTGGAAGCTCTTTCCAACGCCATGTTCCGTGTGGAACTGGAGAATGGTCATGAGATAATCGCACACATATCAGGTAAGATGCGTATGCATTATATAAAGATACTTCCTGGCGACAAGATAAAGGTTGAAATGTCTCCTTATGACCTATCTAAAGGACGTATCGTTTTCCGCTACAAATAAAGTTGTTTCCCATTTGCTATTTACAAGTTACTATTTGTTCAAGTGTTCTGGTATTTTACCATTCTGCATTTTGAAGTACGTAGCAAAGATGAATAACGTTGAACCGTGAAACTATGGCCAATTGTTACAAATAAAGAAACTAGATATGAAAACAAAAGCATCATTGAAGAAACGTACCCCTGACTGCGTCATCGTAAGACGTAAAGGACGTCTGTTTGTAATAAACAAGAAGAACCCTAAATTCAAGGTTCGTCAGGGATAATTCTGTTGTTAAAATAAAATTTAATATATATGGCAATAAGAATTGTTGGTGTTGACCTCCCACAGAACAAGCGAGGTGAAATAGCGTTGACCTATATTTATGGAATAGGACGCAGTAGTTCAGCCAAGATTTTGGAAAAGGCTGGCGTAGATAAGGATATTAAAGTGAAAGACTGGACCGACGAGCAGGCTGGTAACATTCGTGCCGTCATCTCTGCCGACTATAAGGTGGAAGGAGACCTTCGTTCCGAGGTACAGCTAAACATCAAACGTTTGATGGATATTGGTTGTTATCGTGGTATCCGTCATCGTATCGGACTCCCTGTACGAGGACAGAGCACCAAGAACAACGCTCGTACACGTAAGGGTAAGAAGAAGACAGTTGCAAACAAGAAAAAAGCTACTAAATAATAATTGAATATGGCTAAGAAAACAAGTTCTGCAAAGAAGAGAGTCGTAAAAGTTGGCGCACAAGGTCAGCTTCATGTACACTCGTCGTTCAACAATATCATTGTTACATTGGCTAACAGTGAAGGACAAGCTATTTCATGGTCCTCAGCAGGCAAGATGGGCTTCAGGGGTTCAAAGAAAAACACCCCATATGCAGCTCAAATGGCAGCTCAAGATTGTGCAAAGGTGGCATACGACCTGGGCTTACGCAAGGTTGTGGCTTACGTGAAGGGTCCAGGCAACGGACGTGAGGCAGCCATCAGGGGTATCCATGGCGCCGGCATCGAAGTTACTGAAATCATTGATGTGACTCCACTGCCACATAACGGATGTCGTCCTCCTAAGAGAAGAAGAGTTTAATTAATTATTTGTCAGTGAAATGTCCATAATATTGACTGTATCTTTCCTTTCTACAGTCGCGGCTGCTATGGTGTTTCACTACATAAAACCGAATTAAAATATGGCAAGATATATTGGCCCTAAGTCAAGAATTTCCCGTCGTTTCGGTGAAGCGATATTTGGTCCCGACAAGGTTCTTTCAAAACGTACTAACCCTCCAGGTCAGCATGGTAACAACCGTCGCAGAAAACAGTCTGAATATGGATTGATGTTGGCTGAGAAGCAGAAAGCTAAATATACTTATGGAGTACTGGAACGTCAGTTCCGCAACTTGTTTGAGAAAGCATCTTCCAAGGATGGCGTTACAGGTGAAGTTTTGCTTCAGTTGCTTGAAGCACGCTTGGACAACGTTGTTTTCCGTCTTGGTATTGCTCCTACACGTGCGGCCGCACGTCAGTTGGTGAGCCACAAACACATCACCGTGAACGGCAAGGTGGTTAACATCGCATCTTATACATTAAAACCAGGTGAAGTTGTTGCAGTTCGTGAAAAGTCCAAGTCATTGGAGGTAATTGCCAATGCACTCGCAGGCTTCAACCACAGCAAGTACCCATGGATTGAATGGGACGAAAACATCAAGGGAGGTAAACTCTTACATTTACCTGAACGCGCAGACATTCCAGAGAATATCAAAGAGCAGATGATAGTCGAGTTGTACTCTAAATAAAAATTAACAATGGCGGTATTAGCATTTCAAAAACCAGAAAAAGTAATAATGTTGGACTCAACAGACCAGTATGGCAAGTTTGAGTTCCGTCCTTTGGAGCCAGGCTTCGGTATCACCGTGGGCAATGCCCTTCGTCGTATACTGTTGTCGTCTTTGGAGGGTTATGCAATCAACACCATCCGCATTTCGGGCGTTGAGCATGAATTCTCTACTGTTCCTGGAATAAAGGAAGACGTAACCAACATTATCTTGAACCTCAAGCAAGTGAGATTCAAACAAATAGTTGAGGGAGTAGATAACGAGAAAGTATCTATCTCCATTGCAAACGCAACAGAATTCAAGGCAGGAGATATCAACAATTATCTCAGTGGATTTGGAGTGTTAAATCCTGATTTGGTGATTTGCCATTTAGATTCTCGAGCAACATTGGATATCGAGTTGACAATCAATAAGGGAAGAGGTTACGTGCCGGCAGAGGAAAACCGTGAGTTCTGCAATGAGGTGAACCAGTTGGCAATTGACTCAATCTATACTCCTATCCGTAACGTTAAATTCGCAGTTGAGAACTATCGTGTTCAGCAGAAGACCGACTATGAGAACCTTATTCTCGAAATAAGCACTGACGGCTCAATCCATCCTAAGGATGCTTTGAAAGAGGCGGCGAAGATTCTCATTTACCACTTCATGCTATTCTCCGATGAGAAGATTACTCTTGAAAACAATGATTTCGAGAGCAATGAAGAATTCGATGAGGAAATACTGAGAATGCGTCAGTTGCTCAAGACAAAACTCGTGGAGATGAACCTTTCCGTACGCGCTTTAAATTGCTTGAAAGCGGCAGGAGTCGAAACTCTCGGGGATTTGGTACGATTTAACAAGACAGATTTGCTTAAGTTCCGTAACTTCGGTAAGAAGTCACTCACTGAGCTTGATGAGCTTCTTGAGAACATGAACCTTCAGTTCGGAACTGATATATCCAAATATAAACTAGACAAAGAATAAGTAAACGATGAGACATAATAAGAAATTCAATCATCTAGGTCGTAAGGCTGCTCACCGTTCAGCAATGTTGGCAAACATGGCTATCTCCTTGATTGAGCACAAACGTATTACCACGACCCTTCAGAAGGCAAAGGAACTGCGCAAGTATGTAGAGCCTCTGATCACAAAATCTAAAGACGATACTACTGCTTCAAGACGTGTCGTATTCAGTTATCTTCAGAACAAGAACGCAATCATCGAACTTTTTGGTACTGTCTCTCAGAAAGTGGGAGACCGCCCAGGTGGGTACACTCGTATCATAAAGCTTGGCAAACGCCGTTCTGATGCTGCCGATATGGCATTCATCGAGTTGGTCGACTTTGATGAGAACATGGCAAAAGATACAAAGAAAAAACGTACGCGCCGTTCAAGAAAGTCTTCCAACAAGACTGCAACTCCTGCTGCTCAGAAAGAAACAGTGGAAGCTAAGGCTGAGGAAACTCCAGTTGCCGAAGAGGTTGCTGAAGTTAAGGAAGAGGTTGCTGAAGTTAAGGAAGAAGTTGCTGAAAAAGCCGAAGAAACAGTTGAAGCCGTTGAAGAAACTGCTGAAACTCCAGCAGAATAAAGACATCATTTTTTCTAAAATAGTAAGCAAAACCGCATTGAAAACAATGTGGTTTTGTTTTTTTCAGTGTCTTTTGTGGTCATTTGAACAATTTTTATTAAGTTTGCAAAGAATATCCATTTTTCGAAAAGGAGATGTTTTTATCTAAACTAACTATCAATTATTAAACAAAATGAAAAAGTGCAGAAGTTTATTCTTCCTTTTGAGCTTCGTATCTTTGTTTAATCTTACGTATGCCCAGGACTGGTACCAAGTACACTATAACTATAACAGTTACGAATGGAATTTCCCAGTCAATGCTTCACATGTAACTTACTTTGATTTCAATTCTGATGGGTCAGTCCTCCAGACGCATCTTTATGGCGACGACGACATTGTAGTTCCTTTCAGAATTAAAAACTCTTCTAACTATAAAGGACAAGCCAGCGATATGACATTGTCCGACGAACTGACAGAATGGGGAAAGGACAAATATCGCGTTTTTGCCATTTATGTAACTACCGACGATGGCAGCGACATAACGTCGAAAGAAGAATATGTGCATTGCTATGTGTCGGTCGATGGGCTCGGCGAATATCCCGACAATTCCATGCCGGCTAAAATACGTGGACGAGGTAATTCCACATGGCTGTGGTACGACAAGAAACCCTACCGCATCAAGTTTGACGTATCGAGCAAAATGTTGGGAATAAAGAAGAACAAGGATTGGGTGTTGCTTGCCAATTATCGCGATGTAACAAAGATGATGAACACATATGCATTCATAACAGCCGACTGGATGGGTTTGCCTTTCACAACGCCTATACGCTATGCGGAACTTTTCATAAATGGCGAATATAAGGGCCTGTACCAAATAGCAGAGCAAGTGGAAGTAGGAGGCAACCGCGTGGCAATAAATGAAACCGAAGGCTTGCTTCTGACACTCGATGTTGACGACGGACCTTCAGAAAGCCCTAATTCGGGCGACAATTTCATGACAAAGGTATATAACATGCCTATGGCTGTTAAGAACCCGAAGAACCTCACATCTGAACAGTTGGACAAGATAAAGAATGATTTTGCAGTGCTGGAAAACGCCATCAAGGCACACAACTACACCATTGTCGATTCATTGATGGACATCCCGTCCTATATCCATATGCTTCAACTTCAAGAATACCTGTACAACGTGGAACTGTCTGCACCTCGCAGTGTGTTCCTCTTTAGGGATGTGGACGGAAAATATACGTTCGGCCCGGCATGGGACTGGGACGCAGGATATGATTTCAACTGGTCGGACATGACTACAGGCCATACCTATTTTGAGGATTATAGGGAAACGATTCTTGGTTCTGACCCATACAACAGAAACGGCACATATAAATGTCCTAGATTCTTTACCGACATGTTCGGTAGCGGCAAGTTCGTCTCTCAATACAAGGAACTGTGGGCTGAATTGTCAGACTCCATCTTAATACGAAATTGGGCAGAAACACAGAAGTTTATAAGCGGACTCGAAGAATTGCAGAATAAGACAGACGGCAACTATACCACACCTATTACACGTGAGACGGAACGTTGGCCAATCAGGCGTTTCAGCTATTACACGGAAAAGGGGAAAATGAAGACATGGCTTGAGAACCGTTCTGAATACATCACGTCCTTGATTGAAAACTATCCAGTTCCCGACGACTCTGGAGGCGAGGTGGTTATACCCGACGAATACAACCTTGTTGGGACTATCAGCAAAGACTATGAGTTGTCGATGGCTGGCGGATATACTCAAAGCGTAAAGGTTACGGTGACCAAGAACGAACTGGCTGAAAAATTAGGAGTAGCCGCCAACACTCTTTCCTCAAGCACTCTTGATTTGGTACCACTGAATTCCGATGGAAGCGAGGGAAGCAATACCGCTGCCGGCACGTATGGAGCATGGTTTGACGCCTACGGAAATACCATCGACTACAACGATGACTCACACGTGTTTATAGAATCCAACGATTTGTTCTCGCTCTGCCATCCATATAACTGTGCAGGGAATGATGTGCATACTGTTACACTACAATATCGCCACATACCTTCGGCCAAGGCAGTCAACCTGCAAGTAACATTCACAATCGCAGACGACGATTCAGGATGGCATTGGCCATGGTGGTAGTAAAAAGAATGCTCTCTTAATAATAACTGAAATATGAAAATAATTATCAAATCTTTAGCACTGTCTATTTGTGTTTGCATGTTCTTCGTTCAGGCTAATGCCCAAACCGTGACGCTCACCGGCAACAACACGAATCTACGTTATGGACCTTCCACGAATTCCGGAATCCTCAGTGATTATTATGGCAATCACGTGCATTATTCGAGAGGCACCACTTTCACCTATGCTGGCGAAACTCGTAATGGCTTCTATAGCATTTACGTAAATGGAACTAAACTATGGGTGTCTTCGCAATTTGCAACAATCAACAATCCTACTTATGGCAATCGCAGTTATGGCAAATCTCTTGTCATCAATGGCACAGACGTGAATTTCCGTCTTAAACCTAGCTTGAATGCCGGTATTTTGTCCAATGCCTATGGATATCACATTCATGTCCCTAAATACACCCGTCTGCCATATCTGGGAACATCAGGTAGTTTCTTCAAGACAAAATACAATGGCAGAATCGTGTATGTTCATATGCAATTTGCATACGTTGATTAAACCCTCCATTTCTTTGCTAACGGCTCATTCGAGATAATTTGAAACAAACAAAAACTCGTTAAAATGATTCTGTAGAAATGTCTTAATGACTGCTTTCATTGCTGAAGCGAAGTTTATGGTAATAAATGGAAAACGGAGATTCGTTTTCCATTTTTTCATTTTTTTCACATTCTATGCCGTCAAACGACCGATTTTTGGTTTTTTTTGTTAAAAATTAAATTATATTGAATTCTTATAACTTAAAATTTGTTTTATTATCGGATTTTTTGTTTCTTTGCAAGGTTAATGCATATTGTATCTTTGACCTAATTGTGCACATGCGTCAACCGGAATGAATGAACTCCTTAGTCTGATACAACAGAAATCTGAGTGGCCTACAGCCTTTAGAGTAGAAAGAGACATCTTGACGAGCTAAATAACAAATTAATCATTTTTAACTATATTCTAATATTATGTTGTATAAATCAAGTGTGAAAAAGATGTGCAAAAACCTCCTTTTCAGTGGTTTGTTGTGCGTTGCGGGATTTACGACATTCTCTTGCTCCGACGAGAATAACCTTGACGACAAACAGCCAACGGGCTCTCGTACGGAAACCATATACAGCTATATGGACAAACAAGGGAACTTCAAGTATTTCTTGCAGTTGACAAAAGATCTCGGCTATGACGAAGTTTTGTCGAAAACGGGTAGTAAAACCCTGTTCCCCGCTCCTGATGAAGCGTTTGAAGACTTCTTCAAAGACAACGAATGGGGTGTAGGGGGATATGAAGACTTGAGCATGGCACAGAAAAAACTGTTGCTCAACTCTGCCATTATCGACAACCCTTATTCCATCACCATGCTGTCCACAGCACAAGGACCAGTCAAAGGTGAGGTGTGCAGGCGTATGTCGTCACAATCGCTCTACGACTCAGTACAGGTCGTAAGCACCACTTCCGACGAACTTCCACAAACTCCTTACTGGAAGGTTTTGCAAAACCATCCGGAAATAGTGCTGTTCAAGGATGCTTCGGGAGCTAACCCAATGGTTCACTTCACCCAAAAGTTCCTTTCAACCAATATGATTCTTTCCACCGATGTTGACTTCCTATACAACGACCCACTTGGAACACGTCAACCAGGAGAAGCCTACATAGGTACTTCTAAGATTGTCACTTCACAGGATTGTAAGAATGGCTACGTTCATGTAGTGGATAAGGTTATAACTCCTCTTGACAATATGGCTGAAATCATACGCAAGAACGAAGACGCAAAGATTTTCAGCTCATTGCTCGAACGTTATGCTATTCCTTACTTCGACAGGACACTTACGGAATCATACAACGCTAATAAAGGCACTGCCGTGGACTCCGTGTTTGTGAAACGTTATTTCTCAAAGCGCTCCACTGGCTCCACCACAACAGTAGATCGTGGTCTTAACCAGGTTAAGGAAGGCAAGGACATCAGTGGCTCTGCTTTGAAATACGACCCGGGATGGAACACTTACATCCCTACAACGCCTAACCCTCGCGACCCACTAATGGAGGATATGGCGGTTATGCTCGTGCCTACCGATGAAGCTATGACCGAGTGGTGGAACAATGGTGGCGGTAAGGTTATCAAGGACTATTACGGAACTCTCGAGAACACCCCAAATGACGTGATCATCGATTTGTTGAACGTAAATATGCTTGAGTCACTTGTCGGTTCCATTCCATCAAGATTCGAAACAGTACTTGATGATGCAAACCAACCGATGAACATAAAATTAGAAGATGTGGATAAAGTGTATCTTGGATGTAATGGAGCCGTCTTCCAAACAAACAAGGTGTTTGCTCCGGCATCATATTCTTCAGTCTTGTTCCCAGCTGTCGTCAATACAGAAACCATGAATATCATTCGTACGGCCATCAAGGTGCTTGATTATGAACCATATCTGAATTCAATGGTATCTACCTACAGCTTCTTCATCCCTACAAATGATGGAATGTTGACATACCTTGACCCTGGTACTTATGGAAACATAAACAAGGGGGGCTCTAACTATCCTCAATTATGGGAATTCCATTATGATGAAACCAAGACAGAAAACCAAGCCATTTATGTGGATATCTACAATGCAGAGCAGAATAGCGATGGAACATGGACGAAGGTTGGTGATATCCAACGTCATATCACTGGCGACATTACTTCAAATAATGGTTTCCTCCCTGGCGTGAGAAATCGACTTGAGGACATACTCGACAACATAATAGGTGTTGAGGAAGCATACGCCGGTAAGGAATATGTCATCACCAAGGGCAAGAACTACATCAAGCTGGGTGGCACTTACGGGGTTGCCGGCTCAATGACTGCCAGCGGTTCTTGGCAGACAGAGATCAACGCTCCTTGCGTCGTGAAGGAAATCTACAATATGGAAAACGGTAAGGCCTATGTTGTCGATGGCATTATTACCGGCACAAGCAAGGCTACTTCAGATGTCTTGGCTGATGTCCCTGAATTCAGTGATTTCTTCACAATCATGTCACTTTGCGACTTGCTGAATACACAAACAGGTGAAGGATATAATTCAGCTTCACAGGATTTGGGAGTTGAAGCAAGAGGAAACTTGGTAACGCTTGGTAAAGACAAGTCTGGAAAGGACACATATTACTCGCTCTTGAACGCTTTCCACTATACTATATATGCACCGACCAACGAAGCCATGAAAATTGCATACTCGGAGGGATTGCCTACATTGGAAGACTTGATTGATGCTGAAACCTATGACGAGGACAACAACCTGGTAGGAGACGACGCTACGGCTATGCCAATCAAGAAGGTTATGCAAGATTTCGTACGTTATCATATCCAGAACAACTCTATATATCTTGATCAGGGATTCCAGACAGGAGAGTATGAGTCGTTGCGCAACAAATATGAAATCGCATACCGTGAAGATGGTTATCCTAAGAAATACAATGAAAGTGGCACTGAACTTTCTCCTGGCACAACCGCATACGAGGAGTCGGAAATTTATGGATATATTTCCGGAAGCCCTTACCGTATAAATGTGATTTCAGTTGACCCTTCGTCTATGACTTTCCGTGATGCCATGAACCACGATATCCACGTTGTGACGACAAAGAGCACAAACGGAAATTGGTTGTACAACCTACAAGCACGTGAGTATTGGCTCAAAGCGGGTACGTCAACGACCCTCTCTACCATAGTGAACTCATCTTCTGTCGTGATTCAAGGCGTTGATCGTCCTTTGAGGTTCGATAGCAATCAGTTCAAATATGTACCACGTCATATCGAAAATGATGAGTCTGTAAAACAACGTCGATAATAACAAATACACACTATATATGAAAAGAATATTATCATTCCTAATGTTCCTGTGTGTTTGCACAGTGATGAACGCACAGGTAAAGGCGGGTGATGTGATATCGGGAAATGTCCATGATGATATTGAAGGCCTGATGATGGTTAACGTTGTGGAGAAAGATGCCAACAACCGTATCGTTGCCCATGGGCAGACCGACATGAACGGTAACTTCTCGTTCCGTATCAACAACCCGAAGAACAAACTGACAATCTCATACGTAGGTTACCAAACCGTTGTGATTCCAATCGATAGGAAAGTCTATGACATCAAGATGGAGGAACAGGGAAAGATTCAGGAGGTTGTCATTAAGGCGACTCGACGCTCCCAAACCACAGGATTGGCAATTCCTGTGACTGAGATATCAACTGCACAGCAGACCATCAGCATGAAAGAGTTCGAGGGATTGGCGCTGACTTCTGTAGATGAAGCGTTGCAGGGACGTATCTCCGGTTTGGATATCGTGTCAAACTCCGGTAACCTTGGTGCAGGAACCACAATGCGACTTCGTGGTGTGAGCACATTGAGCAAAAACGCCAACCCGCTCATCGTAGTAAATGGCAACATCCTGGAAACCAATGAAGAGATAACCGACGACTACAACGATGAGAAATTCGCTGCTTTGCTGCAGGTAAACCCGGAAGATATCGAAGAAATATCCGTTCTAAAGGATGCTTCCGCTACTGCCATTTGGGGTGCCCGTGGTGCAAACGGTGTGATTGAGATTAAGACAAAGCGTGGTGCAAGAGGAAAAACTCGAGTGCAGTATTCATATCGTCTCACCGGTACATGGCAGCCTGATGGATATAAGCTTCTAAATGGTGACGACTACACAATGTTTATGAAAGAGTCGTTCTTTAACCCAACACTAAGCAGCGTATATACTACAAAGGGAAATACAAACTACATACCGGAAATCAACTACGACCAGGATTTCTCCGAATACCGTCATTTCAACGACAATACCGACTGGTATAAGGAAGTGAAACAATTTGGTCAACAACATCAACATTATGTGACACTTTCCGGTGGTGGAGAAAAAGCGAATTTCCGTGTTTCGGCAGGTTACGAAAGTTATTCAGGTTCAGTATTGGCTCAGACCTGGGATCGATTCACCACACGTGTGGCTCTCGACTATTTCGTAAGTAATCGTATAACCGTTCGTTCAAACATCGACTTCGTTTATACTTTCAACCATGGCACCGTTGGTGAGGACCTTACATCTATGGCCCTTAGGAAAATGCCTAACCTCTCCGTCTATGAGGAGGATGAAAATGGTCACGACACCAATCGCTATTACAACATGAACAGCACAATTGACAGACCGGTTGCCGCGCAGTCAGTATGGCTCGCCGGTCAGTATGGCATACCTAACCCGCTGTCTAAGGCATACGAAGGATTCAGCGACGGAAAAAGCTTACGACTGGCCCCTGAATTCATAATCAACTACGACTTGCTTGGAACAAGTGACGACGAAACTCGACTGACATACGAGGGACAGGTGATTTTCGATGTACTTGGTACAGAAACCCACTCATTCAGTCCTGGTTACCTCACTACTGCACAATGGTACACCAGCGGATATAATGCAGCTTCGGATTATTCCGGAAAGACTCACAGGATGTCAACCCGTCATTCCCTTACATTGCGTCCTCATTTCAAGAACGAAGATCACAAGCTGATGATGATGGCTACTTATCAATATAACAACAGCTCAGACAACTCTCAGAGTGAAGCTGTGTATGGAATACCAACCAGCACTGCAATCACTTCTTCAATGGGAGGTAAATATGTCAACAGCATGGGCTCTGGTGCAGGACGCAGTCGTAGCATCTCATATTATGGACAGGTTCACTATTCATATAAGGGAAAATATTCATTGACCGCAACTATGCGTCGTGATGGTTCGTCCAACAACGGTAAAAACCGCAGATGGGGCACGTTCCAGGGTGTGTCTGCCAGATGGAATCTAACAGACGAAAAATTCATGAGTAAGTTGCCTTGGATTTCAATGTTGTCCATTCGTCCAGGTTGGGGTGTTTCCGGTAACCCTCCAGGATCAGGAGCATTCTATTCTTTCTACGGCAACTCAGGTGGATGGGACCAGTACATGGGTAGTGGTGCCACATGGCCTAAGAACATACGTCTGACTGACTTGCGTCCGGAAAGGAAAGAAACATGGAACTTGGGATTTGACTTTGGATTCCTCGATGACAAAATTACAGCTGACTTGGCTATATATACATCAACCACAAGCGACCTGTTTAATAGTGGCGCATACTCCATCCCTTCCTCTTCCGGTTTCGGATCGCTACCAAGCAAGAATGTAGGAAAAATGCGTAACGTGGGTTGGGAATTCAATGTTTTCGGAAATCAAATCGTGAAGGCAGGCAAGTTCTCCATGGATGTTAATGTCACTTTCGCAAACAATCGTAATGAAATCCTGGAAATGGATCCTACTGTGTTGAAATCATATAATGAAGATTTCAAATATGCGAACGGACAATATCTTACTCGAGTTCAGGTACACAACCCTGTTGGTTCCATTTATGGCTTCAGATATAAGGGCGTGTACATGTATTCCACCATTAAAGACGCTTTAGCCGATGGCTATACTGCAGAACAATGTGAACAAATCGCAAATATAGCTCCTGTAGTAAGAAATGCCAATGGTGAGATTGTTTATGCAAAAGACGGTATTGAAGGTAAGGCCATGTATTTCGACTACGATGGTGTGAGATACCATTTTGTTGGAGGTGATGCAATATATGAAGACATCAACCATGATGGTAATATCAACGAACTCGACATTGTATATCTCGGTTCATCTCTACCTAAACTGACGGGTGGTTTCGGACTGAAATTCACTTACGACAGATGGAAACTGAACATGCAGTTCAACTACCGTGTCGGATGTAAACTCGTCAATTCTGCAAGAATGAATCTTGAGGCAATGGACAATGTTTATAACCAAAGCCGTTCCGTCAACTGGCGTTGGCGTAACGAAGGTGACAACTTCGACAACATACTTCCTCGAGCCGCTACCACCGTATTCGGATTTGCTACCTACAATTCTTTAGCAAGCGACCGCTTCGTGGAAGATGCTTCATTCCTTCGTCTGAACTATATGCAACTCTCTTACTCCCTGAATCCTAAAATATTGAAGGATTGGGGATTGTCAATGCTCAGCTTCTATCTCACCCTTAACAACGTGTTCTGTTTGACCAAGTATTCTGGAACAGACCCTGAACGCCCACAGTATGGATATGGATACGCAGAAGACACTTCCCGTACTGCCCGTGCAAAGTCATTTACACTTGGAACAACAATATCATTCTAAACAATAAAATTACGCTATATGAACAACATATTAAAAACATTCACACTGGCTTTGTTCGCTGGCTCCATACTTACCTCTTGTGATTTGGAACTGTTGCCATTGAACGATGTCGTCCTGGAAAACTACTGGACGAACAAAGATGATGTTGAGAATGTACTTAACTCATGCTATTATGCTCTTGAGGAAGCTTCCAATATAAACAGAATGATAGTTTGGGGTGAAGTACGCTCAGATAACGTTGAAAACGGCCCAGGTGTAAGCAATTCCCTACGACATCTGATAAAGGGAAATCTCAAGCAGACTAACGAATATTGCAGTTGGGCTTCCATGTACAACGTAATCAACAGGTGTAACACATTATTATATTATGCATCCCAGGTACACGAAAAGGACCCTAACCTTACTGATACGGATTTGGGAGCAATTAATGCAGAAGCTTGTGGATTGAGAGCTTTGTGCTATTTCTATCTGATTCGCACTTTCAAGGATGTGCCTTTCACGTTCGAAGCTTCTATCGACGACACACAGGATTATGTGAGAGGTGCGTCGAAACATGAGGTTATTCTCGACTCGTTGATTGAAAACATAGAAGATTGTAAAAACAACGCTGTCAATAAATACTTGGTGGAAAAGGAGAATAGCGGAAGGGTTACTCGCAATTTCCTCTACGCGTTGCTTGCCGACATGTATTTGTGGAGGGCTTCCGACGCCAATCTCAGCGCTGGAGAGCAAAGAACATTCTACCGCAAATGCATCGAATGTGCTGATTATGTCCTGAAACACAAGAAGAGTGATTTGGATAATTACGAAAAATACCAATCGCTTAAGAGCAATATGGACTCTTACGTGCTGAACACATATAATTATCCACTTTTGGCGGAGCGCAGATTGTCTGGAAGCTCACAGGCCCCTTCTGCTTATAACGAAATTTTCGGTGAGGGTAACTCCTATGAAAGCATTTTTGAACTTACTTTCGACCATGATGACAGCGCACTGAAAAACACGGCAGTGTGGAGTATGTATGGTGGTGTAAGTTCTGGTGTGATGAACACCCCGCAACTTTATGCCAGCTCTTCATTACAAAGTGCAGAGATTACAGGAAAATCATTCAACAACGATTTGGAATTGTTCCCTGTAGTAACTGACTATAGAAGCTTGTATTCATACAGATATTCAGAAAATGGCACATACAACATTCTGAAATACGTGGTAAGACAATTTAGTGGAGAAAATGATTTCGGAACCGCCAACACGTCATCATGGAGTGTCCCGACGGGTGGGTTAAACAGCCTCTTACGTGAGAGTGATGCCGCTCATATCGGTTGGATAATATATCGTTTGACCGACGTGATGTTAATGAGAGCGGAGGCTGAGATTGAACTCGCAGCTCTCGATTCAAAGGCGGTTGACTGGTCCACAGTCTCCACAACAACTTACATACAGGAAGATGGAGCATCTCTCGCCACTCCGGAAGAACTCTATATGGATGCATTCAACTTGATTTCAGCAGTATATCATAGGGCAAATCCTTCCGTGGAATCATTGGAGGCTTACGCACCTCGATTGGTAGATTTCACCACATACGAGAACTTTGTCAGCTTATGCGAAAACGAACGCCATAGAGAGTTCTTGTTTGAAGGGAAACGTTATTTCGACCTTGTAAGACGCGCACGTAGAGAAGGAAACACAAGCCATCTGGCTGAAGCCATCTCCTCAAGGCTCGAAGGCAATGCGATGAAAATCAAACTGTCGCAGATGGACTTCATGTATATGCCTATTTATAAAGATGAACTCGACGTGAATCCTAATCTTCGTCAGAACCCTGTCTATGCTGAAAGCGAAGATGTTGTTAAAAACTAAACTAAATACAGCTATGGAAAAAAAGAATTATTTAAATAAGCTATTCTATACAGCCATCTTCATTTTGGTGGCACAGTTGGGCTTCATGAGTTGTGACGACGACCCGGGGGTGGAAAACTATTATACTTCCACGGCTGAGTACGCTTCCGACTATCTTATGAACAGAGAACAGTTCAGCGACTTCGTTAAGATTGTCCAAAGGACAAAAATAACAGACAAGGCAAATGCCGCTAATGTGATGGATTTATTGGGCACGTGGGGTTCCTACACCGTGTTTGCCCCTACAAATGAGGCTGTCGAGAAGTATCTGCACGGCAGAGGACTCACCTCGGTAGATCAACTTTCACAATTGGACTGCGATACCATCACGAAAAACCATATCATCGAACAAGCTTTCTTTACAACCGACTATAATGAGGGTGTTTATCCGAAGATGAACATGCTTGACCGACCGCTCAGTGTAACAAGTGTCGCAGTCGATGAGAATGGTAATCCTATAGAGACTGAAGTGGCTTCTGACGATGAGGAAAGTGAGGCAGAAACTACATCCGTAGTCAATACAAACGACCAGTATCTTGCGGTATATATTAACCACACGGCAAAGATGATTCAAATGGACGACTCTGTGGAAAACGGAGTGGTACACACTTTGGACGCTGTCATCGGACCTAAGAACGACATGATTTCCGACTTGTTGGCTTCTGATGAGAAGGTGTCTATATTCTCAGATGCTCTGGCTATGACACATCTCGAAGATTCATTGCAGAAAATGATTGACGAGAACTACACAATCGGAGCCGACTCCATTGACTGGACAAACAATAGTTTGGTGTTCAGCACCGCATCAGAGTATGATAACGTTGCATATATGGAACACCGTTATTTCAAGTTTACGATTTTTGCCGAAACGGACGATGTGTTTGAAAAATACGGCGTAAACAGTGCTGACGATCTTGTAAAACTTGCAAAGCAGATATACGACCCTAAGTATCCGGAGGATGCTGACATTACTGATGTTACCGACCGCAGAAACTCTCTCAACCGTTTCGTGTCATACCATATCTTGCCTTTCCAAGCAGATTATTGGCAACTGACATGCGTCGATGGACCAAGCAGTGCGACCAGTACGTTGGCAAAGAACTTCAACCGTAATAAATGGGATATATCCGATTGGTATGAGACAATGATGCCTTATTCAATCATGAAATTCTCTTTCCCTAACGGAGTGGAAACAGGTCTGTATATCAATCGGCGTGGTGTACAGTCACGCCCTGACGGACGTGGTTACAAATATCGCGGTGCCAAGGTTACTGCTCCTGCTGATGCAGGAAAGGACATGATGGCTCTTAACGGAATATACCATTATATAGACGATATTATAAGCTATGGCATTCAGCCTGATGGAGTCGACATACAAGATTATGTGTTCAGCGAACGTCTTAGAATTGACGGTTCCACACTCTCTCCTGACTTCATGACTTCAGGTGCACGTGGACACTATACGCGTTCTTCATACGAGAACGGGAAATATGGTATATGGGATGCCACTTCCAATGCTGACAACAAACAAACTTGTCTGGGATTCAAATCCGGATTTGTTACTAACTTTGAGTTTAATGACAAACAGACACATTTCCATGTGCGTCCACGTACTTTGTCTTTCTGGTCGTACCAAGGCGATGAACTTACTATAGTCGGAAGGTTTGACCTTACTGTTAAACTGCCTCCTGTTCCACCAGGAGACTGGGAACTACGTATGTTCACTTGTGTGGGATTCTCTAACCGTGGTATTGTTCAGTATTACATTGACGGAGTGCCTCAAGGCATTCCATTCGACATGCGTCCAACTGGTACAGATGCAAAGATTGGATGGAAAAGTGATAGCGATCTGGGTTCTGAAGACCAAATCGCCGCATTCGACAAAGAATTCCATAACCGCCAGTGGATGAAGGGAATGAAATCTTATGGTAATGCAACGTCGGAAGCGGGTGGAACCATGTCTGAGCCGTTCCGTAACCGCGATAACACTCTGCGTAAGGTAATCGGTGTGTTCCACTCTTATGGTAAAGAAAATCATTACCTGCGTATTCAGCAGAAAATGGAGTCAGACAAGAACACTTGTAACTTCGATATGATAGAGCTCTGCCCAAGCACGGTTTACGCAAACCCAGATGTGGCGGAAGATAGATGGTAGAATAAATAAAACGTATCATATATGAAAAAACTATTAATCAAATCATTGCTGGCAGGATGTTTAATCATTTTTGCCGTCTCCGCTCAATTGTCTTGCTCGGATGACTGGGACGAACACTATGATTCTAAGATTACAGGCGACTATTACGAAGGTAACCTTATGCAGATGATTGATTCAAAATCGGAATTGAGTGATTTTGCTGAAATCCTGAGGGCTGCCGGCTATGACCAGCAACTGGAGAAGAATCAGGTGCTTACCATTCTCGCTCCCAAAAACGGCACCTTCGATAAGGCCGCTTTGCTTAGCAGAATACAAAATGGTCAGAAGGACAAGGTGATAACCGAGTTCATTCAGAACCATATTTCTCGTTACAACCAATCGATGGACAATGAGAAACATACTATAATGATGTTCAACGACAAGTTTATGGACATGCAGACTAAGAGTGAAGCTACAATCGAGAATATTAATGTCGCAGACATGAATCTTGTTTGTAAGAACGGTGTGATGCACATTCTTGAGGGAGCTATACCTTATTCTTATAACATCTATGAACTTCTGGCTGAAGACTATGAGGAGCAAAAGGCGAATACGCCTGATTTCGACCCTGAATGGGCAAGCTTCTACAAATATGCTAACCTCATGCAGACTAAAACTCTCGATGAGACACATAGCATATCTTACGGTATCAACCAAGAAACTGGTGAATATATCTGGATTGACAGTGTTGTAATAATTAACAACAAGATTTTACGACCACTGGATGCATATATATATCGTGAAGATTCCACATATCTCACCATCTTCCCTTCACTCCAAGCTTATAACAACCGCGTGGAGGGAATAAAGTCGTTGTTTAATTTCAGCGAGGCTTATGATCCTGATGAATCATTTCGCGACTCACTACAGCTATATAATGCACACTATTATGCCATGTGTGACCTCAACTACAACCTCCACATGAACAACATGTCGGATCCTGAAAGTAAGGTTTACGACAATGGCTTGAATGTTGACACCCTCTTCTCAACGGCATACAGTAAAAAAGCATGGCCATATAATGTGTATTACTACCCTTTTGAAATGTCAGGCATATTGTCATCTTACAAGGAAATCGTGAAGTGCAGCAACGGATATGTGTACAAGATGGATGAATATCCTTTCTCGGTTTATTCCAACGTGTTTAAAGAATTAACGTTGCAGGCTGAAAACTATGGACTTGTGAACTTTGATACAGACAACAATACAAGCAAACCAACTCCATATACAAACACATCGACCACAATAATTACACCTGTTCAGATTTCCGCCGACTCAATTTCCGGCACAGGATATATGCATGTGGTGCCTCAGTCAGCCAACAGAAATACGGAAATAGCATACCTCCTGCCTAGTACTCTGTCTGGTCAGTATGACATCTATGTGAAATTCCTGCCGTTGAACGTTTACAATGAAGATGCCCAATTGATGCCTTTGCAGTTCCGCGCTAGTATTTACGAAAAGCGCGAGAACGGAAGGTTTACCAATGAGGACAAGCCGCAGATTGAATTTGTTAATCCAGAACTTGGCAACAAGAACTTCAGGACCGATCCGGAGCATGTGGATTCCTTGTATGTCGGAACATACAAGTTTGACTATTGCTATTTGGGGGTAAATCCTGGGGTCATGCTCAAACTCGAAAGTTACGTACTCACTTCTCAGGCAAAGAATTATACAAAGGAAATGCTTATAGACAAAATTATCTTGATTCCTAATAGGAATAAACATAATTGGGACGGTCTCTACATAGAGAGCGACGAGGCAAGAAAAAGATAATTTCAATGCAAAAAACTCTATACAATGAAAAAAATACATTTGAATATTAATTGCACACAGAAAGTCTTTAAATTAGGACTTTCGGCTATTATACTTTTCCTTTGTGCCGCTCCTTCAATGGCTCAGGACATCAATGATGACGAGGAAAATCAAGTCGTCGAGGATGCTCAGATTGTTAAGAAGGTGGCAAAGCCTAAGAAAGAGTATGAAATGGTTGAAATACAGGGTAGGGTATTAGATGCTGCCACCCATGAACCTCTTGCCGGTGCGCAGGTGAAATCGTTCGACAATCCATACTATACCGCGATGACCGATGAAGAAGGAGTTTTCTTTATTAAGGTACCGGTGTTTGTCACTTCTCTGCAGGCAAGCCTTGAGGGATACAATATTGCTCAAGAGGCACTCAACGGTAGAGTAAACCGAGTTGACATCAAACTATTTTCTGACAAATATATCCCTGGCTACGAGTCAAAGATCTATGGAAATAGAAGTGTAAATACAAAAGGATTCGATCGTGTAACAGAGATTACTGCCGACCAAGTCGTTGCTAACCGTTTGGGAGGTGATGTTCGTGGAATATCACGCTCGGCATTGAACGGACAAGGGGACGCCTTGTTTATCAACGGTATCAACTCTCTGTTCCTCAACGCTCAACCACTGATTGTGGTCGATGGTGTTGTGTTTGACATGCTTTATGATTCAGAGATGCTTCACTCTGGTTATTTCAACAATCCACTTACTTCCATTAATATGGACGATGTGGCTTCCATTAAGGTGCTGAAGAACGGCACTGCCGTTTATGGTTCCAAAGCAGCTAATGGTGTTATAGAAATAGTAACAAAACGTAATACTAGCATGGCTACACGAATCGACTTCAATGCATCTGTAGGACTTGAATTGATTCCAAAGACTATTGATGTGATGGAGGCTGATGAATATCGAGGATATGCTTCTGAATTGCTAAAAGGCGTAAATACTTCGCTGACGGAATTCCAGTTCCTCAAAGATACGGCTCCGTTCGACAAGAAATATGGTAACAATACCGACTGGAAGGATCTGGTGTACAGAGAAGCTCTAACACATAACTACAGCCTGCATATCCAAGGTGGTGACGACGTGGCGAACTATAACCTCTCTGTGGGTTATATGAATGCACAGTCAACTCTTAAGAGAAACGACATGAGCAGGTTCAACATACGTTTTAATACGGATATAGTTCTGAACAAGTGGTTTACCACACGATTCGACGCTTCCTATACCGACATAACTCGTAATCTGCGTGATGCGGGTTGGGTCTCTGGGGCACAGATGGGTTCAATTGCCGCAACGAATGTACTTTCCTTGACCAAGTCTCCGTTCCTTAGTCCATATGATTTCGATAATTTGGGTAATGTGACCAGTTTCATCGCCGATGCCGATGATTATCTGAATGAAGTGTTCGGAAAGGACAAGGTTTCTATTGCAAACCCTAAAGCCGTGTTGGACAATGGAGAAGCAATCAACATGAACCATGTGGATTTCACATCGATTAACGTGTCTATCGTACCCAAGTGGCAACCTACACGCGATTTCTCGATTCAAGAGCGATTCAGCTACACATATCAGGGATTCGACGAAAGGTATTACACGCCATTGGTCGGTATGCCTACATTCAAAATTCCTGGAAGCAAGGAAGAAACCAACTCCGATTTCTCACTCTTTACACACCATCATGCTGTGTTCAGCGACACGAGAGCCGACTGGGTGCTTCCTCTTGACGAACATAGGGTTGAAATTTACGGTGGAGTCCGCTTTATGAACAACTCATATAAGTCGGATGGCATAGGAGGTTATTCTAACTCCAATGACAAGACACCAAACATTTCCAGTTCGTTGTCATCAAAATATATAGACGGTGTTGACATGTCATGGCGCTCTCTTGCCTATTATGCAAATGTGGATTATAACTACATGGAGAAATACTATCTCCAGGGACAGCTCGCAGTGGAGACATCCTCTAGATTTGGAAAGGACACAGATGCCGGAATGAAATTGTTCGGTGTGCCATGGGGATTCTTCCCTTCAATCCAGGCCGCATGGGTAATGACTAACGAAAAATGGTTCAAGCCAAACAATGCCATCAATTTCCTAAAACTGAACGTGGGATTTGAATCTGTAGGCAACGATGGCGTGGACAACAATTCAACACTCACTTATATGAGTGCGCAGAAAATGCTTATCAACAAAAATGCACTCGCACTGACAAATATCGGTAACTCGAAGCTGAGATGGGAAACCACAAACCGACTGAATGCAGGGTTCGAAGGTAATTTCGCAAGCAACCGGCTAAACGTGAAGTTCAATTACTTCAAGTCGTGGACAAGCAATCTGATTTCTCTTGGAACACTGGCATACGTTACCGGTCTCGTAGATTATTGGACTAACGACGGTAAACTTGAAAACGAGGGTTTCGATGTGGCGGTTACAGCAAAAGTTCTCAACAACAGTAAATTCAAGATGGAAGTGGGAGCGAGCGTAGGACATTATCAGAACAAAATAACTCAATTGCCTTCTAACTTGTCGAAAGGAAACAATTACTACACCTCAGACATTTTTAACGGTACCATATTGACTCAAGTAGGCAGCCCTGTTGGTCTGTTCTATGGCTACAAAGTGGATAAGGACAACCCTGTGTTCAGCTCAAGCGACGAAGCCGACATGGCAAATCTGAGAATCAAGGATGCCGCAGACAATGAAACTGCTTTCAAGGCTGGTGATGTTCATTTCTTAGACAAGGACGCTGACGGAATAATCGACGAAAACGACCGTTTCGTAATAGGTAATCCAAATCCAGACATTTATGGCAACATCTTCGCCAACATGTTTATTGGTAAGCACTGGACCGTATCCCTCAATTTCAATTATTCAATTGGAAATGACATATACAACTATCAGCGTGCTATGCTTGAGTCGGGTTCTATGTTTATCAATCAATCTACGGCACTTAACCGCCGCTGGATGGCTGAAGGACAAGTTACCGACATACCTCAGATCACATACAACGACCCAATGGGAAACAGCAGGTTCTCTGACCGTTGGATTGAAGACGGTTCATATCTCAAGCTGAAGAACATAACTATAGGTTACCAAATTCCAATAAGCAATGAGTATATCCAGGGTATTTCCGTATGGGTTGCCGCAAACAATTTGTTCACTATTTCAAAGTATTTGGGTAGTGACCCGGAAGTATATTGCGGAAATGGAGTGCTCATGCAAGGCATCGACGCCGGATTCTTGACACCGGGAAGGAGCTTTGTGCTTGGAGTAAAGATTAACTTGTAAAACTATCACACATGAAAACAAAATATTTTATTCTATCGATGATGCTCCTGCTGGGTGCAGGAATGCTATCCACTTCTTGTGAGGATATGTTCACACCCGACAATTCTTTGGTCGAGACGAATATGACACCACAAGATACCGTTTTCCAGATTATGGGAATCGTGCGAAGTATGGAAAAAGTGGTTGACAAGTCTATCGTGTTGGGTGACGTTCGTGCTGACCTAGTCGACGTTACTTCGGAAAACAACCCTAATGCGCCGACAGACATACAGCAAATATCCAAAAACCAGATTAGTGAGGACAACACATACAACAGCCCTGCTGATTTCTATTCAGTAATCAACTCTTGTAACGTGTATCTGGCATACGTGGATTCACTTCTGGAAACGAAAGGAAAGAAAAAATATCGAGAAGAGGTGATAGCCGCTAAGACGTTCCGTGCTTGGGCTTATCTGGAACTGGCAAAGATATATGGAGAAGTTCCTTTCTTCACAGAACCGTTGCTGACTGCTTCTGCTGGTGATGCCGTCCTTGCCGATGCCGGATCAAGAAAAAATCTGGTGGATATATGTAATGTCATGATTGACGACCAACGTGAGGGCCTGGGAATCTATAAGGGGATTGACGAGAATAATGAACTCTTGCCATACTATAGCACGGATTATGAATCAATCCCATATAGAAAGTTCTTCATACCGTTACGTCTGATGCTTGCAGAACTTTACCTTTATCGTGGATCTTATACCCACAACAAGGCTGACTTCAGGGAGGCTGCAATATTGTATCACGACTTCCTTACATTCACTAATGAAGAACACAACATGTACTATTCACGTAGCACGTGGAATAGAACTGGTTCCAATTTTGATACCAGCTACAGGAATAATTTCATATATGGTCGAAACTTGAATAACGACATAACCCTCATTCCTATGGATACTATATCTTATAACGGCGTAACAACCGATATACGTTCGGTATTCAACGGACAATATGGAAGTAATGTAAACAATTACTATCCATATGTCAGCGCGTCGAACGGATTGCTGGAACTGTCGCAAAGCCAATTGTATTTCGACTATGTTGAAAACTCGTCAACCGACTACTATACAGAGGTGAAGCCGAGAGACAAGTCGTATTATACGGTAAGCAAGAATAATCCGGAATGGGATATGGGTGACTTGAGATTCAGGTCTAATATTGATTTGGAAGAAAAGAAAGAAGACCGCCATCCTGAATACAATTCGCTATACCCTCAAATTTACAAATATACAGATGGGTCAGTAAATGTTAATGGTGATGAACGCCCTTATTACATAAGGTTATATCGTCTTTCTACAATTTATCTACACTTTGCAGAGGCCCTTAACCGTGCCGGTTTCCCTGAAACTGCATTTGCCGTGCTTAAGTATGGCTTGTCTGACGAAGTGATGAATGATCGCTCTATTATTTCGCAGAGCGAGTACAATGAAATGGCTGATATACCTTCATACGGATTTGCAAGCAATTTGGCATACTGGGACAGAGAGAAGTTCAGGTCGCTCAATCGCACGAACAGATCGCTTTCAGGAGCTGATAACAACACTCCGAACACAATTGGTATTCATGCGTTAGGCTCAGGCGATGTGTGGGCAGACAAATGGTGTGATGACTACAAATATGAGATTCCGCAACCATCCGACATGAGCGGATGGCAAGAATATCCTGAATATGCTCCAGATGAAAGCTGGACTGCTGAGGAACTCGAGGCTTATGATGAACAATATGCCGAGGAATGTGCTGCTATTGATGAGGCAAACGAGGCATACCTCAGGACGCCTGCTATACTGACTGAACGTCAACAGGCAGTTGATAAGATGATTCTCGACGAAGAGGCTCTTGAGAATTGTTTCGAAGGAACACGTTTCTATGACCTCATGAGATATTCGATTTATTGGTTTGGAGACTATAGCTATGTCGTTGAGGCTGTTTCACACAGAAAGGGCTCCAGCATAACAAACTCGGTTGGAAACCTATCATCATCTAATGTGTTCCTGCCACTCAAGTCAAGATAAATGAATAAGGGCTTTGAGTCCCTTCTTCAATGAACAATTAAAGCCATGCGGAAAATAATCTCTGCATGGCTTTTTCTTTTATCCCCCCATCCCGTCGCTTGCCCCCTTCCCTCGGCACCATCCCCTCAGGAATCCCCCCTCCCGAATTTTTTTTTGAAT
>FLNY01003127.1_pt1 | contig 39627 bp, 26 predicted proteins | sample 1140381 | NCBI WGS metagenome assembly FLNY01 (sample SAMEA3878172, study PRJEB12797) | bioreactor metagenome | biome: Moose rumen | place: Sweden | collected 2011-10 | reverse complement strand
TGCAAAAGGAAAACTTGTTTTTCTTTTCATTTCCGAGTGCCAAGTTAACTTCGGCGAAGCCAATGTTACGAAAAAACGAGTGAAATACAAAAGGAAAACTCGTTTTTCTTTTTATTTCCGAGTGTAAGTAACTTCGGCAAAGCCATAGTTACGAAAAATAATTCAAACGCGAGTGGAATTACGTTTTTTTTACTTTACGGCAAATTTAATTGTCGAATTCTTTGTCTATTCAAAAATAATTCATACCTTTGCAAAATCTTAACTTCCCAAGACGAAAGCATCAAGCATGCAGAAGCCGAGGAGGGTGGGACACATAATATAATAAGTTTAGTCATGCTATGGTAGGAAATCTTATCGGCAGTATCATTTGGGGTACGCTGATTGCTGCTTGTGTCGTCGGTGCCCTATGGGGCGTGTTACGAAAACTGCGCGTTGACGTAATCCAGAGTCCGCTTTCGCTGATTGTCCTGGCCGTACTGTTTTTCCTGCTGGGAGCCCAGTCCACTTTGCTCGCAGGGGCGTTCCGCTTGCGTGGCTACACGGACGAGATTGCCAGTTATGTCAGCAGCATTGTCAATACTGAAGAATCCTCACTGATGGATATTGAAGATATTAAATCAATGCGTGAAAGGCTGATTGATGAATATCCAGTGGCTAAGCCGTTTCTTGAGAGTTTGGACATACAGACTGCAATGGACTATGTTAAAAACGGACGCGGATTGGTAAGCTACGTTAGTGACGGTATTAACGGCATGTTGAGCCGTTATATGTTGCGCCGGGGGCTTTGGATGGCAGGTTTTGTGCTCTTAGCCATGACGATTGTCTTATTGACCAATCGCCGTCGCGATTATACCTATGACTTTTCAGACATGGATTCCATAGACATTATCTAAAGAATAAATCGAATATAATTATGGCAAAAGAAAATCACATCCTCGTTGGTTTGGGAGGCACCGGAGGCAAGGTCCTCAAAGCTTTCCGCAAGCGTCTTTATCAGGAATACAATGCTGAAGAACGCGCACAGTTGCCCATAGGCTTCCTGTATGTCGACTCAAGCATAGAGATGATGAAGCCCGACGACAAGACCTGGATGGTGCTGGGAGAGAACGCCCAGTTCACTGAAAGCGAGTTCGTCAACGTGAAGGGCATCGACCTGAATGCCGTCCTCAGCAATCCGAGCAGCTATCCGGGGCTGAAAGGCATCATCGGAGATGCTGAGGTGATGCGCAAGACGCTTGGCGAAGTAGGTGCTGCGGCAGCTCAGAAGCGTCGCGCCGGCCGAATCCTGTTCGGTTCGAACATTGACAAATACAAACAGGGTCTGATGGGTCAATTCCGAAAATTGAACCAAATAAGCAATGCGACGCGAACAAACATCTACATCTTTACGGGTTTGGCAGGCGGCACAGGATCAGGTTCAATTATTGACGTCATTGCTCAGACGCGTATGATTCCCCAGTTCCGTGAAGAACTGTCGCAAGACGGCAAGAAGGGAACGGGCATCGTCGTTAATGCCATGGTGCCGGAGTTGGCGCCTCCAGGCACGTGTGATGCCGGTCGTTATCATGCTAACGGCTACGCTGCCCTGCAAGAACTGAATGCGCTTCTGTCTGGCAACTTCAAACCCTTCGACGTCAGCGGGCAGCATGAACGGCTCGACCTTGAGAAAGTTACCAAGGTTGCCGACGGACTGATTCTTTACAGCAACGTCAACGAGCATGGTTATACGGTAGAGTCGCTCCACGAACTGCCCCAGATTCTTGCAGACTTCACCTATAGTCGCATTTTCTTGGAGAACAATGAGAATACAGAAGAATTCCTGCGGGCCTATTCTTTTGAGAACATCAATGACTGGCGGGTTGAATATTATGAGAAGGCGAAGAATAAGGCCATCATGCCCTATCGCACGAAGGCAGTCAGTTCATTCGGCTTCAAGCGGGTTATAATTCCCGAAGACGAGATTATCGAATACTTCAGTTTCTCGTTCGGACGCCAAGCACTGCTGCAGATGCGCTTTGGCAACTGGAATGACGACCTGGGCTATCGAGACACACCGGCCAACAAGGACTTCAGCTCAGAGGTCCTGAAGCCCGAACTACAGGAAAAATGGCGAATCTCAGATAAGCACCTGATGCTTGAATTGCCCATCTTGCCCAGCGACGAGAACAAGTTTGGGGCGTTTGCTCCTTATTGGGCAGGCGTCATCCCGCGTTGGGCCCAAGCTGCTGAGAAGGAGAACCAGCCATTGGCCAAGCTTGAGGAACTCTGCCAGAAAGGCTACAACGAACTGTTCCGCCAGCTGGGTGCTGTCCAGTTCTATGAAGGCAAGACGGCGGCCCGTGAACAGCATGCACAGGAAATCAGCGACCGTGTGGAGCGCTATATCTTCGACCAGTGGAAGATGGGCGACCTATCGCTCTACAACATGCTTCAGCTCATTGACTGCATTATAGTAGAGGTCGGCAAGAAACGCAAGAACATGGAAGGCGCCGTGCAAAGGAACCGCCAGTTAATCGACCAGCTGATACAGCAGCGCGACCTGAACAAGAAGGCTTTTGCCGGCGTTCTGATCCAGGCCATGGTGAAGGGCAAATACCTCACGAAGCACAGCACCATCATGCAGCAGCTGATGGTGAAGCAGTGCGAGGTGCTCGGCGGAGAATTTGCCCAGCAGCTGCTGGCAGCCCTCAGCGTGAAGCTCAATCTGCTGCGCAACCGTATCGAGACCTTTGTAGCCACGCTTAATGACGCCATAAAATACAATGAAGCGATGATTGGCGCCCGCTGTCAGGACGAGGGCGGCATAGAGAACCTGCAGAACACGGTCGTCCGCTTCTATGACCAGAAGCGGGTGAAGGAGTTCACCCAGAGGGTCGTCACCGACCAGCGCCGTCAGAAGTCGATAGCCGACGAGGTTCGTCTGAAACTGGTTGGCATCATCGGCTCGGAGCAGACATTCCAGCACGCCAATGCCGTCATCGATACAGACACTATTGCAGAACTGATGGACACGGTAGTCCGGCAAAAGTCGATAGCCATCCATGAGGACCTGCTTATTGAGGCCAGCGAGAAGCTCATCAACCGCAACATCCTCGAACAGCTCAGTGAGCGCTATAAGGACGCTGAGGAGCTCAAGAAGTTTGCCAAAAGCATCATCGAGGAGAGTGGCGTGTTCCTGGAACTGAATTCCGCCGAGCTGCAGCGCAGCGTGGGCGGGCAGAACCCCGTGCCGGAGCAGGGCATGAACATCAACCGCAAGGTGGTGCTCATCAATCTGCCAAAGGTGGAGGGCAACGAGGCAGTCCAGAAGTTTGCAGAGAAACTGAAGGACGCACTGAAAGGAGCCGTCACGGCGGGCGTACACGTCTATGTAGACATGAACGGGGCGCGACAGAACGAACTGACAGTCCAGGACATCACCTACTGCTTCCCCGTACGCTGCTTGAAGAATTTGGCTTTCTATAAAGAGCGCTACGACCTGCTCGTCAATGGCAACGAAAGCCGTCAGATGCGTGTTGTGCTTCACTGCGAAGGCTCCGGTGAAGACTTCCCGCAGTTGGAAGTCCAAAGTGAACTGCTGGGTTCACAGCTGCGCGAGATGTTCATGCCTTATGCCATTGCTGACTATGCTCTTGACTTTATCAAGTATGGCGACCTGGCCGACGGCACGGGGCGCAAGGCCTATGGCACGGTGACGAAGGATCCTCTGCTCGGCTTGGAAACCCTGAAGCCACTTGCCGACAAGTTTACGGGCATAGGCTATAGCCCTGCCTTCACTGAGGAATTTGGTGACGAACTGAAGGATAAATATGAAGAAGCTGCCTCGGGCCCGCTAATGAATGTTGAACTGCGCAAGCAGACCATGATTCCGAAGGTGCAGCAACTGCTGGCTCAGGTGGTCCTGCCCGAATGTGGCGGCAATCAAGGTTCGCCGGAGTTCCTCGAGTTTGTGGGATGGGCCAAGAAGGCGCTGACCATGATTCAGGATCCCACGCCCATAAAGCGCAAGAATGCCAGTCAGGCATCAGCCAACATCGGCGGCATTGATTTTGGCAGTCTTTTAGGATAAAACAAAAGAGAAGAAATATGAAAAAGGATGAAAAAGATGTGAAGCGCTATCATTGCATCAATTATGGCGCTTGTGCGAAAGCCGATTCCGGCGAAATTATCGAAATTGACGCTTTGGAGACGATTGGCGGTACGCCCGATTGTCCCTGTTGCCACCAGCACACCCTGGAAGAAATCGTGAAGAAAAGCATCAACTGGAAGCTGATAGCAGCCATTATTGCGCTTGTGCTCGTGTTGGGCGGTGGTGCCGGTTATTTTTTCGGGGTCTATCAGCCCCAGCAGAAAGCGTTGGCTCTGAAGCAAGCTGAGAACGAGCGCCTTGAGGCTGAGAAAAAGCAGAAGGAAGCGCAGGCCGAAGCAGCCCGCAAGGCACGCGAAGAAGCAGCCCGCAAGGCTTCTGAAGAAGAACAGGCCCGGCTGGCTGCCCTGAAGCAGGCAGCCCTGCTGAAAGCCGACTCCATCCTGGCGGCCAACGAGAAGCTTGTTCAGGAGAATGAGAAGAATATGAAGCCGGAGGCAAAAGTGGCAGTCAACTCGCTTCTTGCTGAACTGCGCACTGCCGTGAAGTATGAGGACGTGGACGCCATCGATTCGCTGGAGACACCGATTAACGAAGCATGGAAAGATGCTATTCAGAAGGCAACTACAACTGTGACTTCTGGAAAGAATCCTTCTTGGGGCCGCTACGAAGGTCCGCGCGATGCCAACGGACTTCCTCATGGCTCCGGCGTGCTGCGTATCACGCGCACGACCACCATCAATGGCCAGACGGCCCAGCCCGGCGAACGCATTGAGGGTGTCTTCCGCAATGGCTATGTCAATATGGGAACGTGGTATCAGAATGGTGGCAATGCCGTCGTGGTGAAAGACTTGAAAGCCTATTGAACGGATGCGTCAACTGAGGATGACCGTGTTGTTGCTGGTGCTGGCAGGCTGTGTTCCTGCCAGCGCAGTGACTTTTGCAACCAGACGGCTTGCGGCTATCGCAAGATGTCTGTCACTGTCTGACGTTGACACCCTTTCAGCCGCGACGGCAACGGATTGTTATCGGTATCAGGGCCATGCGCTGACGGTGAGGAAAAACCGCTTGGGCGAAATTGACCATATCGGGCTGAAGCTTTTCCCGCAGGCTATGCGCGATGCAGCCCCGTCGCCCGTCTATGACTTTCTGGAGCGCGATTTTCTGGAGCGCAATCTGAATGGACTGGACGCCGGACTGCGCCATCACTTGGCCACCAGCCATCTGTCTTTCGTCGTTGGCAATGCGCGGACGCCCTTGAGCTTCCGTGGCGACGAGCAGTTCACTGAGGAAAGCATCGACATGAAGCGCTATCGCGCCACCTGGACCAGAGCCGGGCGCGAGGTGCTAACGATCAATTTCGACATGGACTACGAGATGCTGTCAGGCTGTAATGCCATTGAGCTGGAGGAACAGTACGTCAGACGCCTGAAGCGTTTTGTCCCGACGCAGTCGCCCCAGCCAAGTGAGCCTTCCTCCGTCCCTGACGGCATGGATGCATACGTTGTGAGGGGTGATTCGTTTCTCATCAGGGAAATGCGCAATGACATCTTCCTGGAGCGCGACAGCACGGGCTGGCACCTGATAAACCGGACGGACAGTCCGGAGCGGACGCTGAGCAACATGATGCTGTCGCCCCTGTTTGAGCCGCAGCCGACGGTGCAGCTCATGGTCGACAAATATGGCTATGCTTCCGAGTGCGTTGAGCTTCCCTATCGTCACTTTTTGCTGATGGCAGTCGAAGAAGGATGCACGCCCTACTTCGGTGTCAAGACGAAGAACGGCGACGGCTCTTATTCCGGCACGCTGATGCTGGTCAATCGCAAGGGAGGTTATGTCCACATGCTTTCAGCGATTGTGCCCGTGACTTCACTCGCAGCCGGTTCGGAGACCGTGTTCTCTGGGCGCCTGCTTCTTTACATTCCCATTTTCAATGTCTCCGACCGTTTCTTTGAACAAAACAAAAATTGAGAATAATATGAAAAGATTCCATCTTGTCCTTGGCCTGACCGTCGCTGTGCAGCTGTGTTGCGGCGGTGCCCTTGCTCAGGACGTAAATGAGCAGAAACGAAACATCAACAACATTAAAAAGGACAGTGGCTATCTCTATGCCGAAGTGACGACCACCGACAAGCAGCAGGCGCTCGACCTGGCCGAAGACTTGCTCAACCAGCGTATCAATGAATATGTGGCTGAGCAAAAGAAACTGCGCAAAGCCCAGAACATCGTCGCCCGCAACACCCGTTCGGCATGGGAGACGGTCAGCCTGCCCCGTGGTAATTGCTACCGGGCTTTCCTCTATGTCAGAAAGACCGACATCCTGCCCGCTGACAATGCAGTTGTAAGGCAGAATCCCCTTGCCGACGAAGCTGTGGCTGACGTCCCGGCACAAGTGACGCCAGCCGAGGAAACAGAGTCCAACGTTAAGGCCGTGTCGGAAAACCGTCAGGTGGCGCTCGGGCGTATCCTTTCTGTAGAGCGGTTTACCAATCTTGCAACGGTTCTGAAGCAGCTTAAACAGGAAAAGCGCGTCAGCCACTATGCTAAATACAAGGACTTGGCCAATGCAGAGGAATACCTGCTGATTGTGTACAACAAGGAAGACCATATAGTGGCTGTCCTGAGTGAGGGGGCACGACGCCAGAACTTGAAGACCCTGCAGGAAGACAGCATTGACAATTATGAGGGCAACGCAGCCCTAGGAGTGAAAATAATCGATTAAATAAAGCGAATGAGAATGAAAAACGTGTATTTTAATATGCTGCTCCTGATTGTCATGGGCTTTGCCGGGTCAGGAGTCGTGAGGGCTGAGGAGGTGACGGTCACCATCACGACCGACTCCTATACGGAATGTCCGGATAATTTGCGGCATACGATGGAGCGCAACCTGAGCGCTCTGCTGTCGGAAATCAATGCGGCTGATGCAGAGCAGCGGGCGCTCAATGTGGCCGGCATGGCCATCAACGATTTTGCCAAGGGCACCATTGTGCAATTGTGGGACAATATCCACTTCTACTGCGACGACATTGAGGTGGTCGACCGCCTGTGGCCGTTGTCCACGGGCTACATGCTGCGCCAGATACCGCTCATCATTGACCCTCAGGGCGAGACGTTCGGGTCAGGCACGTATCAGGAGTGCACCGTGGAGTTTGACCAGCGGGGGCAGATCACGGATTTCCGTTTCGTGTTCGACACGCAGCTTTCGGAGAGCATGGAACGTTGCGGGGCTGTCGTGAAGTTGGAGCGCAAGATGGAAATCCTGAAATGGTGCGACCGCTTCCGCACGGCCTACTGCACGAAGGACATCAAGTTCCTGGAGCAGATATTCAGTGACGATGCACTGATCATCACGGGTAATGTCATCACGTCGAAAACACCCGAGGGGGGCATGACCCAGAAAGTGAAATATACGCAACAGAACAAGCAGCAGTACCTGAACAATCTCCGCCGTGCCTTTGCCCGCAACAAGTTCATCGACGTGAAGTTTTCGGAGATTGGCGAGAACGGCGAGGAGGGCGGTTGTGGCACCGTGACGCGCTCGGCCAACCCCAAGTTGGGCGAAGTCTACGGCGTGCGTCTCCGTCAGGAGTGGCACTCGAGCAACTACAGCGATGTGGGCTACGTCTTCCTGCTGTGGGATTTTCAGGATCCGGACAAGCCGGTCATCCACGTGCGCACATGGCAGCCGGAATATGTCGGCGGAAAGAAAATGGACGAGGACGACCTGTTTTCGCTCGACACGTTCGAAGAGGACTTACTGAAGATCAGAAATAATGAATAAGATGAAGATACGGATTCTTTTGCTTTTGCTGCCTTTGCTGGGTCTGTCGGTCAGCGCACAAGAGGCTGTCAGTATCTCGGAGTTGACCGAAATGGCTCAGACCGACGTCGCCTTAGGACAGAAATCGGTGGCCGTGTTCCTGTCGAAAGCGAACAACCTGGTGATTACCTCCTCAAACGCCGCCGACGTCGTGTCGCTGGCTCACCGGCAGGCCGACGGGCGTTATGCAGTCGAAGTCGCATGCGATGTCAGTGAACAGGGTGTCAACCAGCGGCGCACGTTCAGTGTGCTCATCAAGAATACGTCGCTCAAGAACTCCAAGGCCAAGACCATGAAGGCCGGGCGGCGCTTCTATTTCGAGGTGACTCAGGCCGACCACATGCTCGATTTCTGGTGGCCGGAAAAGAGCGGTCTTTATGCCGTTGCCGGAAAGTCGTGTGTGGAGTTCCAAGTGCCGATCGACGTTAAAGGGCTTAAACTGCGTTTTCCAGAGGGCATCGGAGCCCGGCAGTTAGCCGACCGCACCGAAAATGGTCTGAACATCCTGAGCCTTGAGATTGACGCCAAGATGCTTGAAACCTATATTGCCAACATGGAGGCCAGGCAGAAGGCGGCCGATGCAGCTGAATCTGCTTATCTGAGATACAAGGACGAAGTGAACGCTAATCTGGGGAGGGAAGGATTTGACTTGACTGCAGCTGAGGCCAAGGAACAGCAACTGGAGCAGACCATGCAGGAGGCTGTCGACAAGGTGCCTGTTTTGTCAATCGTTCTCTATGGCGACAATACCAATCAGGTGGCTCTCGACCTCGACAAGGTGAAGCTTCTGACCCAGGCTAAGTTTAAGCTGAATGTCGGTGTGAACGACGCCTTGCGCCATGGCGACAGTTTCGACGGACTGCTGGCCAAGGCCCGGGAATACTATCAGAACTACGCGGCCCACACGGAGAGCAGTTATTTCGACGCTGCACGCATAGCCTACGACAATGCCATCGGGCATGATGACTGTCCGCAAGGTCAGCGAGACGCCCTCCGCGAAGAGCGCAACAAGATGGCGGCTATAAGGCAGAAAACCTACTTCAGCGAGAAGTGCGACACGCTCGTCCGTCAGTTCGAGGCTCAGAAAGGCTTTGACTGTGAGGAGGTCTACAAGTATCTGGCCGGACAGCACAAGTTCCTCACTGAACTCATGCAGGACTATCCCGAACTGACAGGACTGCGCCCGATTGACGCAGCCGTGGAGGCCCGGCTGAATCAGCATCCGAAATCGAAGATCACTGTCACGGAGACCGTGACAGTCACCCGTCAGACTGTGTCAGGAACGGTCAGTTTCAAGAACGAATACATTGCACGGCCGTTCAACACGCTGAAGGTCTACTCATCACCAACGTCGAAGATCGACCGGACGCGCAGCAAACTCATCGGCAGCGTCAATGCCGACGGCACCTACAGCGTCATCCTCCCTGACGACACGTCGTTCATCTATGTCACTGGCGAGAAGGAGGCTCACTACGTAGGTTCAGGTACATCGAAACTCGATATTGTGATTAAGTAACCTTTATTTATTTTATAACAAAAAACTTAAGAAGAAAATGAAAAAGTTTGTGTTCATCGCGTTGGCCATGCTGACGCTTGGCAGTCAGGTACAGGTTGCCGCACAGAAAAAGGAAAAAGTCAAGAAGGAAAAGAAAGAACTGAAATGGGAGTGGGACGGCACCAAGTCGAACAACGAGACCATCGACAAGTATCTCGTCTCCATCGACTCGCTCTACAACCGCGTGGTGAGCTATCGCGACAGCATCAATGCTTATGAGTACAAGGACACGATGATAACAGTGGGTGGCGAAAACTATCTTTTTGCCTATATGCTCAATCCAGAGGGGAAATACGTCACCCGCGGACAGGTGAACTGGCAGTGTGCCCAGGCTCTGATGGAAGGCGTCAACCTGGTGCTTGACATGACCAATGCCGGGCTGGAGTCGGCCAACGCTGCCCTGGCCCTGCCCAGCTTGGGACTGAACGCCCTCAAGTTCGGCAAGTACGTGAAGGGAGGCCCGGCCGTCATTGCCCAGGGTGTCAAGACTGTGAAGATGATTCGTGGCACCTGGATCGGCAATTCAAAGCAGTGGAAGGAAATGAAGGCCGATGCCCTGAGCGCCGACGAAGTAGCCAAGCTTGGTATCTTCTCCGACGATGCCCTGAAGAAGCTCAACAAGTGTTTCTACGTTACGAAGATTCCCTCAACCGACCCGACAAAGCAGGAAGTGATAACACGTCAGCAGAGCAAATCACAGGACGAACTCGACAATGAGGCTGCACAGTTTGCCGCATGGGTTGCCAGTACAGAGCAGACACCAGAGGACAAGAGCAAGGAGACTGATGACATCTCGGACGACGCCCTGAACAAGGCCCTCAACGGATAATCCTCCCTTGCCATCGCCATGTTGCCGGCGGGGCTATAATCATGAAGTCCCCTCCCCACGGCTGCTCAGAAGAACAGCGGGGGGAGGGGATTTCTGTGTTTTTGGACGAGGGCTTCCTGCATCCGCAGAATGGCGGTTTTGAAGAAGAAAGCCACGAGGTGCTCGTCGGTGCCCTCGGAGCGAATCTGGCGGAGGGCGGCGATGTAGTCGGCGCGGTCGGCGAGCAGGATGGTAAGCAGCGGATGACCGGCACGGAGCAGGATGAAGTTCGAGAGCAGGCGGCCCGTGCGGCCGTTGCCGTCGCGGAAGGGGTGCAGGTATTCGAAATAGCCGTGCCACTTAGCCGCTACCTCCATGGGGTGAAGCCCCCCTTCAAGGGCTTTTTCTGTTGAGGACATCAGGCTGGGCACGCGGGCTATGAGCTGCTCATGGTCGCCAAATATGGTGTCGCCTGCGGCCATGTCCTCAGTGGTGTATTCGCCGGGAACAGCGCCGGGTGCCCGGTAGCTGAGCGTATGCTCCGTGAGCAGGCGGTTCACCTGTTTGAGCAGGGCTTCGTCGAAGGGAGTGTCCAAGTGGGCGACCATGTAGTCGAAGGCGCGGAAATGGTCGGCCATCTCGGTACATTCCAGCAGCGAGCGTCCGACGGGAATCATGCCCATGCCCTGTTCGCGGAGCATCCTGGTGTCGTCGACGGTGAACGTGTTGCCCTCGATGGCGCATGAGTGGGCCGAGAACAGGATTTCGTTGTATTCCATCCACTGTTCGCGGCCCATCCGGTTGACAATCTTCTGCTGGTAGTCCTGCCGGAGGCGCTCGTATTCAGCTATTTCCTTCTCAAACATTCTTTATTTTATAATGTACACGCGGAACGACATGGGGGGCAGCTGGTCGTCGAGCGTGGCGGACTTCTTGCCGCTGACGATGGTGGCCGTGCCGGGCTGCGGGGTGATCAGGTCGGGGCGGTCGAGGGTGTTCTCGTCGTCCATGCCGGTGTGGCTGAGGGTCAGCGTCTGGGCGGTGTGATCGCCCTTGAGACCCTGCAGGTTGAGGGTCAGGGACTGAGCCTGGCGCGACGTGTTGGCCACCTTGACGATGATCTCGCCGGAGGTCTTGTCCACTACGGCCGAGGCATGCAGACCGTCCTGACCTTCTTGTCCGGCTACAGGCTGACCCGCCATGCTGAGCGGGAGTACATTGGTGCCAGGGTGGGTGGAATAGAGCTGCTGTACGTAGTAGCTGACGGAGCGGAACGAGCGCAGGTTGTCGAACCAGATGAGGTCGGGGCGCCACTGCCAGCCATTGACGTGGGCGAAGAGCGGAGCGTAGGCCGTCATGTAGACCACATCGGCATTGCGCTCCATGCCGGTCATGAAAGCAGCCTCGAGGATGGACGCCTCGTAGTGGTTCCACTTGTGCTTGTTCTTGCCGTGGCAGGCATATTCGCCGGCGAACACCTTCGGACCCTTGCGGTCGTAGGAGTCATAGCGCAGGGCACCGCAGCCGTTGCCGTAGCGCTCGCGGCCGACGGGCGTGGCGAGGAACCAGTCCTCGTTGCGGTAGAAATGCTCATCCACCAGGTCGGCACCTAATCGCCGCATGGCCTGCCAGCCCTTCTCAAACATCTTGCCCTCGGAGTCGGGGCCGCTCGTGCCCACAATTTTTATATTAGGATATTTGGCGCGGATAGCCTTGACGAAGACCTCCAGACGGTCGTAGTAGAGGTCATCCCACTGCTCGTTGCCTACACCGATGAACTTCAGGTTGAAGGGCTCGGCATGGCCCATCTCGGCGCGCTTGGCGCCCCATTCGGTCGAGGTGTCGCCATTGGCAAACTCGATGAGGTCGAGGCAGTCCTGGATGTAGGGATCCAGCTGGTCGACGGGCACGTGGGCGTCGGGGCCGTTCTGGAACTGGCAGGCCAGACCCACGCTCAGCACGGGCAGAGGCTCGGCGCCAATGTCCTCGGAGAGCAGGAAGAACTCATAGAAGCCCAGTCCGTACGACTGATAATAGTCAGCGAAGTAGCGATAATCAAACGTGTCCTCCCAGCGGTTGCGGTTAGTGGGCCGATTTTCCACGGGGCCGATGGTGTTCTTCCATTGATAGCGCGTGTCGAGCGTCGTGCCCTCGACGATGCAGCCGCCGGGGAAGCGGAACACGCCGGGGTGAGCGTCCTCAAGGGCCTGTGCCAAGTCGCGGCGCAGACCGTTCTCGCGACCCTTATACGTGTCGACGGGGAACAGCGAGATGTGCTCCAGACAGACGGGATCGGCACTTGAGAGGAAAATGCGCAGCTGTGCCTGCGGTTCCGTGCGGGGCGAGGTAAGGATGACCTCATACTTCTTCCATTCGCCGGACGTGATGTCGAGTTTCTGCTGCACAAACTCCTGATGCTCCTCCATCGTGCTGACATTGATCAGTTGCACGCGAATCTGCGACTGACCCTTGGGCGCGCGGGCCCAGACGGTGAAGCGATATTGCTTGCCCTGCTCGACACCGATGCCGAAGTAGCCTTCGTTCTCAAGGCCGGTGCGGCGCTCGCGGTGCCCCGGGTCGCTGAGCACGACGTAGTGCGGACAGCGCTCGAAGGGGCCGTCGTCCTTCAACTCGACGCGGCCGAAGACGCGCCAGCCCATGTAAGGCTGAGCAAACTCGAAGGAGCGGTTCTTCACCAGTTCGCCGTAGAGTCCGCCGTCGGCAGCAAAGTTGATGTCCTCGAAGAACAGTCCGTACATCGTAGGCTGTACGGCAGCCCCCAGTTTCTTGGTGTTCACGTCCATCGTGTGCTGTGCCTGAGCACTGAGGGCCGTAGCCGCCAGCAAGGCGATAAGAGCTTGTCTGATATGCATATCGTTAACTTGTTTTTGGGTTATTAGCAGTTAGTGCCTGCAAAGTTACGGCTTTTTTATGAGAAACGCACACAATAAACAATTTTTAAGTGGTGCTTGAAATTAAAATCACACTGAGATTTTAGTTTTGCGTGGCCGAATTGTTGCTGAAGCCCCAAAAAAGGTTAAAAGTTTGGGCCGTCTGAGCGCTTTTCGGTAGAAATTGTGTATTTTTGCAACAAATATTCTAAAAACCTTTTAATCTATATTGTATTCTTATGGATATACCTTTTGCAGAAGCGTGGAAAATCAAGATGGTTGAACCGCTACGAAAGAGTACCCGCGCAGAGAGAGAGCAGTGGCTGAAAGAGGCCAACAACAACGTGTTTATGCTGAAGGCCGAGCAGGTCTACATCGACTGCCTGACCGACTCCGGCACCGGCGCCATGTCTGACCGCCAGTGGTCGGCCATGATGATGGGCGACGAAAGCTATGCTGGCGCCACGTCGTTCTATAAGTTCCAGGAGGTCGTCCAGCGCATCTTCGGCTTCCAGTATGTCATCCCAACCCACCAGGGCCGCGCCGCTGAGAACGTGCTGTTCTCATATCTGGTGAAGGAAGGTAACGTCGTGCCGGGCAATGCCCACTTCGACACCACCAAGGGCCACATCGAGTTCCGCAAGGCGCAGGCCATCGACGTGACCATCGACGAGGCCAAGGACACGCAGCGCGAGCTGCCGTTCAAGGGCAACGTCTCGCTGGAGAAGCTGGAGAAGGTGCTGAAGGAGAACCCTGGCAACGTGCCCTTCATGGTGCTCACCGTGACCAACAACACCGTCGGCGGACAGCCCGTGTCGATGCAGAACATCCGCGAGACCTGCGAGCTCTGCCATAAGTACGGTGTGCCCGTCGTGATGGACTCGGCCCGCTTCGCTGAAAACAGCTACTTTATCAAGAAGCGCGAGGCTGGTTATGCCGACAAGACCATCAAGGAGATTGCACGCGAGATGTACTCCTATGTCGACGCCATGACGATGTCGGCCAAGAAGGACGGCCTGGTGAACATGGGCGGCTTCATCGCCACGAACAATAAAGATTGGTATGAGGGTGCCAAGCTCTTCTGCATCCCCTTCGAGGGCTTCCTCACCTATGGTGGTCTGAACGGTCGCGATCTCAACGCTCTGGCTGTTGGTCTCGACGAGAACACCGAGTTCGACATGCTCGAGACACGCATCCACCAGGTGGAGCATCTGGCCAAGAAGCTCGACGAGTACGGCATTCCTTACCAGCGTCCCGTGGGTGGTCATGCCCTGTTCATCGACGCCGACAAGGTGCTCTGCAACGTGCCCAAGGAGGAGTTCCCCGCCCAGACGCTGACTTGCGAACTCTATCTTGAAGCCGGCATCCGCGGCTGCGAGATTGGCTATATCCTGGCCGACCGCGACCCCGTGACTCGTGAGAACCGCTTCGGAGGTCTCGACCTGCTGCGCCTCTGCATCGCCCGCCGCGTCTACACTGACAACCACATGGACGTCATTGCCGCTGCCCTGAAGAACGTCTACGACCGTCGCAACGAAATCACCCGCGGCGTCGAGATCACCTGGGAGGCTCCACTGATGCGCCACTTCACCGTGCAGCTGAAGCGCCTGGGATAAAGATTTCAACTTTCTCCAAGTTCTTTCGAGCTGTAAGCTGTACGGATGGAAGCCGAATAAAGGACTGGATAAAATTATTTCAATGCCGCTGAATACTATTTCACCGCCACTGAATACTATTTCACCGCCACTGAATACTATTTCACCGCCACTGAAATAATTTTATAATGTAGTATAATCCGTTCAATCCGTATTCTCTACTACAACGGACTTTTCTGACAGATCCGTTGTTTTCCATGAGTAATCGGCAGCCGGTCTCAGGATTCGTTGCGCAGCCTTTCGTTATAATCGCGATAGTCTTTCTCCAGATGAGCGTAGATGTTTCGCTTAGCCAATTTCTGCATCTTAACGCAGAAATAGATGAGCACGATGAAGCTGAGACTGCCGGCCACAGGGTCGACCTGTCCGCTGAGGGCGATGGCATCATAACAGCCGTGGCCCATGACGGGCACGAGCAGTATGGAGGCCCTGACACGCGGCGTGCGCTGACCAAAGTGATAGAGCGAGTAATAATAGCCCATCATGACGCCGAAGGCATAGTGGCCGGGCACGGCAAGCAGGGCGCGCATCAAGGCTACACTCTGCCACGCGTCGGCATTGGCGAAAAGATACATGACGTTCTCGACGGCAGCGAATCCGAGACTGACGGTGACGGCGTAGAGAATGCCGTCATAGTGCTCGTCGTAGAAGGGATTCTTGCGCAGCACGAGCCACAGAGCCAGCAACTTGAAGCTCTCCTCGGGCAGTGCCGCCACGAAAAAGGCCTCGGCGGTGGTGCCGAACAGGGTAGTGGCCTCCGACGGTCCGAAGAGTGCGGCGTTGACGACCTGCTCAACGAAGCTGACGGGAAAACTGATGGCTGCACCATAGACGAAGGCTTTCCACAGCCATTGCCGCGGTTCGGGCAGCGGGTCCATCCGCCAGGCATAAAACCAAAGGACGGCAACTGGCAGCAAGGCTGCCACGATGATAATCAGGATGCTCATGTGCATTAGTGTTTGATGAGGAATACAGAGGGTAATACGAAAAAAGAGGCCATTCGGGCCCCCTCCTTCCTGTGACTCGTTTGGGGCTCGAACCCAAGACCCCAACATTAAAAGTGTTGTGCTCTACCAACTGAGCTAACGAGTCAGCCGTTCTGCTGAAAAGCGGGTGCAAAGTTACAATGTTTTTTTGGATTGGCCAAATCTTTTGCAAAAAATATTCTCTCGGCAGGCGATTTTTCGCTTACCTAGATTCACTTTTCCCCTCTCAACTCCTTCTGATAACATTCGCGGCAAAGGGGTTCATATTCCTGCGTCTCGCCGAGCAGCACGCGGCGCTCGCCGGCCACCTTGCGATGGCTGACGTAGGCCAGGGCGCCGCATCGCACACAGATGGCATGCACCTTGGTCACTTCGTCGGCAATGGCACAGAGGGCGGGCATGGGGCCAAAAGGCTTGCCGCGGAAGTCCATGTCGAGACCGGCGATGATGACGCGGACGCCCCGATAGGCCAGCTCATTGCACACATCGACCAGCCCCTCGTCGAAAAACTGAGCCTCGTCGATGCCCACCACGTCGATGTCGCCAGCCAGCAGCAGAATGGAGGCCGACGAGTCGATGGGCGTCGACTTGATATGCTTCTGGTCGTGGCTGACGACGTCCTCCTCCGAATAGCGCACATCGATGGCCGGCTTGAAGATTTCAACCCGCTGCTTGGCGAACTGAGCCCGCCGCATGCGGCGTATGAGTTCCTCCGTCTTGCCCGAAAACATTGAGCCACACACCACTTCTATTCTGCCAGGCCGGTGCGCTTCACCTGTTAGGTTTGATGTCATAACGAGTGCAAAGTTACAACAAGAAAGTGAAAAAAACAAAAGAAAAGAAAGATTTTCTTTTAATCTCACAATTTTCCTTCCATTTTTTGATGCTATGTTCAAAAATATTCGTACTTTTGCACCGAGTCTTATCTCATCCGTCGCTGATGGCACAGGAAATAAGTATCAGGCAAAGCCTCAGCCGCTCCTATAAAAACACAAAGGTGCAGCAGCATCGGTTGGAGCTGTTCAAGAAAGCCCTGCAGGCCTTCTTGCTTGAGCGTGACACCGTGTCGCAGGACGAGGAATACAACAAGAAACTGATTGACAAGTTCCTTTCTGCCGCCTTCTATTCCGGCACTAATGCCATCAATACCAACAACCCCACCGACCTGGTAATCTTTGCTGATGCGCAGGCCAAAGGCAGTCATCCCGTGGTGCTGTTCGAGGTGAAGATGCCCGACAACGACGAGATGGTGCGTCGCGACGACCTGAACCGCAAGGCGCTGCACGAGCTGGTGCTCTATTACATCCGTGAGGAGGAGCAGCAGCATAACACCGACATCAAGCATCTGGTCGTCACCGACGGCATGCAGTGGTTCTTCTTCGACAAGCAGGTGTTCTATGATTGCTTCGTGGCCAGGAAGACCTTTTGCAAGAAGGTGCTCACGGCCGACCATGAGAACAGCAAGACCCAGTATATTTTCCAGAAAATCATTGCACCGCATGTGGCCGCACTGGGCGACGAACTGAAGTATTGCTACCTGAACCTGGGTGATGCGGCCAGGCAGCTTGACAAGAAGGAGGCGACGCGCAGCCGCGCACTGGAGGATGCCTACAAGCTGCTGTCGCCGCCGTTCCTGCTGAAGCAGGCCATGATGATCGACCACAACGAACTGAATGAGGAGTTCTATTTAGAACTGCTTTACATCATGGGCTTGGAGGAGGTGATGCAGGACGGCGTGGCCAAGATTGTGCGCTGCGCCGAAGGCCGGCGTCACCGCCACTCACTGATAGAGGAGACCATCTTTGCGCTCGACATGCGCAGTGACATCAGCAATGATGAGGAATGTGAGGACATCGCGCTCGGCCTGGTGCTGGCGTGGGTCAATCGTCTGCTGTTCCTGAAGTTGCTGGAGGCCCAACTGCTGGAGTTCAACGGCGAGGAGGGCCGGAAGTTCCTGACGCCCGACCGCATCCCCGACTTTGCCACGCTGAACGACCTCTTCCTCTATGTGTTGTCGCAGCCATTGGACGAGCGCTCCGATGACATCGCCCAAGATTTTGAAGATATTCCGTATCTGAACAGCTCTCTGTTTGAATATTCCCCGTTGGAACTGCGCTATGGCACTGTCAAGCAGTTGTTCAACGGACGGATAGAAGTGTTTCGTCGCACACGCATCCACGACGAGCAGCGCCGCCTGCTGCGCGGTGAAAAGCCGGTGCTGGAGTATCTGCTGCGTTTCCTCGATGCCTATGACTTCAGTGGCAGTCCGAAGGAAAAGCAGGACGACGACGAACAGAAGACCATCATCAACGCTGCGGTTCTTGGCATCATCTTCGAGAAAATCAATGGCTATAAGGACGGTGCCTTCTTCACACCCTCGTACTTGTCGGAATATATCTGCCGCGAAACCATCCGCAGGACGGTGGTGGAGCGGTTCAATGATCATTACGGATGGACGTGCGACAGTTTTGAGGAACTGGCCAACAGCATTAAGTCTTTTGACCCAAAGGCCATTGCCGAGCGGAATACGATTATTAATTCTTTACGTATATGCGATCCGTCGGTCGGTAGCGGCCATTTCCTGGTGTCGGCCCTCAACGAATTGCTTCTCATTAAGTTTGAGCTGAGTTGTCTTTGCTACTATGACTCAACCAAGCTGATAAACACTTGTGAAGTAGGAATTGAAGAAAGCGAACTGGTTATAAACTATTATGAGGGCGGCGTTTTCAAATATGATAAGAATCATTACGAACGTTCTCTAATCCAGAAGTCCCTTTTCGAGGAGAAGCGCACGCTGATAGAGAATTGTCTGTTTGGCGTTGACCTCAATCCCAAGAGCGTGGAGATATGCCGCCTGCGCCTGTGGATAGAATTGCTGAAGAACGCCTATTATGAGAAAGGTGTGCTGCAGACGCTGCCCAACATCGACAGCAACATAAAGTGCGGCAACTCCCTGATTTCCAAATATCCTGTGCATGTGGGCCGCAGTGTCATCGACAGCGAAAGGCTCAACGATCTGGAACGCTACAGACAACTGAACGAAGCCTATAAGAATTGTGACGAAAAGCGGCGTAAGTGGGGCATGATGCGCGAGATGGACCAACTGCTGCGCAGCACGATGGTGCTCGACCAGCAGCAGCGCTCGCTGTTCAACGTGTCGGAGGCAGTGGTGACGTCGGCTATGGACTGGATGACGCAGTTCCCCGAGTTGCTTGACGACAGTGGCCGCTTCCAAGGCTTTGACATCGTCATTGGCAATCCACCCTATATCAACATGCAGTCGCTGCCCGACATGACCGAGGTCTACGAGCGGCTGAAGCAGCCCACGGGCATCGACAGCCACGAGGTGAAGGCTCTCTATGAAACCTATTCGCCCACGGGCGACATCTGCTCATTGTTCTTTGAGCGCGGACGCCAGCTGCTGAAACCAGGCGGCCGGCTGTGCTTCGTCACCACCAGCAAGTGGCTGCGGACAGGGTGGGGCGAAAATACACGGCGCTTCCTCACCGAGCAGACCAATCCGCAGTTGCTGGTTGACTTCCCCAAGCAGAAACTGTTCAAGAAAGCCACCGTCGAGGTCTGCGTGCTGATGTTTACCCGGGGGGAGAACCGACACCGTATGCAGGCCTGTCCGGTCAGGACCAAGGAAGATCATTTGGCCGACTATGTCAATGCCAACATGATGCCTTGCGACTTCAACGGGGGTGAGAGCTGGGTCATACGCTCTGAGGCTAACAAAGAGATTCTGGCGAAGGTCAAGGCGTGCAGCAAACCACTTGGCGAGTGGGATCATCAGATATACCGTGGAATACTGACCGGCCGCAACGACGTGTTCATCATTTCGGGCAACCAGCGTCAGCAGATTCTTGCGGCTTGTGCCACCGACGACGAGCGGCAGCGCACCGACGAGCTGCTGCGCCCGGTGCTGAAGGGTCGCGACCTGCGGCGCTATGCCATCAACTTTGCCGACCGCTGGCTCATCCACACCCACAATGGCATTGCCGAACAGAATATTCCTGCCGTCGACATTGACGAATACCCGGCCCTCAAAGCCTATCTTGACGAGCATTATGACCAGATAAATAAACGCGGCGACCGTGGGCAGACACCTTACAATCTGCGCAACTGCGTCTATTGGCCGGAGTTCAGCAAGCCGAAGATTGTATGGGGGGATATTGCCGATGTGCCTAAGTTCGCTTTAGACGAAAAGGGATCTTATTTTAGCGAGAATACAACCTATTGGATGACGGGTTCACATCTTGTTTACCTCTTGGTTTATCTCAACTCTCCTTTGTCAGCCTATCTGTTCTCAAAAGTCGGAAACACGACAGGGGCAGGTTCTGTCCGCTGGCAGAAATACAAGGTGGAGCAGCAGTTGGTGCCAGTCCTCACGGCTGAGGATGAATCCCACGTCGGTGTGCTCTACCACCAGTATGTGGCTACCCAGGACCAGCGCTGCCTTGACGAGGCCTATGATATTATCAACAGGTGCGTCGGACTGACCCCCCTGGAGGTGGACGTCATAAACAGGCAATCCGGTGAGTCAAATAACAATTAAGTGAATGGGAACACTGTATATCGTGCCCACGCCCGTGGGCAATATGGAAGACATGACGCTGCGCGCCATATGCACGCTGAAGGAGGCCGACTTAGTGCTGGCTGAGGACACGCGCACGAGCGGCATCCTGCTGAAGCACTTCGGCATCGAGCAGCGCCTGATGTCGCACCATAAGTTCAACGAGCACGGCACCAGCGCCGCTGTCGTGGAGCGCCTGCTGGCCGGCCAGAACGTGGCGCTCGTCAGCGATGCGGGCACGCCGGGCATCAGCGATCCGGGCTTCTTTCTGGTGCGCGAGGCCGTCAGGGCGGGTATCGAAGTGATCACCCTGCCCGGGCCGACAGCTTTCGTGCCGGCCCTCGTCAGTAGCGGACTGCCCTGCGACCGCTTCACCTTCGAGGGCTTCCTGCCGCAGAAGAAAGGGCGCCAGAGTCGCATCGAGGCCCTGCGCGACGAGCAGCGCACGATGGTGTTCTACGAGTCGCCCTACCGGCTGGTGAAGCTGCTTGAGCAGCTGGCAGCCGTCTTCGGTGAGGACCGACGGGTGAGCGTTGCGCGCGAAATATCCAAGGTGCACGAGGAGAGCGTCAGAGGCACGCTCAGCGAGGTGCTCACACATTTCCGACAGACAGAACCGCGCGGCGAGATTGTGGTCGTCGTTGCAGGAAAAGAATAAAACTTAAAAGAGAAAATAATGAAAAAATTCCTTTTCGCAGCCGTCTGCGCTATTGTGGCATTTAGTGCCTGTCAAGACGGCGTTAACCAGGTGCAGAGCGCTGCTCTGACACAGAAGATTGACTCGCTGACGAAGGTCAACGTGCAGAAAGACAACGAGATCAACGACATGCTGTCGACGCTCAACGACATTGAGGAGGGCTTCCGCGAGATCAGTGAGGCTGAGGGGCGCGTCACGGTGGCCCGCCGTGGTGAGGGTGCCAACTCGACGGCCCGCATCCGTGAGAACATGCAGTTCATCCAGACCACGATGGCCCAAAACCGCGAGCTCATCAACAAACTGCGCCAGCAGGTGCGCCAAGGGAGCATCACGGGCGAGCAGCTGAAGCGCACTATTGAGAATCTGACCACCCAGCTGGAGGCTAAGGAGAATGAGTTGCAGGCCCTGCGAGCTGAGCTCGAGGCCAAGGACATCCACATTGCCGAACTGGACGAGCAGGTGGCGCAGCTCGGTGAGGACGTGGCCCAGCTGAAAGATGACAACCAACAGCAGCAGGAGACCATCTCGACGCAGGATAAGGAACTGAATTCGGCCTGGTTCGTCTTCGGTACGAAGAGCGAGCTGAAGGAGCAGAACATCCTGAAGAGCGGCGAAGTGCTGCAGGACAACTTCAACAAAGACTACTTCACGAAGATTGACATTCGTGTAGACAAGGAAATCAAGCTCTACTCGCGCGACGCCAAGCTGCTGACCAATCACCCTGCGGGCACCTACACCCTGGAGCGCGATGCCAACAAGCAGTATGTGCTGCGCATCACCGACCCGCAGCGCTTCTGGTCGACAAGCAAGTACCTGGTCGTTCAGGTGAAATAAGAACAGGACAGAAAATAGAAAAACGGTGCTTCCCGGAGGTAATATACCCCTATATTGCTATCGGGAAGCACCCTTTTTCATGTCTTACTCCTATGCCTTGCTCGCGGATCTGGCATGTTTTTCTTGAACTTATTCTTTGTTAATCTAAAACCAATAGAAGTTACAATGAAAGTTGATTTTAACCCGACTGCGTTAATCGTACGAAGCAGTAACCTTCATCCGGCTGAAAGATTATTCGCTTAAAATCAATGGAATACATTGCCGTCAAATTAGAAGAAAATATATCAAAAAAAATGGAAACTGAAACCTGAAAGCGGAATTGTAGAAGTGAAATGTGAAAAAACAGTACGAAAATGCATTTTTTGAATGTTTTTTTTGGTTTTTTCGGAAAATCAACGTAACTTTGCATCCCGAAAGTTTATGCACTCACAGTTGCACACTTCCCGCGCGGAGGTGCTCGAAAAAGCTTGATATGCCGAAACCCTATGCACTGAATGGGAGCGAATACTATCGAATAACACTATCAACAATGCAACAAACAAACAAATTAAATAGTAATTTATGGAGAAAAGACTAACAATGCTTTTGGTGGGACTGTTCCTATCACTGGGAATAGCCTTCGCTCAAAATAAAATCTCTGGCACGGTCTTCGACCAGGACATGGGTGAACCCCTGATGGGCGCGACTGTCAAAGTGCAGGGATCGACGAAGGGAGTCACCACCGACATGAACGGTAAGTTTACCATTGACGTGCCCGCAGGCAAGAAGCTTGTGATAAGTTTCGTGGGCATGAACACACAGACCGTCACGCCGAAGCAGGGCATGAAGGTCAACCTTACTTCTAATACCGCACAGGTGGGCGAGGTCGTCGTCACGGGTATCCAGAAAATGGACAAGCGACTCTTTACCGGTGCTACGACGAAAATCGACGCGGAGCAGACCAAACTCGACGGTGTGGCTGACGTCACCCGCGCACTGGAAGGTCGCGCAGCAGGTGTGTCGGTGCAAAATGTGTCGAGCACTTTCGGTACGGCTCCTAAGATTCGCGTGCGCGGTGCCACCTCCATCTACGGCTCGTCGTCGCCCCTGTGGGTGGTCGACGGTGTAATCATGGAAGACGCCGTCAACGTCGATGCCGACGACCTCTCGTCGGGCGACGCCACGACGCTGATTTCGAACGCCATCGCCGGTCTGAATGCCGACGACATCGAGTCGTTCCAGGTGCTGAAGGACGGCTCCGCTACCTCCATATATGGCGCGCGCGCCATGTCGGGCGTGGTCGTCATCACCACCAAGAAGGGTCGCCAGGGCCATAGCTCCATCAACTATACGGGTGAGTTCACCTATCGTCTGAAACCATCTTACTCGAACTATAACATCTCCAATTCGCAGGAGCAGATGGGTATCTACAAGGAAATGGCCGCCAAGGGCTGGCTGGAGTTCTCGCAGATTGCCAACGCATCGTCGGCCGGTCTGTACGGCAAGATGTACGGTCTGATGAACACCTATAACGAGCAGACGGGCGATTTTATGCTGCCTTACACAGAGAAGGCCATGAACGACTACCTGCGTGAAGCCGAGTTCCGCAACACTGACTGGTTCGACCTGCTCTTCAACAGCAACATCATGCAGACCCACTCCGTCAGCGTCTCCAGCGGCACCGACCGCGCCTCGCTCTATGCCTCGCTCTCGGCCATGATTGACCCGGGCTGGACGAAGGACTCGAAGGTGCAGCGCTATACGGCTAACATCAATGCTTCTTACAAACTGTCGAAGAACTTGACCGCCACGCTGCGCACCAACACCAGCTACCGCGACCAGAAGGCTCCTGGCACGCTGAACCAGTCGACCGACGTTGTCTCGGGTGCCGTCAGCCGCTCGTTCGACATCAACCCGTTCAGCTACGCGCTGAACACCTCGCGCACGCTGGACCCCAACCAGATCTACACGCGCAACTACGCCCCGTTCAGCATCTTCTCGGAACTGGACAACAACTACATCGACATCGACGTGATGGACACCAAGTTCCAGGGCGAACTCGAGTGGAAGCCCTTCCGCGGACTCTCGCTCAACGCACTGGGCAGCTACCGCATCAACCGCTCCGACCGTGAGCACATCATCCTTGACAACTCAAACATGGCCGAGGCTTATCGGGCCGGTGTGGACAACCCGAACATCATGTACTCGAACCCATATCTTTACACTGACCCCGACAAACCCGGCGAATGGCCTATTTCAGTGATGCCCGAGGGCGGTATCAACATCTTGAACCGCAACGAGGTGAAGCAGCTCGACTTCCGCTTCACGGCCAACTATAACCACGTCTGGAGCGTCAAGGGCGAGGAGACCCACATCTTCAGCGCACTGGCCGGTATGGAGGCCAACCGCGCCGACTACGACGCAGCAGAGGACCAAACCTATGGTGTGCTCTACAAGCAGGCCCGACTTCACCAGCTGGTGCCAGATTTCTTCAAACAGGCCAAGGAGGAAGGTACTGAGCTGACTTCGTTCTCGCGCAGTTACAACCGCCGTCTGGCCTACTTCGCCAATGCTAACTATTCGTACAAAGGCCGCTATTCTGGCAACCTGACCGCCCGCTACGACGGATCTAACCAGTTGGGCCGTAGCCGTAAGAGCCGCTGGCTGCCCACGTGGAACGTCTCGGCATCGTGGAATGCTCACGAGGAGAACTTCTTCCGCCGCTGGATGGAGCGTACTAACGGGGCTTTCTCGCACGCCACGCTCCGCCTCTCCTATTCGCTTGTCGGTGAGCAGACGGCTGCCTCTAATGCGAAGGCAATCTTCCGTTCGGCCAATATGTGGCGCCCGCAGGGTGACCAGCAGGAGACGGCTCTCTATCAGTCGAGCTATGCCAACGAAGACCTGACCTACGAGAAGAAGCATGAGTTCAACGTCGGTGTCGACCTCGGTTTCTTGAACAACCGCATCAACGTCGTCACCGACGCTTATTGGCGCGACAACTTCGACCTGATGGGCTACTACTACGCGCAGCTCGCAGGCCGTCAGTATGCCAATGTAGCCTCGATGAAGTCGCATGGCGTTGAGGCCACGATTTCCTCGCAGAACATCATGAAGAAGGATTTTCAGTGGACCACTGACCTCACCTTCGCCTACAACTACACCGAAATTACCGACCTGATGTCGGTTTCGCGCGTCATCGACCTCGTTTCGGGCAGCGGCTACGCCCGTGAAGGCTATCCCCATCGTGCCTTGTTCTCACTGCAGTTCGCGGGACTGAACGACGAGGGTATCCCTCAGGTCATCAACGAGAGTGGCAATGTCACCACCAGCGACATCTACTTCCAGGAGTACGAGCACCTCGACCACCTGAAGTATGAAGGCCCCTCGGAGCCCACTTATACCGGCGGCATGAACAACATGTTCCGCTGGAAGAACTGGCGACTGAATGTTTTCATCACCTATTCGTTTGGCAACAAGCTGCGCCTCGACCCGGTCTTTGCCGCTTCCTACAGTGATCTGGCTGCCATGCCGAAGGAGTTCAAGAACCGCTGGGTGATGCCTGGCGACGAGAAGGTGACCGACATCCCGGCTATCGCTTCTGTTCGTCAGAACTACAACGACCGTTACCTTGGTTATGCCTACAACGCCTACAACTACTCGACGGCCCGCGTGGCCGACGGCGGCTTCATCCGACTGAAGGATGTCTCGCTGACCTACGACTTCAGCCCGCAGCTCATCAGCAAGATCGGCCTTGGTTCAGCTTCGCTCAAGCTCGACGCCACCAACCTGATGCTGCTCTATGCCGACAAGAAACTGAACGGTCAGGACCCAGAATTCGTTAATTCTGGTGGTGTGGCTACGCCTCTCTCCAAGCAGTTCACGTTCACACTGCGCCTGGGAATCTGAAATCGATAATATAAATTCAATAGAGAATATGAAGAAGATTGCATTATATAATAAGGTACTAACGATGGTGATGGCTGTTATGGCAATGACCGCCTGCTCCGACAGTTTCCTCGACAAAGAGCCCGACGAGCGCACTACCATCGACGAAGTCGACAAGGTCATACAGCTTTTTATTGCATCTTATCCCGATGCCAACTACGGCTGGGTGTGCGAACTGTCGAGCGACAATGTGATGGACCTTAATTCTGTGCATCTGCCCGCCAGTCCGAACGCTGAGCAGAAAGGTACACACTACAACCTGACCTCTTCTGGCCGTCAGGACGACGAAATGTTCCGCTTCGAGCCCGTCAAATCGTCGACGTCGAGCGACACCCCCGCCAGCCTCTGGACGGGTTTCTATGCTGCCATCAACTCGGTCAACGAAGGTCTGTTGGCACTCGATAACATTGCCCGTCAGCCTGGTTTTGTGGCTGACCGCAAATATAATGCCGCACTTGCTGAAGGACTGCTTATTCGTGCCTATGCTCACTTCATTCTGGTCAACTGCTTCTCGCAGGCCTATAAGAATGATGAACTGAGCAGTCAAGATGTCGGTGTGCCCTATCTGACCAAGCCAATCACTACGGTTGATGACAACTACGACCGTAGCAATGTCACCGAGACTTATAAAAAGATTCGTGCTGATTTGGAAGAAGGCCTGAAGTATGTGAACAACATCAACTATAAGATGCCGAAATGGCATTTTAACGAGGATGCTGCCCATGCCTTTGCCGCCCGTTTCTATCTCTTTACCCGTGAGTGGGACAAGGTGATTGAGCATGCAACGTTCGTGTTGGGCGACAACTATGAGACATTGCTTAACCGCATGTTTGACTATGGCACGCTGGAGGATCTCTATTACCTCAGTGATTATGCCAATGCTTGGCAGAGCCCCTATATCTATAGCAATATCATGCTGATGGATACCTACAGCACCATTCTGCGTAAGGCCCGCTATCGCTACAGCCAGGGCTCGCTTACCGCTCGTGCCATCTACTATCACAACTCACCGATGTGGGCTGGCTATGTCGTTAATCCTACGGTTCTCGTCATGGGTTTGGGCGGCAATGGCTATGGCGCCTACTATCCTGCCTGGATTTCCGAGCAGTTCGAGTATAGCGACAAGGTGGCTGGCATTGGATATGCTCACACTATCCGTCGTGAGTTCACATACGCAGAGCTGTTGCTTGAGCGTGCAGAGGCCCGTATCATGGTTGGCGACCTTGAGGGTGCCGCAGCCGACCTGATTACCTATTCGGAAAGTATTCAGAAGTTCTCTCCCTCAACGAAGGAAACCTATGAGCGCAATGCCCGTATGACCCCGCTGACGGTTGACATGATCAATTCTTGGTTTGCCATGAACCGTAGCAACAATTACAATTGCTTCGACGACTGGAACTTCGTAACCAACATGAGTCCCGACTATGTCATCTCGGCCGATAAGGTGCCCTATATGAACGCGCTGAACTATTTCCGCCGCTTTGAGACAAACTTCACAGGTATGCGTTTCTTCGACTTGAAGCGTTGGGGCATAGAGTACACTCATGAGTACGGTCTGGACAATGTGAAGTACACGCTCACGTGGAACGATCCACGCCGCGCACTTGAAGTCCCCGAGGATGCCATTGCTTCTGGTCTGGAACCCTCGCGCCCGTTGACCGTCGACTCTACCTCGACTGAGAAAGTCATTCCTGCAAGCCACTTTATTGAGGAAAATAACCAAGAGAAAGGAGAATAAGAGATATGAAGAAACTATATTGTTTGCTGTTAGCATTCGTAGCATTTATAGGTCTGACCGTTACGGTCTCCTGCGGTGATGACGATTTAGGTGAAACCATCTTCTCACGCGAGGACAAGCCCCTTGACCGTACGTTGGGAACATTCCCGCTTGACACCTTTATCAAGGTGAACATGCTGGAACCCTATAACATGAAGTTCATCTATCGCATGGAGGATGTCGGTGCCGATATGCAGCGCAACCTTGTTCCAGCCGACTACGACAAGAGTGTGCAGCTGGCTGTGCTGACCAAATACTTGTGGCTCGATGTCTACAAGAAGCTTGCCGGTGAAAAGGAAGTGTTCCTGAAGAAATATGCACCACGTATCATCCACGTCATCGGCTCACCTGCCTACAACGATGACGGTTCACGCACTGTGGGTGTGGCAGAAGGTGGTGTAAAGATTACTCTTATGGAGGCCAACAAACTCGATGTGAGTCAGATTGAGGGAGCCAATGGATTGAACAACCTGTTCTTCCACACCATGCACCATGAGTTTGCCCATATCCTCGACCAGACATATCAGCGCCCGACGGCCTTTGACCAACTGTCGTCGAATTTCTATGACTCGAACTGGAACGACAAGCACGACTCCGTTCAGTGTGCCTTAGGATTTGTCACACCTTACGGCTCGTCTGCCAGCCGTGAGGACTGGGTGGAGGTGCTCTCCTGCTACGTCACCTACGACCAGGAACGTTGGGATAAATTGCTGAACACGGCCTCTGTTGACTGGGAAGACGTGGAGATGAGCGATGAGCAGTATGACTCGCTGTTCTACAACTACCAGAAAGATGCCAACGGCAACTATAGGCGCAACTCGGAAGGCAAGCTGATTCGCGAGAGCAATATCCGCAAGCAAGTGGACATCGACTCCGTGGGCTATCTCCACCAGCTGTCAAATCAAGAGTGGCGCGTGGCCCGTAAGGTCATCAAGCGCGACGCTGACGGTTGGGCTGTCACCGATACGCTGGGCAACATTATCATCGACCGTTCGTTATGGGACAATATTGACGGTCGCGAGATGATTCTCACCAAACTTGATATGGTTCGCGAGTGGTTGAGAACCAACTGGCAGATTAGTGTCGACGACCTGCGCAAGGAGGTGCAGTCTCGCCAATACCTCACCGACGCTGACGGCAACTATATCCGTGACAACTACGGTCGACTGATCAACAAACTTACGTACCACTATGAGCAGGATCCTACGAAGACGCTTATCGAATATCTCAATGAAGAGATAGAGCAGTACAAAGCCTTACATGAAGAAGCAATAAAGAATAGTAAATAAAAGGAATGACGATTATGAACAAGATATATCCAATATCCCTTATCTTCGCCGTCGCACTGGGATTCACGGCTTGCTCGGGCGAGGAGGACGATCTCTTCAACGCTTCAGCTGCCGAGCGACTTAATGCTGCCAGTGAACTCTATTCGGCACGACTGACCGCACAACCCAACGGATGGGCCATGCAGTTTTATCCTACCTATGACAACGAGGCACCCAACGGCAAGGGATACCTGTTGCTGACCCGCTTCAACAAAGACTTTACCGTCGATGTGTCGGGCTACGACTGGCCTGAGTGGTCGTATGAGAAGGTGGGAACCAAGCCCGAGGATCCCGAGGAATGGGTCTGCAAATATAAAAACGAATATCGCGAGGCAACCTCGTTCTGGGAAGTCATCACCGACAATGGCCCCGTGTTGTCTTTCAACTCGTATAACGACAACATGCACTACTTCTCAGACCCTGATTTCCGCGAGACGGGAACAGGTTTCGGCGGTGACTATGAGTTCATTGTGGTCGACGCTCCTGATGATGCCAGCTACATGATGCTCAAGGGCAAGAAGCGCGGCACGTATAATCTGCTCACCCCCATTGAGGAGGGTATCGTCTACGCTGACTATATGGCCGACGTGAAGGGCTTCCACAATAGCATTTTCCCCGTGGAGGAGCTCATCAGCAATCTTGTACACTTCGGCGATTCTATCTATCGCATGGACGGCTCAAACGACGGTGTGCCCAACATCTATCCCTTTGATGCTGACGCTATCGTTGCCGAGAACTTTAACCCCTTCCTCATCACCAAGCGCGGCGATGACTACTATCTGCGCTTCCGTGATGCTTTCGAGCGCGACGACATGGAGGGCACCCTGCAGGAGCTACGCTACGACACTATCGCCGGTAAGTTTGTTGGTGTGGAGAATGACCAGTTCCAGATCACTGGCTATAACACGGCCCGCTTCCTGATGGAGAAGATGGCTGCCGGAACCAAGTTCCAGTTCACTCCCACGTCGGAAGTGTCCGACAAGGTGAAGGCTATCCTCACCCAGCTGACCGAGGACTTCGCCACCCTGAAGGACAGTCGTAGGCGCAGCTATGGCTTCATTGGTATCGGTCTTTGCTACAATGGTAGTGCGCAGAGCTACACTTGGGAGCTGACATTCAAGGTGCCCGCCTCAGCGAGCAATTCTTTCGCTGGCTACAAGGTCGGTCTGGATCGCGATGACACGACAATCAAGATGAATTATGAGGGTCCGCTCAACGAATCCGCACAGACGATAGCCACAACACTACCCAGTGTGAATACGGCTGTCACGGAGTTCAGCCGCGACTACGTCGTGACGCCCGTTATCTCGCCTTTCGATCTCTCGAAGCTGAAACTCACATCTGTGACCGATTCCGATTTCTGGTTTGTAATCAATTTATAAGAATAAATTTAATTAAAACAAAATTATTATGAAGAAAGTTTTACTGCTGTCGGCCCTTGTGCTGACAATGTCTGCACAAGCCTTCGCTCAGAAGAAGGTCTTGCCGCAGGACGTCAAGCTCCGTACGATTGACAATATGGAGATGGTGAAGAACATCGGTCGCGCTCCCGTCGCTTCCGTTCAGATGAACACAAAGGCTGTAGCCGCCTCTCGTGCTCCCCGAAAGGTTGTCTCCAACGGCTTATGGTTCCAGCGCCCCGAAGGCTCGCTCTGGATGCGCTTCAACAGCACTGCATCTTGTGTCATGCAACCTCCCTTCACTGATGTCACCTACATCAACAAGGCCACGAATCCTGATCAGACGACTTGGGCTATCTACTACCAGTCTGGCCTGACCGACGTTGATGCTGATCCCGATTACAACCTTACTTGGAGTTACTATGGTTTCGGAGGCTATTATATGCCAGTCCTCCAGAGTGGAACTTCTACGTATTCTTTTGGCGATGAGGCTGAGGACAGCAGTGTGCTTCCTTACTCTTACGAACTCGACTCCATCTACAGTGTGTCTAACGTTAACTACAATGGTGGCACATGGTCAGGCTTCTCAAATGGTTATGTTTTCGGTACCTATACAAATACGTTTGAAGACGAAAACGGAAACGCTTACGACGTGAAGGCTGATGCCATCCACGAGTTTTTTGAAAAACCCGCTCGTCCCCTCTATGTCACTGACATATGGTTCTACACCACCAGCGATGTGAAGGATTTCCTTCCTGAGGATGTGGAGATGAAGCTCGTCATCCGTAAGCAGGGCACTGAGACTCTGATGAGCGACGAGGTGATTGCTGAGATTCCCTTCACCATCAATGATACTATCTGGACTGGCCAGTACACGAATGGTGAGGGCTATTATGGCGCTTTCCTGATTGAGCAGAAAGAGGTTGACTTGTTTGGTCAGGTCTATCAGGTGCCTATCATCATCGACGATGCTTTTGTCATCAGCATTGAAGGTTTCGACCAGGATGGTGTTGACTTCTCGCTGTACATGACCGACGTCATGAACATTCCTACTGACTTCTATGACAACGACGGTAAGGTGTTCCCCACCATGCGTACCTATGTCCGCGCTGATGACGGCACCCCATTAGACGGCTTCTACTACACTCAGTATATTTCGCCGAATGATCCTAATCCCGACCGCGCTCGCTACGCACGTCAGTACAATGTCAACCTCTATCTCGACGCTTTCTACGATGTTGTTGAGCCCTACGAAGAGTGCAAGACGATGAATGCTCTTGAGGAAGGTGGCTACATTTACTTCCTGAGCGAAGAGGAGAACGACGAGGGTGACCTGGAGACTGTCGCCTATCAGTCGCTTCAGTATCATGCAACCCTGCCCCGTCTGTCCGAGTGGGAAGGCATGGAAGGTGAGGATAACTACTACTTCGTCGGTGAGACCGATGAAGAGGAGATGCCCGAATGGCTGCACGTGGAAGAATTCAACGATGACTATTTCTCAGCTAACTACGGCTACACCGAACTTGCTTTCATCAGTGCCGATCCTCTGCCTGATGGTATGGATGGTCGTATCGGTCGGTTCCGCATCGTCAGCGACCGTGGTGCCGATTCCGGTCTGATCACCGTTATTCAGGGTAACGCTATTGATGGAATTGTCACAGTCAGCACTGGCGGTAAGGTCAAGGCTACTGAGGCTACCTACAATCTCGCCGGTCAGAAGGTCAATGGTGCTTTCAAGGGCATCACGGTCAAGGGCGGCAAGAAGTTCCTCACGAAGTAAAAATCAATCTGCTATGACATAATATCTATATAATAGGTATTGTGGAGTAGGCAAACAGACAATAATCATTGTAATGCCTGTCTCGCATTCTCTCGGAAGATGAGTGTCGGGGCAGGCATTATTTCTCAACTCTAAGGAGAATGACAGGACTCTTCCGAACAGCCGGTTGAGAAGAAGCGGTCCTTCTTTAGCCAAGAAGCGGCACTTCTCAAGCCAAGAAGCGGCACTTCTCAAGTCAAGAAGCGGCACTTCTCAGTCAGAGAAGCGGTCCTTCTCGTTAAAAGGAACGGCCCTTCAGCAGTTTTTGGTGATTGGCCGTTAATACAGTACTAACCTAATAATAATGAAAAGACTAACATTATCCATTCTGACTTGTCTCATGTCGGTCAGCATGGCGATGGCAATTCCAGCCAAACCTGGCACATCGCGCATCACTCAGCCCGACGGATCAAGCGTCGACCTCTGCCTTCATGGCGACGAGTATTGGCACTATACGACGACGGCCGATGGCTACAGCGTTGTAAAAGACGAGCGGGGCTATTGGGTGTATGCCGCCCTGCGCGACAACGAGCTGATCCCTACGACTCACGTTGCCCACAGCGTTGACGCCCGTCAGTCCAATGAGCTCGAATATCTGAAAGGCATCAGTCGCAACATAGCACCGAAGATGAGCGAGGATAACCGGCAGAGACGCAACAATGAACGAGCCATTGAGGCTCAAGCACGCCAGAAGCGTCGTGCTGCCAATTACGACTATACAAAACTACGCGGACTCATTATCCTCGTTGAGTTCAACGACCAGTCTTTCTCTCGATCCGACTATAAAGCGGTGATGGAAGATATGGTGAATAAGGAAAACTATACAGGCTATCTCACTACCGATGGCAGGAAGGTGGAATTCACAGGGTCCGTTCACGACTACTTCCGTGATAATTCCCTCGGATTGTTTACACCTCAGTTTGACATCGTCGGCCCGGTTCAAGTGGCCCGTAGCAAATACTATCCTGGTAGCAGCAACACAGCAACCGAACAGCTCATCCGCGACGCAATCGATGCTGCTGACAGCGAAGTGAACTTTGCCGACTACGATGGCGATGCTGACGGTGAGGCGGACATGATCTACTTCATCTTTGCCGGATGTGGCTCCCACATCAACGGCAATGATTCACGACTTCTGTGGCCGCATGCTTCTTTCGTGTTGTCACGCTATTACACCACCATAAGGAAGGACAACATCCGTCTCGGACGTTATGCCTGCTCTACGGAGATGACCAATTCAGAGAAGAATCCCTCTCTCGACGGCATTGGCACCATCTGTCATGAGTTCAGTCATGTGCTGGGCCTTCCCGACTTCTATGACACCGACTATACGGAGAGTGGCGGTGAGAGCGACCATCCTGGAGACTTCTCCATTTTGGCATCAGGAAGCTATCTGAACGAAGGCAAGACCCCCTGCGGATATACGCTTTTCGAACGTTACGTCATGGGCTTCACCACTCCGACGACCATCACTGACGAAGGTGAATTCACGCTTGAGAAACTCAGCCAGACGGGTACAGGCTATCGCATCAACACGCCGTCGAGCAAGGAGTATTTCCTCTTTGAGAACAGACAGCGTGAAAAGTGGGATATGTATATCCCTGGCCACGGTATGGTTGTCTTCAGGGTCGACTCGTCGAATGTGAAGGTGTGGAACGATAACCTTGTGAACGTCAATCCTAATCACATGTACTTCGAAATACTGAGGGCCGGAAACAGAATAGAATTCACACCATTCCCCGGCATGACATATAAGACCGAACTGACACAGGCCACCAATCCAAGCCTGAAGACCTGGGCAGGGCTGAAGACACAACTTGGATTGCGTAACATTGCTGAGGAGGACGGCATCATCACATTCGATGTCTTCGATACCTATAAGCTGGTGTCGCTGACTTTGCCCACGAACTTTAAGGTAGGACTGGGATTAGACCGTCAGCTCGTTGCCACAGGATCGCCCTCAACTGCCGAGTACTCTTTGACATGGGCAACCGACAATGCCCAGGTGGCCACGGTTGATGTCTCCGGCAAGGTTTACGGTGTCGGTGTGGGAACTTGTAATATCACGGTAACGAGCAACAATGGCGTGACCACCACAACCGCTGTTACTGTTGAGGAAATGACTTCAGCAGAAAACATTGCGGCTTTCCGCCAGCTCCCCGCAGGACAGGAAGCGATGCTTCAACTGAAGGATGCTCAGGTCCTTTATGTCCAATCGAAGGAACTTTACTTGCGCGATGCTTCGGGTGCCATGCTGATCTACAACTCTGGTCTGACGGTGAATGCCGGTGATATCCTCAATGGTTGTGTCTATGGCAAGCGTGACGCGAATAATGAAATGCCCGACTTGGCCGGCATCAAGGGGTCTACCTTGCAAAGTGACTTCGTCGTCACTGGCAACAGCACTCCTGAACCGCGCAGCGTCAACCTCTACGATCTCACTGAGGCAGACTATGGCGATTATGTGCGCGTCAAGGCTGTACGTCTGGTCAAGGACGGTTACGTCTATGCTGTCTGTGGTGATAATCGTGCCCGCATGTGGAATGCTTTCAACATCAAGACCATCAGTGTTCCTTCCAGCTTTGAGGACAAGTTCTTCGATGTGGAGGCCATCTATGGAACTAACTCAGTGAAGAATATTGGTATCCTTAAAGAACTGAAGTTGATGGCTTCCCCCGTGGAGGTGGAAGCACCCGCAGGCATCGTCAGCGTCAGCAGTTACCCTGATAAGACTGTCAATCAGACCTTCAACCTGTCAGGCCAGCGCGTTGACGAGAGCTATCGTGGACTCATCATTCAGGGTGACCGGAAGGTCATCAAGAGATAGCATTGTCCAAGAAACGTTGAAATATTAGATAAATACTGTTAAAGGACGCATTTATATTGAAATCTTTTTCGTACCTTTGCATTTCCTGCCAAAACAGAAATGAGTGAAGATATGAAAAAGATTTCTTTATTGTTGATATTCTGGTGCCTGTGCTGTGTCGCCTTGTGGGCAGTTCCTGCCTATAAGGGTAGCGTGCGTGTGGCCCAGCCTGACGGCACCATGCTGACGCTGAGGCTCGTCGGCGACGAGTATCTGCATTTCAATATGACCGACGACGGCTACTCTGTGGTGAAGAATGCACAAGGGGCCTATGTCTATGCCTGCAAGGGCGACGACGGGCAATTGGCACCGACCAGTTTGATTGCCCACGATGCTGCCGGGCGTCAACTGGCTGAGCTGAGTTATCTGCAAGCGGTGGGCAAGCGTCTCACGCCTGAAATGACTGCCGAGCGGGCTGCCGAGCGTCAGACCGAACTGCAGCGTCAGGCTAAGGCGAGGGTCATGCACCGAGAGCCTCTCTACAACTATAATAATTTCCGCGGTTTGCTTATCCTCGTCGAGTTCAATGACCGCAGCTTTACGCGGCCCGATATCCGCGACATCATTGACGACATGGTCAACAAGGAAGGCTACAATGGCTATTTCGGCACCAACGGGCGCCGTCAGGCTTACACGGGCTCCGTGCGCGACTATTTCCACGACAACAGCGACGGGTGCTTTTCGCCGGAGTTCGATGTCTACGGTCCCTACAAGATCGATTATAGCCAGTACGACGCCCAAGGTGCCGGCAATGCGGCTCCACTGACGCTGGCAACCCTCGATGCGGCTGACGACGATATCGACTTCAGCATCTACGACCGCGATGGCGACGGTTTCGTCGATATGATCTACTTCATCTTCGCCGGCTATGGCGCCAACTTCAGCGGCAACGACTCACGCCTCTATTGGCCCCACCGTAGTGCCATCTATAATCCTAATGCCACAAGTTGGGACGACTGGATGGTGGTCAAGGACGGCGTCGGACTTTACGACTACGCCAGTTCTGTCGAGCTCTACGGCTATACTGCTTATCCCTCCACCGTCACTATCGACGGCATTGGCACTATCTGCCATGAGTTCAGCCATGTGCTGGGTCTGCCCGACTTCTATGATGCTGATTATGAGGAAAGTGGCGGCGAGAGCAACCATCCCGGCGATTGGTCGGTCATGTCCGGGGGCTCCTATAATAACTATGGCCGCACGCCCGTCGGCTATTCGCTTTTCGAGCGCTATGCCGTAGGCTTTGCTGAGCCAGAGACCATCACCGAGGAAGGCTCCTACACATTGCCCGAGCTCAATAGCTGCAACACGGGCTATCGGCTCAACACGCAGGTCAACCGTGAGTTCTTCTTCTTCGAGAATCGTCAGCGGAGTGGCAAGTGGGACCGTTCGCTGCCTGGCCATGGCATGCTAGTCTATCGCGTCGACTCGACCAGCACCCGTGTATGGCAGAACAACAGTGTCAACAACAACCCCCGCCATAACTATTACGAGATTGTGCGTGCCAACGGCTATTCATCCAGCCGTGCCGACGATCCCTTCCCTGGCGCGCGTCTTATACGCACGCTTAACAATACGACCACGCCGGCCAATCTGCTCACGTGGTCAGGCCTTCCTTCTCGGCTTGGTCTTGTCAACATCCGCGAACAGGGAGGCGTTATCACGTTCGACGTGGAGGATGTCTATGTGCTCCGTAAGATTAGCCTTCCGGCCGAGCAGACGGTCTATTTTGGCACCTCCTTGCTGCTTGAGCCTGTGCGGACGCCCGATTATGCGCCCTACACGCTCGAATGGTCGAGCAGCAATCCCGACGTCGCTACCGTCGATGGTGAAGGCCGCGTGACTGGAGTCGGCGACGGTGAGGCTGTCATCACGGTTCGTGCAAATGACAGCGACGACCTAGTGGCAGAGTGTGTCATCACGGTCGAGTCGCGCTATATCATTGACAATATTGCCGAATTCAAGTCTTCAGGCGAAGAGGAACCCGACCTGTTGGCCCTCAACAATGCCGAGGTTCTCTATGTCTACAACGGTCAGATTTTCGTGCGCGACTCCACTGGCGCAATGGTACTGCAACAGACGGGCATTGAGGCTACTCAAGGTCAACTGCTCAACGGCTTGATCAAAGGACGCAACCAGTTGCAGGACAAGATTCCATATTTCCTTACCGACGAAAGCTTTGACCCACGCCTCACGTTGACCCAAGGTCAGGCGCCAGAGCCTCGGCAGGTTCGTGTGGCCGACCTCACGGATGACGACTATGCCGATTATGTGACCCTCCATCAGGCCTCGCTGCAGCGCACTTCCGTCGGGGACGTCTCCGGCCTCTTCGCTGTCGACGGCGATCGTCAGGTGCGGCTTTATAACACCTTCGGCGTGCGCAACGGCATCAGCGTGCCCAGTGTCACCGAAGGTAAGTATTTCGACGTGACCGGCATTCTCATGACCCGTCAGGGGTCGGACGGGCCTGTTGATGAACTCGCCCTGCTGAAAGCACTGGTCGAGGTGAAAGCCCCTGAGTCGGAGGGTATCACTGCCGCCGCTTGGAATCCCTCAACTCCTGTTGACGTCTTCACTGCCGACGGCCGTCGCGTGGCCAGTACCACCTTAGATGCCCTCAAGCGTCTGCCTCTGCGCCGAGGCATCTATGTTGTCCGTTCCGCTGACGATGTGATGAAAATCGTGCGACCGTAAGTGGACGTCCATTATCACTTCAACATCGCAGTCCATCTGCATCAATACCCCGAAACGACAGCCGCTCCAATGGATGAGGCGCCTGTCGGCACGATGCTCAATGACTATCTCGAACAGCAGTTACGGCTGGTAGCTGACAGTCGCTCGCTCAGCACACGGCGCAACTACCAGACGGCAGTGCGCTCACTGCAAGCCTATCTGAACCGCGACGTGCCATTGGCAGAGATTACCTCCGACTTGTTGCAGGGCTATGAGCGCTGGCTGCGTGGTCATGGGGTCTGTCTGAACACGGTTTCTTGCTACATGCGCTCGCTGCGCTCCTTGCTCCACAACGGGCCAGACGATTGCGGGCAGGCCTTCTGCCACGTGTTTACTGGTCACACCCGTACCGACAAGCGCTCTATTCCCATCGAGGCCATCAACCGCCTGCGGAAGCTCCATCTCCCTTCCGACCGTTTTATCTCACTGGCACGCGACGTATTCCTCTTCAGTTTCTATGCCATGGGCATGCCTTTTGTCGACGTGGCCCATCTCCAGTGGTCGCAGGTCGGACCCCATAGTATCGTCTATCGGCGCCAGAAGACCGGCCATCCTGTCACCATCGGGCTGATGCCCCAGCTCACCGAGATCATGTGGCGCTACCGCGACAACAACTCCCCTTATGTATTCCCTTTGCTCCATGCCGGCACTGAGCGCGAGTATCATGCAGTCCTCGGACGCTATAACCGTGCGCTACACCGGCTGCAGCGGCTTGCCCGAATCGAGTCGCCGCTGACGAGTTATGTCGTGCGCCATTCGTGGGCCTCGGTAGCCTATGCCTCGAATGTCGACCTGCCCGTCATAGCTCAGGCCCTCGGCCATGCCAACACAAAGGTGACGATGACCTATATCCGTGAAATCAGCGATGACCGTGTGGCCAAGGCAAACGAAACTGTCGCCAGCCAGCTCGGCTGATGAAGGTATGGCGTTCAGCTTTGTTCATGGAAAGATACTGCAATTTCTCGCGGGCCTCGTTGAGCCCTGGCGCGGTGGTGTGTTCACTGATCCGCCCTGTCTTCAGGTAGTCTATCCATTCCTCCAAGGGAGTAGTGGCAACCTTGTTGAATTCATTGACACGTATGAGGAAGTATTCAGGAAATATCTCCTCTGGAGCCTTCATCCGGATGATGTCGTTCTCCTTGGAATTGATCTTCAGCGTATCTTTTGTGTGAACCCCGACGAAATGGTTCTGGCCGTGATACAGATAATCGGCTCCTTTGCTCAGGTCGAAATAGAGGATGCTGATGGAATAGACTTTCTTCACCTTGTCGTATTTCTGACCGAGGGTAAGATTGTTTATATACTTTCCAAGAATGTTCAGTAAATAATGGATATATTGGATAACCCTTAAGACTATTATGTTGAACTCACCATTTTGCCGTTTGAAGACGATAATAGTGAAAGTGTTATCGTCAATTATTTCCTCAATACATACTTTTTCTCCCAGTAAGACCGCAATGGAACCCTTCTTCAACTTTCTCAAGTTCTTTCGAGCTGTAAGCTGTACGGATGGAAGCCGAACAAAGGACTGGATAAAATTATTTCAATGCCACTGAATACTATTTCACCGCCACTGAATACTATTTCACCGCCACTGAATACTATTTCACCGCCACTGAAATAATTTTATAATGTAGTTTAATCCGTTCAATCCGTGGTTCTTTCTTACTTGAGAAAGTTGAAACCCTTCCAGCACGCCGAAGTTCGCCTTGTCGCGCAGCATGCGCTTGGCAGCCTAGTCGAAACGGATATATTTGTTTTCTTCGTTCATAACCATTAGGCTTTATCTTTGCAGAACACCCATAACAGGTATTCCGTTGCAAAAATAAGAAGAAATTGCGAAACCTGCAAATATTTCAGAAAAAAGT
>FLNY01000171.1_pt1 | contig 39997 bp, 35 predicted proteins | sample 1140381 | NCBI WGS metagenome assembly FLNY01 (sample SAMEA3878172, study PRJEB12797) | bioreactor metagenome | biome: Moose rumen | place: Sweden | collected 2011-10 | reverse complement strand
TTGAGGTCGGTGGTGTTGACCTTATTGCGAACGGCAGGGATGACTTGCATTATGGAGAGACCTGTTTGTGGGAGTGTGTAGAGCAGTTCGTCGCGTCCATCGCGTGGGCGAAAGACTCCAACATAGTCGTTGACGGTGGAACCGGGCTCTATGCAAATAGTTGATTTAGAGGTTTTTAATTGCATCCATTGGACGGCTGCGAAGTAGCCTTTGAACTCGGGATAGGTGAATGATTCACCGGGTACGGGGTCGTTGTAGTCGGTTTGCCAAATGCCTGTTTGCGGTCCGTGGAGGCGGTTTTTCCAGACGCGATAGGGTCCCATGCCGAGCCATTCTTTGCTGATGACAGAGGCTTCGTCGAGATCGAAAGAGATGCCCATAAGGTCGACAACGCCATTGAAATTGTAGACATATTCGATGCGTGCGACGCCTGTGGAGCCGATGTGCCAGCAGACACGCGATAGCGAACCGAGGGCATAGTGAACTGTCAGGACAATTGTGTCGTTTCCTTCGTTGACAGATAGCGAGCTAAGGGTGCCGAGGTCGGGGTAGGGGACGTAGGTTGTTTTCTTTTTTTCGGCTTGTGGGTCGTCGTGGTTGTAGAATTGATCCATAGAGCGGTCGGCACGTTTATAGGCGAAGAATTGTGGACCGTTGGTGAGGGTTTGTTGTTTGCCATCGACTTCGACTGACGTAAGGCGACCATTTGTCTTGCTGAAAGTATATGTGGTTTTGGCAGCAGAGATAATAATATTTTCGGACGTTTCGGTTTTGGAGATAAGCCCAGCGCGTTTGTTAGCAGAGACTATGCTACGACTACGTTTTTGAGTCCAAGTGCGCGAATATATTTCTTGCTTATTACTGTCGAAAGCAGTGAGAGTGAGGGCATCGGCATCTTTGTCGAGAGGGACTGAAAGCGTGCCAGAGGAGTGAGGCGCTATGCCGTTGGCACTTATGTTGCCACTTTTACGGACTGTGGTTTTACGCCCATCGTAGGAAACATATTGATATTGGAAAGTTACGTTATCGAGAGAAAGGAAATCGTAGCGATTCTCGACGTTGAGAGTACCATCGAAATCGGCGGATAGAGTTTCGAGAGTACAGAGCTCACCATTGTGGAAATTATGGTCGGGAGTAAAGATTTGAATAGGGCTCCAAACCTGACGGACAGTGTAGTAGCTACCTTCTTTTTCGTGATGAGGTCCGACAATGCCATCGGCACCATAGTTGCCGACGTTGTCGATTATGCCACCCATGTCGGTACGGACAACACCTTCGTCGACAAGAGCCCAGATGAATCCGCCTGCACAGCGAGGCCAAGAGCGCATGACCTCCCAGTAGTCGTAGAGACCTGCACCTGCGCCGCCATCGTAGAGAGCGTGGAGGAATTCGGTGGGCATCCATATTTCGTGCTTGCGCATGTAGTCGTTACTCTCGCCGTAGCTACGATAGTGCATTGTCTCGTAGCCACCGAAGTTGCCTTGTGGGTGAAGGACAGGTCGGCGTTGGATGTCGTATTTGTGGAATTCGTCATTTAGTTCGTCGTTCCACCCCTTTTCGTTGCCATTGCTCCACCAGATTATTGAAGGGTGGTTGACGTCGCGACAAACCATCTCGCGGATGAGTTTCTGACCATTGATGGTCTCGTGATGACCATGCCAACCGCTAAGTTCGTCCATAACATAGAGTCCGAGGCTATCGCAGATGTCGTAAAATTCGGGGTCGGCAGGGTAGTGCGAAAGGCGGACGGCATTCATATTGAGACTTTTGATGAGCAAGACGTCTTCTAAGTTCTTGGCATAGCTAAGTGTTCGACCCGTCTCGGGACGGAAGCTATGTCGGTTGACACCTTTGACGAGAACTTTTTGACCATTGATATAGAGTCCGTCGCCCGGACGAGTCTCGATGGTGCGGAAACCGAATTTTTCGCGTTCGACGTGGAGTATTTTACCTGTGCGGTCTTTGAGGGTAAACTCGGCAATGTAGCGGTTGGGAGTTTCGGCAGTCCACGTGCTTATGCCATTGGCACTGAGAGCTACGGATACTTGAGTGCCACCGCGAGAGGCTGTGGTTTTCTGAGCTACTTTCTTGCCATTGATGTCGGTTATGGTCGTTTCGAGAGTGGCACCTTCGAGAGCGCGATTGATAATAACATCGGCACGGAAAGAGCCGTCGGCACGAGCGTCGATGGCCGTACGCTCGATGCATAGTGCAGGCTTGCTGACGATGAAGACTGGGCGAATGATGCCACCAAAGTTCCAATAGTCGGCACGTCGTTCGGAGAGGTTGACGCCAGCGTTTTCACTTTCTTTGCTGACGGTTAGTTCGAGGAGGTTTTTCTTGTCGCCAAAGAAGACTCGGTCGGAGATGTCGTAGGTTATGCGATAGAAGGCACCTTGATGTTTTTGACCAGCTTTGCGATGGTTGATTTGCACTTCGACATCGGTCATGACAGCTTCGAAGACGAGGTCGATGTGTCGGCCAGCCCATTGCTGGGGTAACTTGAACTCATATTTATACTTGCCTTTTTCGTCGGCGATGCCATCGGGGAAGGCTTTGCCGTAGAACTTCATGCCATATTGATAGGTGCCGAAGCCTTGTAGTTCCCAACAACTTGGGACACCTATTTTTGTCCACTTGCCACTATTGAAGCCATCGGTGCAGAAGAAGTCCCACTGCACCATGTCGTCGCAACCATGCCCACTGAGATATTGTCGGTGTGTATTAACATCGGTCTGTGCGTGGGCTGAGCAAGCGAGCAAGAGGGCGCACGAGGAAAGTATTTTATGTATGTTCATTAGTTATGATATGTGTGTATGCTTATACTTGTGGATAGACAAAGAGATAGTCGTAGTGAACAATGGGGCGTTGCCTTTTTGCTCCGACCTGACGGAGAGCTGTGTCTTTGTCGGTGGCGACGCGTCCGACGGCGATATTCTTGCCCGATTCGTCGGCAATGATGACTATGTCGTCTTTCTTGAAGTTGCCTTCAATTTCTTTTATGCCGACGGGCAACAAACTGGAGACTCTACTAGTATCTAAGAGAGCTGTAGCAGCACCTTCGTTGACGACGATGCGAGCCGTGGCAAAGCCATCGGAATAGGCGATCCATTTTTTGACGGCCGTGTTGCGTCCGGCAGCTTCAAAGTGTGTACGGACGAGCGAAGAGTCGTCATCGGCAATGCGCAAAATGGTGTCTGAGGCAGAGCCATTGGCAATGTAGACATCGATGCCAGCACCAGCTGTTTTTTGAGCCATGCGGCACTTGGTGACCATGCCACCGCGCCCGAAGTCGGATTTTGAGGCTTGGACATATTGTGCGACGCTTGTGCCACGGCGCACTTCGGTGATGACGTGCGCGGATGGGTCTTTGGGGTCACCGTCGAAAATGCCGTCGATATTGCTAAGGATGATGAGTTTTTGGCAGTCCATCATGGAGGCGATGAGAGCAGAGAGCTCGTCGTTGTCGGTAAACATAAGACCTGTTAGCGAGACGGCATCGTTTTCGTTGACGACAGGGAGCACACCACTATTCCAAAGGACATCGACACAATTCTTCATATTGAGATAGTGGGCACGGGTGCGAAGGTCTTGCTTGGTGAGGAGTAGCTGACCTATCTTGATGTTGTGCGCAGAGAATATTTGTTGCCAAGTGTCGATTAGCTTGACTTGTCCGATGCTGGATAGAAGTTGACGTTGTGCGACTGGGTCGAGGTGTTCGTAGTCGGAGGTCATGCCACGTCCGGCAGCCATGGCACCACTGGAGACGAGGACGACTTTGTCGCCACGGCTGTGCAAGACGGCGATTTGCCTTGCAAGGTCTTCCATGCGATCGACGTTGAGTCGACGGTCGGGACCGGTGAGGACGTTGGAACCTATTTTGATGGTTATTGTGGACATCGGAGCGGTGTTATTTAACAATCTTGTTGTAAGAGCCCATCATGCCACGCATAACGGCAGAGAGGAAGCCAGCATGCTCCATATCGTTGATGCCCGTGATGGTTACGCCAGCAGGTGTGCAGACTTTGTCGATTTCGGTTTCGGGATGCGAATGTTTGGCAAGGATTAGTTGGGCAGCCCCTTTGACGGTTTGCGCTACTACTTCGGCCGACATTTGTGCAGGTAGACCCATTTCGATGCCACTAAGCATGGCAGCACGTATGTAGCGAAGAGCGTGAGCTATGCCACAAGAAGCGAGTGCTGTAAGGGCTGGCAATTGACTTTCGGAGACGACGAGGGCTACGCCGATGGTAGAAAAAATCATCTGAACGAAATCGAGTTGCTCTTTTGAGACACACGAGCCTCCGACGATGGCGGTAAAGCTTTCGCCGACTTCGGCAGCCGTGTTGGGCATGACACGCACAACAGACATATTTGCGCCTGTCCACTCTTCGAGGCTGGCTACGGAGACTCCTGTGGCGATGGAGATAATGAGAGCTTCGGGGCGCATGTCGTTGCGGACGGCTGAAATGACGTCTTTTATTTGGTATGGCTTGACGGCAAAGACGACGATGTCGGCACCTTTGACGGCGACGTTGTTGTCGGTCGACGTGCAGAACCCGTCGGCTTTCCAGCTATCGAGTGCTACGGTGTTTCGACGGGTAATGGTGATTTGAGCTGGTGAGGCTACGCCTGCTTTGACGATGCCGCGCGCAATGGCACCGCCCATGTTGCCGCCACCTATGACAGCGATTTTTTTATCTGGTGAAATGTTGGTCATATATGTAGTAAGAACTAAATGTTTATGAGATACAAAGTTACAAACGAAAAAGATTTAGACTAAAAATATGCTTTCAATCTGTAAAAATGTTTGGGATATTGGGTTATAGATTGTAAGCATAGCTTAGACTTAACAAAGCACCCACCCCGACGTGAAAATTGTCGTGGGTGGGTGTGTGAGTTAGTGGGTATGCAGGAGCGTGTTATTCTTCGGGTTCGATGCCTTCGTGGTCTTCGTCGTCGGGTTCGACGACAGAGCCTTCGGGCTCAGTGCCTTCGGAGACGGCGGCACGCACCTTGGCTTCAATTTCTTCTTGTAGCTCGATATTGTCGCGGAGAATGCGGAGAGCTCCTTCGCGGCCTTGTGCAAGTTTGGAGCCAGCATAGCTGAACCACGAGCCGCTCTTCTTGACGATGTCGAGACCTACGGCAAGGTCGAGCACTTCGCCGACTTTGGATATGCCTTCGCCAAAACGTATTTCGAACTCGGCTTTGCGGAATGGGGGCGAGACCTTGTTCTTGACGACCTTGGCACGCGTGAGCGAACCGACGACGTCGTCGCCATCTTTGATGGCACTGACTTTGCGGACATCGATGCGGACTGAGGCGTAGAACTTGAGGGCATTACCACCAGTGGTTGTTTCGGGGTTGCCAAACATGACACCGATTTTTTCGCGGAGCTGATTGATGAAGATACAAGTGGTGTTGGTCTTACTGAGTGCACCAGTCATCTTGCGGAGAGCTTGGCTCATTAGTCGGGCGTGGAGACCCATTTTGCTGTCGCCCATATCGCCTTCGATTTCGGCTTTTGGAGTTAGAGCTGCGACGGAGTCGATGACGATGATGTCGATGGCAGATGAGCGGATTAGTTGTTCGGCTATTTCGAGAGCTTGCTCACCGTTGTCGGGTTGACTGATGTAGAGTGCGTTCATGTCGACACCGAGTTTTTCGGCATAGGAGCTATCGAAAGCATGTTCGGCATCGATGAAGGCAGCTATGCCACCAGCTTTTTGTGCTTGTGCGATGGCATGTATGGCAAGGGTGGTCTTACCAGAAGATTCGGGACCAAAGATTTCGATTACGCGACCACGCGGATAGCCACCTACGCCGAGAGCCATGTCGAGACCGAGCGAGCCAGAGGAGATGACGGGTATTTTTTCGACATGGCGATCGCCCATGAGCATTATGATGCCTTTGCCGTAGGCTTTGTCGAGTTTGTCGACCGCAAGCTTGAGGGCGGCCAACTTTTTATTTCTGAGTTGTTCTGCGTCTTCTGCCATGTATGATAGTTGTTTTATTTGTTTTTCTTGGTTGACTATGCGAAGCTACGAGTGTGTTTTGACAATTAGCGTCAAAAAGTTAGTCAATGTTGTATAAGAAATCGTTGTAGGGGAAACGCTGAGTGTGGATTTTTTTGACTTCGGCGTAGAGCGTTTGCTTGAAAGTGTCGAAGTTTTCTTTGTGGGTAGCTGAGATGAAGATGCATGGTCGGTCTTTGGCCATCCAAGTGGCGCGAAGGTCGTCGAGCGAGAGGTTTTCGCGCGAGATGGGGGTGAGGTCGTCGGCATCTTTTGGTGTGTAGGAGAAGGCGTCTATCTTGTTGAAGACTATGAGGCATGGTTTGTCGGAGGCACCGAGGCTTTGGAGAGTTTGGTCGACGACGGCTATCTGGCTTTCGAAGGCTGGGTGAGATATGTCGACGACGTGCAGGAGCAGGTCGGCTTCGCGGACTTCGTCGAGAGTGCTTTTGAAGCTTTCGACGAGGTGAGTGGGCAACTTGCGGATGAAGCCGACAGTGTCGGAGAGGAGGAATGGCAGATTGTCGATGACGACTTTGCGGACCGTGGTGTCGAGGGTGGCAAAGAGTTTGTTTTCGGCAAAGACGTCGCTCTTGGCGAGTGTGTTCATGAGGGTGCTCTTGCCGACGTTGGTGTAGCCGACGAGCGCGACTCGCACGAGCTTGCCACGATTTTGGCGTTGTGTGTTCATGCGGCAGTCGATGTGTCGGAGTTCTTCTTTGAGGAGAGAGATGCGGTCGAGGACGATTCGTCGGTCGGTCTCGATTTGCTTTTCACCTGGGCCACGCATGCCTATGCCACCTTTTTGTCGTTCGAGGTGGGTCCACATGCGAGTGAGTCGGGGGAGGAGGTATTGGTATTGAGCGAGTTCGACTTGCGTCTTGGCGTGCGAGGTGCGAGCTCGTGAGGCAAAGATGTCGAGTATGAGCGAGGTGCGGTCGAGTACGAGGATGCCAAGGGCTTGCTCGATGTTTTTTTGTTGAGAAGGCGATAGTTCGTCGTCGCAAATGGCTGTTTCGATTTCGTTTTCGTCGACGAAGGCTTTGATTTCTTGTATTTTGCCAGTGCCCATATATGTTCGGGAGTCGGGCTGAGGGAGGTTCTGACAGAAACGAGCGACAGTGATGGCGCCAGCAGTCTGGGCGAGGAAAGCAAGTTCGTCGAGATAGTCGTCGATCTGACGGGCAGAAACTTGCGGAGTGCGGACGGCGAAGAGTATGACGCGTTGGAGAGGTTTTTCTTTCGGGATGTCTATCATTTGGGGGAGGTTAATATGGCTTGCAAAGCTAAGGAAAAGATAGTTTCTATGCGGAAGAAAAAGGAAAAGAAAGTATGAAAAGATATGTGATTATAGCAACCATGGTATTGACGAGTTGCTCGTATGCTCCACCACGAGAACTCAATGAGTATGTTTATGAATCTAACTTTGTAATACATTCGGATTTACAATGTCCAAGGATTCAAAATACAGAAGAAACAAATATCAAAGGAATAAAAATTGATACTCGAGTAAAAAGAATAGAGGTCAACATCATAAGCAGAAACGATTTAGACAGACTTTGCCCAATTTGTTTTTGATGATACTCTATACAACAGGCTCAAAGGGGTGTATTTTTTTTCAGAAATATCACAAGAAGTAAGAAGTTCTATTGAAACCATCAGGCGTTATATTCGACGTAGAACGTTATATTCGACGTAGAATAATCATCTCTTACAACTGGGATAAAAAATAAAAATAGAAACCTACGAAGCAGAAATAACCAAGGCAAAAGCGGTTATGGACGGGTGTGCCGAGAAGAAGAAACAGATTTTGGAGAAACACCTGAAATATGGTTACTTTGAAAGAAAAAGTGGAAAGGGTGCAATGAAGAAGAAAATAAAAGATTACGATTATACACACGAAGAACTCCGACAGATAGCTTTGCTCACCGACCGCGACTACATTGAAGGGTTGGGGATGGCGACTAACAACACAAATAGCCATCAGTCAATACAAGTTGATATTTTACAGAACTACCTCATCAAATTCGGCAGAAGAGACATTCTCACCGAAACTCGTTTGTCTGACGCAATCCGGATAACACCAGATGTATCGATATGGGAAAAGATAGAACGTAAGGGCAGTATAACGATAACAAAAAATCCGCTACTAATCATTGAGATAACACACAATACTCGCAACGACCGCTATTCGGAAAAAAACATTTATGCCGTTTTCAAATATTTCCCATCGGTGCAAGAATCGTTTATTTACAACTACGAGACTAACGCATGGACACGCTATCGTCGCGTCGAAAGTTGTGTAGAAAAAGAAACTGATAAAGATTATTCTCGCGTGCTTGGTTGCTATTTGCATACACTATTATGACCACTTCAAGTGGTCATATTGGCAATGTCGTCATCATGCCGAGCGGAAGAAGCGAATTTTGGATAAGATTTTGAAATAGGGTTATTTTGCAAAACACTAAAAATCAATAGAAATGAAAGAAACGGCAAAGTCTTATCTGTTTGGGTTTTGAGTATGATATCGTAAAAGAATTGATGGAATAGCAATTATGACAAAGAAAATCGTAGGGGACTACCACTATACGGCAGAAGAATTGGAGCACATAGAGTCGTATTACGAAAAGGAATATTACGAAAGCATGTGCGACGCTGTTGGCGTGGGCTTAGGCATGGCAGGAGGGAACGTGCTAAAGCATCAAATGATACAAATGCGCATTGCAAGAAACTATTTAAAGCGTTTTGACAACGCTATACTTACGGAAACACGGTTATCGGACGATTTGCGCATTACGCCCGACATTTCCATTTGGAGCAAGTATAATTACAAAAATGGCGTTGCGGAGAATCCGGTGTTAACTATTGAGATAACACACAGCACGCGCAACGACAGGTATTCGGAGAAAACGATATATGCTTCGTTTGCGAACTTCATGTCGCTCAAAGAGTCTTTTATCTACAATTATGAGCAAGATCGATGGATACGATACCGCTCGGAGAACGGACAAGTGGTTAGAGAAAACGATGAAGATTATTCGCAAGTGCTACATTGCCACTTACACACGCTACTATAGATAAAAACGAAACTTAGGTAAGCCGTGAGAAAAGAATGCGCTTACCTAAGCGACATTTGTTACTTACACACTGAGTATAAGCAAAAGAGGGTGGGGGAGCGTTCTTAGCAAAAAAATTGGCAAAGGGGAGCTAATTGCATAATTTTGTATGTAGTATAAATAAGGACGCTGGATGAAAAAAATATTTCTGACACTCATGCTGATGGCAGCCGTCGGCACGGTGAGTGTGGCACAAAAAAAGGCTGCCGAGGTGGTCAGGGCACTTGGCGAAGCAGGCATTACGCTTCATGGCTCGACCAACATGGGCGAAGTGGACAAGCAGTATGGCAAGAACAAGGAACAGTGGGACGCTGCGCTGACGTGGCTCCGCACGACCGACTTGCGCGCCATTGGCAAAGGGAAGCACAAAATAGAGGGCACGAAGCTGGTGGCGAGCGTCGAAGACACTCAGAACGCCAACCTTGAGAGCAGGAGCAGCGAAAGCCACTATCATCACATAGACTTGCAAGTGGTGGTGCGTGGGGTGGAGGGCTTTTGCCTACTTGACCACGAGAGCTCGACGCCCAACAGCAAGTGGAGAGAAGACGTCATCCACTACGACTATGACCAGACAAAGCTACAATATATGATTGGGTTTGCAGGCACAGCATTTTTATTCTTCCCGACCGACTGGCACATTGCAAAGGTGCAGACCCCGATGGCCGACCAGACGCTACGCGTGGTGGTCATCAAACTCGACTATGTAGAATAACAGACCAAGCGCATACACACCCCAAAATGATAGACATCAGAAACAAAAGTCTCGTCTCGATAGACGACTTTTCGAAAGAAGAGATGCTGCACATATTGGACCTTGCAGCCGACTTTGAAGCCAACCCCAATCAGCCACTCTTGCAAGGCAAGATTATTGCCAGCCTATTTTTTGAGCCATCGACGCGTACGCGTCTGAGCTTCGAGACGGCAATGAATCGCCTTGGCGCACGCGTCATAGGCTTTTCGGACGTCAACGCCACGAGCACCACGAAAGGCGAGACGCTGAAAGACACCATAATCATGGTGAGCAACTATGCAGACATGATTGTTATGCGCCACCCACTTGAGGGTGCAGCTCGCTACGCTTCGGAGCAGAGCCGAGTGCCGATTGTCAATGCGGGCGACGGAGCTAATCAGCACCCGACGCAGACGCTCTTGGACATGTATTCTATCAAAAAGACTCAGGGACATTTGGATAACTTGAGCATAGCCATGGTGGGCGACTTGAAATATGGGCGCACGGTGCATTCGCTACTGATGGCCATGAGCTATTTCAACCCGACATTCTACTTTGTGGCACCCGACGAGCTACGGATGCCCGACGAATATAAGGCATTCCTCGACAGCAAGGGCATACGCTACGAAGAGAGCCGAGACATGAACGAAGTGATAAACAAGGTCGACATTCTCTACATGACGCGCGTGCAGAAAGAACGATTCTCGGACCTGATGGAGTATGAACGCGTAAAAAACACCTACATACTTCACAACAAGATGCTCGAGAACACTCGCGACAACTTGCGCATATTGCATCCGCTGCCACGCGTAAACGAGATTTCGACCGACGTGGACGAGAACCCCAAAGCGTATTATTTTCGCCAAGCCGAAAACGGACTATATACTCGAATGGCTATCATAGCTGCCATTCTCGGAGCCAAATAAAAAGAAACACAGAGCAAGCAATGGAACAGAAAGAGCTAAAAGTAAGCGCAATTAAGAATGGCACGGTCATAGACCACATACCAGCTGCCAATCTTTTCAAAGTCATATCGCTCTTGGGTCTGCAGAGCATATCCAACCAAATAACCTTTGGCACGAACCTCGAGAGTGGCAAACTGGGTAGGAAGGCCATCATTAAGGTGGCCGACAGAGTGTTTTCGGATGACGAGATAAACAAAATTGCCCTTGTGGCCCCTATGGCCAAACTAAACATCATAGAGAACTACGAGGTCAAAGAGAAGAAGCAAGTAAGCTTGCCAGACGAGGTCAGTGGCTACGTGCGTTGCATGAACCCGAAGTGCATAACCAACCACGAAGCCATACGGACACTTTTTAGCGTGGTGAACAAGGCTCCGCTAGCACTAAAATGTCACTACTGCGAAAAGGTGACAACCGAAGAACACATGATAATTGAATAGTCTATGCCGACCGATATATATTGGCAGGCGGGCAACATGCTAAGCCCGCTACCGGTGGTGTTGGTCAGCTGTGGGAACGAAGAGATTGGCACCAACCTCTTCACGGTGGCATGGGCAGGGACAGTGTGTACACAACCCGCAATGGTGAGCATAAGCGTGCGTCCGTCGCGCCACTCGTACGACCTTATTCGACAGACGGGAGAGTTCGTCATAAACCTAACCAATCGTTCGTTGCTTAGGGCGACAGACTGGTGTGGCGTAGTGAGCGGACGCGACACGAACAAGTGGCTACAGACAGGGCTGACGCCCGTCTGTGGACGAACGGTTGGAGCACCCTACGTGGCAGAGAGCCCACTGAGCATAGAGTGCAAAGTAAAACAGGTGTTGGAACTTGGTAGCCACCACATGTTTTTGGCAGACGTCACGGCTGTGCGTGTGGACGGAAGGTACGTAGACGACGTTTCGGGTGCGTTGGATTTAAGTCGTTGTCAACTGATAACGTATATGCACGGTGGATATTACGAAGTGGGCAAAAAGATTGGCTTCTTTGGATATTCGGTGCAAAAGAAACGCAAGACGCGAAAGCGGTGAGTTGCTTGTAAGCTCATTTCGCAACGACATTTGTAATAAGAAAAAGTGTTATAAAAGCTTGCTCTGTCGAGCAAGCTTTGCTTTTGCATATCCGAAGCTAAATCTAAGCATAGCAAAGTTTGATATGGAAGGGTACATAAAGGGGCTCAAAATCCGATGCGGTGGGTGATAGAGGCAATATAAGTAGAAAAATACATACCTTTGCGCCTACTTATTTAAAAGTCAATACATTATAGCCGATGCAAACCAAAATACTCGGACTTGGCAATGCACTTGTCGACGTGCTTGTCCGCATACCGTCCGATGACATCTTGTCGCGCTTCGACCTACCAAAGGGAAGCATGCAACTTGTCGATGAAGAACGACAAAACGAAATATACGAAGCCGTCAAAGAATTGCAGCCTCAGGTGGTGTGTGGTGGCAGCGCAGCCAACACCATTTGCGGACTTTCAAAGCTGGGCATAGAGACTGGCTTCATAGGTAAGATTGGGCCTAACGACCTTGGAAAACAGTATCGGGCCGACCTCGAAGCCAACGGAGTCGTGCCACTACTGAGCATGAGCCAGACGCACACAGGCAGCTGCCTCTCGCTGATTAGTTCCGACTCGGAACGTACGATGGTGACGTGCCTTGGCGCAGCAGTAGAGATGACAGTAGACGACATCGACCCCAAAGTATTCGATGGATACACGCACCTATATGTAGAGGGCTACATGGTGCAAAACCGCGAACTGATAGAAACCGTTTTCGACATTGCAAAGAAGAAAGGTCTTATGACAATGCTCGACTTGGCAAGCTACAATGTTGTGGAAGCCAACATAGACTTTCTTGGTCATCTGACTGACAAATATGTCGACCTTGTCTTTGCCAACGAAGAAGAGGCTACAGCATTTACGGGTGTCGACGATACTGACGCACTGAACATCATTGGCGAAAACGTAAATGGTGTGGTGCTTAAACAAGGGCAACGTGGTAGCCTTGTCAAGCTGGGCGACACTGTGGAACGCGTAGGCATAATAAAGGCCAACTGCATAGACACCACTGGTGCTGGCGATCTCTACGCCTCTGGCTTCATCTACGGCATGACGAGTGGGCAAAGTGCACGTCATTCGGCAGAAGCAGGAGCCATCGTGTCGGGCAACGTCATTGAAGTTATTGGCACGAAGATGAACACCCGACGCTGGTCGGCAATCCGCCAATCTATCAAACGCCTATTCGAAAAATAATCTGACAGCTTACACCCCAAACATACAAAGACGATGAAGTTCGACGCAATGGACATAGAGCCTGTCGTGCTGAGCAACATTGCAGCACTCGGCTATAGACGCACCACCGACATTCAGTATAAAGCAATACCACACATATTGCAGTCGGACGACATCTTGGCAATAGCACAGACTGGCACAGGCAAGACGGCTGCATTTGCCATTCCGGCAGTGTGTAACCTTATGCGTCGCAAGCGCCGTCGGGACTACGATGGAGTGCGTTGCGTGGTTATGGAGCCTACACACGAACTTGCCTCGCAAGTGGCCGATGTTTTTCGCTCGCTTGTCAAGCAGACGGGAGTCTCGGTTGTAGCTGTATATGGTGGAGTGGAACAAGACAAGCAGATTGCATTGCTACGCGGAGGCGTCGACATAGTGGTGGCCACTCCAGGGCGACTTTTCGACCTTGCCTCGCAAGGACACCTCATCTTGTCGGGAGTCGAGATGCTCATTGTCGACGAAGCTGACCAAATGCTTGCACTCGGCTTCTACAACGACATACGTAGCCTTACGGCACGCATACCTCGACGTAGGCAGACGCTTTTCTTCTCGGCCACAATAGACCAACAGATAAAAGACCTTGCCTACTCGCTTGTCTACAAAGCTGTGCGAATAGAGATGAGTCGGAACAAGGTGGCGCGCAACGTTACACACCAAGTGCTGCCTGTGGAAAAAGACCAAAAAAGATTTTTCTTAGAGCGCATAGCAAGCGAAAATCCCGAAGGGCACATAATGGTCTTCGTGCGCACACAAGTAAGAGCACAACGCGTGGCAGCAGCTATGGAGCGTGTAGGCATACGGTCGGTCTTCTTGCACGGCGGACTAAGTCAGAAGGAACGCACAGCAGCACTCGATGCGTTCCGAAGTGGCGAAGTAAACATGATTATCACCACCGACGTGGCAGCACGAGGCATAGACATCCCGCAGGTGAGCTACGTGGTCAACTACGACGTGCCCGAGGTGGCCGAGAACTACATCCACCGTGTTGGTCGAACAGGTCGTGGCATGGACAAAGGCTATGCACTGACACTTGTCGACCCATCGGAAGAAGCTCTCATCGACCAAATCGAGAAATACATGGACGAGCAAATTAGCTTGCTCCGAATGGACAAAACAGAGCGAGAAGCGACACTCGACCTTTCGGCAGATGGAAGTGCCGACTGGCGTAGCCTACTTGACGAAGAAGACAAACCACGTAAGAAAAGAAAGTAATATGTTCTGGCGTATAACACTCTGCATTTGCCTCGCGCTTACACAGACGTGGGCGAGTGCACAACACGTGCTTGGCAAGGCTTACTTGCATGGCGACAACATTCCCAATGCTCTTGGGTTTACGGCGGCTCCGCCCGATACGCTTAGCCCACTATTTATCTACGACTATATGCGATACGAATGGGGTAAGTCGGTGCGACAGACAAAGCGTGGCGAACAAGCAGCACACGATGCCGATTATCGGATGCCATACATAGCATCGTATTTTGCACCAGCACTTGGCATTTGCATTTCGGACAGTTTGACACCTGCGCTCTATAAGCTAATTAGCAACGTGGCAGAAACAGCATCGTGCGCCACTTTTAGAGTAAAAAAGCACTATGCACGTCGCCGTCCATACGTACAATTTGACGAGCCGACACTTGTCCGAGCAGACGAAGAAAGCCACAGGCATAGTGGTTCGTTTCCGTCGGGACATACGAGCATTGGCTGGGCTGTGGCACTTGTGCTGACTGAGCTATGCCCCGACCGAGCAGACACACTGCTTGCTTTGGGCTATCAGTATGGCGAGAGTCGCGTCATAGCAGGCTATCATTATCAGAGCGACGTGGACCAAGGGCGTTCGGTTGGAGCGGCAGCCTTGGCACGTATGCATGCTGAGGTCGACTTTCTGACAGACCTTGGCGAAGCACGCGAAGAACTGAGCAAGGTGCGTCAGATGCCCGAACCTGTTGACACCGAAAAGGTTTCGCGAGCACTAAAACGCAAACCGAAGAGAAAATAGGAAGTGTAGCCATACACGAAGAAGAGCGGAGAAAGGAATCCTTTCTCCGCTCTTCTTATGTACCCTGACCCGGGGTCGAACCGGGACGGATTGCTCCATTGGTGTTTGAGACCAACGCGTCTACCGATTCCGCCATCAGGGCTTTGCGAGCGCAAATTTAAGCAAGTTTTCACATTGAGCAAAATTTTTATGCTCAATAATACTGCGTGCTTACTTAACTTTGCTTTACAAAGTAGTTTATGAAGAAGAATATTTTAGTCAGCAAACCAGCAGTATGGCTCGCCTTCGCATTGGCACTTTTTGCCATGGCGACACTGCTATATCATACGACTCAACTGATAAAAGAAATAGAGCGAAAAGAGCGTGCATCGGCAGCTATTATTGTACATACGACCGAACTTCTTGGCAGGCAACGCACACTATCGCTTGGCGAGTTTAACACATTGGCAAGCGAAATTATTAGTAGCAACGAAAGTTTGCCAGTCATTTTGGTAGACGAAAACGACTCAATATATAACACTCGCAACTTGCCACAACCCGATAGTTTGCTAAGCTACGACGAAAAACTTAGTCAACTGGAAAACATGAAAAGTGGCGACTACACAACTACTGTAATCGACCTTGGCGACGGATATGAGCAAACGCTCTACTACGGTTCGTCGCTATTGATAAAACGACTTGTGTATATACGCGTGTTGCAGATTGTCATCATTGCACTTTTTGCGGCAATGGTCTACATGATTTTTGCACGTATCTGGCGACGAGAACGCGACACGATATGGCGTGGGTTGGCCTTGGAGACAGCGCATCAACTTGGGACTCCAATAACATCGCTCAGTGGCTGGCGCGACTTGCTCTTGACGGGATATGACGACACACAATTGGTGGCCAACGAAATGACACGCGATATTGAGAGACTTTCGTCGGTGGCAGAGCGTTTTTCGCAAGTGGGTTCGACACCGCAGCTACAGACTTCGCCTGTGGCTACTGACCTACAAATGGTGGTAGAATATCTGCAAAGCAGATTGCCCAAGGGTATAAAAATAAACTTAAACACGGAGACAAACGACAGCAACGCACCACACAACGCAACTCTTATTCGCTGGGCAGTAGAAAACATCTGTAAGAACGCAGCCGACGCAATAAGCGACAAGGGGAGCATAAGAATAGACGTTAGTTCTGACGAGCGAAACGTCGTCATAGACATAACAGACACAGGCAAGGGCATGGACGCAACGACACGTCGGCGAATTTTTGACACGGGATATACTACCAAAAAGCGTGGCTGGGGGATTGGGCTTGCACTTGTAAAACGAATAATGACCGAATATCATCATGGGAAAGTATTTGTCTTGGTGTCGGCACCGGGCAAAGGGACAACATTTCGTCTTCTACTTCCAAGGGAATAGATATGTTTTTGACTGTGTGGTGAAAAAAAACAGATATATTTTTGAGACATTTCGCCACAAAATGAACCCGTTTTACCCCAAAACGCCCTATTTAACGTATGCGAGGCGTGGTAGCTCACAATGCTCTTGACACGACACGAAGAATAGTTTTACTTTGCAATGTCGAGAATAAAGAACATACAGCAACAGACAAATAAAGATACAGACAACAAGACAACAGATGAAAAACAGAAGTGGCGACCGACGAGATGTCAGTCGCCACTTTTATTTTTGTTAGGGTGTGGTTAGCAACGAGCGATTTTGATATTTTTATTATCTTGCAACTAAAATTTACATTTTTTACTAAACGATGTAACACCGATGAAGAAGACATATCCTAAGATAGGCATACGACCAGTAATTGACGGCAGGCAAGGAGGAATACGCGAGAGCCTCGAAGAAAAGACCATGAGCTTGGCGAAGGCAGTCAAAGACCTAATAGAGACCAATTTACGTAACGGAGACGGAAGCATAGTTGAGTGCGTGATTGCAGACGGAACGATAGGTCGAGTGGCAGAATCGGCAGCATGTGCCGAAAAGTTTGAGCACGAAGGCGTGGGAAGTACAATTACAGTTACGTCATGTTGGTGCTACGGGTCTGAAACGATGGATATGAACCCCTACTACCCCAAAGCAGTGTGGGGATTTAATGGGACGGAGCGTCCAGGAGCTGTATACTTGGCAGCCGTCTTGGCAGCACACGCCCAAAAGGGTCTTCCAGCCTTTGGCATATACGGGCACGACGTTCAAGACCTAACGGACAACAGCATTCCAGCCGATGTAGCTGAAAAGATTTTGCGATTTGCACGTGCTGCACAAGCCGTGGCAACTATGAGGGGCAAAAGCTATCTTTCACTTGGCAACACGTGTATGGGCATAGCAGGCTCGATTGTTAATGCCGACTTTTTTCAAGAATATTTGGGCATCAGAACCGAATATGCCGACCTTGTAGAGATACTACGTCGCGTAGACCTTGGGATATACGACCACGAGGAGTTTGAACGCGCAATGAAGTGGACACGAGAGTATTGTTGTCCAAACGAAGGGACCGACTACAACAGACCTGAGAAACAAAAGAGTCGGGCAGAAAAAGACTCCGATTGGGAGTTTACGGTGAAGAACATGATGATTATCCGCGACCTTATGCACGGCAACGACAAACTGCTGGAAATGGGTTATAAGGAGGAAGCCTTGGGACACAACGCAATTTTGGGCGGTGTGCAGGGGCAACGTCAATGGACAGACTACATGCCAAACTTCGACTTCCCTGAGGCAATGATGTGTACGTCGTTCGATTGGGATGGCATAAGGGAAGCCGATATATTGGCCACGGAGAACGACTCGCTCAACGGAGTGTCGATGCTACTTGCACATCTTTTGACGAATAAAGGTGTGATGTTTAGCGACATACGAACATATTGGAGTCCTACTGCTGTACGACGCGTGACGGGACACGAGCTAAGCGGATTGGCAGCGCAAGGCTTTATACACCTGATAAATTCGGGCGCAACAACTCTTGACGCGACAGGAGCTATGGACGACAAAGATGGCAAACCGACCATGAAAGAGCATTGGAATATGACGGAAGCAGACATGAAAGCATGCTTGAAAGCCACGACATGGTATCCTGCCGACCGAGACTACTTCCGTGGTGGTGGCTTCTCGTCGAACTTCTTGACACGCGGAGGCATGCCAATGACGATGTTGCGCATCAACATTGTGAAAGGACTCGGACCTGTCATGCAGATTGCGGAAGGGTGGACGGTAGACTTGCCACAAGACGTGCACGACACCCTCAACAAACGCACCGACAAGACGTGGCCAACGACATGGTTTACGCCACGACTATGCCCCGAACGCGATGCGTTTAAAGACGTGTATAGCGTGATGAACAATTGGGGAGCCAACCATGGCGCAATTGCGCATGGGCACATTGGAGCTGACATCATAACGCTCTGCTCGCTACTGCGCATACCTGTGTGCATGCACAATGTGGCAGACTCAGACATCTTCCGTCCTGCAGCATGGAATGCATTTGGCATGGACAAAGAAGGGGCGGACTACCGTGCATGTAAAAACTTCGGTCCTATTTATAAGTAGGAGATAGCAATACTAACCAAATAAACACCGCACGTCGCGACACAGTTTTTCAAGATTGTGTCGCGACGTTTATTATGTGATAAAACAATGTGATTGGGACAAAAAAGACTATCCCCACAAGAGTGGACTCTTGTGGGGACAATCCCGTGGTATTGAGAAAATCACAATCAACTTTCCTATCCTCCTTAGGATAAGAGGTTCCACCTCACGGCTTCACCAACATCTATTTGATGCGAATATACACCATTTGCGGTATATAACAAATTATTTAGTAGGGAAAAACGAAACAAACAGTTAAAAAAATCTAATGAGGGAGTAAGGGAATAAGATATATACACATAAAAAAGCCAGTGTCTGCAACAGAGACGCTGGCTTTTATGTGTCTGGATGTGTTTTTCTTTGTTGGATTTGCGGGATTTGAGAATGTTTTTTTTAAAACCATCGGGATTGTCCCCACACGCGGTATGATACAATAGAAATGTTCTTGCTTAGTAGTATCGATGTTGAATGTGACAGTGCGAAGGTAAGATGAGTAAGACTTAATGGGGCAAAGATTATGCCACCTTTTGACGAAAGGAGTAAAATTGTTGACGAAAGAAAAGGAACAGGGTTGACGGGCTATAATTTGAATGAGCGGACGAAATCGTTTATCTGACCGACAAGAGTAAGGATTTGCTGCGCACCTGCTGCTATTTCTTCGGCACCTGCGGCGTTCTCTTGCGTTACCTTATTGAGGCTATTGATGGCAAGACTAATCTGGTCGGCACCGATGCCTTGTTCGCAACTTGCAACCGTTATTTCGTTTAATAGCGAAGCGCAGTGGTGAAGCTGAGGGACAAGTTCTTCGATGAGGTTGTTGATTGTCTGCGAGCCATCGATGGAGAGAGTAGCTGTGTCGGCAACACCTTGTGCAGTGGTTTTTGTTTGTTCGGCGAGGCGACCGACCTCGCGAGCGACGACTGCAAAGCCGCGTCCCATGGAACCTGCACGTGCAGCTTCGACAGAGGCATTTAGGCTAAGTATGTTGGTCTGCCCGACGAGCTGATTGATATTGCGAATGATGTTGGCAATCTTGCGAGTGGCGACGAGGTTATCAGCAGCAGTGTCGGCAATGTCGGCGACGGCCTTATCGGCAGTGGCAACAAGTCGGTTGGTATTTTCAGCGTTATCGGTGTTCTGATGTATATTGCTGGTCATTTCTTCGAGCGAAGAAGAGATTTCTTCGAGCGAAGCTGCCTGCTTATTGGCACCATCGGAGAGCATGTCGGAGGCGTGGCTGAGCTCTTGGCTTTGAGCGTGAAGATGTTGTGCTGCTGTAGCGAGGCGTCGGACAGTGTTGGCAAAAGAGTTCTGAACATTGGCGATGTTTTCGGAGAGGGTCTGAATCTCATCGCCAGTATGGACGATAGCAACTGGCTGCGAAAGGTCGGCCGAAGAGATGCGAACGGCAGACTGCGAGAGAGCTCGGATTGGGTTGACTAGTCCACCACGGAAGTAGAGGAGTATGAGGACATAGAAGATGACACCACCTATGGCGGCGATAATGATGGTCCAAAGGATAAACATGTGTGTCATGTATGCCGAATCGGTGCCATCGATAGAGGCGTTGAGAATGGCCAACATACGCCCTCGATGGTCGACGATGGGTGTGTATATGGTATAGAAGAATTTATCGCCGCGAGACTCTATGCGATAGAAAGAGCCACCAGCTTGACAGGTGTCGGCAATGGCGGGGTCGGTGATGGGCTGACCAACGGCAGCGTCGCCCCATACAGAAGCTGTACAAACATTTCCGTTCAACATAGAACAGTTGACCTGACCAAGGAAACTAAGGTCGGTCATGTGTTCGTTGTTTTCAAAAATGCTATGAACGATAAGGGCGTAGCAACCAACAGCACCTGTGGTGTCGGGGAGGGTGCAGGCAGAGACGAGTCCTACGCCGCGTCCGAGGACATTGGCGAAGCCGACATACTTATGGTCGGGCACTTCGGAGACATAGGCAAAGATGTCTTCGACAGCAGCGACGGTGTTCTCAGGATAGGTAAGATAGCTGGTGCGCTTAAACTTGCCGTCGGCAGAGCCAAGCACGAAACCATCGTATTTTTTCACTCCCATTTCGCTTTGCATTATTCGGCGAGTGTAGGATAGCTCGCCATTCATACTAAGAGTGGTGGGGATGTTGGGATAGAGCTTTGGCATGCGCAACATGTATTCGTTGAGTTCGCGCACATTACGCAAGTTGAGTTCAGTTAGTGTGCGTACTTTGGTGTCGAGCTGGCCAGCATAGTAGTCGGCAAAAAGGCGGTGTGCGAGGTAGCGAAGGTTGATAATATTGGCGCCATTGGTAAATAGCGAAAAAAGGAATAGTGCGCCAGCGACCTTGAGGAGTATGCTACTGCGAAAACGCCTCACGAGACGAGAGAATATGTTGCTTATCATTATAAACTTTCTTGTTGAAGATGAAAGTTACAATTTTTGATTGCAATGAGCAGAAAAGAAAAAGTTAGAGACACAAGATTTTCGACTTGTGTCTCTAACTCTTTATATAAATTAACGTTTAATAACTACATTTTTTTGATGACACTATCGGACTCGAAGTGCCCATCGGCAAAAATGGAGCGTCGGATAGAGATTCCGACTTGTGGGGTCTGAAGTTTCCGACCGTCGAGAGTGTAATACTCAAAACGGATTATGCGACTTTCGGCAGTGTGCTGGGCGAGAAAGAGAGGAGAGATTTTAGTATACATTAATTTGGTTAATTAGTATCGTAATAGCACCACGCAATACGCAATAGAAAACGAAAATCGAAAGCATTTACTTGCGTTTCGATTTTCGTTTTCTATCTATTTCAGTATATTTCTCTACCCTAAGAATTACTCACTCACCAAGGCACTGGTCGAGTTCGGCTGTAATTTTTTCTCTGTCGAGTTCGCGACCAATTATGCACAATTTTATCATACGGTCGCCATACTGGCTGTCCCAATCGGCAGCAATATTGGGGTTTTGCTCTAAGAGTTCGTTTTTTTCGTCGTCGGGAGCAGAGGCTATCCACTTGCCTGTGCCCGAAGCTTGTATTTGTCGGCCCGAAGTCTCGAAGAGCCAAGCCATGTCGGGTTCGTCGGCAAACCAAATGATGCCCTTACAACGAATGATGTTGCGTGGCCAACGACTAGCAACATAGAAGTCGAGTTTTTGTCGGTCGAACGGAGCTCGTCTATGGTAAATCATTGTGCCGATGCCATATTCATCTTCCGATTCACCCTCGTGTCGGTGTTCATGGTGATGATGTTCGTGCTCATGTTCTTCATGATGGTCGTGATGATGATGTTCGTGTTCTTCGTGATCATCGTCGTCGTCGTCATCATCGTGGTGATCGTGGTGAGCATCGTCTTCTTCGAGAGCGCGACACCAACCTGCAGAGGAGTAGACACGTGCGAAATCGAAACTGCCAGTGGATAGGATGTCGGCAGGGCTGACGTGACCATGGTCGGTCTCGATGAGTCGGACACCCGGGTGGAGGGTGTCGATTACTCGACGGACTCGCTGAAATTCGTCTTCGGAGACAAGGTCTTTTTTATTGATGACAAGAGTGGAACAGAACTCTATTTGTTGCACGAGGAGGCTTTCGATGTCTTCTTCGTCGCGCTCGCGCAAGAGGGCTTCACCGCCTGCAAATTCATCGACAAGACGCTTGGCATCGACAACACCTACGACGTTGTCAAGAACGCCGTTGCTTATTGTCAGGATTTCTTGTGCAATTGGCATGGGTTCGCATACGCCACTGGCTTCGATGAGGATATAGTCGTAGCGACCTGTAGCAATAAGGTCCTCAATGTTCTGCGCCATCTGACTTTTGAGCGTACAGCAGATGCAACCATTGGTGAGGGGGACAATGCTTTGCGTGTCGGTGATGTTGGCACCATCGGCAATGAGGCGAGCGTCGATATTTACTTCACCGATGTCGTTAACGATGACGGCAACGCGATAGCCTTGCTGGTTGTTCAGGACGCAGTTGAGGAGCGTTGTCTTGCCAGCACCGAGGTATCCGCAGAGGAGTGTTATGGGTGTTTTGTTCATAACTATTTATTTTTTCAGTGAGGCTATACTTTCGCGCAGAGCGGCTATCTTTTGTTGAGCATCGGCTGCTTTCTTGCGTTCGAGTTCGACAACCTGCGCTGGTGCATTGTTTACAAACTTTTCGTTGGCGAGCTTGCGTTGAATGCCACCGAGGAAACCTTCGAGGCGCTTGATTTCGGCTTCGGCTTTTTCTATTTCGGCATCGGCGTCGACAAGGTCGCCAATGGGCACTGCAAGCTCGGTCGTGCCTACCATGAAAGATACTGAGAGTGCGGGCTTTTCTGTCGCTACACTGATGTCTGACAACACGGCCATGCGACTAATCATGGTGTGGTAGGCAGGAGCGGGGTCGGAGCCGACGGCTGTTAGTTGTAACTCTTTACGTGGAGGGATATTTTTTTGGTTGCGTACCATACGGACTGCCGACACGATGTTCTTGACTATGTCCATTTCGCCAGTAAGGGCTTTGTCGGAGTCGGTGGGCTGAGCGTTGTCGAGTTGAGCAACCATTATGCTATCGCCATCGGTACGAGTGTAGATGTTTTGCCAAAGCTCTTCGGTAATGAAAGGCATGAATGGGTGCAACTCTTTGAGTAGTTCTTCGAAGAAACGTAGTGTGGCTGCATGTGTGGTGGCATCGATTGGCTGACCGTAGTCGGGCTTAATCATCTCGAGATACCAAGCAGAGAATTCGTCCCAGAAGAGGCGATAGAGAGCCATAAGGGCTTCGCTTAGGCGATATTTTGAGAAGAGGTCGGCTACTTCGGCTTTTGTCTGACGGAGGAGAGCTGCGAACCAAGCCACGGCCTGACGGGCTACTTCGGGTTGGGGAGCGTCGACGACTTGCCAACCTTTGACGAGTCGGAAAGCGTTCCAAATTTTGTTGTTGAAGTTGCGACCTTGCTCACAAAGAGCATCGTCGAAGAGTATGTCGTTGCCAGCAGGAGCTGAGAGCATCATGCCCATGCGGACACCATCGGCACCATAGCGAGTTATAAGGTCGAGTGGGTCAGGCGAGTTGCCGAGTTGTTTGCTCATCTTGCGACCAAGCTTGTCGCGCACGATGCCCGTAAAGTAGACGTTGCGGAAAGGCATCTTGCCACGATATTCGTAGCCTGCCATTATCATGCGAGCGACCCAGAAGAATATGATGTCGGGACCAGTTACAAGGTCGGAGGTTGGGTAGTAATATTTGAGTTCTTCGGCGTCGGGATTGTTGATGCCATCGAAGAGTGATATGGGCCAAAGCCACGAAGAGAACCAAGTGTCGAGGCAATCTTCGTCTTGACGGAGGTCGGCTACTTCAATTGGGTAGCTGACTTTTTGACGAGCGAGAGCGAGAGCCTCGTCGACGTTTTCGGCAACGACAAAACCACCTTGTGGCAAGTAGTAGGCTGGTATGCGATGTCCCCACCAAAGCTGACGGCTTATGCACCAGTCTTTGATGTTTTCCATCCAGTGGCGATAGGTGTTCTTATACTTAGCTGGGTAGAACTTTATGTCGTCGTTCATGACGGCTTCGAGAGCTGGCTTAGCGAGGTGCTCCATCTTGAGGAACCACTGCATGGAGAGTTTTGGTTCGATGGGCACGTTGGTGCGTTCGGAGAAGCCAACCTTGTTGGTGTAGTCTTCGACTTTTTCGAGCAGACTAGCGTTTTGCAAGTCGGTTTCTATTTGCTTGCGGACATCGAAGCGGTCCATGCCGACGTAGAGACCAGCGGCTTCGCTTACTGTGCCATTGTCGTTGAAGATGTCGATGCTTTCGAGTCCATACTTTTCGCCGAGCATGTAGTCGTTGACGTCGTGAGCTGGCGTTACTTTGAGGCAACCTGTACCAAATTCTATGTCGACATAATCATCTTCGATGACGGGTATGACACGACCTACGAGAGGTACGATTACTTTTTTGCCACGTAGCCACTGGTTTTTAGGGTCGGCTGGGTTGATACACATGGCTGTATCGCCCATGATGGTTTCGGGACGAGTGGTGGCCACGACTGCATAGCGTCCTTCGGGGTCGCCCTCGACACGATAGCGCAAATAGTAGAGTTTGCCATGTTGCTCGCGATATATGACTTCTTCGTCGGAGAGGGCGGTGAGTGCTTTGGGGTCCCAGTTGACCATGCGAACACCACGATATATGAGTCCTTTGCGATAGAGATCGCAGAACACCTTTATGACGCTACGGCTACGAGTCTCGTCCATGGTAAAGGCAGTGCGGCTCCAGTCGCACGAAGCACCGAGGCGACGCAACTGCTTGAGGATTATGCCGCCATGCTCTTCGGTCCAATCCCAGACGTGCTTCAAGAATTCTTCGCGTGTGAGGTCGGTTTTCTTGATGCCTTGCGAGGCAAGACGAGCGACGACTTTGGCTTCGGTGGCTATGGAGGCATGGTCGGTGCCAGGCACCCAAAGTGCGTTGTAGCCAGTCATGCGAGCACGACGAATGAGAATGTCTTGGATGGTATTGTTGAGCATGTGACCCATGTGTAGCACACCGGTCACGTTGGGTGGTGGGATTACTATGGTGTAGGGCTTGCGTCCGTCGGGGCGTGAGCCGAAGAGGCCTTTTTCGGTCCAATATTGATACCAACGGGTCTCAATTTGGTCGGGACTGTATTTGGCTGATAGTTCCATGCGACTCTCTATCTGGTGTTTTATTTAATATTGATTTTTTGTGCGAAATTAGTTATTTTTTCTCATTAACATCTATTTTACGCATGGGCGCACGGCTACATGGTGGGCTGAGCGTACAAGTTTACGACTGTTTATAACTACATTTGCAGTAAAAACGTAATAAAAGCAGACGTAATGTCGGAGATAACGAACAGATACGAAGAGCTACGCGAAGCATTGAGCCATCGTGTGCTGGTGCTCGATGGGGCTATGGGTAGTCTTATACAACAAGAGGGGCTAACGGAAGAAGATTTTCGTGGGGAGCGATTTGCAGACCACCCATGTCCGCTAAAAGGGAATAATGACATCTTGTCGCTGACGCGCCCCGACGTGATAGAAAAAATACACGTGCGCTACCTCGAGGCGGGAGCCGACATAATAGAGACAAATTCGTTTAGTGGAACGGTCATTTCGCAAGCCGACTATATGTGCGAGGCATACGCTGCCGAGATAAACACAGCGGCAGCACAGATAGCTCGACGTGCTGCCGACCGATATTCTAAACCTGGCGCGAGGCGCTACGTGGCAGGTTCGATTGGTCCGACAAACAAGACGGCGTCTATGTCGCCCGACGTCAACAACCCGGGTTACAGAGCCATTACCTTTGCAGAGTTGACAGAGGCATATCAGACGCAAGTGGGTGCATTGCTCGATGGTGGAGTAGACATTTTGCTTGCAGAGACTGTGTTTGACGGGCTAAACGCCAAGGCAGCACTCTATGCCATTGAAGCAGAACTTGAGAAACGACATATAGACCATTTCCCGGTAATGATTTCGGCCACGGTGGCCGACAAGAGCGGACGCATACTATCGGGTCAGACGTTGCCAGCCCTCTTGGCATCGGTGAGCCATGTTGAACTACTGACCTTTGGACTTAACTGTTCGTTTGGAGCACGCGACATGATGCCATACCTTACTGAAATTGGGCGACGTTCGCCCTACATGGTAAGTGCATATCCTAATGCTGGTCTGCCGAACCAGTTTGGGGCATACGACGAGAGCCCAGAAGACATGGCAGAAAAGGTCGACGAGCTACTGAAAAGTGGGACGGTCAACATCATAGGCGGTTGCTGTGGCACGACACCCGAACACATTGCAGCCATCAAGAAACGCGTGGAGCATGCAAAGGTTCACGTGCCAGCACGTCGGGAACATCTTATGACACTGGCAGGCATAGACGACAAACGAGTCTGTCGAACCGACAAGCCATTCTACAAGATAGGCGAACGCACCAACGTGGCAGGTTCGCGAAAATTTCTTCGCTTGATAAGCGAAAAGAAATATGACGAGGCATTGGATATTGCACGCGCCGAGGCGGCAGCCGGAGCCGACGTGATAGACGTAAACACAGACGATGCCATGCTGGACGCTGCTGCCGAAATGACAGAATTTCTCAACCTGCTGATGTCGGAGCCCGACGTGGCCCGACTGCCCATAATGGTGGACTCGTCGAAGTGGGAAGTCATAGAGGCAGGTTTGCGATGTTTGCAGGGCAAAGCAATAGTCAACTCCATAAGCTTGAAAAAAGGCGAAGAGGAGTTTTTGCGTCAAGCTGCCATAATCAAGCGCTATGGAGCTGCAGTGGTGGTCATGGCGTTTGACGAAGTTGGGCAGGCCACGTGTTTTAGCAGACGTACTGAGATATGTGCGCGAGCATATAAGCTGTTGACAGAAAAAATAGGTTTTGAACCAGCCGACATAATATTTGACCCCAACGTATTGGCCATTGGCACAGGACTGACAGAGCACAACGACTATGCCGTAGACTTCATCAGGACTGTGGAGTGGATAAAAGCAAACTTGCCTCACGCCAAGATAAGCGGTGGCATAAGCAACTTGTCGTTCTCGTTTAGGGGCAACACGCACGTGCGCGAGGCGATGCATGCAGTCTTCCTACACTACGCAGTAGCCGAGGGTATGGACATGGGCATTGTCAACCCACAAGCCATGTTGAGGTATGAAGATATAGAACCCGACTTGCGCGACAAGATTGAAGACCTGATTTTCAACCGTAGGGAAGACGCAACAGATAGGTTGCTTGCAGCAGCTGACGAATATAAGCAGAAAAAAGACGGCGCAACCAAAACGGCGAACGACGCATGGAGAGAAGCACCTGTGGCTGAAAGACTTATGTATGCCTTGGAGAAAGGCATTACGGAGTACTTAGAAGCCGACCTGCAAGAAGCCATGCCACAATATGAGCGCGCACTCGACATCATAGAGCAACCACTTATGGACGGCATGAATAAAGTGGGTGAACTATTTGGCGAAGGCAAAATGTTCTTACCACAAGTCGTAAAGACGGCTCGTGTGATGAAGAAAGCCGTAGAGATATTGCGTCCGACGATAGAGGAAGAGAAACGCGCACAGGGTACAGAGAGTGCGTCGGCAGGAAGGGTTATAATGGCCACGGTAAAAGGCGACGTACACGACATTGGCAAAAACATTGTGTCGGTGGTGTTGGCGTGCAACAATTTTGAGGTGGTAGACCTTGGCGTGATGGTCGAGACCGACGCCATTGTGGATGCAGCCGTAGAGCAAAAGGCTGATGCAGTGGGGCTGAGTGGACTCATCACACCTTCGCTCGACGAAATGATTGCAGTGGTGAGGGCGATGAAACGACGTGGGTTGACGATACCAGTAATGATAGGTGGAGCAACGACCTCGGCAGTGCATACGGCAGTGAAGATTGCGCCAGAATATGACGGGCCAGTGGTGTACGTGAAAGACGCATCGAAAAATGCATATATACTAAACCACCTACTCTCGCACGACACAAAATTTTTAGACGAGATACAAGCCGAGCAAGCAGAACTCAGACGACAGAATGAGCTAAAAAACAAAAAAACAGAAGAAGCCCCAAAACCACAAAACACTGCTGCAGAAGAAAACGGAAGTCGTGTCGCGACTGGTTCTGACGTTGAGAGACGCGACTGGTCGACGACGGATATTATCCGTCCGAAGCATGTGGGCATAACCAGACTGAACGACATCGATTTGCGCGAAGTGGCAGACTTCGTCAACTGGCCAATGTTTTTGCACACATGGCAAATGTCGCCATCGAAAGCAAAAGGCATGTCGGCAAACGAGAGAGAAGACGAACGCGAATCATTGATTGCCGACGGCAAAAAACATCTGCAAATAATGATTGAGCAGGGAATTTGCAGAGCAAGTGCAGTAATTGGACTTATGCCAGCTAACTGTGTAGACGGCGACACTGTTGAGATATACAAAGACGACAACAGAAAAGACAAACTTGCGGAGTTTAAGTTCATGCGCCAGAGCGGTGGCGAACGACTGTCTTTGGCCGACTACGTGGCTCCTGCACCCACCACAGACTACTTCGGACTATTTGCTGCCACATCGGGATTAGGGCTTAAAGAACACTTGGACGCGCTACGCCAAAGTGGAGAGCTATATACAGCACTGATGTACCAGATACTTGCAGACCGATTGGCAGAAGCTCTGTCGGAGTGGCTACACTACAAAGTACGCACTGAGCTATGGGGCTACGCACCCAATGAACCCAAGGATGTTCGGAAAATATTGAGGGGCGAATATGTGGGCATACGTCCAGCAATAGGCTACCCCATTTCGCCCGACCACAGTCATAAGCAGACTCTGTTTGATGCCTTAGACGTCACGACGGCTACGGGCATGACACTGACAGAGACACTGATGATGATACCAGCCTCATCGGTTTGTGGGTTTTACATTGCCCACCCATTTGCCAAATATTTTAACATCAAATAGCAATGAAGAAACTACTATTGTTGCCAATGGCAGCACTGCTGAGCTTATCGGCATGCGACTCGGAAGAAAACGACGAAGAAACGCCAGATTTTTATCGGATACCAGTAAGCGTGGTAACCGACATGACAGGTGCAACAACTTTCTTGGCAGACAACGACGCAGTGTTGCGCCCAACTAACTTGAGCCAGATGAGTGGCTTAAAAAGTTTGAAGCGGGCACTGATAAGTTTTAGCCTTACGAGTGGTAGCCTCGAAGTGAAGAGTGGCGGCGAATATCCGATTGTGCTAAGCACAAACAGCGCACATCATGCACAGATACCGACATTCGACACGTGGGTAGACACATCGACCGAAGAGTATAAGACAAACGGAGCCGACAGCTTGGCACAACACACGACACATATCAACTACTACAAACAGAGTGGTGAACCATACGTGCAAAACGGCTACTTGAACCTCATGCCAACGTTCGACTATTCGACTACATGCCCTGTGTATATGGGGATATACTTCGACAGCGAGAACGGCGTAGTGGCGCAGAAAGGAGAAGCCAGCGCAACGATAGACCTATATTTTGACGATGGTAGCGACTTGGCACTATATAGCATAACGACTCAGGTGAGCATTATGATGCCCGACGTGCTATATGACCAGATGAGAGCAGGAGGACTGGCCGACAACGACACGCTGTCGATTGTGTTCCGTTCGGCAACACAAAATGGCACAGAAACTTCGACACTAAAAACCACCGTGGGCGACCTACTACTATGCAACTAACGCCATTTAGAGTGGTCGATAGCCTCAAAAGAAAGTGTTGCACAACAGAGGAATTAGGTCATAACTAATGGTTATATTTGTCGTAGAAGGTTAAAAGAGAAGTTTTATGTCTGCTGATAATTTATATTGTATCATTATGGCTGGAGGCACAGGTACGCGCTTGTGGCCAATCAGTCAATCGTCGTTGCCAAAGCAGTTTATCGACTTGGCAGGCGTTGGGCGCACAATGCTTCAGTTGACCTTTGCACGTTTTCGCAAATTGTGTACGGCCGATCACATAGTAGTGGTCACGCTAAACGACTATCGAGAAATAGTGGAGAAACAGCTACCAGAGTTGCCGTCTGAAAACATACTTTGCGAACCATTTAAACGCAACACTTCGGCATGCATAGCGTATGCCGAAGCGTGGGTTAAGCAACATGGAGCCGACAACATCACTGTGGTCAGTCCGTCGGACCATCTGATAATAGACGACAATGTGTTCATAGACAGCATGCACCAAGCCGTTGAGTATGTGCAAGACAAGAACACACTGCTGGCAGTCGGCGTAAAGGCGTTTAGACCAGACACAAGTTTTGGCTACATACAAGTGGGCGAGCAGATTAGCGAAGGGATAAACGCCGTAAGAACGTTTACAGAAAAGCCCAATCAGGAGATGGCAGAAACGTTTTATGAGTGTGGCGACTTTTGTTGGAACTCTGGTGTGTTCGTGTGGCGTGGTGATGCCATTGGCGAAGCAATGCACAGATACTTGCCAGAGTTGGCAGCACAATTTGACACTTTGGACAATATGCCATTGTCGCATTGGACCGAAGCTGCCATACGCCGAATATATGAAGAAGTGCAAAGCATATCGGTAGACTACGGCATTATGGAGAAAGCTCGCAATGTGGTGGTTACGCTTACCGATGCCGTGTGGAGCGACCTCGGTAGCTACGATGCACTGTATGAACAAGGCACGAAAGACGGGAATAGCAATTGCATCATAGGTGGCACGACGTTGCTAAAAAGTTCTTCGGGTTGCCTTGTGCACACCGACACGGACAGCACGTGCATAGTGGAGGGACTGACCGACTATATTGTGGCACAGCGTGGCAAGACAATAATCATTTGTCCACGTAGCAATTCGCGAATGACGTGGCAATACAAAAGCGAGCTAAAAGCAGAATTTGATTAATGAGAAAACGAGGTGAGCAAGAGAAGATTCTTGCTCACCTCGTTCTTTTTGCTTGAATATAGATTTTATTTTGTGGGAAGGCAAACAGGGCGAATAGGAAATGCACTCCTACGAAGGGCATAGGAAGAAGGGCGGAAAAATGAAAAGTACAACGCCCAGATTGTATAACAACAAAACAATCAAAGACTTAGGTTTGATGGGTCAAAAAACAAAAAGTACAAAGAGTTTGGATTCAGTTGTATTTGGCGGTGATTTGAATGCCGCAAAATGGTGATTGCGTTTGAAGGCGATTTGAATGCGGTTTGATTGAACCACGAAATAACCGCAAAAGCCCCAAATAACGCACCTTTAGGGGTAATTTAAGGCGTTATATAAGAACCATACACGAAGCTTGCTGAGGAAACTTGGCAGGATATTTTTATGCTTACCAACTTCCATCGGCGAACTCGAATATCACTCCCCAAAAAACGAATTGGTTCTTCAAATGCTTCTTCAATTGGTTCTTCATTTTTGCACCCTACGAGATGGGGTGAAATATGGTGCTTTGCAAAACAAAAAGTACGAATTGGTTCTTCAATTGCTTCTTCAGAACTTGGGGGTAACCATACACTACCGAATGGGGGTAATACACGTTTTGAAGCGCACGGCAAATAGATACTTCCGAAAATAACAGCTTTACGCCGTGGGGGTACTTCCGTACATAAAATAGATTAACTTATTGTATATTAGTCAATTGTGCTAAAAGTTGTGCAATTTTTCGCTTTTCCGCCCTTGTATCATTTGTCGGGTGGATAAATGCACATATCTGTTATGCCGTGTGTGAACTCGCAGAATCGGCAAGCCCTTTTATTTGCGCACGCAATGTGAGAACTTGATTTCTTAGTTCTGTAATCTCCATTATCAACTCTTCATTTTTCTGTTCTACACCTTCGTAATGTTCAATCTTGGCTTCTAAACGCCCTACCTCTCTGTTAAGTTCTTTATTGTCTTCTTTTAAGATTCTATTTTCCCTTTCCATTTGCTCTATCCGCCCTTGCATAACGCTATTTTCTTGATTGCTATGTTTGCCACCACCATAAAATAACGACACAGGATCGCCACATAGTGGTACTTGATTGCACTCTTTTTTTACCTCGAAATCCCCAGAACCTAACAAAAGCCACTCAGGAGAAATCGCAGTAAATACGGAGCAAAAATTCTCCACCCATTGAGTGCTCGTATTTCCATCTGCCTTAAGTGCTTTAGCAAACACCCCTTTACTTGCCCCTAACATAGTCTCGAGTTTGTTAACTGTTATGCCTTGCGACTTGGCATACTCCGCCATTCTAAATAAAATTTTACCCATAAGAGCGCATTTTCTCCATTAAATGATTTAGAGAAGAAAAGAATCTCCATCTTTGCATCGCGTTCACTGTGAATGCGCCTTAAAGTTACAAAAACAAAATGGATAAGACGAATAGGATAAAGCTGCCCGTTGGTGGTGTCGACTTGGTGGCGAAGCTAATGCACGTGACGCGGAGGAGCGTCTTTTTGGCACTGTCGGGCGAGCGAACCAGCGACCTCGCCCTGCGCATCCGCCGTTGCGCACTCAACCACGGCGGAGTCATTGTCCGCACGGACATACCCAGAGGACAGTGGCTGACGGAGTACAACCACGTGGCGGGCTGGATGACCTGCACGTTCTGGAACGGATACATCTGCCGTGTCAGCCTGCGAGGCGAACCTATGCAGGTGGAATCCCCGAACGGCAAGGTCGAGGAGCGCCAGGGCCCTCTGATTGGCGAACTGCTCGGCATTTTCGTGGAGATTGCAGAGCGTGCCCCTGAACTGCAATCTGCGTGACGGGTCATCCTGGACGACGCTCAAAAGACGTTCAAAAAGCATTTCAACAAGCGAAATAATGGAAACAATCAAGAAACAAAGAATTGCGGTCGCGCTGAGAAACTATTGCGACCGCTATGGCAGCCAAAGCAAGGCAGCCAAAGCCCTCAAAATGAGTGGCGGAATGATTAGCCAGATGCTTACGGGCGACTGGGACAAGATTGCCGACCAACAGTGGCACACCGCTGCCGCAGGCATTGGCTACAAAGAGGATCGTTGGGAAGCGGTGGAGACCTCCGACTTCCGAACGCTGAGTGCCATACTTGCCGATGCGCAGCAGAACTCGCTCGTGATGAGCATCGTTGGTGCAGCTGGTACGGGTAAGAGCTTCACGTGCCGCCACTACTCGGAGACGCATCAGAACGTAGTGGTGGTATCGTGCGACTCGTACTGGACACGCAAAGACCTCATAGAGGAACTGCTGACGGTGATGGGCGAAGATACGGCAGGACTGACGCTCGCTGGCCTCACGCGTAAGGCGGTGAAGAAGTTGAGGATGACCGACTGCCCACTGCTGATTCTCGACGAGGCAGACAAGCTGAGCGATAAGGTGCTCAACGCGTTCATCACGCTCTACAACCAGTTGGAGGGCATCTGCGGCATAGTACTTATAGCTACCAGCCACTTAGAAAAGAAACTGCTGAGCGGTGTGCGCCACAACAAGCAAGGCTATAATGAGATCTGGAGCCGACTGGGGCGCAAGTGCATACCACTGAACGGTGTGAGTGCGCAAGATATAGTTATGGTATGCCAAGCCAACGGAGTGGACGACGAGAAGACGATTGACAGCATAATAGCCGATTCGGATAGCGACCTGCGCCGTGTGGCTCGCAAAGTACATGCCGCCAAGCGCAAGGCGGCACAGCACGCTAAACGTCAAGAGGAGGTAACTGCATGAGACGAGCCTACAACGTTCACCAGATACGCCAGTTCCGACCCACTATGCTCGACTTCGACGGCGAGTGGCTTGCTGTCATAGGCAGACCTGAGCGCACAGGCTCGTGGCTCATCTGGGGCAAGAGTGCCAACGGCAAGACGCGCTTCGCGCTCCAGCTGGCACGCTACCTCTGCAATTTCTGCCGTGTGGCATACGACAGCCTCGAAGAAGGCTTGAGTCTGACTATGCAGCACGCTATAGCTGAAGTAGGCTTCTCCGACGGCAAGGCCAAGCGCAACTTCTCCCTCCTCGATAAGGAGCCGATAGAAGAGCTTGTCGAGCGACTACGCAAAGAGAAAGCCCCCAAGATAGTCATCATAGACAGCCTCCAGTACACAGGCATGACCTACACAGCCTACAAAGCCCTCCGAGACGAGAACCCCGGCAAACTGCTCATCTTCATCAGCCATGCCGACGGCGCAGAGCCAAAGGGCAACGTGGCAAACTCGGTCAAGTTCGACGCCAACGTCAAGATCTACGTCGAGGGCTACAGGGCTATGCCACAGAGCCGCTACGGAGGCGGACAGCCCTACGACGTCTGGCCGCAGAAGAGCGCGGAGTACTGGGCAGGGAAATAATCAATTAAATCAGGAATCATGGATACAACGGAAAGAACATCGCCCTGGCGTCGCGCCGCCCTTGCCGACATCCACCGCATGAAGAGTGTGCTATGTATGAGTGATGAAGATTGGCGCGCATTCCTCGCACAATGGCGAGTGGATAGCTCGAAGGATCTGACGGACGACCAGCTGAAGGAGCTGCGCCAAAGGCTGCACGACATCACTGACCCGCGCCAAACGGCGACAGGGCGCGCCGAGGCCGACAGCAAAGCGACCGACATCATCAAGTGGCGCAAGCGCGTCTATGGCGTAATTGGCGCATGGCTTCGCGAGGGACGCTACAAGAGCGACGCAGCCGCCATCCGCACCGTCGCCTGCCGAGCCACGAGGCGCGACGACTTCAACCAGATAAGCCTCTCGGAGCTGAAGCAACTCTACCATTCGTGGTGCAAGAAGCGTGAGACGGCTGCTAACGCCGAAAAGCTCAAGATGGCTTTCGGTTCTGTCAGTCTAAACTAACCACAAGCGAGGAGGAGAAAGTGATGATGCAGTACTACAAAGCCAACCTCTGTGTCGAAGCCTCGTGGCTTGTCGAGTGTGGGGTGATGACAGAATCCAACTATCGCAACTTGAGTGGTCGTCACGACATTCGTGTCGTCCGTCGTGGTTGTCGTGGCGTCTCGGCTCTGGTTGACTACGAGAGCCTGCCTGGGCGCTTCAAAGAAAGCATTGTCCGCCTCCTCGGCAATCCCTATGACTACGTGAAAGAAAATGCACTCGTCCGCTACGTGTCGCCCTGTGCCGAAGCTGCCGACTATTTCGACTCATACCTTGTCGACGGCGTGCGTCACTTGCCTCAGGAGACCATTCGTCGCTATCATGCCGAAGCGTGCATACTCGATGGTATCGGCCGACTAATAAGCGAACGCCGCGGCAAGACATCGGCTCTCGGACACCGCAAGGCTAAGTTGTGGGACGACCTGACGGAGATGGTCAGTCTGCTCGACAACGTCCGTTGGCCACACTCTCTGCCCACCAACGCCCGAAGCCTCGAACGCAAGTATAAAGCCTACGTGCGCGACGGCTACGAGAGCCTTATCCACAAGAACTGGAAAGGACGGGCAGTCGCCGCCAAAGAGACAGAAACAGGAAACTCCGAGGGGTGGAGCGTGGCGGACAACATGAGCAAGATACGCACCCAGGCACAACGCGACGCTCTGATAGGATACATGAGCGACCCTCGCAACCTCTCCGATGCGCAAGTGACGGAGCTCTACAACGTCCTCGCCCGTCAGAACGGCTGGGAGACGGTTTGCGCTCGGACCATTGGCGTATGGCGACGTGCCAACGAGCAGGAGATATTCGCTCGTCTCCACGGCGCAACTCGTTTCCGTGCCGAGCGCACCATGACCGTCAAGCGCAGTGCGCCTACCGCCCCGCTCTACCTCTGGACGCTCGACGGCTGGGATGCCGAACTGCTCTACCAGAAGACCATCACCGACAAGAAAGGTCACAGCGTGACGACCTACCACAACCGCGTAAAGCTCGAAGTGATTCTCGATGCTTGCACGAAGTATCCCATCGGCTTTGCCATTGGCGACACCGAAAGTCCCGAACTCGTCCGCGCTGCCTTGCGCAATGCCCTCAACCACACCCGCGAACTCTTCGGCGCTCGCTTCAAGCCTGCGCAGATACAGATGGACCACGCCGGCTACAAGACGCTCGAAAGCACCTATCAGCAGACCGCCAAGTACGTCACCCCCGCCGCCGTCCGCAACGCCAAGGCCAAGATCATCGAGCCATGGTTCCGCTCTTTCAACGACCGCTACTGCCACCTCCAGACCAACTGGAGTGGCTATGGTCTGACGGCAAACAAAGACCTCCAGCCCAACGTCGAGTACATAAACAAGTTCCGACACTCCTTCCCCGACCGGAACGGCGTGGTTGCGCAGCTGACGAAATTTATCAACACCGAGCGCGCACGCCTCCACGACGAGTTCCTCCAGAAGTGGAACGATATGCCCGTCGAGAACCGGTTCCCGATGACCGACGAGCAATACCTTCTCGCCTACGGCACTCGCACCGAGCATACCTACCTGCTGCGCAACACAGGCATCAAGATAACACTGCCGAAAAGCGGTGGGCGCACCCTCGACTTCGACTGCTTCAGCCACGAGTTCCGCCGTCATGCCTCTGTTCGTTGGACCGTCATCTACGACCCCGATGACACCTCTGTCGCCCTCGCCGTCAACGACGACCGCTCGCTCCGCTTCGAACTCGAAGAAAAACACGTACAGCCAATGGCGCTCATCGAACGCAGGGACGGCGACGCCGAGCACTTGCAACGTGTTCGCGACTTCAACCGCGCCGAAGAGCAACGCATTGCCGACACGTTCGCCGCCATCGACACAACCGACCCACTGCGAATAGGTGGCGACACTGCAACACTGCCCATGAGCCCCGAACTCGAAGTGCTGAGCAAACTGCTAATAGTCGACTCCGACGGACAACACAAGGCTCAGAAAGACAAGGCGCGCCTATTGGCAGAAGCCACCGAGACGGCAGATGCCGATGTGTCAGACCTTTATTGAACCACCTTTCAAAAACATTTCAAATATGCTTCAACCACTCACTGAAAAGGCCCTCGCCAAACTTCCATCAGCCACAACTCACGTGCGTGTGTTATTCACCACACGAGGTACGCTCTATATTGCCGACTACGGCACAGAACAGAACCTACGCATACGTGAACACCTCACCCGTTGGTCGGGTAGAGCGCGAACCGTCATCATAACCCGACAAGAAGCCGAAGAACTATCTCGTAATCAACTAAAGCAATAATACTTACATGAAGATTTACATCAGCGGTCCTATCACAGGACAAGACAAACAAGAGGTGGGGCGTGCCTTTGCCGAAGCCAAACGCCTCATCACCGAGGCTGGTCACACGCCCATCTGCCCGCTCGACAATGGGCTACCGCCCGACAGCTCCTACGAGGCGCACATACTCGAAGACTTCCGCCTTCTGCTCGCCTCCGATGCCATAATGCTACTCTATGGTTGGCGAGCAAGCAAAGGCTGCCGAATGGAGAACTGCATAGCCATCAACATGGGCAAAATAGTCTTCACCAGCTTTGCTGGACTCCGACACGTCAAGATGAATAACTAATCAATAACCAACCACTAAAAAACAAACAGCAATGGTAAAGAAAAAAGAAAACGAACGCATGAGCGCAACGGAACTCATCGAACTTGCTCATCAGTATCGCGAGCTCGCTTTGAAGGCAAAAGACATCGAGGCGCAGCAGAAACCAATCAAGGAGGCCATCATAGCCGAATGCAAGGCGCAAGGCGTGCAGGGTACTCTCGACCTCGAAGCCCTCTTGGTGGTCAGTCAGACACGCTCAACTCAGAAGCTCGACGTCAACTTTGTGACGCCCGACTGGCTCTACCGCTTCCAACAGAAGGGCGGCGCATTCAGCATAAAGCTCGACGACACGCAGTATGTACCGCAAGACATCCTCGATGAGGTGCACTTCAGCACGTCCGAGAGCCAAGGTTACACCCTAAAACTGAAAGCGTGATGGAAGTGCTGATTCTTCTTTTGGGCGTAGTGGCTGGCGCTGTGGGCATGGCTGCCGTGCTCAGTGTGCTGAGCCACCACCAGAGCAACGACTGGGATGACACCGACTACGACCTGCTATGATTAACGGGTTGCATATCAAGGATGCGGGCGGGCTTGCGCCTAAGTACCGTCTCGGGCGGTGGAAGGGGCGGATCTACGTCTGGGAGAGAGACGACACCGTCCCGCAGCACGCCCCCGGCTACCACGCCTACCGACCGCGACTGCCACCATGCGCGACGGCCGCCGAGGCGACGGTTTTGCTCAGGCGGCTCAATAGTGAGAGAAAATGACGGAAGGGAAGCCTGCAAGAAACCCGTCAACCAAGAGTCTGGCATGACTCTATTCAATGGCGATGGCGCACAGTCTGAAACGGATTGTGCGCCATCGGTGTGTTTTGGAGTGAGGGAGAACTCTCAAAAACTACTCAAAACTAAAAGGGACTGTCGCTATTTTGAGACAGCCCCTTTTTACATAGCCCAAGTCTCATCCCCGTTGGAATGGCTAACTTTGGCGTATAAATCTTGATACAATGACAAATCTAATTACTTCAGACCAAAAGAACAAGGTGCTAATATTTTTCTGTCAGCAACAGAAAAATAAAGCATCTGTTCACTACTATCAGTGGAACGATTTCTTAAACTCTCTTGAACTTGACAGAGAGAAAGCAGAGCAAATCATGCGTTCTCTGCAACAAGATGGTTTCATTCATCGTGTTGGAGCAACTCACGCTTCATTGCCTTATTTTATCGTCGAGCTGAAACAATATGGCGTTGAGTTTTGCCTTTCTGTTCGTCTTCCTCACGACCAATCGCAAGAACAGCCACGTAAAAACATTCTTGAAAATGCTTCTTACATAGCCGCAATCATCAGCACCATTGTAGCAATAATAAGTCTCGTTGTCATTTTTTTGTAAGTCGAGATTAATAGTGGCTTGTAGCCATTTTGAGAGAATGTCTAACGTACGGAACGGATAGTGGTCGTCAACTATATGCAGAAGGTGTACACCGCAATAGTTTACGTCGGTTTCAACTCTTGTTACATTTCCTTTTGCCTCATCTGCCGACTCACCATCGGCGAGTGTCAACGTCTGATGTATGACGTATTCGATTTCTTGCTTCATGGTAACTATTTGTTTTTTGTTTCGTATATTTGCAGTGCGGAGGTTAGCGAGTTGAAAAACTCTCGGCTTCCCTTAGAAGAACCCAAGATGTCAGTTGCGTTGACCTTACAAACGTGAGACGATCTTGGGTTTTGATTTTATAACAAACGGAGAGCCCAAAGCACATTTACGTCTCTGTTGCGTTTTATTTTGATTTCTACGGGTTCTCCGTCAATAGTTCCTACAAACACATCAAATGCTTCGACATCGGGATGGTGCTTGGAGTCTTCTGTTCTGACGAATTTGAAAGTGTTGGCATTTTCTGGAACATGTAGCCGTTTGGCAAGTTGTATTCGTTTTGAATAATCTGGACTTGCTTGTCCCTTGTTGGCAATCTCACCATAACTATTTTTATTTATGGTTATGGAGGTATTTCCTATCTTCAGAATAATTCGTCGAGCCTTTATTGGTGATCCGTTTTTGCTTGTAGCTATAATTTCTTCTGGCAGGTTTTTGTTGACCCATTGGGATAAGTCTTCTCGTATAGATTTAATCTCTTTATAGGCTCTTGTTTCTGCCTCTTTCTCCATGCACGCCGCCCTGTACCTGCACTCGTAGCACGAACTCGCCAGCGTCCGCCCGCCCTTGCCGCCCAGATTCCCCAGCAGGTGGCGCAGCTGGCTCGCACTGCGCCCGAAAAGGCACATCCGGCAGTCGCTCGGATAGTAAGCATGGTCGTCGCTGAAAACCTCGCCGCTGCCGGGCTTAGCG
>FLNY01002335.1_pt1 | contig 40082 bp, 35 predicted proteins | sample 1140381 | NCBI WGS metagenome assembly FLNY01 (sample SAMEA3878172, study PRJEB12797) | bioreactor metagenome | biome: Moose rumen | place: Sweden | collected 2011-10 | reverse complement strand
CATGGCGATGGGAGTGGCGGCCGCGGTGCTGCTGGTGTTCAGCACCAGGGTGGTCTTCGACAACGTGCTGGCCGACCACCAGCGCAAGCGCATCGAGGTGCTCCTCGGCATGAAGGAAGACCCGTCCGGAGTGGGCTACAACGTGCGCCAGAGCATGATCGCCATAGGCTCCGGCGGCTTCTGGGGCAAGGGCTTCCTGCAGGGCACCCAGACCACCTACGGGTTCGTGCCCGAACAGAGCACCGACTTCATCTTCTGCACCATAGGCGAGGAATGGGGCTTCTTCGGCTGCCTGGTGGTGATAGTCCTCTACGGCCTGCTGATCACCCGGATAATCCAGGATTCCGAAAAAAGCCGGGAGGCCTTCACGCGCATCTACGGCTACTGCCTGGCAGCGTGCCTGTTCATGCACCTGTTCATCAACATAGGCATGACGGTGGGGCTGATGCCGGTAATCGGCATCCCGCTTCCCTTCATAAGTTACGGAGGGTCGTCGCTGTGGGCTTTCACGGTGATGCTCTTCATATTCATCTCCCTCGACAGGCAGGAAAAGAAGTATTTCTAAAATATTTACTACATTTGTAAGTTCTAAAAACCTAAACTATATGAGAATAGCAGGCACAGGAAGCGCGCTCCCTTCGAGGCAGGTCACCAACGACGAACTGTCCAAGTTCCTGGACACCAGCGACGAATGGATATTCCCGCGCACCGGAATCAAATCCAGGCACGTAATCACCGACGAAAACCTTGAAGACCTCGCCGCAGATGCCGTGCTCAAGGCCCTCGACATGGCGGGCCTCGGGCCGGACGACATCGACATGATTATATGCTCGAACGTCGTAAACGAATACATCACCCCCGGGCTCAGCTGCGTGATAGCCTCTAAGACCGGCCTCAAATGCCCCGGCATCGACATCAACTGCGGCTGCCCCGGCTTCGTCTACGGCATGGACATTATCGACAAGTACTTCCGCGCCGGAGCCGTCAGGAACGTGCTCATGGTGGCGGCGGAAGAACCCTCCAGGATGACCGCCTGGACCGACCGGAGCACCTGCGTGCTCTTCGGCGACGGGGCCGCTGCCGCCGTCTTCGTCCCGGGCGACAATTTCCTGGCCTCCAAGCTGAGCGCCCAGCCCGACCCGGAGCCTCTCCACGAGTATCACCTCATGGAACCCACCCCCTACATTACCAAGGAGGAATTCAGCCTTCCGCTGCAGATGAAGGGGCGCGAGGTGTTCAAGTTCGCCGTCACGGCCTGCCTGGACGACATCGCAGCCGTGCTGGACAAGGCCGGCAAGCGGGTGGAGGACGTCGACTTCTTCCTCATCCACCAGGCGAACCAGCGCATCATCGACGGCATCAGGACCCGCCTCGGAGTTGCCGGAGAGAAGTTCCCCTCGAACATAATCGACCACGGCAATTCCTCGTCGGCGTCATGCCTCATCCTGCTGGACGAATGCAACCGCAAGGGCATGTTCAGGAAAGGCGACCTGCTGATGTTCAGTGGATTCGGAGCGGGGCTCCTGAGCGGCGCCGCCCTTTTGGAATGGTAATTTTATTTTAAACTTTGTCATATGAAGTACAAAATCGTTGTCCTGGCCAAGCAGGTACCCGACACCCGCAACGTGGGCAAGGACGCAATGACCGCGGAAGGGACCGTCAACAGGGCGGCTCTCCCGGCAATTTTCAATCCTGACGACCTCCTCGCCCTCGAGCAGGCGCTCAGGCTCAAGGAAATGAATCCAGGCTCCACCGTGGGCGTCCTCACCATGGGTCCCCCGAGGGCCGGAGAAATCATCCGCGAAGGCCTATACCGCGGAGCCGACACCGGCTGGCTCCTCACCGACCGCCTCTTCGCCGGCGCAGACACCCTCGCGACCTCGTACGCCCTCGCCACCGCAATCAAGAAGATAGGCGGGGTCGACATAGTCATCGGCGGCCGCCAGGCCATCGACGGCGACACCGCGCAGGTAGGCCCGCAGGTAGCCCAGAAGCTCGGCCTCACCCAGGTGACCTACGCCGAGGAAATCCTGGGGATAGAGAACGGGGTCGCCACCATCCGCCGCCACATCGACGGAGGCGTTGAAACCGTGCAGGCCCCGCTTCCCATACTCATCACTGTGAACGGTTCGGCCGAGCCCTGCAGGCCCGCCAACGCCCGCCTGGTGATGAAATACAAGAGGGCCGCGTGCCCGCTGGAGCTCCTGCCCCCGCCCGTGAGGCCGGGCCAGCCCGCCCCGGAACCCAGGGACGAAAGCTACGACTACCTCTACAAGGAGAGGCCTTACCTTACCCTCAACCAGTGGAGCGTCGCCGACATCGACGGCGATCCGCTCCAGTGCGGCCTTGCGGGTTCCCCCACCAAGGTAAAGACCGTGAAGAACATAGTTTTCCAGGCCAAGGAGAGCAAGACGCTCACCGGCAGCGACGCCGACGTGAACGGCCTCATCAAGGAATTGCTGGACGAAAAGATAATCGGATAGAGCCATGAACAACGTATTTGTATATTGCGAAATTGAAGGCACCAAGGTTGCCGAAGTATCCCAGGAACTGCTCACGAAGGGCCGCAAGCTCGCCGACAGGCTGGGAGTGGAGCTGAACGCGGTGGTCGCAGGCACCCTCATCACCGGAAAGGTCGAGGACCAGATCCTGCCCTACGGGGTTGACAGGCTGTTCGTGTTCGACGCTCCCGGGCTCTTCCCCTACACATCCGCACCCCATACCGACATTCTGGTGAATCTGTTCAAGCGGGAAAAGCCGCAGATCTGCCTCATGGGCGCCACCGTCATCGGCCGCGACCTCGGCCCGCGCGTGTCGAGCTCGCTCACCAGCGGCCTCACCGCCGACTGCACCCAGCTCGAAATCGGCGACTACGACGACGTCAAGACCGGAAAGCACTACGAAGGCCTCCTGTACCAGATAAGGCCGGCCTTCGGCGGCAACATAGTGGCCACCATCGTCAATCCCGACCACAGGCCACAGATGGCCACCGTGCGCAGCGGAGTCATGCAGAAGCAGGTTCTCGACCCCTCCTACAAGGGCGAAGTCATAGTCGAGGACGTGGCGAAGTTCGTTCCCGAAGTCGACTACGTGGTGAAGGTCATCGACCGCCATGTCGAGGCTGCGAAACACAATCTCAAGGGCGCCAACATCGTTGTTTCAGGCGGTTACGGAGTGGGCAGCAAGGAAGGCTTCGACCTGCTCTTCACCCTGGCCCGCGAGCTCCACGGCGAAGTGGGCGCCAGCCGCGCCGCGGTGGACGCCGGCTTCGTGGACCACGACCGTCAGATCGGCCAGACCGGCGTGACGGTGCATCCCAAGGTCTACATCGCCTGCGGCATCTCCGGCCAGATACAGCACATCGCCGGCATGAAGGATTCAGGCATCATCATCTCCATCAACACCGACCCGGACGCCCCCATCAACAAGATAGCCGACTACGTGATAATCGGAAAGGTGGAGGAAGTGCTTCCCAAGATGATCAAGTACTACAAAGCGAACAGCAAATAAACCGAAACCACCATGGCAAACTATTATACAGACCATCCCGAACTCAAGTTCCATCTCGAAAACCCCCTCATGAAGAGGGCAGTCGACCTGAGGGAGCATTTCTACGAAGACAAGGACAAGTATGAAGAAGCTCCGGTAGACTACCGCGACGCCGTCGCGAACTACGACAAGATCCTGGAAATCGCCGGCGACGTGGCCGGGAACGTGATAGCCCCCAACTCCGAGGCCGTCGACCTCGAGGGTCCGCATCTCGTGGACGGCAGGATGCATTACGCGTCGAAGACCTGCGAGAACATCGAAGCAATCAGGAAGGCCGGCCTCACCGGAGTCTCGATGGCCCGCCGTTACGGAGGCCTCAACCTCCCGACTTTCGTGTTCTCGATGATATCCGAGGTGGTTTCGGCCGCCGACGCCTCCTTCCAGAACATCTGGAGCCTGCAGTCCTGCGCCGAAACCCTCTACGAGTTCGGCAGCGAGGAGCAGAGGCAGCGCTTCATCCCGCGCATCTGCAAGGGCGAGACCATGAGCATGGACCTCACCGAGCCCGATGCCGGTTCCGACCTGCAGAGGGTGATGCTCAAGGCCACTCCCGACGAGGCGGCCGGCTGCTGGAGGCTGAACGGCGTGAAGCGCTTCATCACCAACGGCGACTCCGACGTCCATCTGGTGCTCGCGCGCAGCGAGGAAGGCACCACCGACGGCCGCGGCCTTTCGATGTTCATCTACGACAAGAGGGACGGCGGAGTGACCGTCCGCCACATCGAGAACAAGCTCGGCATCCACGGCTCTCCCACCTGCGAACTGGTGTTCAAGGATGCCAGGGCCGAGCTCTGCGGCGAAACCCGCCTGGGCCTCATCAAGTATGTTATGGCCCTCATGAACGGCGCCCGCCTGGGCATCGGAGCCCAGAGCGTGGGCCTGAGCCAGGAAGCCTACAACGAGGCGCTTTCCTACGCCCGCGAAAGGGCCCAGTTCGGAAAGAAGATAATCGGTTTCCCCGGAGTGTACGAGATGCTTTCGAACATGAAGGCCAAGCTCGACGCCGGCCGTTCGCTGCTCTACAGGACCGCGGCCTACGTCGACATCTACAAGGGTATCGAAGACCTGCAGCGCACCGGCACCGCGCTCACTCCCGAGCTCAGGGCCGAGATGAAGAAATATTCCCGTCTCGCCGACGCCCTCACTCCCGTCTGCAAGGGAATCAACTCCGAATACGCCAACCAGAACGCATACGACGCAATCGGTGTGCACGGCGGTTCCGGCTTCATCATGGAGTACAAGAGCCAGAGGCTCTACCGCGACGCCCGCATCTTCTCCATCTACGAGGGCACCACGCAGCTTCAGGTAGTGGCGGCGCTGCGTTACATCACCAACGGCACCTACCTGAACATCATGCGCGACCTGCTCGAAGAGGAAGTGTCTCCCGAAATGGCGCCCCTGCGGGAGCGCATCGCCGCGATGGTGGAGAAATTCGCCTCGGCGGTGGAAGCCCAGAAGGAAGACAGGAACGAAGAGAAGATGGATTTCGCCGGCAGGCACCTGTACGACATGGCGGCGGTCATCATCTGCTCGCTGCTCCTCACCGCCGACGCCTCCAAGGCGCCGGAACTCTTCGCGCGCAGCGCAAACGTGTACGTGCGCCTCGCCGAAGGCGAAGTTGCCCGCAACGTGGCCTTCCTTGGCAGCGTAACTCCCGAAGAACTCGACAATTACCGTCAAGAATAGATTTTTCAAAAATGGCAAAGAATCATAGAGTAGTAATAACCGGCCTGGGAATCATCTCCCCCATAGGCAACGACATCCCCACATTCTGGGAAAACCTCAAGAACGGAGTCTGCGGCATCGAAACCATCACGGAATATGACACCAGCCTGCTGCCGGTCCACATCGCCGGCAAGGTGAAGGACTTCGACCCGCTGCAGTACGGCATGGACAAGGCTTTCGTGCGCAAGCAGGGCATTTTCACCCAATACGGCGTGGCCGCGGCCCGTCAGGCCATGGACGACGCGGGCCTGCGCAGCGAAGGCGAGGGCGCCAACATCGACCCGTTCCGCCTCGGAGTGTACGTGGGCTCGGGCATAGGCGGCTTTGAAATCATGTACCGCGAGATAGCCAAGATGGTCGAAGACCCCAGCGGGCAGTGGATTTCCCCGATGTTCATCCCGACCATGATCAGCAACATCGCAGCGGGGCACATCGCCATCAAGAACTTCGCCCAGGGCCCGTGCCTCGACATAGTGACGGCCTGCGCAACCTCCTCGCACTGCCTCGGCGAGGCCTTTAGGGCCATTGCCGGCGGGCATGCCGACGCCATCATCACCGGCGGCTGCGAGTATGCCACCATCCCCGTGGGAATCGCCGGTTTCGCGAACGCCAAGGCCCTCTCGCGCGCGGAAGACCCGAAGTACGCATCCCTCCCCTTCAACGCCAACAGGGCTGGATTCGTGATGGGAGACGGCGGTGCCGTCCTTATTTTCGAGTCGCTCGAGCACGCACTTGAGCGCGGCGCGAAGATCTACGGCGAAATCGTGGGCTACGGCAACACCTGCGACGCCTACCACTCCACCGCACCGCGTCCGGAAGGCACCACCCAGGCTCACTGCATCCGCGAGGCCCTCGACGAGGCCGGCTACGACCCCGGCAAGGACTGCCTCTACATCAACGCGCACGGCACGGGCACCCGCCTCAACGACGCCTCCGAGACCCAGGCATACAAGATCGCCCTCGGCGAGAATGCCTACAAGGCCCACATCACCTCCATCAAGAGCATGACCGGCCATATGTTCGGCGCCGCAGGCGCAGCCGAAGCCATCGCGACCATCCTCTCCCTCCGCGAGGGCATCGTCACCCCGACCATACACCTCGACGCTCCCGATCCCGAATGCGACCTCGACTACACCCCCAACAAGGCTGTCAAGGCCCCGATCACCCTCGGCATCTCCGACTCCCTCGGCTTCGGCGGGCACAACGCCTGTGTAGCTTTCAGACAATACAAACAATAACATATCATGGATCTTCTCAAAGGAAAAGTCGCGCTCATCACAGGCGCATCCAGGGGCATAGGCAAGGCCATCGCCCTCAAGTTCGCTTCCGAAGGGGCGGACATCGCCTTCACGGATCTCAAGATTATTCCCGAGACCGTGACTGAAATCGAGGCGCTCGGCGTCAAGGTCAAGGCCTACGAAAGCAACGCGGCTGATTTTGCCGCCACCGAAACCGTTGTGAACCAGATACTTGCCGACTTCGGCAGGATAGACATCCTGGTGAACAACGCCGGCATCACCAAGGACGGCCTCATGCTCCGCATGACCGAACAGCAGTGGGACGCCGTGCTCACCGTCAACCTCAAATCCGCGTTCAACTACATCCATGCGGTCACTCCGGTCATGATGCGCCAGAGGGGCGGCTCCATCATCGGAATGTCCTCGGTGGTGGGAGTTCACGGCAACGCGGGCCAGTGCAACTACGCCTCCAGCAAGGCCGGTATGATTGCGCTGCACAAGAGCATCGCCCAGGAAATGGGCCCGAAGGGCATACGTGCGAACTGCATCGCCCCCGGATTCATCATCACCGACATGACCGCAGCCCTTTCCGAGGAAGTGCGCAAGGAATGGGAGAAGCGCATCCCCATGCGCCGCGGAGGCACCCCCGAAGACATCGCGGGTGTGGCCCTCTTCCTTGCCAGCGACCTCTCGGGTTATGTGAGCGGCCAGGTTATTCCCGTAGACGGGGCAATGATGTGTTAAACCGGCTGCCATGAACAGAGAAGAACTTCAAACCATCCTGCCGCACAGGGCTCCCATGCTGCTGGTGGACGAGTCCGTGAAAGTCTCGGACGACGTAGTCGAATCCTCCTATACCATCCCGGAAGATCCGTGGTTCACCCGCGGCCATTTCCCGGGCTATCCCGTGGTTCCGGGCGTAATCCTCTGTGAGATAATGGCCCAGGGCAGCGTACTGCTCATCCCAAGCGAGATGCTCGTCACCAACCTCGCCATGTACGGCGGGCTGGACAACGTCAAGTTCAGGAATTCGGTGTTCCCCGGCGACAAGGTCTGCGTCCGTTCGCGCACGACCGTGCTCCGTCCCCCGCTCGTGGAGGTGGAGGCCGAAGCCAAGGTGAACGGCAAACTCTGCTGCAAGGGGACGCTCAAGTTCATGCTCGTCCCCAAGGAAAAACTCGGGCTGTAAAAGATTTTAGGCCTTGTCGGCGGCCATGGCGGCTTCGATCTCATCGGGCGAAGCCGGCAGGCGCGTGCCTCCGGTGCGGCGTGCTCCGTCTTCGGTGACCAGCACGTCGTCTTCGAGGCGTATGCCTCCGAAGTCGAGATAGCCTTCTTCGAGGGCCGTATAGTTGACATGGCCCCTGTCGGTGCCCTCCTTCTTCCACAGCGCGATGAGGTCGGGGATGAAGTAGATTCCGGGTTCGTCGGTGATTACGTTGCCCGGCTGCAGGCGGCGGGCCATCCTGAGGCTGCGGAGACCGAGCAGGCCGCTGCGCTTCTGGTCGTCGTCGTATCCCACGAGGTCTTCGCCCAGGTCTTCCATGTCGTGCACGTCCAGGCCCATGTTGTGGCCGAGGCCGTGGGGCATGAAGAGGCCGGCTACGCCGAGCTCCATCATTTCGTCGATGCCTCCCTTCACGAGGCCGAGGTCCTTCAGGTTGTCCAGCATATGGCGGCAGGCGGCCTGGTGTACGTCGCGGTAGGCCACTCCCGGCCGGGTGAGGCTGAAGGCGAGCTCATGGCACTCGTACACGGTCTGATAGATGTCTCTCTGCTTTGCGGTGTACCGGCCCGAGGTGGGATAGGTGCGGGTGAAATCGGAGGCGTAGTGGGAATTGCCCTCGGCGCCGGCGTCGATGACCATCAGCTTGCCGGGGACGATGGGGAAGTCGTGCCCGTGGTTGTGGAACACTTCGCCGTGCTGGGTGAGGATGGTGGCGAAGGAGATTCCCCAGCCTTCCGACAGGGTCACGCCTTCCATTTCGCCCACGATTTCCTGTTCGATGCGCCCGGGACGTATGCCCCTGCGGGCCACGGTGTGCATCTTCTGGCCGAGCACTCCGGCGGCGTCGATTTCAGCGATTTCCTCGGGCTGCTTGACGAGGCGCATCTTTACTATCGCCCTGATGAGGGCCTCCGAGGGAGCGTCGATGCCGAGGCTCTGCAGTTTGAGGATGTTGTAGTAGCGGCTGGGCGGGATGGTATGTACGGGGCGGCCCTTCACGATGGCTCCGCTCACCACGAGGTCGAGCTTGGAGTAAGGGGCCGAAGCGGCGACTCCCACTGCCTCGGCGCGGCTCGCCACGGTGGGCTGGGGGCCCATCCAGATGATGTCGTCTATGCTGACGTCGTCGGCATACAGGGTTTCCTCGCCGGTTTCAAGGTCGACCGTGGCGGCGAAGCGGGGTTCGTCGATTCCGAAGTAGTACAGCCAGGTGCTGTCCTGGCGGAATTTATAGCAGTTGTCCTTGTACTGGGCGGGGGCTTCCACGTTGCCTATGAAGACGAGGATGCCCTTCTGGCCTTTGAGCAGATTGACGAGCTGTTTTCTGCGTGCGGCATAGATGGCTTTTTCGAACATGGCTTGAATTGTTTTGAATTCACAAATTTAAAAAATTAAACGTTTATTGTTATTTACAGACGGATTTTGTTTCGGATATTTGCCGCGATGGACAAGAGACTGGAAGGAATAAGTTTGCGGATGGCGCTGAGGTCGGTCGCCGACCTCGCCATGCCCAGGACCTGCGTGGTGTGCGGGCGGAAACTGCTGCTGCGCGAGGAGCACATCTGCACCGAATGTGAAATAGGCCTGCCCTTCACCTTCTTCGCAAAGCAGCGCGACAACCCCATGGCCCTGGCCTTCAACTTAATGATACAAAGGGAGATAGAGTCTGCCGGCGAGGATGCCTCCTACGAGCCTTTCAGCTTTGCGGACAGCCTCATTTTCTATTCGGGCGGCTCTCCCTACAAGAACATCCCCATGCGGCTCAAATACGGCCGCGACTTTGCCGAAGGGCGTCTTTTCGCAGCCATGCTGGGCCGCGACATGGCATCCTCGCCCTTGTTTTGCGACGTGGACGCGGTGGTGCCGGTTCCGCTTCACCGGATGCGCAGGTGGCGGCGCGGCTACAACCAGGCGGAGGTCATCGCAAAGGCGGTGGCGGACGAGTTGGGCGTAAGGGTGGAGGCGTCCCTGATAAAGCGCGTCCGAAGTACCCGCACCCAGACCAGGCTGCAGCGCAGCCAGCGCTACGCCAACGTCAAATCGGCCTTCACGGCCGACTGCAGCACCCTCGGGAAATGCCGGCACCTGCTGCTGACAGACGACGTGTTCACCACCGGAGCCACCCTGTGCGCATGCGAAAGGGCCCTGAGGGCGGCGCTGATCGACAGCTTCGGCCCCGAAGAAGGCCGCAGGACCAGAATTTCCGCCGCCACGCTGGCCTATGTGGGGCGGTGATGATATTTTGAAGCTTATAATTTTTTTAGCGAAATATTTTCATATTTTTGTAGAAAATACTCCAGCAATGAAAAAGATACTGTTCATACTTGCCGCCGTGCTTGCCGTTGCAGGTTGCTCCGGCAACAAGGCAAAGCTCGCCACCGGGGTTCCGGAAAGCGTAAAACCCTCCAAAAACGTAATTCTCATGATCTCCGACGGCACTTCCACCAGCCTGCTCGCCACGGCCCGCTGGTACAAGCGCTACATGACCGGAGACCTTGAACTCCCCCTGGCCGTGGATCCTTATATCTGCGGCCTGGTGCAGAGCCGCCTGTCCAACTCCGTCATTCCCGACTCGGCTCCCGCCATGTCGGGCTATACCACCGGAGTGCCGTCGCAGCAGGGCAACATCGCCATTTATCCCGAGGTCCAGCCGAGCCAGGACGTGCTCCCGGTAGACGCCTCCAGAACCTACCAGCCGGCCACCACGGTGCTCGAAGCCGCCAGGCTCCTCAAGAAGAAATCCACCGGAATAGTGTCCACGGTGGTGTTCCCGCATGCCACTCCGGCTGCCACCGCGGCCCACGGCGCAAGGCGCAACCGCTATCACGACCTCGGCAGGCAGATGGCCAACCAGAACCTTGACGTCATGTTCGGCGGCGGCACCAACATCCTCGACGACGACATGCGCGAGTCCATCCGCAAAAGCGGCGCCACCCTTCTCGAAGACGACGTGGAAGGCTTCCGCGCCTTCAAAGGCGACAAGCTCTGGGCGGTGTTCAACGAAGACTACATGGAGTTCGAAATCGACCGCGACGACTCCACCGAGCCTTCCCTCAGCGAAATGACGGCCAAGGCCATCGACATCCTCCGCAAGAACTCCAACGGATTCTTCCTCATGGTCGAAGGCAGCAAGGTCGACTACGGCGCCCACTCGAAAGACCCGGTCGAGGCCATCACCGAGTTCATCGAATTCGACAACGCCATCAGGACGGCCGTCGACTTTGCGAAGAAGGACGGCAACACCACCGTGGTGGTGCTCACCGACCACGGCAACTCCGGCATCACGCTCGGCGACGCCAACTACCGCAACTACTCCGCCAAGGGCGTCGATTCCATGTTCGTCGGAATCAAGGACTGCCGCATCTCGTCCGACAAGATGACCAAGACCCTGCAGAACTGCCGCGAGGACGAAATCCCCTCCATCTTCAAGGAAAAGACGGGCATCGACCTCAAGCCGGCGGAGCTCTCGGCCATCAAGGCGTGCATGACCCGCACCGAGGGCAACTACATGGAGGTGGCCAATTCCTGGAATCTCCAGAACGTGATCCGCGGCATCTTCACCCATCGCACCCACATCGGCTTCACCAGCGGCAACCACACCGGCGAGGACGTCTATCTTGCCATCTACAACCCCAGGGGTGAAAGGCCCGCCGGCATCATCACCAACACGCAGCTCAACGACTACATCTGCAAGGAGCTGGGCTTCCCCTCCCGCGAGGTGCTGGTGGATCTTACCGACAAGCTGTTCGTCTCGCACCTGCAGGTGTTCGACGGCTGCGAGCTCGAGATGGTTCCGGGCGAGGACTATCCCACCCTCTTCGTCCGCAAGGACGGCCGTCAGCTCCGCATACCCGCTTATCATTCAGAGTTTTATCTCTCCGACACTGAAGGCTCCGAGAGCAGCGTCCGCACCCCCTGCCCCGCAGTGTACATGCAGGAGAACGGCCAGTTCTACCTGGATGTCTCCCTTGCCGAGGTGTTCAAGTAACGACAATTCACATATCTAATGGCATAAAATCATGAAAGATCTCAAAGGAACAAAGACCGAGAAGAACCTGCAGGAAGCTTTTGCAGGTGAGTCCCAGGCACGCAACAAGTACACCTATTTCGCCTCAAAGGCGAAGAAGGACGGCTACGAGCAGATAGCCGCCATCTTCCTCGAAACCGCAGAGAACGAAAAAGAGCATGCCAAGCTCTGGTTCAAATACCTGTGCGGCGGAGAGATTCCCGACACCCCGGCCAACCTCAAGGCTGCCGCCGACGGCGAGAACTTCGAATGGACCGACATGTACGACCGCATGGCCAAAGAGGCCGACGAAGAAGGCTTCAAGGAGATTGCCGCCAAGTTCCGCATGGTGGGCGCCATCGAGAAGCACCACGAGGCACGCTACCGCAAGCTCGCCGAAAACATCGAAGAAGGCGTGGTGTTCTCGCGCGACGGCGACCGCATCTGGATATGCCGCAACTGCGGCCACATCGTGATAGGCCCCAAGGCACCCGAGATGTGCCCCTGCTGCAACCATCCGAAGAGCTACTTCGAGCTCAGGGCCGAAAACTATTAGTCGGCCGACAGCACTACAACCGAGGCGGCGGGAAGCTCCACTGTGAGTTTCCTGCCGTTCTTTTTGACGTCGGTGAAGGCCGCCGGCGCCACCTTGCAGGCATTTTCGCCGAAGTCGTTGAAGTCGGTGATTTCCGCCGAGGTGAGGATTTCCCCGCGGACCCCGTTCGGGGCGAAGTCGTCGAATAGGAGCTCGACGATCTGGGATTTCTTCAGGTCGGTGTTGGCCAGGGAAATGTTGTACGCTCCTGATTCGGAACGGGATACGCTGACGCTCACGACGGGGTAAGGCCTTCCGTCGGGGGCCGTTTTCCGGGCCGCGTCGCACTCGGAGGGCACGAACCTGGCGTCCTGATGCACGTTGTACATGCGGAACACGTGATAGGTCGGGGTGAGCACGATGTCGGAGCCGCGGGTAAGGATCATGGCCTGCAGCACGTTCACCATCTGGGCGATGTTGGCCATCTTGAGACGTTTCGTGTGGGAGTTGAAGATATTGAGGGACAGGGCGGCCATGATGGCGTCGCGCATGGTGTTCTGCTGGTACAGATGGCCCGGGTTGGTGTCGGGTTCCACATCCCACCAGGTGCCCCACTCGTCCAGCAGCAGGTCCACTTTTCCGTCGGGGTCGAATTCGTCCATGACTGCCTCGTGCTCGCGGAGGACCTTGTCCACCTCGACCGCTTTTCCGAGCAGGTTATAGTAGTCGGACTCGGTGAAGACGGTGGCGGAACCTTTTGCGCTCCAGTCCATTACTGCGTAATAATGAAGCGAGAGCCCGTCCATGTGGCCGCGGGCGTCCTGCATCAGCACGCGGGTCCAGTTGTAGTCGTAGTCGGAGGCTCCGCTTGCCACCTTGTAGAGACGGTTGCCGTCGTAATCGCGGCAGTATACCTGATAGCGGCGGTACAGGTTGGCGTAAAATTCCGGCCTCATGCAGCCTCCGCAGCCCCAGCTCTCATTGCCTATCCCCAAATATTTCAGCTTCCACGGCTCCTCGCGTCCGTTCGCCTTGCGCAGATCCGCCATGGTGCCGTCTTTCGCGGTGATGTATTCCACCCATTTTGCCAGCTCCTCCACCGTGCCGGAGCCCACGTTCCCGGAGATATAGGGCTCAATGCCGAGCATCTCGCACAGATTCAGGAACTCGTGCGTGCCGAAGGAGTTGTCTTCGACGGTGCCGCCCCAGTTGGAGTTTATCATGCGGGGCCTGCTTTCCAGGGGGCCTATCCCGTCGCGCCAGTGGTATTCGTCGGCAAAACAGCCTCCCGGCCAGCGGAGTACGGGGACCTTGAGTTCCCTGAGCGCATCCAGAAGGTCTTTCCTGTAACCGTCGATGTTGGGGACGGGGGAGTCCTTGCCCACCCAGATGCCGTCGTAGATGCAGCGGCCCAGGTGTTCGGCGAACTGGCCGTAGATTTCGGCCGGGATGACGGGCTGGTCTCCGGCCTTTTCGTGAATGTTTACCCTGACCTTTGCGTCAGCAGCGATGCCGGCCGCAAAAAGGGCCGCGATTGTGATTGTCAAGAAGTGTTTGGTTTTCATGTCAGTGTATTTTCTTGAGCCGTTTGCTTTTGGAAAGGTCGTTGGGGTTGGTGCCGGGTTCGCCCTGAGGGACCTCCCGGCCAAGGGCGGCGTAAAATTCCACCCAGTACCGGCTGACGGTGTCGCCCTCGTCCTTGAAGTTCATGGGGATGCGGGGGAAAATGTGCTCTCCGCTGCCGTCGAGGAAGGCCTCCCACACCAGCTCGCTGCAGTACAGGCTGTCGGGACCGCCCATGAAGGAGATGTTGTAGGGCCTGCCGAGAAAGCCGCGTGCACGCGCCACCGCACTGTCTTTCAATGCTTTGGAAAGATTTTTCACGCGATAGAAGGCAATCTCGGGACGGCCGGCCGCATCGCGGGCCGAGCTGTCGGCGAACTCCTGGAACGGGGTTCTCGCAACTCCCTTTTCGGGAGTGGCCTCCAGCACGAAGAGGCTGTCGCCGCAGCGCTCGATGATTCCCACATGGGAAAAACTGCCGCCGGTGCTCTCCCCTATAGCCTGCGACATGTCGCCTCCGCCAGTCTGGAAGACGAGATCTCCTGAACGCAGCGAGGGCTTGTCGTCGAGGGTCAGGAGTACCGCCGTGAACGACAGCAGCACAAACAGCACGAAAGACACCACGTTCCACGGAGACCTGCGTTCCCGTTCATTGTTTTCGTATTCTCTCTGACGTGATTTGCGGACCATGACTTTCACAAAAATACTAAGAAAAAAAAAGAAGTTCGTTATTTAAAAGGAAATTCTTATATTTGCAGCCCAATACGGGAAGTGGCGCAGTTGGTTAGCGCATGCGTCTGGGGGGCGCAGGGTCGCTGGTTCGAGTCCAGTCTTCCCGACAAATATTTATCATTAACAAAATTGACCTCGGAGATACTCCGGGGTCAAATCGTTTAAATAATTGCTGTTAACTTGACTAAGGAATGAGAAAAAATTAGTTGCTTCAAATTTTAGAAGCAACTAATTTTTTGAACATGACTAAATACAGGTATAACCTCCGTCGACGGGGAGGGCGACGCCGTTCACGTAGCTGGTGGCCGGGGCTGCCAGGAAGATGGCGGTGGTGTCGAGCTCTCCCTCGAGACCGTAGCGGCTCATGGGGATAGCCTGCTTTGCATAGGCCTGGAAGAAGTCGCTGTCGAGCGTCTCCTGGGTGAGAGGAGTGTAGAAGTAACCCGGGCAGATGGCATTGACGGTGATGCCCTTCTCGCCCCATTCGGCCGCGAGGGCACGGGTGAGGTTCACCACGCCACCCTTGGCTGCATGATAGGGAGCCGAGCCGGCGATCTTGTTGCCGACGAGGCCGTACATGCTGGCGATGTTGATGATGCGGCCGTAACCTGCGGGAAGCATGGCCTGGTTCACCACCTCGCGGGCCATCTTGAAGGTGCCTTCGAGGTCGATGCGCATTTCGTTCTCGAACTGCTCGTCGGTAATCTTCTCGGCAGGAGCGACGGCTCCGGTGCCGGCATTGTTGATGAGGATATCGATGCGGCCGAACTTGTCCATGACCGTCTTGACGGCATCGTGGACGCGCTGTGTATCGGTGATGTCTACGGGAACCGCGATGGCATCGACGCCGTATTCCTTGGTAAGACCGGCGGCTACCTCCTCGATGAGATTCTGCCTGCGGGCCATTGCGACGATTTTGCAGCCCTGATTGGCAAGAGCCTTCGCCATCTGTACTCCAAGTCCGGTGGAGCATCCGGTGACAACCGCTACGCGGCCGGTAAGATCAAAGTAATTTTTTGCCATAGTGTGTTATTAATTAGAATTATTATGCATGGCAAAGATAACGATTAGATACAAGAATCCCAAAAATTACATAATTCCGTAAGTAATAAGATAAATTGCAGCGGCGAATGCTGCGCCGGCGAGCGGACCCGCCACGGGAATCCAGCTGTAACCCCAGCCGCTGTCCCTCTTGCCCTTTATGGGCAGGATGGCATGCGCCAGGCGCGGAGAAAGGTCGCGGGCGGGATTCATGGCATATCCGGTGGTGCCGCCCAGCGACATGCCGAGAGCCATGATGACCGCGGTGACGGGGAAGGCCCCGTTGCCGCCGAGCGATCCGGTGAACGCTCCGAACTGGACTGCGTTGCCCCGGGTGCCTATGGCCATGATGAGGAAGACCAGCATGAACGTGGCGATGAACTCGCTGAAGAAGTTCACGCTCTTGTGCTCGATTGCCGGCATGGTGCAGAAGGTGCCGAGCATGGTGTCGGGTTCGTCCGCGGTGGCGGCGTAATGGTCGACATAGAAGGCATATACGAGCACCGCCCCGACGAAGCCGCCAAGCATCTGCGCCACAATGTAGGGCAGGACCGCATTCCACTGGAACAGCCCGGCGAGGGCCAGGCCCAGGGTGACCGCGGGGTTGAGATGGGCACCGCTGTAGGGGCCGGCGACGAGCACGCCCGCCATGACCGCGAAGCCCCAGCCCATGGTGATGACAATCCAACCCGCGCCCTTCGCTTTGCTCTTGTTGAGCGAGCAGGCGGCGCACACCCCGTCTCCGAAGAGCACCAGCACGAGGGTGCCCAGAAACTCGAAGACGCACTTCATGAACAGAGAAATTTCCATATTCTTGATTTATTTGATTTTACCTTTCCCCGACAGGGCGCGCCCTATGGCGTCCGCCCAGCCTGCCTTTGCCCCTTCCACCGAAGCGGGAGACGGGTCGAACTCGCGGTCGGCCTTCCAGTAGCGGCGTATTTCGTCGAGCGAGCTCCAGTAGCCCACGGCCAGTCCGGCGAGGTAGGCCGCTCCTTCCGCCGTGGTCTCGACCACCTGCGGACGCACCACGCGGGTGCCGAGCACGTCGGCCTGGAACTGCATGAGCAGATTGTCGCGCGAAGCGCCGCCGTCCACCTTGAGGGTGCCCAGGGTGACTCCAGCGTCGTTCTCCATCGCATGCACGATGTCCATGGTCTGGAAGGCTATGCCCTCCTCCGCGGCGCGGGCGATGTGGGCCGCCGTGGTGCCGCGGGTGATGCCGCAGATGGTCCCCTTGGCGTAAGGGTCCCAGTAGGGGGCGCCGAGGCCGGTGAGCGCGGGCACGAAATACACTCCGCCGTTGTCGGGCACCGAGGCCGCCAGGGCTTCGATTTCGGAGGAGCTGCGCACTATGCCGAGGCCGTCGCGCAGCCACTGCACTATGCTGCCGCCCACGAAGATGGATCCTTCGAGCGCGTAATTCACCTCGTCCCCTATCTTCCAGGCTATGGTGGTGAGCAGGTTGTTCTTGCTCATGATGGGCTTTTCGCCGGTGTTCATGAGCAGGAAGCAGCCCGTGCCGTAGGTGTTCTTGATGTCGCCGGGACTGGTGCACATCTGCCCGAAGAGGGCCGCCTGCTGGTCGCCCGCGATGCCGGCGATGGGCACCTCATGGGCGAAGATGGTGGTCTTGGTGCAGCCGTACACCTCGGAAGACGCGGCCACGCGCGGCAGCATGCTGTCGGGGATGCCGAAGAACTCGAGCAGTTCGCGGTCCCACTCCAGCGTGTGGATGTTGTAGAGCATGGTGCGGGAGGCGTTCGACACGTCGGTCACGTGCACCTCGCCCCTTGTGAGGTTCCACACCAGCCAGCTGTCCACCGTGCCGAAGCGGAGCTCTCCCTTTTCGGCCCTTTCGCGGGCGCCGGGGACGTTCTGCAGTATCCAGCGGATCTTGGTTGCGGAGAAGTACGGATCGAGGATGAGACCGGTCTTTTCGCGGATTTTGGCGACCATGGCGGGGCTGATGCCCTCGCAGTAGTCGGAAGTGCGCCTGTCCTGCCAGACGATGGCGTTGTACACGGGTTCGCCGGTCTTGGCGTCCCACACGATGGTGGTCTCGCGCTGGTTGGTGATTCCGATGGCGGCGATGTCGAGGCCGTTGATATCCATCTTGGTGATGGCTTCGGCCACTACGGCGGCTTCGCTGGACCAGATTTCCATGGGATCGTGCTCCACCCATCCCGGACGCGGGAAATGCTGGGTGAATTCCTTCTGCGCGACGCTGCGGATGTTCCCTTCATGGTCGAAGACTATGGCCCTGGAGGAACTGGTGCCCTGATCGAGGGCGAGAATGTATTTTTCCATTTCAGTCAGATTTAGTTCTGTTTCAGTGCAACTACAAATATAAGAAACAATGGGGATTTTTACTAACTTTGTGAACTATGAAAGTCATTATTAGCGGCTACGGAAAAATGGGCCACATGGTGGAGGCGGCGCTGAAGGCGCGCGGCATCGGGGTCGCTGCCTGCAGCGAGGACATCCTCGCCACTCCCCCCGCACTTGCCGGGGAATGCGTCTGCATAGATTTCACCACCCCCGACGCATTCAGGGCCAACTACCGCTTTATCGCGGCCTCCTTCAAGGCCGCCGTAATCGGCACCACGGGGTGGTACGACATCAAAGACGAGGTGTTCGCCGAATTCGAAAGGCACGGCACCCCCATGATATGGTCGGCCAACTATTCCCTCGGCGTCAACGCCCTGTTCGCGGCGGTCGAGAAGGCCTCCGCGGTGCTCGGCGGCCACGGCTACGGCGCGCATATCACCGAAACCCACCACATCCACAAGCTCGACGCCCCCAGCGGCACCGCCAAAATCCTCGGGAACATCGTGGAGGATGGCCTTGGGGCCGCTCCCGAAATCTCCTCGAAGCGCATAGGCGAAGTTCCCGGCATCCACACGGTGGAATTCCGTTCCGGGTGCGACGTCCTCACCTTCACCCACGAAGCCTTCTCGCGCGAGGGGCTCGCCGAAGGGGCGGTGACCGCAGCCCTGCTCACCGAGGGTCTCAAGGGTGTACACGAATTCAAAACGCTCATAATATGAAAGAATTAACGCTCCAGGGGTGCGGCACCGCGCTGTTCACCCCGTTCAAGAAAGACGGAAGCGTCGACTTCGAGGCCTTCGCCGCCGGCGTGGACAGGCAGATCGAGGCCGGCATCCACTTTCTCGTCCCACTGGGGACCACCGGCGAAACTCCCTGCCTGAGCGTCCCCGAAAGGACGGAACTGCTCAAAATCGCGAAGGCGCATTCCAAGGGCAGGCCCGTGGTGGTGGGAGGCGGCACCAATTCGCTCGGGGCCACCATAGAAAGCATGCGCCAGCTGGAGCCTTACGGCCCCGACGCCTTCCTCATCGTGGTGCCATACTACAACAAGCCCACGCAGGAGGGTCAGTACCGCTACTTCAAGGCGGTAGCCAAAGCTGCCGGCAGGCCCGTAGTGATATACAACGTGCCCGGCCGCACAGGCAGCAACATGGAGGCCGCCACCACCCTCCGCCTGGCCCGCGAGGTGAGCAACATAGTGGCGGTCAAGGAGGCTTCCGGCAGATACTCCCAGATTTCCGAGGTCATCGCCGGCGCCCCCGAAGGCTTCAGCGTGCTCAGCGGCAACGACGACGAAACCCTGTCGCTCATGGCCACGGGCGCGAAGGGCATAGTGTCGGTGGCGTCGAACGTGGCCCCGGTGGAAATGGTGAAGCTCGCCGAGGCCCTTCTCCGCGACGACATGGCCGAAGCGCGCAGGCTGCACCATCTGCTTTCCCCCCTGTTCCGCAACCTCTTCATCGAAAGCAACCCTATTCCCGGCAAGTACGCAATGGCGCGGCTGGGGCTCATGGAGAACGTGCTGCGGCTGCCGCTGGTGGAGGCATCCGACAAAACCAAAGAAATCATCAATCAGACACTCAACGACTTATGGCAGTAACACTGGAACGCTTCAACGAAGTGATGGACGCCCTGGAAAGGGGTGAGCTGCGCGTCGCCGAAAAGGAATGCGGCGAATGGAAGGTAAACTCCTGGGTGAAGGAAGTCATCCTCGACGGCTTCAAGCTCGGCCGTCTCGTGCAGATGGGGCCTTTCATAGACAAGGACACCTTCCCCGAAAGGCGCTTCAGCGTGGAAGACGGGGTGAGGGTGGTGCCCGGCGGCACTTCGGTCCGGCGCGGGGCCTTCGTTTCTCCCGGAGCCATCGTAATGCCGCCTTCCTATATCAACGTGGGCGCATACGTCGATTCCGGCTCCATGGTGGATTCCCATGTCACGATTGCATCCTGCGCTCAGGTGGGCAAGAACGTGCACGTGGCGGCCACCACCAATCTCGGCGGAGTGCTGGAACCCGCCGGCGCAATCCCCACCATCGTCGAAGACAACGCCTTCATCGGCGGGCACTGCGGCATTTACGAGGGTACGCTGGTGCAGGAAGGCGCCGTCATCGCCTCGGGCGTGATAATCACCTCCTCCACCCCGATTTTCGACGCCACCAAAGGCGAATTCGTGCCGCGCAAGCCCGACGGGCGCATAGTGGTTCCCGCGGGCGCCGTGGTCGTGGCAGGCAGCAAGCCCGTCTCGAAAGGCCCCGGCAGGGAGGCGGGAATCCATCTCTACTGCCCCGTAATCATAAAATACCGCGACGAAAAGACCGCGGGTTCAATCCACCTCGAAGAACTGCTCAGATAATGCTCACCATTCCTTTCCACCGCAGGACCGCCGTCCAGAAGCTGGACTGCCTCAACTGGCCCGACAAGTTTCCCTACAAGCCCGACGTGTCGTTCACTGCCTGGCACTGCGGCAACGCCCTTACTTTGGAATATAAAGTCAAGGAACAGAGCGTAAGGGCCCTGGAGGCCGTTCCCGGAAATTTCGTGTACAAGGATTCCTGCGTGGAGTTCTTCTTCCAGCCCCGACTCGAAGACCCGCACTACTACAATTTCGAATGGAATCCCGTCGGCACGCTTTACCTGGCGTACCGGACGGGGCGCGACGACGCCGAGCTCGCTCCCTCGGATGTGCTGCAGATGGTTAAGGCCGAGCCTTCGCTGGGCACTGAACCCTTTGCGGAAAGGCCTTCCGAAGGGGAATGGTCGCTGCTCGTGAAGATTCCCGCAGCGGCGCTTTGGCGAAGCGGCCTGAAGAGCTTCGACCATCTCCGGGCAAGGGCCAATTTCTACAAGTGCGGCGACGGCCTGGCCGTGCCCCACTACGTGAGCTGGGCGCCCATAGACACCCCCAGGCCCGATTATCACCGCCCGGAATTCTTCGCTCCCGTGGAGTTCGAATAACCCCCCAGGCGGCTCACACCCCGAGCCATTCGGGGGTGGAGAATTTTTCTGCGGCTTTCCTTTTGACCTCCGCGGCCTGGGAGTCCGGCAGAAAAATGCGCTCCGCCCCGCTCCGCCTTTCGAGAATACGCTGCAGGGCGTCCTGGAACTCGTCTATGCTCCGGATGCCGGGGAGATGGTCCTTTAGGTTCGTGACGCGGCTCCTTACCGATGCGACCCCCTTTTTGTTGAGCTTCGAGCCCTCCACGTTGAGGGCCTCGGTGAGGGTTTCGATGTCGACGTCGTACATGAGGGTGCCGTGGATGAGTTCGCGGTTCTTCCACACGCGGCGGGCGTAGCCGGAAATCTTGCGGCCGCCGATGAAGATGTCGTTGCGGCCCGTAAGTTCCACGTCCAGCCCCATCTCCCTGAGGGCGCCTACTATGGCGTCGGTGCCTACCGTGTGGAGCGGCCCCACGAACGAGTAATTAAGGTTCTGGAGGTCGTGATACACGGCTCCGCCGCCCGTCACGCGCCGCACGAGCAGGATGCCGTGCGCCTGCAGGAAGTCGAGGTTGACCTCGTTCCGGACCACCTGGTTGAAACCCACGATGACCGAAGGCCGGTTGCGCCACAGGTAGAACACCGGCTCGTCCGGGCCGTTTTCGAGGCACCATTCGTCGAAAGCCATATTCCTGTACGGATCGGTACAGGTGTTCAAATAGTACTTCAAGGCCGGGTCCTGGCTAAAGTGAAAGATTCACGATTACCGGATCGGCGTCGGCGGCGTTGCGGGCGATGATAAGGCCGGTTCCGGATTTGTATTCATACAGCGGGATTTCCACCGTCTGGCTTTCACCCTTCTGCAGGAGTCCGGTCTTTGCGAATCCCACCAGCTCTCGGGCGGGCCTGCCGGGCCTGTCGGAAACGGAATACACCTGCACCACGTCCTTTCCGGCCACCTCGCCGCAGTTGCGCACCGTAACGCTGAGGATGCCGTCGCGGAGGATGGGCTCGGAATATTCAAACTCGGTGTAACTCAGGCCGTAACCGAAGGGGAAACTGACCCTCACCCCGTTGGTGGTGTAATGGCGGTAGCCCACGAAGATGTCGTCGTTGTACTCGGTGTAGTCGAAATTCCTGGTCTTTCCGGGCTTGGGATTGGCCCCTACGAAACTGGTCATGCTCTTCGCAGTCTTGAAGCGGGATATCTTGTCGGGATTGGGGAAGTCTTCGCTGGAGGGCACGTCCTTGTAGGAAAGGGGCCAGGTCATGGGCAGACGCCCGGAGGGGTTCACCTTGCCGGTGAGGATGTCCGCAACGCTGTTTCCGCCTTCCTGCCCGGGAAGCCATGCGCAGAGCACGGCGTCGGGGCCTTCTATCCACGACACGGTATCCACCACGCCGCACACGTTGAGTATCACCACCACCTTCTTCCCCTGCGAGTGGAAGGCTCCGCAGACCCTTGTAATCATGGAGATTTCTTCGTCGGTGAGATAGTAATTGCTTGTGATGGAACGGTCTTCGAACTCGCCGGAGGTCTTGCCCACCGTGATTACCGCCATGTCGTTGGAGTCGGCGAGGGCAAGCAGGTCGAGTTCGTCCATAGGCATCTCGGGAATGAGATCGACGGGGAGGAAGGACATGAAGCCCTTCGGGGATCCTTTGTCCTTCTTCTTGATGTAGGCGCGGTAGGTCTCCTCCAGGCCGGAGTCGATCGTGAAGCCGGCGTTCTGCAGGCCCTGGATGAGGTCGACCACATAGGCGTGATGCACGTCCCCCGAGCCGGTTCCGCCGGCGATGAAGCTGTAGGAAGTACGGCCGAAGACGGCCAGGCGGCAGCTGTTCATGGGGAGTATGCCGTCGTTCTTGAGCAGCACCATCCCCTCGGTGGCGGCGGTGCGGGTGAGGGCCGCGTGCCCTTCGAGGTCGGGCTCGTTGTCGGGCTTGTAGCCGTTGAATGCAGGGGTCATGAGGATGTATTTGAGGATGCGCTCCACGTTGCGGTCGAGGTCTTTCGTGGTGAAGGTGCCCTTCTCGAGGGCCTTTTCGATGGTTTTCACCTGACCCTTGCTGCCGGGCATCAGCAGGTCGTTGCCAGCGCTGAGCATGGCCACGGCGTCGGTTCCCCCGAACCAGTCGCTCATCACGATGCCGTCGAAGCCCCATTCGCCGCGGAGTTTGTCTTCGAGAAGCCATTTGCTTTCCGACGACATGGTGCCGTTGATGCGGTTGTACGAAGACATCACGGTCCAGGGCTTTCCTTCCTTGATGGCGATTTCGAAGGGCTTCAGGTAGATTTCCTCCATGGCCCTCTCGCTCACGCGCGCGTCGTTGCCGGTGCGGTTGGTTTCCTGGTTGTTGAGGGCGAAGTGCTTGACGGACACGCCGATGCCGTTGCTCTGCAGGCCGCGGATTTCCGCTGCGCACATCTTTCCCGCAAGCAGCGGGTCTTCGCTCAGATACTCGAAGTTGCGGCCGCAGAGGGGATTCCGCATTATGTTGGTTGCGGGCGCAAGCAGCACGTCTGCCCCGTAATGCAGTGTTTCATAGCCGATTGCGGCCCCCACCTCCTGCATGAGGGCGGTATTCCACGTGGCGCCCATCAGCATCTCCACCGGGAAATGAGTGCAGTAGAAGGTGCTCTTCGTGCCCTTCCGGGTGGCATCGATCCTGAGGCCGGCAGGGCCGTCCGCCAGCGTGGTGGCGGGGATTCCCAGCCTCGGGACGGCGTTGGTCTGTCCGGCCGCGCCCGGAACCGTGGAGCTGTAATTGCCGACCGTAGCGGAGGCGTTCGACGACTCGTTTCCGGCCGAGCCCACCACCAGGTTGATTTTCTCTTCCACCGTCATGGCGGCGATCACGTCTTCGACACTTGCCTTGCCGAGCTTGGGCTGCGCGGCTGCGGCGATGCACAGGAACAGCGCAGATGAAATGATTATAGTTTTTCGCATAATGACTGTATTTCTTTCGTTGAATTTACTATGAAGTCGGCCCCGTGCCTGCGGAATTCCTCCACGCTGCCGAAGCCCCAGGTGACCGCGGCGCACCTGATTCCGCATGCGTGCGCGGCCTCTATGTCGTACTTGCGGTCGCCGACGAACAGTACTTCGCCCGCCTGCAGCCCGAGGGCGGCGAGCCTTTCGCGGGCGATGTCGCTCTTGTCGGGAGCGGTACCGCCGGTGTCGGTGCCGCCTATCCCCCCTGTGAAAAAGTCAAGCATCCCGAACCGCTCCAGTATCCTTTCTATCATGAACCTGGCCTTGAACGACACCACGCTCGCCTGTATCCCCTTGTCTTTCAGATACTCCAGCAGTTCGCGTATGCCCTCGCAGGGGGTGCAGTGGATGTAGGCGCACTTGTCGTAGTATTCGCGGTACTCGCCATAGACCTTCCTGAAGGCGTCGCCTTCGAGATGGAACCAGGACCGGAAGGTGTCGTAGACGGGAGGGCCTATGAAGCTGTGCAGGACTTCTTCGTCGGGAACGGCTATACCATTGTCCGTCAGGGCCTTGCGGAAGCTCATGAAGATGCCCTCGGAGGTGTCGAAAAGCACGCCGTCGAAATCGAAGAATACTGCTTTCATAGCGCTTTGAACATGGCAGCGTACAATTCCACGGCCTTCTCCAGTTCGGGGATGTCCATGTGTTCGTCGCTGCGGTGGGCGAAGCGGATGCTGCCCGGACCGCAGATTATCTTGTGTTCGAAGTTGCCCAGATGCGGGGCGTCGCTGCCAAAGGAGACGGGGGCGCTTTCGAAGCCCGGAAGCGTGAGATACGAGGCCGGAGCGTCGCCCCCCACGGCCTCGGCCGTCATGGCCTTCTGCCATTTACTTTCGCCGTTTTCCGCCCAGTGGGGGATGAGCGCGGCCACGCGGCTGTCGGAGACGAAGGTGGTGCGGAAATACACCCGGCATTTCAGCTCGGGGCTGAGCACGTTCTGGGGATTGGGGCTGGCGAGCTCGCCTATGTTCCAGGTGGTTGCGCCCAGGATCGGGTCTTCTTCGAAAGATACGGCCCGAAGGGCGTTCACAAAGTCGGTGAAGGCCTCGACGGCGCTGTAGCCAAACTGCGGGTAGCCGCTGTGGAAGGGCTCCCCCCTGAAGGTAAGAGCAAAGCTCTTGGTGCCTTTGGACGCGCTCACCATCTTGTTTTCGGTGGGCTCTCCCACAATGAGATACGGGGCCTGGAAGGGCACCCTGGCGAAGGCCTTGGCACCCCACGAGCCGGTTTCCTCGCCGCTTACGAGAAGCAGCCCGAAGCCGTCCAGCCCCTCATCGAGGAGCTTGCAGCAGGCCGTGAACATGGCCATTATCTGCCCTTTGGCATCGCAGGTGCCGCGCCCCCAGATGCGGTCGCCCTCAATCCTGGGAGCGATGTAGGGCGGCACGGTGTCCATGTGGGTGCAGAACACCACGGCGGGCCTTCCCCACGAAAAGAACAGGTTGCGGGAGCCGTCTTCGAGGTCCCAGCTCCGCACTTCGGGAGCCACCGGCGCCGAAGACGCTATCCGTTTTTCGAGAAACTGCGACACCAGCAGCTCCGACCCGCTGGTGGAGTCGAAGCCGAGCATATCCTTGAAGAGCTGAAGATCAATCATTTGGCAGGAATCCTTTTGCAATGAGAAGAAGTGCGATCTGCACCGCGTTGGTGGCCGCTCCCTTGCGGATGTTGTCGCTCACGCACCAGAAGTTGAAGCCGTTGGGAACGGTGAAGTCGCGGCGGATGCGGCCCACGAACACTTCGTCCCGGCCCCGGGCGTAGAGCGGCATGGGGTAGACGTTGCGGGCCGGGTCGTCCTGCACCACGACGCCGCTCTCGCCGGCCATTAGCTCGCGGACGCGCCCGAGCTCGAAGGGCTTGAGCGTCTCCACGTTGATGCTTTCGGAGTGCCCTCCCTGCACCGGAACCCTCACGGTGGTGGCGGTGACCTGTATGCTGTCGTCGCGGAGTATCTTTTTGGTTTCGTTCACCATCTTCATTTCCTCCTTGGTGTAGCCGTTCTCGAGGAAGGAGTCTATGTGCGGGAGTATGTTCTGGTCGATGGGGTAGGGGTACACCATGGGATCGGGCTCCCTGCCGGCGCGTTCGGCTTCCATCTGGGCGATGGCCTTGTAGCCGGTGCCCGTCACGCTCTGGTAGGTGGACACCACTATGCGCTTGATTCCCAGCTCTTTATGTATAGGATGCAGGGGCAGGACCATCTGGATGGTGGAGCAGTTGGGGTTGGCGATGATGTAGTCGTCGGCGGTGAGCACGTCGGCGTTGATTTCGGGAACGACGAGCTTCTTGCCGGGGTCCATGCGCCAGAAGGAGGAGTTGTCCACCACGCGGCAGCCAAGCTCGGCGAAACGGGGTGCGAGCTCGGCGGAGGTGCCGCCCCCTGCCGAGAACAGCGCCAGAGCGGGCCTGCGGGCAATGGCGTCGTCCGCCGACAAGACCTCCCACTCCCTTCCCCCGAAGGCGACCTTCCGGCCGACCGATTTCGGCGAAGCCACCGGCAACAGCTCGGTTACCGGAAAATTCATTTCTTCCAGCACCTGTAACATTCTTGTTCCGACGAGGCCCGTGGCCCCCACGACTGCAACTTTCATGATTCTGAATCTAAGGCTTCACAAAAATAAAAAATTAATATGATTATATTTGTAATCATGATTCAAGTTCTCAAATTCGGCGGCTCGTCGGTAGCGAACGCCACCAACATATCCCGCGTCCTCGACATCGTGGGAGAGGCTGCAAAAAAGGGAAGGGTAGTGCTGGTCTGCTCTGCCATAAAGGGTTGCACCGACTCCCTGCTGGCTTTGGCAAGGCTCGCCGAGAGGCAGTACCTTGTCCTGCCGGAGGGGGACGAGGCCGAAAGGCTCGCCCTGCAGTTCGCCGAAGGGGTGCGGGATCTCAAGGAGCGGCATCTGAAAATCATCCGCCGCCTTTTCACCGGCGCGGAGAGGGAGGACGCCGAAAACGAGTGCCACGCCCTTTTCGCCGCCATGGCTGCCGCTCCTGCCGGGGAGATGGTGACTTTCGGGGAGATCTTCTCGACCCGTATCATCGCCCGCAAACTTGCCTGCGACGGGGTGATGACCAAATGGCTGGACTCCCGCATCCTTGTTATAAAAGACCATAAAGACCTGACATACAACAATATATCCACGCAGATAGCGCTTGAGCCGGAGGTTGCCGTATTCGTGGCGCCAGGCTTCATCGCCAGCACCTACGAAGGGGAGCACACCACGCTCGGCCGGGGAGGATCCGACCTCAGCGCCGCCATCTTCGCCGCAGCCCTCGGGGCCGACAGCCTCCAGATCTGGACGGACGTCCCGGGCATCATGACCGCCAACCCGAAGGACGTCCCTGCCGCCCGTACGGTTCCCTCCATGAGCTACCGCGCCGCCCTCGACATGGCCACGCACGGGGCGAAAGTGCTCTACGCTCCCACCGTGCAGCCCGCAATGGACGCCGGAATCGCCATCGAAATCCGGAACACCTTCGAGCCTGAAAACCCCGGCACCGTCATTTCCGCGCTCGGCGGCAGGGGCTGGGCCGGAATCGCGAGCACCAGCGACGCCGTGGCCGGCGAAGCCCTTATCTGCCTGGTATCGGAGGATCCGCAGGACGGGGAGGCCGCCTGCCACAGGGCGGAAGACTGCCTCAAAAAGGCGGGGATAAAGCCCCTCACGAGTTCTTCCGACGGCAGCGGCGTGTATGTGTCGGTGATGCTCCCCTTGGAGCGTCAGGCCCTTGCCGCGCTGCACCGCGAGTTCTTCGAAAGCGTGCCGCAAAGCGTTGTGAATCTGTATGTTGCAGGCTATGGTGCAGTGGGGAAGGCTTTTCTGAAGATGCTGTCGCGCAGTGCCGCGGGGATTGCCGCCCGCTGCGGAAAGCTGCTCCGGGTAGCTGGCCTCGCCGACAGCCGCCGCTTTATTGTAGACAACGCCGGGATAGATCCTGACGAGGCCGGAAAGCTCCTCGAAAGCGCAGAGGAGCAGGAAGGCCGGGGCGCGTTCACCGCCGCGGTGATGGCCGCCGCGCCGCGCCGCAGCGTCTTCGTAGACCTGACCGACAGCGAAACCATCCATCAGGAGTTCGAAGGGCTGCTCCGCAAGGGCATCAACATCGTCACCTCCAACCGCCGCTCGCTCTCCGTTCCCTTCGTGGAATACGCCGCCATCATGGCCGCCGCGGCCGAGAACGGCTGCTTCGTGCGCTACGAAACCACCGTGGGGAGCGCCCTGCCGCTGCTCGAAGGCATCTCGCGGAGCACCAATGCCGGCGAGGAAATCCTCGGCATCGAGGCGGTGGTAAGCTGCACCCTCAACCAGATACTCAGCTCCTACGCCCGTTATCCGGGGAGCTTCGCCGAAACGGTGCGCAGGGCGCAGGAGAAGGGGCTCACCGAGAAGGACCCCCGCCAGGACCTTTCGGGGAAGGACGCCCTGCGCAAGCTGCTCATCCTCTCCCGCGAGGCAGGGGTGCCGCTCGAAGAGGGCGACGTGGAAATCCGGCCCGCCGTGCCTGCCGGGCTGCTCGGCGCCGACATCCCCCTGGAAGAATTCTACCGGAAGTTGCAGGAGATGGAGCCGGAGTTCGAAGCCGCCGAAAGGGCCGCCGCAAAGTCGCAGTGCCGCCAGCGCTATCTGGCCACCTTGGAGAAAGCCCCGGGTACGGCTCTCGGCTACAAGGCCTCCATCGCCGTGCGCAACGTGCCGCGCAACCATCCGGCCTTCCGCATCCTCGGCACCGAGAACGCCATCATCATCCGCAGCGCCTACCACCCCTATCCCCTCGTAATCCAGGGCGCGGGCGAAGGCGCCGACCTCGCCGCCGGCAGCGTCCTCAACGATATTCTCAGATAACCCCTTGGGGGAATTTTATCGTACCCGTGAAACTTAAATACTTTACTCAGAGCACTTTACGAAAAAAAACGGTACCTCGATTTCGGGGTACCGTTTTTGCATAACTCGCTAATTCTCAATCAATTAGGAAAAACGCCTTATGTTTCCGTCTGCCGGGACGGCGAGAGGGCTTACGTGCGCTTGATTACGGCGCCGAGGGCGCGGAGACGGCCGTCGATGTCTTCGTAACCGCGGTCGATCTGCTCGATGTTGTCGATTTCGCTGGTTCCGTTGGCGCTCATGGCGGCCAGCAGCAGGGCAATTCCCGCGCGGATGTCGGGGCTGGTCATGCGGCCGGCACGCAGGCGGAATTTGTGGTCGTGGCCTATAACCACGGCGCGGTGCGGGTCGCAGAGGATGATCTGCGCGCCCATGTCGATGAGCTTGTCGGTGAAGAACAGGCGGCTTTCGAACATCTTCTGGTGGATGAGCACGCTTCCCTTGCACTGCGTGGCCACGACCAGCAGCACCGACAGCAGGTCGGGGGTGAGGCCGGGCCAGGGGGCGTCGGCGATGGTCATGATGGAACCGTCGATGAACGACTCTATCTCATAGCTTTCCTGCCTGGGCACGAAGATGTCGTCGCCGCGCTGCTCCAGCTTAATGCCAAGGCGCCGGAAGGCCTCGGGAATGATGCCCAGGTTGTCGTAGGAGACGTCCTTGATGGTGAGGGCGCTCTGCGTGATGGCGGCCAGGCCGATGAAGGAGCCGACCTCGATCATGTCGGGCAGGATGCGGTGGGAGGCCTTGTGCAGGCGGCGCACCCCGTGAATGGTGACAAGGTTCGAACCTACCCCCTCGATATTGGCACCCATCGCGCCCAGCAGGCGGCAAAGCTGCTGCAGATAGGGCTCGCAGGCGGCATTGTAGATGACCGTGTCGCCGTCGGCGAGGGACGCCGCCATGATGATGTTGGCCGTACCGGTCACCGACGCCTCGTCGAGCAGCATGTAGGTGCCCCTAAGACCGTCGGGAGCGGTGAGATGGTAGGCGCGGACGTCCTTGTCGTACTCGTAGGCGGCGCCGAGCCTGACGAAGCCTTCGATGTGGGTGTCCACCCTGCGACGGCCTATCTTGTCGCCTCCCGGCTTGGGGAAGAAGCACTCGCCGAAACGGGAAAGGAGCGGACCGGCTATCATCACCGAACCGCGCAGCGACGCGCATTTCTTCACGAATTCGGGGGATGAAACGTAGTGGAGGTCGATTTCGTCGGCCTGGAAGGTGTATTCCCCCTTGGAATGGCACTGGACCTTGACTCCCATGCCCTTGAGCAGATCGATGAGGTTCTGCACGTCGAGGATTTCGGGAACGTTGCTGATGCGCACCGGGTCCGCGGTGAGGAGGATGGCGCTGAGTATCTGCAGGGCCTCGTTCTTGGCCCCCTGGGGAGTGATGGTGCCACTCAGTTCGTGGCCGCCTTCGATGATGAATGATGACATGTCCGGTCAAATATGTTCCACCTCGGGATGGAGCTCCACCCCGAAACGCTGTTTTACTGAGGTAATTATCTGGTTTTCAAGATCAAGTACATCCCGGGCCGCTGCATCTCCGCTTGCGTTCACGATTACGAGCGGCTGCTTTTCATACACCTGCGCGCCGCCCGAGCGCCTGCCCTTGAAGCCGAGGCGGTCTATCATCCAGGCGGCGGGAACCTTGACGCTGCCGTCCGGAAGGTCGAAATGCGGCACTTCGGCGGGCTGCTCCTGCAGGACTATCTTTTCGTACTGCTCCCTGGGCATCACGGGGTTCTTGAAGAAAGATCCGGCACTGCCGGTTTCAGAAGGGTCGGGAAGCTTGGATCGCCTGATGTCGATGACCGCCCCGCGCACTATGGCGGGGGTGAGGGCCTTTTCGTCGAGCCCCTCGAGGGCTTTCCGCACCCCGCCGTAATCGAGCTTCGGCGAGAACCTGCGGGTGAGGCGGAAGAGCACGCTGGTAATGATGTAGCGGCCCTTCTCGTGCTTGAACATGGAGTCGCGATAGCCGTAGCCGCATTCCGGCGTTTTGAAGACCGTCTTGGAGAAGTCGCGGGTGTCGAGGCAGACCACCCCGGAGATGATGTCCTTCACCTCCGCCCCATAGGCGCCTATGTTCTGCACCGCCGCGGCCCCCACTTCGCCGGGGATGAGGGAAAGGTTTTCCGCACCCCAGAGGCCGGAGTCGCAGGCCTTCGCCACAAAGTCGTCGAAGACCACGCCGGAGCCGACGGTCATGAGCACCTCGTCGAGCCCCATGTCGACGAACTTGATGTAATTCACGTTGCTGTGGAGCACCGTTCCGGGGAAGTCCCTGGTAAAGAGAAGATTGCTCCCCGCCCCGATGTGCATGACCGGTGCGGGCAGGCTTTTCCAGTCGAGAGCCATGAGCTCCGCCACGGTGTCGTACTCGACATAAAGGGCGCATGAAGCCTTCATGCGGAAGGTGTTGTGTGCCGAGAGGTCGTAGTTTTCTATTCTCTTCATCGTTGCGGGTTTAGACGTCCATAAGCTCGGCCGGGCCGGTGAGGAACACTCCCGTGAAGGAGCCTTCTTCGGTAGGGAGAAAATCAACTTTTAGGCGGCTTATACGCGCTTGCAGGCTATATTCCACCCTACCTGAGACACCCGTCCTGTACGGCGGTATTCCGCGGTGGAATGCGGCTATCGCCGAAGCGGTGATGCCGGTGCCGCAGGCCAGGGTTTCCCCTTCCACGCCCTTTTCGAAGGTGCGCACGCGGAGGCCGTCCGGGCCCGGGGAAACGAAGTTGACATTGGAGCCGAGGGGGGCGAATTCCTGCCGCCAGCGGTAGAGCCGGCCCTCCATGGCGACGTCGACGTTTTCGACGTCGGGCACGAATTTCACGAAATGGCGGGTGCCGGTGTCGAGGAAACATCCGCCCAGCATATCCTTAACCCCGGACACGTCCGCCATGCCGAGGCGGACCTCCCACCTGGAAGGAGCTTCGCGGCTGAGGATGTCGGCGGTGTGCACCCCGTCGGGGGCGTCGAAGACGTAGTGGTCGCCGGGAAGGCCCAGATACGACGCGAAGGCGGCGATACAGCGGCCGCCGTTGCCGCACATCATGCCGCCGGTGCCGTCGGGATTGTAGAATTCCATGGAAAAATCCCTCTCCTGCGACTCGAGGAGTATCATCAGGCCGTCGGTGCCGTAAGCGGAGCACAGGCGGCTGATCACCGGAGCTGTCCGGAAATCGGCGACGTCCTTTCCGCGGCCGTCCAGGACCACGAAATCATTGCCGGCTCCGGACCATTTGAAGAGTTTGGTTTCTTCCACGTCTTTTCGTTTGGCTTGTCATCCAAAGGTAATCACTTTTTGGGAAAAAAGAAAGCGGCCGCACGGGGCCGCTTCCTTTTGTGCTGCGGACAGGGAAATTATTCCTCTTCCTTGGCCTGGGCCGCGTAGTCTTCCAGAAGCTTCTTCTGGACGTCGGCGGGAACCTGCTGATACTCGGCGAACTTCATGCTGAAGGTGGCGGAGCCGCCGGAGAGCGAGCTGAGCACGGTGCTGTAGCGGTAAAGCTCTGCGAGCGGAACGCGGGCGTGGAGCACGGTGAAGTTGCCGTCCATCTCCTGATTGACTATCATGCCGCGGCGGGTGTTGAGGTCGGACATGCAGTTGCCCACGTAGTCGGACGGGGTGGTGATGTCGACGTCATAGATGGGCTCGAGGATCTTCGGACCGGCCTCGCGGAAGGCCTCGCTGAAGGCGTTGCGGCCGGCGATGATGAAGGCGATTTCCTTGGAGTCGACCGGGTGCATCTTGCCGTCGTACACGTAGACGCGGATGTCGCGGGCGTAGGACCCGGTGAGGGGGCCTTCGGTCATCTTCTGGTTGATACCCTTGAGGATGGCGGGCATGAAGGAGAGGTCGATGGCGCCGCCGACGACGCAGTTGTTGAACTCGAGCTTGCCGCCCCACTGCAGGGACTGCAATTCGCTGCCCTTGATGTTGAGGAGGGTGTCCTTGCCGTCGATCTTGAAGTTCTTGGGCTGCTCCTGGCCTTCGACGTACGGGGTGATGAGGAGGGCCACCTCGCCGAACTGGCCGGCGCCGCCCGACTGCTTCTTGTGGCGGTAGCGCGCGGTTGCGGTCTTGGTGATGGTCTCGCGGTACGGGATCTTGGGGGCGTAGGTTTCGGCGTCGAGCTTGAACTCGTTCTTCACGCGCCACATGGCGTAGTTGATGTGCTGCTCGCCCATGCCCTGGAGGATGGTCTGACGGAGCTCGTTGGAGAAGTAGCTCTTGAGGGTGGGATCCTGCGCGGTGATCTTGTTGAGGGCTTCGCCCACCTTAACCTCGTCGTTCTTGTCGAGGGCGCGGACTGCGCAGGTGTACTTGAAGTCGGGGAACACCATGTGCGGGACGGCTTCCACTCCGGGAGCCGCGAGGGTGACGTCGGTCTTGCCGTTCTTGAGCTTCATGACGCAGCCGATGTCGCCGGCGCCGATCTTGGCGACCTTGGTCTTGTTGGCGCCCGCAACCGCGTAGATGGCGGAAAGGCGCTCGCCGTTGCCGGTTTCGGGGTTGGTGAGGTCGGCGCCCTCGTTGAGCACGCCGCTCATTACCTTGAAGTAGGACACGTCGCCGAGGTGCTGCTCGACGTCGGTCTTGAAGATGAAGAGGCTCACGGGCTTGGTGGCGTCGCAATCGGGAGCGGGGCACACGTTGATGATGAACTCCATGAGGCGCTTCACGCCGATGTCCTGCTTTGCGGAGATGCAGAAGACGGGGATGGTCTCGCCCTTGGCCATGCCGGCGGCGAGGCCCTGGCGGATTTCGTCGATGCTGAGCTCCATGGTGTCGAAGAACTTCTCCATGAGGGCGTCGTCGCCTTCGGCGGCCTTCTCGATCAGTTCCTGGTGGAGACTCTCGGCCTCGTCGGCATAAGCCGCGGGGATGTCGAGCTCGGCGCCGGAAGCATCGTAGTATTTCATGGTGATGACGTCGACCACGCCCTTGAAGTTCAGGCCCGGGTCGACGGGAATCTGAATCTGCACGGCCTTCTTGCCGAAGGACTCCTTGACGGTTTCGAGGGTGCGCTCCCAGCTGACCTTTTCGTGGTCGAGCTGGTTGACGGCCATGACGAGCGGAATGCCGTACTGCTTTGCGTAACGGGCGTATATTTCGGTGCCCACCTCGACTCCCTGCTGCGCATTCACGACCAGGACGCCGGTTTCGCACACCTTGAACGCGGAAAGCGCACCGCCGCAGAAATCATCGGAACCGGGAGCGTCGATGAAATTGAGCTTGGTTCCGCCGAATTCGGCGTAGAGCGCCGTGGCGCTGATGGACTTCTGGTTTGTCTGTTCGAACTCGGTGTTGTCGGAGACGGTGTTCTTTTCTTCGACGGAGCCGCGACGGGCGATGACCTTGCCCTCGAACAGCATGGATTCGGAGAGAGTGGTCTTGCCGGACTTGGTGCTGCCCAGCAGGACCACGTTCCGGATGTCTTTTGTAGCGTATTCTTTCATTTTTATTTGGTGTTGTTTGATTGCAAACGATATAGCCTACAAATTTAACAACTTTTGAAAGGAATTCAAAATTTCGGGGCCATTAAGTCCCATTTCGCTGAATATTACTTCGTTCAGGTCGGCCGGAGACACCCCGATTCGGGCGCAGACACCCTCGTAGGTGAGGCCGGGGGTGGAGAGACAGGTTTCGTCGGACATCAGTGCCGCAAAGGCGGCGTAGGCTTCGGACAGGGTTTTCATATCGTTGCGTTTTTTAAAAGTTCTCGCTGCAAATAAAAGAAAAGGGAAATCTTTTCCGGGGGTAAAACATGGGGTAAAAGTGAAATTTTTACGTTTATGTATGTCCGTTCTGCAATTTTTGCATAGTCGATGAGCGAAAAATGCTTGTGACAAAACGGAAAGGGTGCCGTAATTTTGCAGTCACCGACATGATTGACGAAAGGAGCATAAAGGCGAACATCCGCAGGATACGCGAAGAGATGGGACTCACCCAGGAGGCCCTGGCGCAGGAGCTGGACATCGAAAGCAGCACCTACTGGCGTCTGGAGGAGGGAACCACCCAGATAATCAACCGGAACGCCTACAGGATCGCCAGGCTCGCCGGCATCGCCGTGGAAGACCTAATCGTGGGCGACGACGTCTCAGGGAAACTCCGCGAGGCGGACGACTCGCAGGAAAAGCTGGAAACCCTGAGAACCTTCTACGAGAACAAGCTGCAGGAAAAGGACGAGCTCATCACAAATTTGAACAATTACATCAAAACTCTTCAAAAATAGGTATCTTTGCATCGATATGAAAAAGATACTTTCCATCCTGGCGCTGGCCGTCGGAATCACCGTTTCCGCGAGCGCAGACGAGGGCATGTGGCTCCTCCCTCTTCTCCAGAAGTTCAATTCCGAAGCGATGCGCAACCTCGGCTGCCGTCTCACCGCGGATGACATCTACTCCATAAACCACTCCTCCCTCAAGGACGCCATAGTGCAGTTCGGCGGGGGCTGCACCGGAGAGATCATCTCGGACGAAGGCCTGCTCGTAACCAACCACCACTGCGGCTACAGCAGCATCCAGGGCCTCTCCACCCCTGAACATAACTACCTCGAAGACGGCTTCTGGGCCCTCAGCCGCGGGCAGGAACTCCCCGTTCCCGGCCTTTCGGTCACCTTCCTCCAAAGCATGCAGGACGTAACCTCCGCGTTCAAGAACTGCAAGACCGACGAGGAAATCGACGCCAGGCGCGACGAGCTGGTGAAGAAGGCCGGCATGGACAATCCCCACTGCCGCGCCGTCGTCACCGGGTTCTACAACGACAACGTATATTATCTCATACTCTACAAGGTATACAGGGACGTCCGCTTCGTGGGCGCACCTCCCGCAGCAATGGGTAAGTTCGGCGGCGAAACCGACAACTGGATGTGGCCCCGCCATACCTGCGACTTCAGCATGTTCCGCGTATACGCCGATCCCGAGAACAACGAGCCCGCCGAGTACGACCCGGCCAACGTCCCCCTCAAGCCAGTGCGCTCCCTGAAGGTGTCGCTCAAGGGAGTCCGTTCCGGCGACTACGCCATGGTGATGGGCTATCCAGGCCGCACCCAGCGTTTCCAGACCGCCGAGCAGCTCCGGAGCATGATCGACGTGAACCGCATCCGCATCGACGCGCGCACCGTCCGCCAGAACGTGATGTGGGAAGAGATGGAGAAAGACCCGGCCGTCCGCCTGCAGTATGCAAACAAATACGCCGGCAGCGCCAACGGCTGGAAGAAGTGGCAGGGCGAGGAGCTGGCTTTCGAAAACCTCAACATCATCGGGCGCGAAAAGGCCAAGGAGGCCGATTTCACCAATTGGATGAACGCCCGCAAGAAGAGGCAGGAAGCCTACGGCGGCGCCATTGAGCAGATTGCCCTCGCCGTGCAGGACAACGCCCACGGCACGGAAGTGCTCACCCTTCTCACCGAAACTCTCGCCACCATCGAGAGGCTGGATCCCAGGGCGGCTGAAAGCAAGGACTACAATCCCGCAGTTGACCGGAAGATCGCAAAGGCCATGATAGGCCATTACCTGGCCAACGTGGCCCACTCCGACAGGATAGACGTCTCCGACAGCGACGAGTATCTCGACCGGCTCTACTCCGACACCACCGAGGTCAGCGCCCTCAGGGAAAGGATGATGAGCAAGCTCATGGCGGTGGTTCCCGACATCCGCGAGGGGCAGGGAAGGATCGCCGAAGGCTCCAGGCGCTTCACCGCCGGCCTGCTCGACTGGGAAAAGGGCAAGGCCAGCTATCCCGACGCCAACTTCACCATGAGGCTCACCTACGGCTCGGTGATGCCCTACTCCCCCAGGGACGGCGTGAGCTACTGGTACTACACCACCACGGCCGGAGTGCTCGAGAAGGAAAATCCCTCCGATTATGAATTCCGCGTGCCCGCACGCGTGAAGGAACTCGCGCTCGCCAAAGACTTCGGGCAGTACGCCGACGCCGACGGCACTCTCCATACCTGCTTCCTCACCAACAACGACATAACCGGCGGCAATTCCGGCAGCCCGGTGCTCGACGCCGACGGCTCCCTCATCGGCCTGGCCTTCGACGGCAACTGGGAAAGCATGAGCAGCGACGTCATGTTCGAGCCCGACCTGCAGAGGTGCATCTGCGTGGACATCCGCTATGTGCTGTGGATGGTCGACAAGGTGGGCGGCGCAGGCAATCTCATCAATGAACTCACCTTCGTGAAATGACGCAGGAAGACATTCTGGCCGTCCTGCGCGAAGTGCAGCATCCCGGCAAAGGCGACAGGGACATAGTGGATCTTGGGATGGTTTATTCCATCGACATCCTGGCCGAAAAGACGGTGGTCACGCTCGCGTTCGGAAAGAGGCGCGACCCTCTGGCTGAATATCTCATCGGAGCTGCGCGGGCGGCGCTCATCAGGCATTCCGTCCCCGGGCCCGAAGTGCGCACCATCGTGGTGGACGAGCGACCGGCGAGCAAGCCTGTGGAGCTTGGCAAGGAGATGCTGGAGCAGGTGGGGCATGTCATCGGCATCGCCTCGGGCAAGGGCGGCGTGGGCAAGAGCACCGTGGCCGTGAACCTGGCGGTGGCGCTCGCCCGTCAGGGCTACAGGGTGGGCCTGGCCGACGCCGACGTGTACGGCCCCTCGGTCCCCACCATGACCGGCACCGAAGGCAGCCTGCCCATGGCCGAAGACATCGACGGCCGGCAGGAAATCATCCCGCTCGAAAAATACGGCGTGAAGTGGATGAGCATAGGCTACTTCGCAGGCCGCGACCAGGCGCTCATCTGGCGCGGACCCATGGCCTCCACCGCCCTCAAGCAGCTCATCCTGCAAGTGAACTGGGGGCCGCTCGACTTTCTTCTGGTGGACATGCCCCCGGGAACGGGAGACATCCATCTGTCGCTCATGCAGGACATCGGAATCGAGAGCGCGGTGGTGGTGACCACCCCGCAGAACGTGGCCCTTGCCGACGTGGAGAAATGCGTGAACATGTTCCGCAACGAGAGCATCAACCGGCCCATTCTGGGTGTAGTGGAGAACATGGCCTGGTTCACTCCGGCCCCGCACCCCGACGAGAAGTACTACATCTTCGGCAGGGACGGCGGTGCCGCGATGGCATCCTCGCTCGGACTGGAGCTGCTCGCGCAGATTCCCATCGTACAGGAAATCCGCGAAAGCGGCGACTCCGGCTCCCCGGCGGCCCTGGGTTCAGGCCCCGACGCCGCAGCCTTCCTCGCCCTCGCCTCCCGCATTGCGGAACTCGCCTTGCCGGTGGAGCGCTATTGAACGGCGGAGGGTGTCCAGTTCGAGAAGAAGCGGGTGACTTTCTCCTTGCTGTAACCCTGCCCCTCCTCAAGGAAGCTTGAGTCCTGGATATGGATGACCTTTCCGCCGGAATCAAGCACCACGAACACCGGGAATCCGAAACGCCCCGGGTTTCCGAGCCGTTTCATCATCTGTTCCGTGCGCTGCTTCCTTGCCGGGTCGTTCTTGAACCCCCGGGGGGAATAATCCGTGTGGATATACACGAAGTTGTCAGCTATCAACTTGCTGATTTCTGCATCTTTAGCCACAAAATCCGCGAATCGCAGGCACCACGGGCACCAGTTTCCGCCCACCTGGCATACCACGAACTTGCCTTCGGCCTTCGCCGCCTTGAGCGCCTTGTCGATCTGGGCGTTCTGGTCGAGGGTTTCGTCATAAACTTTCTTCAGTCCCTCCTGGCCCGCAGCCGCCAGAGGAAGAAGCAATGCTAAGAGAAAAATGATTTTTTTCATGTTCGATGTTTTCGCTGAGAGAACAAAGATAGCAAAATTCAAGTTTCGCAGGTGCGAAACAACCTCTTTAGGGATGAGGTAACGTGGAGGACCCTGAGACCCGCAGGGTCCCTTCCCTTTGGGGAAAGATTTAGGAAGGAATGCAAAATGGAGGATTCAGGCTTGTCATTTCGTTTAATTATTGTAATTTTGCGAAAATAAACTAATATTAGCTGGCGGAAATAAACTAATGATGCCAGGGGGCAATAAACTAATTATGGCAACTTTGCAGGAAAAACTCGCCGGTTCGCTGGCGATACTCAAGGCTTGGCAGGATGAACATAGGGACAATCTGGTCATCCGGGGCGCTTCGACTCTTGGTGAGATGCATACCAAACGTTTGGTGAATGGCGGCTATCTTCAGATGGTCATCAAAGGATGGTATATCCCTTCCTCTCCTGGAAGTGAAGGCGATTCTACCGTCTGGTATGTATCATATTGGTCTTTTGTCACAGCCTACCTTGACAGTAAACTGGGTGAACAATGGTGCCTTTCTCCCGAATTATCCCTTTACTTTTACAGCGGTAAAAGCATCATTCCCAAACAACTGATCGTCCGTAGTCCGAAAGCGTCGAACAACATTCTTTCACTTCCTTTCGGGACCTCGATCCTGGATATCAAAGCAAGTATCCCGGACTCAGTAGTAAAAGAGCCCCGTTACGGTGTCAATCTTTATCCTCTGAACGCAGCCCTTTTGATGGCATCACCTGACTATTACAGGCGCAATTCCCTTGAAGCAAGAACGTGTCTCGCCATGATCAGGGATGTTTCCTCCCTGACGGCAACAGCTATTGAGGGAGGACACACAACTCGTGCCGGAAGGGTGGCTGGCGCCCTTCGATCCATCGGAAGAGAAGAAATGGCGGATTCGCTTCTTACGACGATGCGTCAGATTGGCTATGAGGTTTCGGAAGAGAATCCCTTTGAAGAGAATATCCACCTTCCGGAGACCAGCTTTTCTCCCTACGCTTCCCGCATCCGTCTTATGTGGGCGAAAATGCAACAGAAGGTCATTTCACTGAAAGAATCCACTGGGGTCCATCCCTCGAAGATCAGTCTGGCCGATATCCTGTCCAATATGGACGCCACTTATATCAAGGATAGCTATAATTCCTTGTCTATTGAGGGGTATAAGGTAACGGAAGAGCTCTTGGAAAGGGTTCGAAGCGGCGAGTGGGATCCGAAAAAGGATGCCCGCGACAAAGAACAAAAAGACGCCTTGGCTGCCCGAGGGTATTATCAGGCTTATCAGGCGCTTCGCGCATCCATTTCAGACACGATAACCTCCGGCTCGGATGCAGCTGTAATGTACGTCAAAGGTCATCAGAGTTGGCACTTCCAACTGTTTGAGCCTTGCATCCGTGCCGGAATCATCAAAGCTTCCGATCTCATTGGCTACCGTACACATCAAGTATACATCAGAAACTCCATGCACGTCCCGCTGAATCCGGATGCTGTGTTAGACGCCATGGAGGCCTTGGGAAATATGATGCGAGAAGAGCCCGATGC